>JAEEGG010001685.1_pt1 | contig 58687 bp, 49 predicted proteins | sample 9134161 | NCBI WGS metagenome assembly JAEEGG01 (sample SAMN16246543, study PRJNA631951) | gut metagenome | biome: gut microbiome; feature: rumen; material: CR-attached | host: Bos | place: Iran: Karaj | collected 2018-10
GAGATGCCATCTTGAAAAGTCTGCAGAACTTGTTTGAATGACGGTTCAATAGAGCGCTTCTTCCGCTTAGCGGCCGATTTTTGCGCTGGACGACAAGTCTTTGATTTATAGCGCATTATCTAAAGTTGCCCTCCCTCGCCAGGGTGGGGCGACTTATTGCAACTTGTTGATTGTGAGGAATATATCCTCCAGCGGGATGGGGATTGTGCTCGGGCCGGAGGCCCTGCGCATTCCCTAACTCCTCGCCGGAGGGGCCCTTGCAAAGCATTGAATGGCATCCCGGGCCTACGGCCCTCTGGTGCTTTTTTGCCGAAAGGGTCTTACAAGAGCTAGCTCTTGACGCCCCTTTCAACAAAAAAGCACCGCAGCTACGCTGCGATGCCATTCTGCTTTGCGGTGAGTGAGGGAACATCACCCGTGCTGAATATCAGTAAGTTAAATGTGCCGGTCGCAAATACGGCGCTTTTTTTACATGGTACGCCGAGTGCCATATCCTTCCACCCTCAATCACGGAGACGAAGATACGCATTTGGTCGCAGAATACCAAGTATCTGGTTTTGTGTCCGGCAGAAATCGGGGTAAATCCGTGCTTTCTTCGCAACAATGTCTTAATCGGTGTTTCGCAATCTGCTGCCCTCTGGGGACGATATTGAGCTACAGAGTGGAAAATGGTTTCCGGTGCGAATAAAGTGGCTGAAACTGACTGGAAACGCCCAGTATGAACCGAATAGAGACCCCTCCCGGATGGGCTGAACCCCCTCCCTCCCGGTCCCCTGTGGGAGTATATCCCCCCGTGCCAACAATCCGTCAAAAAGATTTTCCGTCAAAAAATCGCCTCAAAAAAGTGCTTCCTTCCATACTTTCCATACCAACTGACTATTTATTTGAAAAACAACGAGTTATGATGAAAGAATACAAACGCACGTCTCGCCATCTATCCGTGGAGACAAGAGAGAAGATATCGGCAGCATTACGTGGTAGGCGCAAGCCCAAGGACGTTTGCCGACGCATCAGTAAGGGGCTACGTAGGTACTGGTTAAGTGTTGAGGAGGGTTAATCGTATGATATTCAAGCATATAGCTGCAATCAAGCGGCAAGAGAGTATGACCCCACAAGAGGTGATGGCTGGGCTCATCTACGACCGAGCGCTGAATAGCAAGGACCACTTCTTCAAAATCCCGTATTACGAGTTTCCGTGCTACTTTGAGTATGCCACTGATAATGAGGCGTTTATGCTGGACGTGTATTTCGTTGGGCAAGAGCAAGCGTTCCCGCTCATCCAGCCCGACTACAAGAGTGTCCTTGGGGTATCCAACTCCATCCTTGAGTGGCTGGAGAACCAATACGCCGCAGTACCGCCGGAGGCAAAACCACGGAGACGAAAGAGGGGAACTAACTCTCGGTCTTCCGTCCCCGGTTCCCCTCCTTCGCAATCAGCACGCCAACCCGGATGACAACGCCGGTCTTCACGTTCCGGTATGGCTTGTCAGGGGAAAGACCGAAGTTGCGGAGGGAGCCGTAGGAAATCCCAATCTCCTCCTTGGTGAAATGGTCGTATAGCGCAGCCACGGAGCCATAGTAGTAGTGTTCCTCGCCCCGCTGAAGGTGGATGACTTGTCTTTCTTGTGCCATAGGTGCTATCGTTTCCAGCAAAGGTAAGAAAATATGACAAGTATTCAAAAAAAGTCATAAAATATTTGCATATATTAAATAAATGTCATATCTTTGTACCAGCTAACAGAAACAAAGTCAAACCCTCAAACACCAAGCGATATGACTACCATCATCACCACCGCCACCAACAACGCTCTCGTAGCACGCCACATTTCCGCCATCACCGCCAAGACCGGCTCCGCACTGATGGGGACCTCCAAAGCCCTTCTCATAGAGGAGGCAAAGCGCCAGATGCGCACCACCTCCGGCTGCCACTTCGTCTATTCCAAGAAAGATGGCTCCGTCCGTGAGGCTTTCGGCACTCTCAACACTGCAATCTGCGGTAAGCATATCAACGGCAGAGGCGATAGCCCGGAGACCTGGGGCTGCACCTGCTACTGGGATATGGAACGTGGAGGATTTCGCTCCTTCCGCTGGGAAAACCTTGTAGCGGTCCTTTCGTAAGTTCAACTCGGGGGGCTGTCCTTGCGATGGCTCCCCACAAAACCTCCAACTATGAGCGTCAAAGGTTCCTATACGACTGCCGAGCCCCTTGAGTGGAACGAGGCAAACAACCTGATGAACCGCCTGTACGATGACGAGAACTACACCATTTCGCTCCTCGTCGGCTGCGGCATCTACTTCGGTCTTCGTATCAGCGATATACTTCGGCTGACTTGGGATGACCTCCTTGCCGGGGACACCTTCATCATCCACGAGAAGAAGACCGGCAAACGGCGCGTTATCAAGGTCAATCGGGGCTTCCAAGAGCACGTCAAGCGGTGCTATGCGAAGATACGCCCCAGACACACGGCAGACCTCGTGTTCATCTCCAAGTACGGCAAGCCCTACACCACCAACCGGCTCAACGTGTTGTTCAAGGGGCTCCGGGGCAAATACCGGCTGAATATCACCCACTTTACCACGCACACCCTTCGCAAGACCTTCGCTACGAGGATTTACAAGATGGCTGGAGACAAGAGCGAGGATGCCTTAATCCGCTTGTCGGCTATGTTTTCCCACTCAAGTCCCTCTATTACAAGGGCTTACATTGGCTTAACGCCAAAGGTGATGCTTGATACCTACGACCTCCTATAACGAAAACGGCTCCCTTTCTCGGGGAGCCGCTTCGCTTCTGGCTTGTCCAGCTACTTGTTGCCCTTCGCCCGGTTGTGGGTCTTGCAGAGCATCTGGCAGTTGGTGATGTCGGTCGCTCCACCCTTACTCCAAGCGGAAACGTGGTCTGCATCCATTTCGGTCAGTTTCCATATCCGGGTCCGGTTGGCTTCGTGTCCCATCGCGCAGAGAGGGCAGTTGGACACGCCCAGTTCGGTTGCCGTCTTGGTCTGCATCGTATAGACGGACCGCTTCGTGTTCTCCTCAAAGATGCGGATGTCCAGTAGTTTCGTGTCTTGCTCACCTCCAAGGATGTACTCAAAGATGCCCTTCTTGTTCTTCACGTACGGGTCCGCCAATAGTGTCTGCACCTTCTTGGAAACCTCAACGGGGTCGTACGGGGTCTTGTGGTAGGTCTCGTAGAGCCGTCCCCACTCCAATCCACGCATCTCGCTCTCAACGTCGCTGAAAACGCCTGAAATCCAGTCTATTACACTATTGAAGTAGGTTTTCAGCTCGTTGATGTCCTTGTCAAACCGGTGCTTACTCATATAGCCGTCAATGTTCCCCTTGCTCACCCAGTCCAGCGCAGTCCGCAAGTAATCCTGCCTATTCACGCTCCCGGAGATGTAGGCGCTCCATTTCTGCACGTAAGCGTTTTGACTATTGGAGAACTCCGCTTTCGCAGCCGACACAAACGGACCGGAATAGATGGAGTTCAGTAGCTCCTGCTCGTTGAGGGGAATACCGGCGATGTTGATGGTTTTGAACCACTCCTTGATTTCGCTCTCCTCTCCCTCGCAGACGTAGATGGTCAGCTTCGCCCCAGAAATCTTCTCCTTCACGTCATCGGCAAGACCATCGTAGTACTGCTCCATCCCGTTGGCATCCTTCACGCCCAGTTTCCCGGTACGAAACCGACCGAAACTGGTAATCCGCTGCTGCCCATCAAGGACCTCAAAACGTCCATCAGCGGTCTTAACGAAGTAAATCAGCCCCAGAGGGTAGCCGTTCATCAAGGACCTCACAACCGCTACGTCCTTCTTCCCGTCAGCGTAGATGTAGTTCCGTTGGTATTCCGGCTGGATAGTCAGTTTTCCGCCCCAACCGAAAAGCCCCTTGCCTTCCAGCTCGTTATACACGAAGCCCTTGCAGATATCCTCAACGGAAATGTCAGTGAGTAGGGTTGTCTTCATAAAGTGCTGATTTATTGTTTTTTACGTATTAAAAGCCGGGCAAACGTGGAAACCAGTCTCCCGTCTTTTACTATTGCGCCTCTCCGGTTGAGGTCTCCATAGTTCGGTGTATCACTCGGCGTGTATTCCTTTGTCTTGCATCCATATTCATTTCCTCTGTCCGTGATACCAAGGACCTCAAACTGCTCAGGGCAGTACTTGTCAAGGAACGAAACAGGTACGCCCATAACCCCATCGTAATCTCCGGGAATAGCATCTGTATATGGGACTTCAATCGCATCGTAGTTGTCGTATCGTTGGTACTCGTGCCCCCGGATTTCCTTGTGGCGGCTGAACTTGATGTTGTCTGCCATAGTCATCAGCGGTAGAGGTTGATGGCGCCTTCCGTGGTCAATGTTGGAAAACCACCTTACGCCCTTGATGCGAATATACTTCTTTCCGTTTTCGTCAATCCTCCATCCTGCTGCAGCAAGCGGATATCCATCTGGCACGCCAAACTCTCTATCGCCACTACTGATGGTGCAACCATACCACATTTTGTTGTCTCTAATCAGGGGAAAGACCTCCTTGTAGGTGATGGCGTTCATATTCCCAATGATGAGAAACCGCTTGCCTGCCTCAACAATCCACGCAAGGAACTCCCGGAACAAGGAGAACGGGGGGTTGGTGATGATGAAATCCGCCTCGTCCCGTAGCTGCTTCACCTCATCGCTACGGAAATCCCCGTCTCCTTCAAGGTAATCCCAATCCAAGTCATCCACGTCAATCCGTCCATCGCCCGTCTTGTCTCGGTCAAGGATGAAAATCTTGCCGTGGGTCTTCGTCTTGTCCTCATCAAACTTGGGGTCTTCCGTCTCAAAGAGTGTCGGCTCATAGACCTTGTATTTCTTGCTCTCCGGGGCATAACTCGTGCTGATAAGCCGCTGCAAGCCAAATCGGTCAAAGTTCTGGGCGAAGTACTTGGTGAAGTTGCTCCACTCGGGGTCATCGCACGGCAGGAGAATAGTCTTGCCACGGAATACCTCTGGGTCATACTCAAGGTAAGCATTGACTTCTCGTTCAATGTCGTGGTACTGCGTATAGAACTCATCGTTCTTCGCAACTCTCGCTGCACCAAGGTTCGTATTCTCCATAAGTCTGTGAAATCACTTAACTTACAAAGATACGATTTTTGAGCAACAGGTCGGCGAAAATCTGTAAGACTTTTAGCGGAAACGGACGAAAGTCTCACACTGACCCCCTTGCATGTAAGGCTAAATAGTTGATAAACAAGCGTATAAGCTCAAATCGTATTACTTTCCACAGAAGTCTTACACCCCCTCAAAAAACTATCCATACTTTCCACGCTTTTTGCACTTACCACACTATTTATTGTTGAGAGAGGCAAGAAAGACTTGTTTTTCGGCAGGTTTTCTTGTATATTACTATTGAAACGAGCCGGGAACGCTGACGAGAAGGCGACCCGAAAAATAGATAGTTCTTTGAGACGATGACTATTAGGTGCTGTTCAAGCATTCAAGTAAAGAAGGTTCCATCCATTTGAGGTGCGGTAAGGTCCTTTGGAATGTGGGGCGCTTCAGCTGGGACGGGTTCGCCAACCGCCAGAGGAAAACAGATACCGGGATAGTACAAGTCAAAAAGAACAAGTGTTATGGGAAGCACTAAAAGCCCCTTGGAGAACTTGTCTGGGAAGTTATAGTACCAAGCCACTCATATCCAAGCGAAAGCCGTTAGAGGGAAGCAGCAAAGCGGAAGCAAAAGGGATGCTGGAAACAGCGAGGCATTGAGCGCTGCACCGGGTATAGGTCCGGGGAAATGTCTGGTTCAAGCGAAATACCGGCTTGAATTGCTCATTATGTAATCGTAGATAGAGAGTAGAAGTGCCTGCCCGGGTTTATCCCTGGGTAGGGGAAACTCTACTCTAAAATCTATAAAAAAATAAATTATTCATTTTCAATTACTTGAATACTATAAATCTATAGTATTTGGGGGCTCTCTACCTACCGGTCAGGGTTGAGAACGAGCCGGGAGACACTTCCTCAAAGAGCACTCCCTCAAAATAGACATTGTGTTGTATTCCAACCTCGTGTTAAGGGAGGAATAATGAAAGTTGCGGGTCCCAGGGTCCCCGGCGCCTTCGTCTCCCCATCGGTTTAGATGCCGCTTGTGCGCAGGGTGTTGAGGATGCTCTCCGTTTGCTCCGCACTGCGTTTCTTCACTTCGTCTTTCGCCTCTGGGGACAATACCGGCGATAATGTCGTAGTGATTTTCTTCCCATAGACGATATTGTTGAGGTGGTGCTTCCTCAACTCCTTGAAAATGGCTTGCTTGTCCATCTTCGCGTAATACTTCAAAGTGGTTTGGCAGGTGGCGTGTCCCACGATGGTCGCTATGACTTGAATAGGTACTTGCTTCTGGTAGAGGTAGCAAACGTACGTCTTCCTCCCCACGTGTGTTTGGAGTACCTTGTCCAAGCCGCAGAGGTCCTGCACCTCCTTCAAGTATGCGTTGTACTTCTGGTTGGAAAGCACGGGGAGCTCGTAATCGTACTCACCAAGGATGCGTTTCCCCTCAGCCAAGACCATTGAGATGAACCTCACTCCAGTTTTCTTGCGGCGCTTCTCTATGAAAATCTGCCCTTTCTCGTTCTCTTGGAAGTCTTTGCGTTCAAGCTCCGCCATATCTCCGTAGGACAAACCCGAGTAGCACTGAAAGAGAAACAGGTCCCGGACTTTCCCCAGCCTATCGGTGCTGAAATCCTTTTTCGCCAAGATGTTGAGTTCCTTGGGCGTAAGCCAGACAATCTCTTTCGCTTCCCCTCTGCGGTTTTTGAACTGAGAGTAGGGGTTGGACTTGATTTTGCCTCGGTTGAACGCCAGTGTGAAAGCTGCCTTGCACTTTGCGTGGTACTGATGGATGGTACTCTGCTTGAGCTCCTTGTTCCGTAGGTGTTGCTGCAGACGATTTAGGTCTTGGAGTTCCACGTTCTTTGCAGGTGTTCGTTTGTCGTACCCAGTTGCCTCGTAGAAAGCATCTCGTGCCAGTTCATATCGTTTGAAGGTGTCTTCATCAAGGTCTCCGGTTGCTTTCTCGTTGGTCTTGTTCTCAATGATGTCTTGCCATAGTTCCCCGAGAGTGTAGAACTTGCCCACGCCACCACGCGAATAGCACTCCTTAAGGTTTTCAGCCGTGATTTCAACGTCAGCGAACTGCATCTCCTCAACGATGTTGTTCAAACGAACACGTTGGTTCTCGCAATAGACCTTTGTTGGGTTATCTCGCTTACTATCAAGCGCTTTACGAAAGTCCTCGGGGCGTTCCTTGCGTGGAAGCCGAAGGTATGTGCGTTCCCCGTTGATGACGATGGAGAGTTCTACGGGGGCGAGACCCTGCTTATCTGCCTTTGATTTCCGGCAGTAGAACCGCGTTGAAAAGGTTTGTCGCGTTGCCATAAGTTGTTGATTTTTAGTGTTTTACGCGGTCTTTTGAGTGGGCGGAAAAAGTGGTCGCACTATCCAAAAGTGGTCGCAAATACGGATACGAATATACGCATTTGGTCGCAGAAATCCAAACCCCCGGACACAAAAAAACCCGTCCTACGCATTTAGGACAGGGTTTTGATGTGATTTTGCGGTGAGTGAGGGATTCGAACCCCCGGTACGGTCACCCGCACACCTGTTTTCGAGGCAGGCTCCTTCAACCACTCGGACAACTCACCTGTTAAATTCAAAAAGCATGTCGGCGAAAGGGGCCGCCATGCTTGCTTGGTCTGGATGACTGGACTTGAACCAGCGACCTCCTGGTCCCTAACCAGGTGCGCTACCAACTGCGCCACATCCAGAAGTGGACCGCAAATGTAGCTATTTTTCTTTTTGTGTCCAAAAAAAACTATGGATTCTTGCCGGATGCTGTGATCAAACAGGCGAAACCTTGCCGATGAGTCGGAAGAAGAGACCCGGGAACCATTTATACACGAAGCAGGAGATCATTTCCTTGCCGCCGACGCGGACCTGGCGTTTGCCGCGGAGGATGCCGCGGACGCATTTGCGGGCGCAGTTATCGGCATCCATGCCGCCGGCCTGGCCGGGGTCCATCTTGCCGTGCGCGGAGCCATTGCCTTCCAGCGCGCTCAGGCTGATGGGAGTGTTGATGCGGCCGGGGAACAGCAGGGTGACTTTCATGCCAGTCTCAAGCTGCAGGGCTTCAAAGAAACCTTTGATGGCATGTTTGGCGGCGCAGTAAGCGGACCGCTGCGGGAATCCGAAGAGTCCGGAGATGGAGGAGGTAGCGGCGATATGCGTGTCGCGGTCCCATTTGCCGGCGGCATGGAGAGCCTTGGTCAGGTGGACGGGTGCGAAGAAATCGACTTCCATCACCCGACGGTCCACTTCTTCTGCGGTCTCTACTGCCAGGGATCGTTGGGAGATGCCGGCGTTGAGGATCAGGTAATCCAGCCGGCCTTCCAGCTGCTGGACGAAGGTATCGATGGCGGGATAATCGGTGGTGTCGGCTTCAACCAGGCGGACGGTTCCGGCGCCCAGGCAGAGGCATTCCTCCCGCACGGCTTCCAGTCGCTGGCGGTTTCGGGCCAGCAGGATCAGCGAGGCGCCCAGCCGGCCGAATTCACGGGCCAGGGCGGCACCGATGCCGGAGCTGGCACCGGTAATCAGAACGGTTTTTCCTTGGAGATGATTCATCGGACAGTGATTACAGGGATTCGGGGTGTTCTGCCGTTTCGTCGCGGCGGAGGAGCAACAGGGCATCGGCGAAGTCACCGGGAGCATGTGCTTGGCGGGTATATCGGAAGATGCCGTTCCGCACTTGTTCGACGGTCGCTTCGTATATCCAGCCATGGACGCCGGGATCGATCCATTCGCCCGTCAGCTTATCCAGCAGGTCGTATTGGTCCTGGGGCTCGATGCAGTCGCCGGGTTCATAACGGTAGATGTCGTAGCGTCCGACCGGAAGGCCGGTCTTGCTGTACGTGACCCTGGCACCGGCCCGGGTCGCTTTCCAGGCACCGGATCCCAGGAAGGAATGCTCGTTTCCCCGGAAGGGTTCCCAGCCCGCCTCCATCCGGTCCGGCGTTTCGATCAGGTAGCGGCCTGGAAGGGAGAGGCCGAGATACTCGGCAATGGCCTGCATCGTCCGAACGCCGAAGTAGCGGATGTTGTCGTTGTCGGCCCAGAGGCCGTCGCGGTCAAACGAATAGCAGTTATAGGTGGTCTCGATGGTCAGGGCGACCGTCTGTTCGCCGAAATGCTCCCAGAACCAGCCTTCGACATAGCGGGACGCCATGTCGGAGAAGTTCATGTCTTGGGGACGGATACAGGGATTGAAGCTGCAAGTCAATCCCGTGAAGGTCCAAAGCTTCCGGAAGTAGGCGTCCGAAGTGCTCGAGCCACGATGCATCCAGAACGTGGCGGATTCGGACATCTGGGAATGGCTGTTGAGGGCGATGTCGAAGGGCCGTTCTGCAGTCAGTCGTTCCAGGGTCTGCTTGATGGCGCGGACTTCCACCACGGTGCTGTCTTCGCACCGGCCGAAATTGATTTCCTGGTTCACCCCGAGGGCATTGGAGCGGGAAAGGCCGTTCGCCACGCCGTCGGGATTGGCGAAGGGAAGGATGTAGGCGTCAATTTGCTGCCGGAGCGACTTGCCTTCCGGCGTGTTGTCGGTCAGATAGTCGATCAGGCCGTCCACCAGATAAGAGGCTGGTGATTCCGACGGATGGATCCGGCTATGAATCCAGATTCTTGCCTTCCGGTCGGCGGGGACGGTCGGGTCGGTGATGTGCAGCAGTTGCAGGGGGCGGCCTTCGTAGCTGGAACCGATGGTATCGAGCGTCACGTCCGGACGTGTCGTCCATTCCTTGAGCCGTTCCTGCAGATAGCTGTACGTGTACGGAGCATAAAGGGCGAGGAATACAGTGTCGCGGTCGAAACGTTTATCGAGGAAGCTGCCGGGCGATTCGTTCAGGGGCAGGTGGTCCCAGTGGATACCGTCGTAGGAGTAGGAGGTTGCCGCTACGCCGTTGTCGGGGGTGGTCAGGTACAGCTGTTTCCCTTTGATGCCGGTCAGCCGGTAACAATACCAGTTTGCACTGGGAGTAAGGGCCGTATCGATGGGATTCTCAGGATCGTACTTGCCGTTGATCACATAGGAGAGATGGGGAACCTTCTCTCCCGGTGCGACGCGGACGCGTTTCGCACCGATTTTTTTGACGGGCCCCAGCGAACCGGATTCGAAATCGGCATCGAACCGCACCGGGCCGGTGCCGCACTGCTGAAATAGCAAGGCCGTCAGCAGAAGGAGAATGAACGAACGTCTCATAGGTGTATTTCAAGACAAATTTAACGATTATTTTGTTTATCTTTACTGAATGAAACGAATTGCTTTGCTTTTGCTGGCCCTGCTGCTCGCCGGGCCGTTCGCCTTCGCTCAGGAAGAGCGCAGGGTGATGACCATGGAAGAGGCTGTGCTGGGGCGCGGCCTGATGATTCAGTCGCCCGGATGGCACTGGACCGGTGACAAAACAGTCGTCGCTCTCGACGAACCGGCCTCCATGGCCGCCATGCCCCGCCGTCCGCGTCCCGCGCAACTGGCCTATACCCGTGACAATAACCTCTATTATAAAGATGCTTCCGGCGTTGAGCATGCCATCACGGCCTATCAGCATCCCGGCATCGTCTGCGGACAGAGCGTCAGCCGCAACGAGTTCGGCATAAGCGGCGGCATCTTCGTGTCGCCCGACAGCAGCAAGATTGCGTTTTACCGCAAGGACGAACGCGCCGTGACGCTGTTCCCGCTGCTCGACATCACCACCCGCACGGGTACCCTGCGTGAAATCCGCTACCCGATGAACGGCATGGCCTCCGAGCACATCGCTCTGGGCGTGTATGACATCGCCAAGGGCACGACCGTGTGGATGGACGTCACTGATTTCGACGACGAGCGCTACCTGACCAACATCACCTGGGGCCCGGGCAGTGACCGGATCTACATCCAGGTGCTCGACCGTCCCCAGAAACATGTCCATCTGAACGTCTATGACGCGGCTGACGGCAAGTGCCTCGGCACACTCCTGACAGAAGAGAACAGCCGCTGGGTGGAACCGCAGGAGCCCCTGGTCTTCTTGGAGAGCGATCCCGACCAGTTCCTGTATTTCACCGACAACCGCGACGGCTTCAAGAACTATTACCTCTGCTCGGCCAGCGGAAAGTTCGCCCCCAGGCGCCTGACTGACGTGGATGCCGACTGCGCATACGTGACGCAGCGCGGCCGCTATATCTACTACTATTCGGCGGAGGTCTCGCCTGTGGAGAACCACCTGTTCCGGGTGGACCTCAAGACCGGGAAGAAGCAGCAGCTTACTCGTGGAGAGGGCTGGCATATGTGCCAGATTTCGCCCGACGGCAAATACTTCATGGATACCTGGTCCTCGCTCAACGAGCCCCGCGTGATGGGCTGGGGAACCACCGACGGCAAGAAGTTCACGGAACTCTGGCGTGCCGGGGAGCCGAACCCCCTGCTGACCAGCTGCAAGATCGAAATGGGAACCATCAAGAGCGCCGACGGCAAGTATGACAACCACTACGGTCTGGTGTATCCCATCGATTTCGACCCTTCCAAGAAGTATCCCGTGATTCTTTACGTCTATGGAGGCCCGCATACGCAGCTCATCCGCGACGTCTATCAAGGCGGCATGTCACGCTGGGACATCTATATGGCCCAGCACGGCTACATCGTCTTCACGATGGACAACCGCGGTACGCCGAACCACGGCGCCGAGTATGAGAAGGCTATTCATCGCCAGTGCGGCCAGGCCGAGATGGCCGACCAGATGGAAGGCATGAAATGGCTGATGTCGCACCCGTGGGTGGACCGCGACCGCATCGGGGTCCATGGCTGGAGCTACGGCGGATTCATGACTATTTCGCTGGCAGTCAATTACCCCGAGGTTTTCAAAGTGGCGGTGGCCGGCGGTCCGGTGATCGACTGGAAATGGTATGAGGTGATGTACGGCGAGCGCTATATGGACACTGAGGCCACGAATCCGGAAGGCTTTGCGAAAACCTCGCTGATCCCCCGCGCGAAAGACCTGAAGGCGAAGTTGCTCATCTGCCAGGGCGCCATCGATGACACCGTGGTCTGGGAGCACAGCCTGAGTTTCGTGGAGAGCTGCATCAAGAACAAGGTACAGGTCGACTACTTCCCGTATCCGACCCATCCCCACAACGTCCGTGGCGTGGACCGCGTCCACCTGATGGACAAGGTCACGATGTATTTCGAAGATTACCTGTAGGATCTGGAATTTGATCGTGGCGCTTATGGCGCTAAAAATCAGTGATTTGTGGAAAATCGATTGTGTTTTTTAACGCAATCGATTTTCTGTGTCTGGCTGATGGTCAGCGGTTTAGGTGCCACGCTAGAACAGGCCGAACAGCCTGGCGTCGATCTTGTCGGTGATCGAGGCGAAATCCTCGGGGTTGTTCTCGAAGTCGAGGTGGTCGGCGTCGATGGTCAGGACGTCGCCTTTGTATTCTTTGTAGATGAATTCCTCGTAACGGTTGTTCAGGCCGCCGAGGTATTCCAGACTCATGGTCTGCTCATAATCGCGGCCGCGTTTCTGGATCTGCGCCACCAGGTGCGGAATGGAGCACCTGAGGTAGATGAGCAGGTCGGGGAACTTGACCATCTCCATCATTACCTGGAACAGGTCCATGTAGGCGTCGAAATCGCGCTGCGAAAGATTGCCCATCGCCACGTTATTTGCCACGAACACATAGACGCCTTCGAAGATGGTACGGTCCTGGATGATGGTCTCGGAACTGCGGGAAATCTCAAGGATGTCCTTGAAGCGCTGGGTCAGGAAATAGACTTCGAGGTTGAACGACCAGCGATGGATGTCCTTGTAGTAGTCCTCCAGGAAGGGATTGTGGGTCACGGCCTCATATTTCGGGGTCCAGCCGTAATGCTTGGCAAGCATCCGCGTAAGGGTGGTCTTGCCGCTTCCGATATTGCCGGCGATTCCGATGTGCATCTTTGTAACGATTTGTCAGGTTGATTTGCGAAGTTACGCAAATTTTTTCGTAATTTTGAAGATTGTGAAACAATCCAAACAAATCATATTGAAATGAGAGACGCAATTTATGCATTTCCGGATCCGGCCAACGAGCCGGTCAAAACCTATCTGAAAGGTTCTCCCGAACGGGAAGCCCTCGAGAAAGAACTCAAACGGCAGAGCGCCATTGAAATCGAGATTCCGCTGATCATCGGCGGCAAGGAGGTCCGTACCGGCAACACCGGCAAAGTCGTGATGCCGCACGACCATCACCATGTGCTGGCCACCTATCACAAGGCCGGTCCCGCCGAAGTCCGCATGGCCATCGACGCTGCCATGGCTGCCCACAAACAGTGGTCGGAGACGGACTGGACAGTGCGTGCCGCAATCCTGCTCAAAGCTGCCGAACTCATCTCCACCAAGTACCGGGCGCTGATGAATGCCGCCACCATGCTGGGACAAAGCAAGAACTTCTACCAGGCTGAGATTGACTCCACCTGCGAGCTCATCGACTTCCTGCGTTATAACGCTCATTTCGCCTCCGAAATCTACGGCTTCCAGCCCAAGAGCGCCAAGGGGCAGATCAATACCGTGGAGTACCGTGCCCTCGAAGGCTTCGTCTTCGCCCTCACGCCGTTCAACTTCACCTCCATCGCCTCGAACCTCAATATGTCGCCCGTGCTGATGGGCAACGTCACCGTGTGGAAACCTTCCACCACGGCCATCCTCTCGAACTACTACCTGATGCAGATCTACAAAGAAGCCGGCCTGCCCGACGGCGTGGTCAACTTCATCCCCGGCCAGGGTTCGGTGATCGGCAAGGAGATCTTCGCCTCGAAGCATCTGGCAGGCGTCCACTTCACCGGCTCCTCCGCCACCTTCAATACGCTCTGGCGCCAGGTCGGCGAGAATATCGACAACTACGTGAACTACCCGCGCCTCGTAGGCGAGACGGGCGGCAAGGACTTCATCTTCGTCACCCCTACCGCCGTGGCGGAAGACGTAGCGACGGCCGCTTTCTGCGGCTCGTTCGAGTTCCAGGGCCAGAAGTGCTCCGCAGCTTCCCGCATGTACGTTCCCAAGTCGCTTTGGCCGAAGATCCTCGAGGGCATGAAGGCCTTTGCGGCCGAGGTCAAGATGGGTGACGTCTGCGATCCCGACAACTTCATCAACGCCGTGATCGACGAAGTCTCGTTCGACAACATCGCCCGCAACATCGAGTTCGCGAAGAACGCCCCGGACGCCGAGATCGTCATCGGCGGCGGCTGCGACAAGAGCAAGGGCTACTTCGTGGAACCGACCGTCATCGTGACCACCAATCCGCACTTCAAGACGATGGAAGAAGAAATCTTCGGCCCCGTGCTCACCGTCTATGTGTATGAAGACAAGGATATGGACGCCGCCGTCGAACTCTGCGACACCACCTCGCCTTATGGCCTGACCGGCGCTGTCTTCGGACAGGACCGCCTGATGGTCCAGGGAGTTGCCGACCGTCTGCGTTACGCAGCCGGCAACTTCTACGTAAACGACAAGCCTACGGGCGCCGTGGTCGGCATGCAGCCGTTCGGCGGATCCCGCAAGTCCGGCACCAACGACAAGGCCGGCGGCGAGTTCAACCTCATCCGCTGGGTCATCCCGCGCGCCATCAAGGAGACGCTGGTTCCCGCCCGCGGATACAAGTATCCGTATATGAAATAAAAGATGCCCGGTCGAGCCGGGCATGACGAAAAGAAAAGCGGCTCGCGGGCCGCTTTTCTTTTTATTTGAACGCCTGTTCCGACAGGCCGGGGCCGTTTAGGGCCAGGTCCTTGAAGTAGGCGGGGACTTCGCGTCCCATCAGCGCATCGACGTAGAGTTTGGCAATGTACTGCGACAGCATGAAGCCGTGGCCGCGCATGCCCACAAAGAGGCCGAGCGACGGGTCGATGATGTAACGCGGCTCCGTGTAGTAGCCGCTCCAGGTGGCCTGGAAACTCATGCCCTTCAACTGCGGAATCCATTCGGTAAAGACTTCCGAGCAGATTTCGAGGAACTCCTGCGTGTTGACCTTCAGGTTCTTGGCTGCATCGGTGGCATCCTGGGCCGGCGAGGCGCAGCCAATGATCTGTCCGGTCTCGGCGAGCTGTTGCCCATAGACGGCCGAGAAACCCTTGTAGTGGCGCCGGTCGATGAGCATGTCGAGCGAATCGCCGTCCTTGCCGATCAGCGGCAGCCGCTTGGTGATGAAGGCCTGGTGGCGTACCGGATAGAGGCCCGTCTCGATGCCGAGCTGGCGGGCGAACTTTTCGGCGCCGGCGCCCATCGCGTTGACGAAGATCTCGGTCTCGTAGCGGACGTAGCGGCCTTCGCGGTTGCGGACAGTAATGCGGTAGAGGCCGCCGTTCTTTTCGACATGGATCACCTGGGTGTCCTCGAATACCTGGCCGCCGGCGCGGATACCGATCTGCCGCACCGTATCGACTGTCTTGCCCGGTGTAGCCTGCCAGCAGTCGAGCGAGATCAGCGCGTGGCTGTAGAGGTCGAGGTCCGGATTGATATACGGGGAGATTTCTTTGGCAAAGTCTTTCTTGTCTACCATGTAGGCGTTCGACCAGGCGCGGGAGGCGTCGAGTGAGCGGTAGGTCTCGTCGTCATGGACGAAGTTGACGTAGCGCGTCATCTTCAGGTCGATGTTGCGCAGGGCCTGTACTTCCCGGAAGATTTCCAGGTTGTGCGTGGCGATGTCGGCCAGGGCAGGCAGGGAGAAGGCGGGACGGCCGCCGGCGATGCAGCGCCACGAACTGCCATGCTCGTTGTTGACCAGTACCGGCTTGAAACCGGCCTCGGAGAGGTAGCGGAACAGGGCGGTTCCGGCCATGCCGCCGCCGGCCACGAAGGCGCCTACGCGGCGGATCTCCACGTCTGTGCACTTGGGGTTGGTGATCAGTTCGACCTGACGGTCGGGATTGATGACATTGCCGATTTCCACGAGGTTGGCCATCGGGCCGCGGGGTGTGAAGTCGCCCGTGATCTCGATGCCGTAGGCGCGGAGGGCCTGCTTGGCACGCGGCAGGCAGCGCGTACCGCGACACGGCCCCATGCCCAGGCGGGAAATGTGCTTGAGTTCCTGTGCAGTAATGCTGGTGCGCCCCTTGAGCAGGGCCAGCAGGTCACGGAGGCGTACATCTTCGCAGTGGCAGATGTACGTGAAGTCGTCGTTGAGTTCCGTCGGAGTGAGTTCCAGCGGTTCGGGATAGTTTTCCTTGACGATGAAGCCATGGGCTTCGAGCAGGGCCTCGTCGGTATCGCCGGCGTACAGCTTTTCGGCCTTGACCACGGCCACGTTGGTCTTGTTGGGTTTGCGGAGAATACGCTCGATGACGCCTTCACCGACTTTCTTGCCGTTGTCGTCCACCAGGAAGACTTCGGCGCCCGCCGCCACGTCGAACTCGACGGGGAGGAAGATCTGCCGGCGGTTGGGCCGGTAGCCGAAGATGGCCAGGCCCGGGCAATGGGCCACGCATTCCATGCAGCCGATGCACTTATCGAAATCGATGGTCGGCGTGACCGAAGTGGAACTCTTGGTGATAGCGCCCTGCTTGCAGGCGAACGAACACGGGTTGCAGGCGAAACCGTAGAGGCAGTCGGCAATCACGAAACCGCCTTTGCGCATGCGGGCGGCCGACGGTTTGCGGGGCTCGTCGAGCAGGCGCTGCGGGCGCTGCTGGGAGTCGATGTATTCCTTGGAAATCGTCAGGTAAGCATTGTAATCGATCCGGCGGCCGAGGGCCTGCTGGATTTCGTAAGCGCACTGGCGGCCGCGGAGCACCGCGGAGGTACCTTCGCCGATCCGCACGGCGTCGCCGACGCCGTGGCAGGCCAGTCCGAAGATCTCGTTGCCCTTGCGCAGCAGCTGGCTGTCGGGCAGCAGGCCGGTGCAGATGTTGATGCAGTCGATGCCGTCGATCCGGACCTCGGTGCCCGGGATCGGCTTGAAGTTCTCGCACTTGGCGATGATGGCGCCGGTTACGCCGGTCCAGTCTTCATTCGGGATGGCCTCGACAAGCGTATAGGAAGTCATGATCGGAACGCCGAGGCGGCGGAGCCGGTTGGCCTGCACGGGGAAGCCTCCCTCGTGGGGCATGGCCTCGATGATGGCCTTGACCTGGGCGCCTGCCTGCATGGCCTGATAGGAAGTCAGGTATCCGATGTTGCCGGCACCAACGGTGAGGATGCGTTTGCCCAGGAGGGTGAGTTCCTTGTTCATCATCCGCTGCACGACAGCAGCGGTGAATACGCCCGGCAGGTCGTCGTTCTTGAAGGCAGGCATAAAGGGGAGGGCGCCCGCCGCGACGACGAGTTGTTCGGCATCGACGTAGAAGATTTCCTGCGACACGACGTTCTTGACCGCCAGCCGCTTTCCTTCCAGGATATCCCACACGACACAGTTGAGCATGATCCCTTCCAGGGAGTCGCCGGCCAGGGTCTTGGCAATGTCGAATCCGCGCATGCCTCCGAACTTCTGCTCTTTTTCGAAGAAGAAGAACTGGTGGGTCTGCATCTGGAACTGGCCGCCGATGGCGTCGTTGTTGTCGATCACGAGGTTGTCGATGCCTGCCTTGTTCAACTCTTCGCGGACGGCCAGGCCGGCCGGCCCGGCGCCGATGATGGCCACGGCCGTACGATAGACCTTCTTCTTGCCGTCCTGCCGGGTGGTGCTGCTGTCAACCAGGGAGAAACTCTCCTTGCCGACGCGGCGGACTTCCCGGACGCCATCGATCTTGGTGATGCAGATACGGCGGATGTGGCCGTCCACCAGCATTTCGCAGGCACCGCACTTGCCGATACCGCACTCCATGGTGCGTTTGCGGTCTTTCAGGCTATGGTGGTGAACCGGGAATCCGGCCTGGTGCAGCGCGGCGGCGATGGTCTGGCCTTTTTGGCCACGGACTTTCTGACCTTCAAAGATAAATTCATGGAGATCCTCCTCAGGGATGTCCAGAATCGGGTGGGATGTTATTTTGTACATAAATGGTTTTTGTTGGCAAATCTCAACAAAGTTATGAAATTAACCGTATCTTTGTGCTAATGTAAAGCAAAATCTTATGAATTACATACAAACTGACATTGAAGGTCCCCTGATTGTCGAGCCGCGTGTTTTCGGTGACCATCGCGGGTATTTCTTCGAATCGTTTTCCCAGCGCGATTTTGAGGAGCACGTAGGCCCCGTGACTTTCGTCCAGGACAATGAATCGCTTTCCGCGAAGCGGGGCGTGCTGCGGGGACTTCATTTCCAGAAAGGAGATGCGGCGCAGGCCAAGCTCCTGCGGGTGGTTCGGGGCAGCGTGCTCGACGTGGCCGTGGATATCCGTCCCGGCTCTCCGACTTTCGGAAAATATGTCTCCATCGTGTTGAGCGGGGAGAACAAGCGTCAGTTTTTCATTCCGCGCGGTTTTGCGCACGGATTCCTGGTGCTGGAAGATGACACGATTTTCCAGTACAAATGCGATAACTTCTATGCGCCTGAAGCGGAAGGCTCCTACCGCTGGAACGATCCGTTCTTTGCGGTCGACTGGGGCATCTCTCCCGAAGAGGTCATTCTCTCGGAAAAGGATGCGAAGGCACCTTTCTACAAGCAGGATTAAGCCGTTTCCATCGCCTGGAGCCGCCGGAGACAGTCGCGGAGCGACGCTTCCCACGGCTTGAGCACGATGCTGAATTCACGGCAGATTTTCTCTTTCGACAGGATGGAGCAGGCCGGCCGGACGGCCGGTGAAGGATATTCCGCAGTGATGATGGGGCGGACCTGGCAGGTCAGCCCGGCTTCCTGCATGATGGTCGCCGCGAATCCGGCCCAGGAACAGACGCCGTCGTTCGTAAAGTGGTAGATGGCTCCGCGTCTTTCCCCGATCTGCGGGAGGACGGCCAGAATGACTTCGGCCAGATCCCGCGCATAAGTCGGACTGCCGATCTGGTCGTCCACTACGGAAACTTCGGGCTTTTCGGCACCGAGCCGCAGCATGGTTTTGACGAAATTCTTGCCGAAAGGGGAGTAGAGCCATGAGGTCCGGATGATGACGCTCCGGCAGCCGCTGCGCCGGACGCGGTCTTCTCCGTCACGCTTGCTGCGGCCGTAGGCCGACAGGGGATGGCGGCGGGCTGTTTCGACATATCCCCGGGGATTCCGTCCGTCAAAAACATATTCGGTCGAGATATGGATCAGGGCGGCGTCCGTGCGCTTGGCGACGCGGGCGAGAACACCCGGACCGTCTGCATTGATCGCCTGGCAGAGCGCCTGGTCGCTTTCGGCCCGGTTGACGTCGGTATAGGCGGCGCAATTGACGATGGCGCCGATGGATTCCTCGGTGACGATCCGGGTTACGGCGCCGATATCGAGAATATCCAGGCAACGGACGTTTCCTTCCGACCGGATATCTGTGAAAACAAATTCGGGATGCCCTTCCGTGAGCCGCTGCAACTCCCGGCCGAGTTGTCCGAGTGCGCCGGTAACCAATACTTTTTTCATCACGTAAAAATTTATGCAAAGATAAAAATTAAAGAAGTATCTTTGTAAGTTAATTTGAGACAAAACCGCGAATATGGATTACAATACGCAGCGAGAGAAACTGATACTGCCTGAATATGGCCGGCATGTACAGAAGATGATCGAACAGGTGAAGGCCATTGAAGATAAGGAGAAACGCAGCGAACAGATGCGTGCCGTGGTGCAGGTGATGGGCATTCTCAATCCGCAGATCCGCGAGCTGAGCGATTACAAGCATAAACTGTGGGACCACGCCCAGGTGATCGGCGGGTTCGACCTGGACATCGATGCCCCGTATCCGGCACCGACGCCCCAGCAATTCGAAACACGGCCCGACATCATCACCCTGCCCGACAAGCCGGTCAAAGCCGCCTGCTATGGCCGCAACATCGAGAGCATGATCAACCTGATCGCTGACCGGGAAGACGATGAGATCAAGAAGGAAATGATCCGCACACTGGCCCTCTACATGCGCCAGCAGTATTTGATCTGGAACAAAGACAACGTGGCCGAAGAGACGATCTTCGCCGACATAGAACGCCTGTCCGACGGACGGCTCAAAGTGCCGGAAGACGTGCATCTGGGCGCCATTCAGAATGCCAACTATTCGCGCCCGGGCATCAGCGTGGGCGGGAACGGCGGAGCTGGTTTCGGCGGAGGCAACAACAAGAAGAACCGCAACTGGAAACGGAAGAAATAACCGATGGCCAAGGAGAAGATAAACAAGGAGAAAGACCGGGCCAAGTCCCGGCCGAAAACCGCCCCGAAGAAGAAACCGGCAACGGTTTCGAAACCGAAGCGCAGCACCGGACCGCGCCAGCCGCTCCTGTCGGAAGAGAACCGCCGGATCGTGCGCATTGTCCTGGGTGTCGTCTGCGGCATCCTGACCATCTATACGCTGGTCGCCCTGCTGTCGTATGTCTTTACCTGGACATCCGACCAGAGCCTGGCCTTCGATTCCGATATGTTCTCGATGGATGCCTCGGCGGAGAATGCCGGGGGCAAGGTCGGTTATCTCTGGGCGAACCTGCTGGTTTCGAAATGGTTCGGTCTCGGCGCCTTTGCCATTCCCGTTTTTCTGGGGTTCCTGACGGTCTATTGTTTCCGGATCAAGAAAGTCAATCTGCTCCGGGTCTTTCTCCTGTGCGTGTTCGGCGCCATCATCTTCTCGGTGCTGCTGGCCTTCATCTTCAGCTTCACTTCGCTCGATTCGATGCTTGGCAACGGGGCGGGCGGCTCTTATGGGCACTATGCCAACAACTGGATGTGCGACAAGCTGGGCAAGGTCGGTATGGCCGGTGTGCTGCTGGCCGTCCTGTTCCTGTATGCCTGCCTGCTGACGCCCAAGGTGGCCTTCTGGTTCGATGACTTGCTCTACGGCATTTCGCACCGCGAGACGGAGGGAGAGGATGAACCGGACGATTCAGAAGAAGACGAGGAGGAAGAAGGAGCGTCCGATATGGGTCCCGGCCTTGTCGTGGAAGGAGCGCAGGAAGCCGATACCGATCCCACCGACGACTGGCTCGATTTCACCGATTCCGATACTGCCGGGCAGCCGGTCGACGGACCGGAGCAGCCGGCGGAGCCTGTCGTTGAAACCGTATCGACAGAGACGCAGCCCGAGGCTGTGCAACCCGAGGTGGCACAGCCCGAAGTGACGCTCACCATTGAGAAAAGCGAGAACGACATCATCGCCGGGCTTTCCGACGAAGAGTGGCGGGAACGCTACGATCCCCGGCTTGACCTGCCCAAGTTCAAGCTGCCGCCCATGTCCATCCTCAAAGACTACAAGGACATGTGGTATGAGGTATCGCGGCAGGAGCTGGAGAACAACAAGCAGCGCATCGTCAATGCGCTCAACAGCTATAAGATCCGGGTCAAGGGCATCACGGCCAAAATGGGCCCGACGGTCACGCTCTACAAGATCCAGCTCGACGACGGCATCAAGGTCGCCCAGGTCCGGAACTTGGAGGAAGATATCGCCATTTCGCTGGGTGCCAAAGGTGTCCGCGTCGTGACGCTGCTCGATTCCGTGGGGATCGAGGTGGCGAACGTCAAGCCGAGCGTTGTCGCCCTCAAGTCGGTGCTGGGCTGCCAGCAATACCAGGAAGCTTCGCAGAAGATGGAACTTCCGATGGCCATCGGCATCACCGTGACCAACGAGCCCTTCTTCCTCGACCTGGCCAAAATGCCGCACCTGCTGGTCGCTGGCGCGACGGGCCAGGGCAAATCCGTGGGACTCAACGTGATGATCACCTCGCTGCTCTATGCCAAGCATCCGGCAGAGATGAAACTCGTCCTGGTCGATCCCAAGAAGGTAGAGTTCTCGCTCTATGAGAAACTGGAGAAGCATTACCTCGCCATGCTGCCCGACGGCGATGAGGCCATTATTACCGATACCAAGAAGGTGGCCAATACGCTGAATTCCCTCTGCATCGAGATGGATGCCCGCTACGACCTGCTCAAGAAGGCCGACGTGCGCCAGCTCAAGGAATACAACGCGAAGTTCCTGAATCGGCAGCTCAATCCGAACAACGGCCACAAGTTCCTGCCTTACATCGTGGTGATTATCGATGAGTTCGGCGACCTGCTCATGACGGCCGGCCGCGAGATTGAGAACCCGATCGCCCGCTTGGCCCAGAAAGCCCGCGCCGTGGGTATCCATCTGATCATCGCTACGCAGCGCCCGACCGTCAACATCATTACCGGTTCGATCAAGGCCAACTTCAACTCCCGCGTCGCCTTCAAAGTCAATACCGGCACCGATTCCAAAGTCATCATCGACGCCCCCGGCGCCAACCGGCTCATCGGCCGCGGCGACATGCTGGTGGTCTATCCGGGCCACGACCTGACCCGCGTGCAGTGCGCCCTGGTCGATACGCCCGAGATCATCAATCTGGTGAAATACATCAGCGACCAACGGGGTTATGCCGGGCCGTTCGAGTTGCCCGAGTATGTGGATCCCAATGACGAGGATTCCAGTGTCGGCGACATAGACCTGCACCGCCGCGACCAACTCTTCGAAGAGTGTGCCCGGATGGTGGTCCAGTATCAGCAGGGTTCCACCTCGATGTTGCAGCGCAAACTCAATGTGGGTTATGCCCGCGCAGGCCGCATCATGGACCAGTTGGAGGCCGCCGGCATCGTCGGTCCGCAGGAAGGAAGCAAGGCCCGCTCCGTTTTGGTAACCGATTTGGACACTTTGGACCGAATTTTGGAATCACTCAATCACATCTAAAAATGATTGAGCCATGAAACGGGTGATTCTTCTGCTTTCGATCCTGCTTTGCACCGCCGCCGGTGCCCAGCAGCGTTTTTCCTGCAGTTTCAAAATGGTGGACAACGTCTCCGGCAAAACGGTGGCTGAAGGGAAGGGCTACGTGCAGGACGAGTGCTACCGTCTCGAAACCGACTGGATGCAGGTATGGTGCAACGGCAAAGACCGCTGGATTTATTCCCCGAACAGTGATGAACTGGTGATCGAACGGAACGACGTCTCTTTCCTGAAAGACATCGCTGTCAGCAAGGCGGCCGACGGAACTGCCCTGGTGACTTACGACACCTATACGATCACGCTGACCGGCATCAAGGAGGCGGCCGAACCTTGGTCGGCAACCTTCTTCATCATCGACCCCGAACTCTTCGGGGACGACACAATCATAACAGACCTGCGGAAGTAAATACTTCGACGATTGAGGGATAAGTGCCTTCCAGATAGTCTGGGAGGCACGCTTTTTCTACCCACCGGGCCTCGGTGATGTTTTCTTCCAACTGAGGGAGGAGCGGCTCTTCGCGGTCGTCCTCCATCTGGTACCAGTAGGTATGCTTGAGGATCTTTTCGCCGAAAAGCTTGTAGGTATGGTGGGTGATGCAGAGGCGGTTTCCGAGGATCAGGTTATGCAGTCCCGTTTCCTCTTCTACCTCGCGCAGGGCGCAGGTTTCGATGGTCTCGTCGGGTTCCTGTTTACCCTTGGGCAGGTCCCACAGGTTGTTCCGGCGGATGAGCAGGTATTGGCCTGCGCGATTGCGGACCAGTCCGCCGCCGGCAGGTATTTCGAGAAAATGGGAGCAGAATTCCGGGAAATCGGCATCATCCACCGTGATGCATTCCTGTCCGAAGTAAACGTGCTGCATTTTTTTGCTATCTTTGTTGCTGAGCGGATGCAAAATTAATGTTTCCTGCGGAATTTATCAACGGTTTGCGCGAAAGTCTCGGCCCCGGGCGGGCTGACCGGATTGTGGCTGCGCTGGCAGCAGAGCCGGAGGTGTCGGTGCGCGTCAATCCGTTCAAGTTGTCGCTGGCAGCGTTGCGCGAGCATTTCGGCCCGCTCGCCGGCGAGCCAGTTCTCTGGGCGGCCGAGGAGGCGTTCTATCTGCGGGAGCGGCCTTCGTTTACGCTTGATCCGCTGTTTCACGCGGGTGCCTATTATGTGCAGGAAGCCTCGTCGATGTATGCGGGCGTTCTGCTGGATCGGGCTTTGACGGCGCTGGGCCGCCGGACTGGTCTTCGCGTGCTGGACCTATGCGCCGCACCGGGCGGAAAGACGACACAACTGCTATCTCATCTGGATGATACCTCACTGCTGGTGGCGAATGAAGTAGTCCCTGCCAGGGCGACTGTCCTGGCGGAAAACGTGGCGCGGTGGGGATGCTCCAACGTAGCAGTCACCCAGTCCGATCCGTCTGCCTTTACCGCGATGCGGGGCTTTTTCGACGTGGTCGTTACCGATGTGCCTTGTTCCGGCGAGGGGATGTTCCGCAAAGACGAACGGGCTGTGGCGGAGTGGTCACCCGATGCTGTGCGGCTGTGTGCGGCGCGGCAGCGCCGCATCGTCGGCGATGTCTGGCCGGCCCTGGCTGCGGGCGGCTACCTGATCTATTCGACCTGCACGTTCAACCCCTTCGAAGATGAAGACAATGTGGCGTGGATCTGCGCCGAACTGGGCGGATCCTGTCTGGAAATGCGTCATTTTTACCCCGGGGAAGACCGGGGTGAAGGCTTTTTCGCCGCACTGATCCATAAATCCTGAGACCATGAAGCTTGTTGAGAAAAAGGACCGTGTCAAACAGCTGGCCGAGCCGCTGGCTAAAGCGCTTCCGCAACTGGAAAAGACGCTGCGGGTCATCGCATCCGGCACCTCCGTGGCACTCCGCAAGGGACGGGACCTGGTGCCTGAGGCGGATTTCGCCCTGGCTGTCAGTCGCACGGCGCTGGAGGGCCTGTCTTACACAGCAGTTGAAGTGTCGCGCGAAGATGCCTTAAAGTTCCTGGCCAAGGAGACGCTCGTGCTTTCCGACGCGCCCCGGGGCTATCTGCTCCTGACTTTTGAAGGGCTGGGCCTGGGCTTCGTCAAGAATCTGGGAAACCGGACGAACAGTCTGTTGCCCAATGCCCGCCGAATCCGAAAATCCATTGTTCCATGTTAAAACGTTTTCTATTTGTCCGTCTGGCAGTCTTGATGCTGCCGTTCCTTTTCCTGACGCCGAAGGTCGCCGCCCAGTACAATCCCGCCATACTTCCGCCGCAGGACTTTCTGGGTTTCAATCTGGAGGACCGATTGGCCGACTGGGGTGACATTACCCGCTATGTGGATTACCTGGAGCGGGTGGCCGACCGGGTTTCCGTCGAACGGTTCGGGTACACGTTTGAACGCCGGCAGTTCCTGCAGGTGTGCATTACCTCTCCACACAACCAGCAGCGGCTCGAAGAGATCCGGCAGACACACCTGAAAGTGACGGATGCGTCTGTTTCCAGCCAACTCAATCTGGAGGAGATTCCTTTGGTCGTCGATTTGCGCGCGACCATCCATGGCAACGAAATCTCCGGTGCCCAGGCCTTGCTGACGATCCTCTATCATTACGCCGCCGCGGAGGATGAAGCGGTTGGACAAATGCTCGACAATACGATCCTGCTGGTGGTTCCAGCCCAGAATCCCGATGGAATGAGCCGCTTCGCGACCTGGGTGAACGCCGCTTCGAGCGTCCACCATTTCCTGGACAATCAGTCCCGGGAATACCATGAGGCAACGCCCTCGTCACGGGCCAACCACTACTGGATGGATACCAACCGTGACTGGCTCACGGCCCAGTATCCCGAAGGACGCAACCTGGTGACGATGTATGAGCGGTGGATGCCCAATGTGCTGCTGGACTTGCATGAGATGGGCAGTTCGGCCAGCGGCCTCTATTATTTCAGTCCCGGAGACCCGAACCGGACGTATTCCTATATCCCCCAGGAAAACCAGGATTTGACCCGGGCAATCAGCGAAACGACCCGCCGTGGGCTGGATTCGCTGGGCATTTCCTATTTCACGGGACGCGGGTATGACGATTTCTTCATCGGAAAAGGCGCCTGCTACGGGGATTTGCAGGGCTCCGTCTGCATCTTGCATGAACTTGCCTCCACGCGCGGCCATATCCGGGATTATGGCAAGAATGGCGTGCACACGTTCAGCGAGACCGTCGATTGGCAACGGGTTTCCGCCACCGCCGTACTCAACGGCGCTGTTTCCCATGCCCGTGCGTTGAAGGAGTACCAGCGGCGCTTCTACCAGGATGTGGCCCGTGCCGCGGCAGCGGATCCCGCCGCCGGCTATGTGTTCGATGCCCGCGGAAACCGGGGTATTGCGTATAAGTTCCTGGAGAACTTGCTGCTGCATGAAATCGAGGTTTATCCGTTGACGGGTGAGTCCGGACGCTATTTCGTTCCTTTCCGCCAGAAGCACTACTACAAGGTCAAAGGGATTTTCGAAGATATCACGGAATTCCAGGATGACAAGTTCTACGACATTTCCACCTGGTCGCCGGCCCGTGGCTTCAATCTGCAGTATGGGACGGTGGCTGAGGCACCTGCCGTCGGTGACCGGATCGTAACAGCCTCGCTGCCGGAAGGTACTGTCGTGGGAGGCATGAGCCCGCTGGGCTATACGTTCGAAGGGAGCGAGTTCTATGCACCCCGGCTGATCACGGCGCTCCAGCAGCAGGGAATCCGGGTGGAAGTCTCCCCGGAAGGGTTGCTGGTAGTTCCCGTGGCGGATCAGCCGCTGGAATCACAGGCGTTGTACAATGCCGTGGCGGCACAGGCTGCCGAATGCGCCGTGGATGTCACCGCTTTGGCCGCCGGCCGCCGGAAGACACTCGATACGTATGTGAAAGCAAGGACGGCCCTCCGGCAACCCCGGACGGCGATCATTACCGATACGGGCTCGTCGATTCAGCAGGGCGCCATGTGGCATCTGCTGGATTTCCATTATGCAATGAACCATTCGCTGGTGGATTTCAGCACCTTCGCCGGTGACCGCTTTGATATCGGCCGTTACGACGCACTGATCTTTTGCGGTCAGGTCCCGTTGGGAAAGGCAGGTGCGGATGCCTGGCGGAAACTCGCCGACTGGGTATCGGACGGCGGCACGCTGATTCTGATCGGAGAGGCACACAAGGTCTCCGGTGCCATCGACAGCGACAGCATTGCCGCCGAGGCCGGGAAAGGCGTGAGCGGCCTGGTGCTCAACGCCGAGTTGACGCGGCCGGAATGCCCGTTGTTCTGGGGCTACAATCAGCTGGATATCGATCTTTTCAAAGGGAATGCGACGGTCTGGACGGTTGCACCCGATGCGGAAGTCCTGCTGCGCTATGCGGCTGAACCTTACCGTTCCGGCTATGTAACGCCCGAAAACCTCGCCCGTTTTGCCGGTGCTCCGGTCGTCGCCCTGAAACATAAAGACCGGGGAGCTATTCTCTATATCCAGGAAGATTTCGCCTATCGTGCATATTGGCTCGGCACCAACCACATCCTGAGCAATGCCTTGCTGTTCGGCGACAAACTCTGATATAGCTGACTCTGATTAATTTCACAAGGGCCATCTCCTGATGGAGCTGGCCCTTGCTACTAACCTAAACTTAAACTTAAACTATGAAAAACTTCGAACGAAATATTGCAAAACCTATGCCATTTTATGGGCGTTTCATCGTCTAAACGATGCGAAGTTTGGCAAATTTCAGCAGAAGGGTTTTTTGCCCGCCATTTTCAAAATCCACGACGGCTTTGCGGTTGGGGCCGTCGCCTTCCAGCGACAGGATTTTTCCGTAGCCGAAGCGGTCGTGTTCCACGCGTTGCCCAACTTGCAGCGCGGACACGGGTGACGGGGCGAACCCGGGAGACGGTGTATGGGTCGTTGGCGTTGGAGCCGGTCGGACGGGCTTGGGCATCGTGACGGGCCGCTGCTCCCGGGGCTGGCGGTAAGTTTCAAAATCGGACTTGCGGAATTGGGTCTGCGGGAAAGGATCGTAGCGGTTGTTGTCGGTATCGGGCGCTACGGCATAGTACTTCCGGTCGATTTCCCGAAGGAAGCGGGATGGACGGTTCGATTCTTCGCTGCCCCATTTGCGACGGTTCTGGGCATAAGAGACTGTGACGGCTTTCTCGGCCCGGGTGATGGCTACGTAGAACAGCCTGCGCTCTTCCTCGATCTTGTCGGGGGTGTCGTTCATGCTTTCCGACGGGAAAAGATTCTCTTCCATGCCGACGACATACACGTAGGGGAATTCCAAACCTTTGGCGGCGTGGACCGTCATCAGGAGGATCTTGTTGGTCTGCTCTTTATCGGGATCCTGGGTGTCGTCTTTCTCGGCTTCGCTCAGCAGGTAGATGTTCTCCAGGTAGTCGCCCATCGTGACAGTCGTGTCGACGGGTTCTTCTCCGTCTCCAGCGAGTAGTTCGCGCATCTCCGCCTCTTCTTCGCTATATGCCTTGATGCTGTTGAGGAGTTCTTCCACGTTTTCGAAGCGGCCGAGCCCTTCGGGCGAGACGTCGTTCTTGAGTGCTGTCAGGTAGCCGGTGTTGTTTCCGATGGCGAATGCCAGTTCGTAACAGTCGGCCGTCTCGCTTTTTTCGCAGAGCGGTTCCATCATCGCCACGAAGTCGCGGAGTTTCTTGATGGCCGCGTCCTTCAGACCGACGGCGTAGAGTTTATCGTTTTCCAGCAGCGGCGCATTGTACAGCGGGCATCCGGCAGCGGCGGCAGCTGCCGCCAGCCGGTCGAGCGTCGTGTCACCGATGCCGCGGGCAGGGACATTGATTACGCGTCGGAACGATTCGTTGTCCTGCGGATTGACGGTCAGTTTGAAGTAGGCCAGCATGTCCTTGATCTCGGCCCGTTCGTAGAAGGAATGCCCGCCGTAGATGCGGTAGGGGAGGTTGCGTTTGCGCAGGGCTTCCTCGAAAGCCCGGGATTGTGCGTTGGTCCGGTAGAGGATGGCGAAGGAATCGTAGGAAGCCTTTGTGCTGTAGATTCTTTCGATGATCGACGTGGCGACCAGGTGCGCTTCCTCGCTTTCGGTGTAGGCCTTGATCACGCCGATCTTTTCGCCGACGCCGGCGCGGGAAAAGCAATCTTTCCGGAGCCGCCGTTCGTTGTGGGCGATCAGGCTGTTGGCCGCTTCCACGATGGTCTGGGTGGAGCGATAGTTCTGCTCCAGCCGGAATTCCTTCGCTTCGGGATAGTCGCGCTTGAAGCGGAGGATGTTCTCGATCCGGGCGCCGCGGAAACCGTAGATGCTCTGGGAGTCGTCACCCACGACACAGAGGTTGTGGTGCGGTTCGGCCAACCGGCGCAGGATCACGTACTGGGCATGGTTCGTGTCCTGGTACTCGTCCACGAGGATGTAGCGGAAGCGGCCGGCGATTTCGGCGCAGGCATCGGGGAACCGTTTGAGCAGAATGTTCATCTGCAGCAGGATGTCGTCGAAATCCATCGCGCCGGCAGCCAGGCATTTTTTCTGGTAAAGTTCATAAACGTCGGCCATACGCGATCGTCGTGCCGCACGGTCCCGTTCGGCCGTTTCAACATCGGCCCGGTAGGCGCCGACCGTGACCAGACTGTTCTTGGCCATCGAAATGATGCTCTGGACCACGGCGGGCTTGTAGTACTTGTCGTCCAGTTCCAGTTCCTTGACGCATTGCTTGAGCACGCTCCGGGAATCCGTCTGGTCGTAGATGGTAAAATGGGCGGGATAGCCGAGCCGGTCGGCGTAGTCCCGGAGAAACCGGATGAAAATCGAATGGAATGTGCCCATCTGGATCCAGCGGGCCTTCCGCTCTCCCACCAGCGCCGCTACGCGCTCCTTCATCTCTCCAGCCGCTTTCTTGGTGAATGTCAGGGCCATCACCTCACCAGGCCTGCAGTCTCCCTTCAGAATATGTGCCACCCGGCAGGTCAGCACCCTCGTCTTGCCGCTCCCGGCCCCCGCGATGATGAGCGAAGGCCCCTCCGTACACGCTACAGCGGCTTTCTGCGCGCTGTTCAATCCCTCGAACAGGTCTGTTTGTGAATTGTTCATCATACTGCAAAAATATACTTTTTTTAGTGACTTTTTATAGGTAACTTTGCGAGATAAATGTAAAATATTTATTACTAACCAAATAATTTCATGTCAGATCAAATCAGATTGAAGAAGGGCCTCGACCTTCCCATTGCGGGGGCGGCTCTTTGCGAGGTGACCAAGCGTGTCGCTCCGGGTCTGGTGGCTGTCAAACCGACTGATTTTCGCGGAATGGTGCCCCGTCTTCTGGTAAAGGAAGGCGACGCAGTCAAAGCCGGCACTCCATTGTTTGCCGACAAGCAGAATACCGCCATGGTGTTCTGCTCGCCAGTCAGCGGAACCGTCGATGCCATCGTCCGCGGGGACAAGCGGAAACTGCTCGAAGTCAGGGTAAAAGCTGACGGGAAGAACGAAGCGGTCCGGTTCGACGTGCCCAAGATTTCCTCGCTCGACAAAAAGGGGATGACCGACCTCCTGCTCCAGAGCGGCCTGTGGCCCTGCCTCAAGCAGCGCCCGTTCGGCACTGTGGCAAATCCCGAGGCGGAGCCCAAAGCCATTTTCATTTCGGGAATGAACACAGCCCCGCTCGGCGCGGACTGGGACTTCACTTTGAAGGACGAGACAGCCGCCGTGCAGGCCGGCGTGGATGCACTGGCCAGACTGACCCGTGGCGGCGTCCACTTCTCCCTCGCGGCGAAGAACTATGCCGGCAGTGAGTTCCACAAACTTACCGGCGTGATTTTCCACCAGTTCGAAGGCCCGCACCCGGCCGGCAACGTGGGTGTCCAGATCAACCACATCAGCCCCATCAACAAGGGCGAGGTGGTCTGGACGGTCAGTCTGCCGCTGGTGGCTGCCATCGGACGTTTCTTCCTCCACGGTGTGTATGATGTCCATCGCACGATTGCAGTGGCCGGCCCGGCCGTCAGCAACCCTTCGTATGTCGAAGTGCCCGCCGGTGTTTGCATGAAGGACCTGGCCGCCTATTTCAACGGCGACGGAATCCGTATCGTCAGCGGCGACGTGCTCTCCGGCGAGGCAGTCGGTCCCGACGGCTTCCTGGGCTACTATCACGATCAGGTGAGCGTGCTCAAAGAGGGCAACTACTACGAGATGTTCGGATGGATCAATCCGTTCCGTGCCAAGAAATTCTCGGTTTCGCGTGCCTATCCGGCTTTCCTGCGCCACAAGAAGTATGACATGGACACCAACGAGAACGGCGGTGAGCGTCCGTTCCTGATGAACGACGTCTATGACAAGGTGCTTCCGATGGACATCTATCCGCTCTACCTGTTCAAGGCCTGCCTGGCCGGCGACCTCGACAAGATGGAGCAGCTCGGCATTTACGAGGTGATCGAGGAGGATGTCGCGCTCTGCGAATATGTCTGTCCGTCGAAGGTTGAGATCCAGAACATTGTCCGCCAGGGCATCGAACTGATGATGAAAGAAATGTAAGGAGGAACGCGCAATGGCTAAGAATTTCTTCGATAAAATCCGGCCGACCTTTTCCGAAGGCGGAAAACTGAGTTGGCTCCATTCTTCGTTCGACGCGTTCGAAACCTTCTTCTTCGTGCCGAACCGCACTACCCGCAAGGGCGGCACGCACGTGAAGGACTGCGTCGACCTGAAGCGCCTCCTGATCATCGTCGTGATGGCCCTGGTGCCGGCCCTGCTGTTCGGCATCTGGAACCTCGGTTTCCAGCACAGCAAGGTGTTCGGCCTCGGCTGGGGCTTCTGGCAGATGGTGTGGTATGGTTTCGTGAAGATCATCCCGCTCTATCTGGTGTCGTATATCGTCGGTCTCGGCATCGAGTTCGCCTCGGCCCAGATGAAGGGCCATGAGGTGAGCGAGGGCTATCTGGTGAGCGGCTTCATCATTCCGCTCATCGTGCCGGTCGACGTCCCCTGGTGGATGCTCGCCATCGCCGTGGCTTTTGCCGTCATCATCGGCAAGGAAGTGTTCGGCGGCACGGGCATGAATATCTGGAACCCCGCGCTGCTGGCGCGTGCCTTCCTGTTCTTCTCCTATCCGAGCAAGATGTCGGGTGACGCGGTTTGGGTGGGCGGCCTGAGCAAGGCCCTCGCCGGCGGCACTCCCTGGAAGGGCGGGGAAGTGGTGGATGCCCTCTCGGGTGCCACGCCGCTCTCACATGCTTCGCTCGACGGCCTCTCCGCAGCCGGTACCAGTGTCTGGAATCTCTTCCTGGGCAACATCCCCGGTGCCGTGGGTGAGACGAGCGTCATCGCCATCCTCATCGGTGCGCTGATCCTCATCTGCACGGGTGTGGCCAGCTGGAAGATCATGTGCTCCTCCGTACTCGGTGCCCTCTTCGTGGGCTGGCTCGGTACGCTGGGCGGCGTGACCGATATCCCCTGCTGGGAGCAGCTGCTTCTCGGCGGCTTCGCGTTCGGTACCGTCTTCATGGCCACCGACCCGGTGACTTCGGCCCAGACCGAGTGCGGCAAATGGATCTACGGTTTCCTGATCGGTGCGCTCTGCATCACGGTGCGGCTCTTCAACCCGGGCTATCCCGAGGGCATGATGCTCGCCATCCTGCTGATGAACACCTTCGCTCCGCTGATCGACCACTATGTTGTCAATGCGAACGTCAAACGCCGGCTCAAGCGGGCTAAAACCGTATAGAGATGAATACCAACAATAACGTATACACCATCGTCTACACGACCATCATCGTCGTGATAGCGGCCGCCATCCTGGCCATTGCCGCGATGGCGCTCAAGCCGAAGCAGGATGCCAACATCAAGGCCGAGACCATCAGCCAGATGCTGACTGCCGCCGGCTTGACGGACATGGATGCCCTCGCCAAAATGGGCAACGACAAGATCCTGTCGATGTACAGCGACAATGTCAAGACGGCATTCCTCATCGACGCCGAAGGCAACAAGACCGGCGAGCTCGAGACGGAAGTCACCGACATCGAACTGCAGGACAACCTGAAAGTCGAGAACAAGAACATCGCCTCCGGCAATCCTTCGCTTCCGGTTTATGTCTTTGAGAAAGACGGCGCCGAAGTCAATGTGATCCCTTGCTACGGTGCCGGCCTCTGGGGCCCGATCTGGGGCTACGTCGCCTTCAACGCCGACTGCACGGAAATCGTGGGCGCCTATTTCGACCATGCGAGCGAAACGCCGGGTCTGGGTGCCAAGATCAAGGACGAGCCTTGGTTCCGCGAACAGTTCAAGGGCAAGAAAGTCGACTTTGCCCATCCGGACAAACCGTTCGGCATCGTCAAGGGCGGAGCGCCCAAGGACGATCTTTCGAAAGTCGATGCCATCACCGGCGCGACGATGACCTGCAACGGCCTGGAAGCCGCGCTCGGTACCTGGCTGCGCGCTTACATCCCGTTCCTTCAGAAGAAGGCGGGTGCTGCCGTGGAAGAGGATTGCTGCTGCGACGGCGATGAATGCGCCGACTGCGATCACGATCACGACCACGATCACAATCATGATCATGGCCATGACCACAATCACCAACACAATCATCAGGAGGGTTAAGCCATGAACGAAGATCTCAAGAAAACCTTGTTGAACCCGATTTTCAAGGGCAACCCGATCACGGTCCTCGTGCTCGGTATCTGCTCCTCGCTGGCCGTCACGGTCCAGCTCAAGGGTGCCTGCGTGATGGCCCTCTCGGTCATCATCGTCTGCGGCCTTTCCAGTTTCGTGGTCTCGCTGCTCCGCAACTCGATTCCGAACCGCGTGCGCATCATCGTGCAGCTGGTCGTGGTCGCCATGATGGTAATCCTGGTCGACCAGGTGCTTCGGGCATATGCCTACTCCATCGACAAGCAGCTTTCGGTCTATATCGGCCTGATTATTACGAACTGTATCGTGATGGGCCGCATTGAGGCTTTTGCTTTGGGCAACAAGCCCATTCCGTCGCTGCTCGACGGTCTGGCCAATGGCGCCGGCTACGGCATGATCCTGATTATCGTGGCTTTCTTCCGTGAGCTGCTCGGCAGCGGAACCCTGTTCGGTTTCCGCGTGCTGCCCGCCAGCTATGTCCCCAACAACCTCGTGATCCTTCCGCCGATGGCACTGATCATCCTGGGCTGCATCGTCTGGGTCCAGCGTTCCATCCAGAAGGACCTGCAGGAGAAATAACACCTTAACTCAAATCGATTATGGAATACATCAGCTTGTTCGTAAAGTCAATTTTCGTTGACAATATGATCTTCGCATACTTCCTGGGTATGTGCTCATACCTGGCCGTATCGAAGAATGTCAAGACAGCAAATGGTTTGGGTATTGCTGTTATTTTCGTGCTCCTGTGCACGCTCCCGCTCAACTACCTGCTCGACAAGTTCGTACTGCAGCCCGGGGCGCTTGCCTGGCTGGGACCGAAGTTCGCCGGCGTGGACCTGAGCTTCCTGAGCTACATCCTCTTCATCGCCGTGATCGCTGCATTCGTGCAGATCGTCGAGATGGTGGTCGAGAAATACCTGCCGGCCCTCTATTCGTCGCTGGGTATCTTCCTGCCGCTGATTGCCGTCAACTGCGCCATCCTCGGCGGTTCGCTCTTCATGCAGCAGCGTGAGTTCATGAACATCGGCGAGGCGGCCACCTACGCGCTCGGTTCGGGCATCGGTTGGTGGCTGGCCATCGTGGCCCTGGCTGCGATCCGCGAGAAGCTGGCCTACTCGAAGGTGCCGGCTCCGCTCAAAGGGCTGGGCATCACCTTCATGGTGGTGGGCCTGATGGGTATGGCCTTCATGACGTTCATGGGTATTTCACTGTAAAGAAAGGAGGCATCCATTATGAGTAATACGATTCTAGCTGCAATCCTCGTGATTGTCGTGGTCACCCTGATTCTCGTGGCCCTGCTTCTTTTCATCAAGATCAAACTCACCCCTTCGGGCACGGTCAAGATCGACATCAACGACGGCAAGAAGGTGCTCGACGTGCCGCAGGGCGGTTCGTTGCTCGGCACCCTGGCCGACCAGAAGATCTTCCTCCCTTCCGCCTGCGGCGGCAAGGGCAACTGCGGTCAGTGCAAGTGCCAGGTACTCGAGGGCGGCGGATCGATCCTCCCCACCGAGACGGGCTTCTTCACCCGCAAGCAGATCGCCGACCATTGGCGCCTCGGCTGCCAGGTCAAGGTCAAGGACAACCTCAAGATCCAGGTGCCCGATTCCGCGCTCAGCGTCAAGAAACTCGAGTGCGAGGTCATCTCCAACAAGAACGTGGCGACCTTTATCAAGGAGTTCACTGTCCGCTTGCCGGAAGGCGAGAACATCGAATTCAAGAGCGGTGAATACATCCAGATCGACATCCCGGAATACGACGTCAATTTCGCCGACATGGATGTGGATCCGATCTACCGTGGCGACTGGGAGAAGTACGGGTTCTTCGGCCTCAAGCACAAGAACACCGTGCCGACCATCCGTGCCTACTCGATGGCTTCGTATCCTGCCGAAAAGAACGTCATCAAACTCAACGTGCGTATCGCTACGCCGCCGTTCGACCGCAGCCAGCCACGCGGTGTCTTCAAGATGCTGCCGGTGCCTCCGGGCATCGCCTCCACCTATGTCTTCTCCCGCAAGCCGGGTGACAAGGTGTGGATCAGCGGTCCTTATGGCGAGTTCCTGCTTCCGAAGGACGATCCCGACAGCCAGGAATACATCTTCGTGGGTGGCGGCGCCGGCATGGCCCCGCTCCGCAGCCACATCATGCATCTGTTCAAGACGCTCAAGACCAAGAAGGAAGTCCACTTCTTCTATGGTGCCCGCGCCCTCGTCGAGGCTTTCTACCTCGAAGATTTTGCGGAGATCGAGAAGGAATTCCCGAACTTCCACTTCCACCTGGCTCTCGACCGTCCAGATCCGGCTGCCGATGCAGCGGGCGTGAAGTACACGGCAGGCTTCGTCCACAACGTGATGAACGAGACTTACCTCAAGGACCACGAGGCTCCGGAGGACATCAAGTACTTCATGTGCGGTCCGCCGATGATGGTTTCTTCCGTCGTGAACCTGCTGGATTCCCTTGGCGTTGCGCCGGAGAGCATCCTCTACGACAATTTCGGCGCCTAATCCCCGCCGTGCTCCAAAGCAGAAGGAGACGCTCCCCCCGGAACGTCTCCTTCTTTATTCGGCGCGGTTTGTCTGCGTCTCTTTTGTCAAGCCATCCTCATTCTGCCTGTCTGGCGAGGATGGCGGAGTTAAAAAACGGCCCCCATCCTCACCTTGGCTCCTGTATGAGGACGGAAGGCTCTCCCAGAAGTCTGCCCCCGCCCAGTCACAAAAAGAGACGCTCCATCGGAGCTGACCGCGCCAAGTGGCGCGCGGGGGTCTGGGGGCAGAGCCCCCAGTACGGAAGGCGGTGGCTGAGCCACCGCCCAGTCACAAAAAGAGACGCTCCGTCGGAGCGTCTCTTTTTGTGACCCGCTTGGGGCTCGAACCCAAGACCCCAGCATTAAAAGTGCTGTGCTCTACCAACTGAGCTAGCGAGTCATCCTTTAGGGACTGCAAAAATAGACAATTATTTGCAATCCCCAAAAAAATTATTTCAACTGATAGTTACAAAGGTTCGTCAGGGCGGGGTAGCCCTTGAAGGTAGTGACTTTACCCTGGACGAAGATTTCGTGCTGGAGGAGTTTCTGACGGTTGGCTTCCTTGTCGAGACCCAGCACCTCCTTATGCGCTTTCTTGGTCAGTTGCAGAGCCATGCACTCGTCGGAGTCGGTGCAGTCGTCGGCGTCGGCCAGCATGACGGCCGTGCCCAGGACAGTTCCCTCGCAGCCGAAATCAATGGAGCCGTCGGATGAAAGGCCGCCGACGACATAGCCGCGTATCCAGACCGTGTCACCGGCAAAGTCACCGGCAATCAGTTCCCCGACAGAAAGCACTTCGTCGAACGGAATGTCGGGTTCTTCCGTTTTCTCTTTGTCTTTTTCCGTTTCCAGGAAATCAGGCATCCAGATGCAGGATGCAACGGACGCGGCGGCTGCCGCAAGCACGGTGGCGGAGATTATGACCGCCATCACAGATCTTTTCATATAACCTCCTTTTTTGATGTCAAGGACGGAGACCATCTCCGTCTTGTACAAAGAAAAGGCTTTTTCCCGGATCATGCTTGACAAAAAAGCAATTTTTCAAATTAAATCGTTAAATTTGAAGATTGATCTGTAAACTAGCACAACTATGGCAACGAAATTTTACAAGTGCCCCCATTGCGGCAATGTCATCATCAAAGTCGTGGATTCCGGTGTAACGCCGGTTTGCTGCGGCGAGCCGATGAAGGAACTCAATCCGAAAGATGCCGACGGCGCCTACGAGAAACATGTTCCGCACGTTACGAAAATCGACGACTGCACGATCAAGGTTGAGATCGGCAGTGTGCCGCACCCGATGATCCCCGAACACCACATCTGTTTCATCTATGCCGAGACGGAAAATGGGGGACAACTGGTGCAACTCGATCCGGAAAAACCGGCTGTTGCGGAGTTTTGCACCTGCAAGGCCCCGGTCGTGGCGGTGTATGAATACTGCAACCTGCACGGATTGTGGGTGAAGGAACTGTAATCCTTTCTTGCTGAGCGTGGGGAATGGGTGAATCGACGTTGAAAGAAAAGACCTCAAAGGGTTTGTTCTGGGGCGGGCTGAGCAACGGCCTGCTCCAGTTGATGAATCTGCTCTTTGCTGTCATTATCGGGCGAATTCTCAATCCGTCCGATTTCGGCGTCGTAGGTGTCCTTACCATTTTTTCGGCAATTGCCAGTACGATGCAGGAAAGCGGCTTCACAGCTGCTTTGGTGAACCGCAAGGAAGTCGATGCCAGGGATTATAATTCTGTTTTCTGGTTTAATGTGCTGATGAGCGCTGCGCTTTATCTGCTGCTTTTCTTTCTTGCGCCTTTCATCGCCCGCTTCTTTCACAATCCGGTTTTGGTCAGGTTATCCCGTTTTACTTTCCTGGGTTTTCTGATCGGGAGTTTGGGTACGGCACAGAATGCATGGCTGCTGAAGCATATGAAAGTCAAACAGAAGTCGTTGGCCAGCATCATTGCCGTAGTCGTTGCCGGGACGCTGTCCGTCGTTCTGGCCTTGAATGGTTTTTCCTACTGGGGAATTGCCATACAAAACGTGGTTTCCGTAATAGTCAATACCCTATGCCTTTGGATTGCATCCTCCTGGCGTCCTTCTTTCCACGTATCTTTGCGTCGTGCCTGGGACATGTTCGGCTTCAGCGTCAAAATACTGATCACGAATGTTGTCGCGATGGCCAACTACCATTTGTTCTCCGTCGTTTTTGGCCGGTACTATTCTGAATACGAAGTGGGGGTCTACAATCAGGCGAACAAGTGGAACGCTGCTGGGTATTCAACCATCGACGGAATGGTCCATAGTGTCGTGCTGCCGGCCTTGGTCGAAGCCCGTGATGATAAGGTGCGGCAGACGCGCGTTTTCCGGAAAATGATCCGTTTCGTGGCATTTGTTTCATTTCCGTTGATGCTGGGCCTTTCGTTGATAGCTCCTGATTTCATCACGATTTTCTTGACCGACAAGTGGGCGGAGAGTGGTTCTCTCCTGCGGTTGTTGTGTGTGGGCGGTTCCGTCTATTCTATCGCGACGGTAATGATTCTCTTGATTATCTCTCACGGTGGTTCCGGCGTTCAGATGTGGAATTCCATCGCGATGGGAATCGTGCAGGTGATCATCTGTGTCTGTTTCTTCCGGTTTGGCGTCAATGCAATGGTTGTGGCCAGCATGACCGTCAATGTGGGATGGCTGCTGATCTGGCACCGTTGTGTGAACCGGTATCTGTCCTATGCGGTTTGGGATTTCCTCAAAGACATCGGTTTTTATGCACTGGTTGCCGTTGCTGTGATGGTGGTCACGTATTTTTCGACGATCCTTATCGAGAATATTTATCTTCGTTGTATCGGCAGAATCGCCTTGGCTGCCGCACTCTATATTCTGGTCATGCATTTGACTGGCTCTGCGATTTTCAAGGAGAGTGTCCATTTTGTCATGTCCCGGATAAAGCATGGAAAATGAATCATCTTAGCTATGCGAATCATCGATTGTAAATGGGAGAAAGAGAATATCGGAAGCACCGTGTTCGAAGTCGGGATTGAAAAGGGTGACATCTTTTCTCCGGATTTCCTCCAGGGAGTTCCGGCATGTGACTATCTCGTAGTGAAGGTGCCGACGGGCATGACCGACTTCAATTGGTATTTGGGAACACAGGGCTTTACCCTTGTGGAAACGCAGATCAAATATTCCGGGACAATCTCGGCTTTTGATTATAACGACCGTTTCGTTCGAAAACTGCTGCCGCGTATCACGTATAAGGTAGTGGAAGGCCTTGCCGACGTGGAGGAGATTGTCGGTAGGGTTACTCCCGGTATGTTCCGGACTGACCGGATTTCGCTGGACCCTTCTTTCGGACCGGACAAAGGCTGTCAGCGGTACCGCAACTATTTGATGAACAGTTTCCGTTCGGGTCAGAATGAAATCATCGGGATTTATTTCGACGGCGAGTTGGCAGGTTTTGAAATGTATGAGTTGAAAGGAGAGACCTGTTGGGGGAAGTTGGGAGGAATCTACCCCGACAGTAAGGTTCCGGGGCTGGGCTTTCTGGTTGCCTGTGCCCCCCTGCTGTTTACATCTGAGAGGTATGGGGCGCGCCGTTTCGTTGCAGATGTCTCGTCCAACAATATGCCGGTGGTCGGTTTGTATGAATACCTGCACTTCCGCATGGAAGGCATGACTTATGTGTTTGCAAAACATTTTTGATCGATATGGAAGAAAAAGTATTGAGGAATCTGGACATTATGGCCATCCAACGGTATCAGCAGAACCGCTATCCGTGCCTTTTCGTGGATTTCATCGACGAGGTGGTTGTCGGCCGGTCGGCCCGCGGCCATAAGTGCCTTTCCTATAACGAATGGTATTTTCCCTGCCATTTTCCGGACGAGCCCAACGTGCCGGGGTTTATCCAGTCAGAGATGCTGGTGCAGGTGTTTCTGATGACTTTCCTGACCCTTCCGGGAAATGAAGGGAAGAAGACGGCGGCATTGAATTATAACGTAAGATTCAAAAAGAAACTTGTACCGGGAATGCGGGTTGACATCGTGGCGGAATTAAAATCTTATCGCAGAGGGATCGCTATTGGCTCCGCAGTCGGTTATGTAGATGGGGAAACCGCGGTTTCCGCCGATTTCATGATTGGGATCCCGGATGTGTTGAATACTTTCAAACCCAAAGTGGATAAATAATGGTCCGTCTTGCAGATTACGTCATACAGCGTATCGTCGATGAGGGCGTGAAACATATCTTTCTCGTTACGGGACGAGGGATCCTGTATCTGACGGATGCGGTGGCCAGGAATGAGGAGATACACCCGGTTTCCGTTCATCACGAGCAGGCGGCGGCCTATGCGGCTGTAGCCTATTCGCAGTATAATAATACGTTGGGTGCTGCTTTGGTGTCGACGGGATGTGCCTCGACCAACGCTTTGACAGGTGTGCTGAATGCCTGGCAGGACGGGGTCCCGGTACTATTCATCTCCGGCCAGAATAAACTGCATGAAACGGTGGCTTATACGGGCAAGCATATCCGCACATGGGGTTCACAGGAAACGGACGTGATCCCTATTGTCAGACCTGTTACCAAGTATGCCAACATGATTCTGGATGCCGGAAAGATCGGAGAAGAGATGGATAAGGTCATTTATTATGCTACCCATGGCGTAAAAGGACCTGTGTGGCTGGATATCCCGGTAGATGTACAGAATGCCCGTGTTGAGCCGGAACAACTGTCCCGTTGGAAAGGTGATGAGAACGGAAAGAAAGCCAGTGACGGGGATATCCGTTTCGTCGTGGATGCTTTGAAAGATGCCCAAAGGCCCGTGTTCCTGATAGGAAGCGGCATCCGTTCCGCTTGTGCTATTGAACCGTTCAGATTATTGGTTGAAAAGACAAGAATCCCAGTTTGTTTTTCGGCCTCAGCAGTAGATTGTTACGGCATTGACCACGAGCTTTCGATGGGTACCGTGGGAACTGTCGGAGGGACTCGCTCCGGTAACTTTGCCGTGCAGAATTCCGATTTGGTAATATCCGTCGGATGCAGGCTGTCCCCCATGTTGACGGGTTCCCAGTATGAGCGATTTGCGAGGGCTGCCCGGCTTATCGTGGTCGATATTGATGAGAATGAGCATTCCAAAGGGACGGTCCGGATTGATAAACTGATCTTGTCAGATGCCCGGTTTTTTGTGGAGGCCATGCTGAAGGAGAACCTTGGAGAGACGACTAAAGAATGGCAGGAGAGGTGTAAGCACTGGAAACAGATTTTCCCCAAATGCGAAGAAGTTTTCAAGAGCAAGGAAAGGGTTGATCTGTATGATTTTGCAGATCGGCTGACCCGTCACTTGAGAGAGGACGCCGTGGTATTGACGGATGCAGGCCTGGAAGAAGTGATCGTTCCTTCGGTCGTCGGATTCCGGGATGGACAGCGCTGCCTCCATCCCGCTTCCCAGGGCTGTATGGGCGTAGCATTGCCTGCGGCTATGGGCGCATGGTACGCCTGCGGCCATGATGTGCTTGCCATCATTGGGGACGGCTCGATGATGATGAACCTGCAGGAACTTCAGACCATCCACGCCAACAGGATGGGGGTTAAAATTGTCATCATCAACAATAATGTTTATTCCGTCATCCGGACCCGGCAGGTGGAACTTTTCCGTAGCCGAACCGTCGGGACAGATCCAGGTAACGGCGTGACTACGCCTGATTTCGAGGATGTCGCACGTTGTTTCAGGATACCGTACATGAAAGTAGCAGGCATTGCAGAACTGGATGAAAAACTGGATATGCTCATGCGGGAAGACGGGCCCATGATCTGTGAGGTGCTGGCAGTGGAGGACCAGGGCTATATCCGTAACGGGGCGGCTTTTAATGCCAGGCGCAGGTTCGTGCTGCGACCGATTGAAGACCAGTTCCCGTTTATGGACAGGGATCTTTTGAAACGGGAGATGGTTATTGAACCGATAGATGAATGATATGGATATGGTAAAACTCAGAACAGGAAGGGTCCTTGCGGACTACAATGATCCGTATATTGTTGCAGAAGTCAATTCCAGCCACAATGGCAGTGTGGAAGTTGCACGCCAGATGATCGATGCGGCCGTTGCCGCAGGCTGCGATTGTGTCAAGTTTCAATCCTGGTCAGCGGAGTCGCTTTATGCAAGTTCCTATTATAAGGACAATCCCATCTCGAAAAGGTTTTTTACCAAGTTCTCTCTCAGTCCTGGTGACCTGAAAGGGCTTGCGGCGTATTGCCGCGAAAAGGGTGTCGACTACTGCTCGACACCTTATTCCCGGGAGGAGGTCGATTTTCTTTTGGATGAGTGCGGGGCGCCGTATGTGAAAATCGCATCGATGGATTCCAATAACCTGGCTTTCCTGCGGTATATCTCCCGCAAAGGCGCTCCAATCGTCCTGTCTACGGGAATGAGTACGCTGGAAGAGGTCAGGCGGGCCGTCGAGACAATTGTCGATGCTGGAAACCAACAGCTTTGCCTGCTACATTGCATATCTGTCTATCCGGCTGATTTTGAATCGATCAGACTCAATAATATCCTGGGGTTGCGTGAGGCTTTCCCTGGCATTCCCATTGGTTTCTCGGATCACTCCCTTGGCATAGAAATGGCGGTTGCCGCAACGGCGCTCGGTGCTGCGCTGATTGAAAAGCACCTGACGCTCGATCGGTCCAAGATAGGAATGGACAATCAAATGGCCACAGAGCCGGATGAGATGAAACAACTGGTAACCAGTTGCCACAATACGCACATGGCGTTGGGAGGCAGGGAACGTATAGTCAGTGAATCGGAGCGGGAGCAGATGAAGAAAATGCGTCGCAGCATCATTGCCGCGCGGGATCTTCCTTCGGGGACTGTTTTGACTGAAAACGACTTGGACGCCAAGCGGCCGGGTGTCGGTATTCCTGCCGACCAACTGGATAATCTGCTTGGGAAGACCCTGAAACAGGCTGTGCGGGCGGATTCGCTGTTGCGGCCAGAAGATATCGAATAATGAATCAATACAATCAAGCATATAATCATCATGAACAATTCAGAAAAGTTGACGAAAGTTTTTGCCGATACATTCGGAATCAGCGAAGCCGAAACCAAAGGACTTCAATATCAGGGAATCGAGCAGTGGGACTCTGTAGGACACATGACGCTGGTCGCCGCCATTGAAGATGAATTTGATATCCAGTTGGATACGGACGACATCATTGATATGAGTTCGTTTGAAAAAGCGCAGCAGATTCTCTCGAAATACCACATAGCGTTCTGATCCGGCTGAGCAGTCTTCTATGTTTGGTCTGGAACGATACGGGGACAAAACGGCCGTTATTACCGATCGGGGTGAACGACTGACCTACGCTGAATTGGCTGCGCAGGCGAAGTGCTTTGCAGCTGCCGTAGCAGGCGACAGCTTGGTGATGTGCCTGTGCGAGAATCGTCTGGGCTCGGTGGTCGGGTATGTCGGGTGTTTGGACGGTCATATTCCCATCGTGTTGCTTGATGGAGGCGGGGATGCATCGGGCATCAGGGGCCTTGTGGCGATCTACCAGCCCGAGTACCTCTGGCTGCTGGAAGACCGGGTGAAGGACTATGAAGGCGAGCAGGTGTATTCGTATGGGCATTTCGTGCTGTTGCGGATGCGATATGAGGTTGAGATCGAAAAGCCCGCTATCTATCCCGATTTGGCGCTCTGTCTGACGACATCTGGCAGTACGGGCTCTCCGAAGTTGGTCCGCCTATCAGAAAAAAACATTCTGTCGAATGCCGAATCCATTGCCGAATATCTGGAAATCGACGAAAAAGAACGACCCGTAACCACGCTTCCGTCCTATTATAGTTATGGTGTGTCGGTCATCAACAGTCACCTCATCAAAGGGGCGACCCTTCTGCTTTGCGAGGGAACGGTCGTTCAGCGCGAGTTCTGGCGTTTCATGAAAGAGCAGCAAGCGACGAGCATGGCGGGTGTTCCGTACACATATGAGATGCTGAGGAGGCTTCGCTTCTTCCGGATGGACCTTCCGTATTTGAAGACGATGACCCAAGCGGGGGGTAAACTGAACGAGGATATCGTCCTGGAGTATCTTCAATGGGCGGAAAGCAGTGGGAAGCGCTTTTTCGTGATGTATGGCCAGACCGAGGCCACGGCGAGGATGAGTTACCTGCCGCTTGACCACGCATTGGAGAAATACGCCAGCATCGGCATTGCCATTCCTGGAGGGAAGTTTTCACTGGTTGATGTAAACGGCTTGCCTGTCGATGAAGCCGGTGTGGAAGGAGAACTGGTATATGAAGGGCCCAATGTATCGCTGGGTTATGCGGAATGCCGTGCGGACCTGGCACGCGGCGACGATAACAAGGGTGTCTTGTACACGGGCGATGTGGCCCGGCGCGATGCCGATGGCTATTATTACATTACCGGCCGTCTCAAGCGTTTCGTCAAAGTCTGGGGAAACCGTTGTAATCTGGACGCCGTGGAACAGCTGGCCAAATCTGTCACAACGCAGTGTGCTTGTGCGGGCGTAGATGACAAAATCACTATTTTTGTGACGGAAAGCGGATTGGAAGAAGCGATCGTCCGGCGCCTTTCTACCAGGATGGGCCTGCACGCGTCGGCTTTTTCGGTGCGGAAGATTCCTGAGATTCCCAAGAAGGACACGGGGAAGACCGATTATCCGGCTTTGCAGGAATTAATAACGAAATCGTAGCCATGACACTGGAAGCGTTGTTGAAATTAGATCCCTATTCCTTGGGCAAGGAAGAAAAGCACAAGGTATTGGATGAGTATCTGGTGAATCTGACCCGGTACCATTACGAGCATTGTGCAACGTACCGCAGGATGTTGGATGGGACCGGTTTTGATATCGGGCAGGTGCGGCATTATGAGGACTTGCCTTATTTGCCGGTGAGTTTGTTCAAGGACCTGACCTTGCGCAGTGTGGCGGAAGAGGAAGTAATCAAGACCCTGACCTCTTCAGGAACTACTGGGCAGAAGGTTTCCAAGATTTATCTGGACCGTGAGACCTCTGCCGGCCAGACTCGGACACTGACCAGGACCGTGGCCTCGCTTTTGGGGAACAAACGCGTCCCGATGATTATCCTGGATTCCGGTAATGTGTTGAAAGACAGAAATATGTTCTCTGCCCGCGGGGCGGGTATCCTGGGCTTCTCCATGTTCGGCAGCAAACGTATGTATGCGTTGGACGAGAATATGGAACTGGACGTTGAGGGCCTGAAGGCTTTTCTGGATGAGCATAGGGATGAAACGATTTTCCTCTTTGGCTTCACCTTCATGATCTGGCAGCATTTCTACAAAAAACTGCGGGAATGCGGCTATAGGCCCGACCTGTCAAGGGGCATTCTCATTCATGGCGGTGGCTGGAAGAAACTTGTCGCAGAATCTGTCTCTACGGTTCAGTTCAAACAGTGCTTGAACGATGTCTGCGGAATCAAGGCGGAGAACGTTCACGACTACTATGGCATGGTGGAGCAGACTGGTACAATTTATATCGAGTGCGAATGCGGTCATCTGCACGCGTCCAACTTCTCTGATATCATCGTCCGCAATCCAAAGGATTTCAGTGTTGCCGGGAAAGGAGAACCAGGCATCATTGAGGTGGTTTCGGTGCTGCCCAAAAGTTATCCCGGTCATGTTCTCTTGACGGAAGATGAAGGCGTGGTGCTCGGTGAAGATGATTGCCCGTGCGGGCGAAAGGGCAAGTATTTCCAGATTCATGGACGTATCAAGAACGCTGAGATCCGTGGATGTTCGGACACTTACGCTTCCAAGTTCGGTAAACTGAGCGGACTGGAATATGTAATCGGAGATGACAAAACTGTCGAGCGTATGCCTTCGGTTCCTGCGTTGCCTCCGTTTTCAGAACCCGTTATCAGTTTCTTCAACGACTTGTCCAAGTTGGTGATGAGGCAGGGCAGGGCCTATAGCGATGTGATGACCTTTGGTTTCTGGTGCCGGAAAGCCGCTTTGCTGAAAGAGAAAGAAAAGTACCCTGATTTGGAACACCGTCTGGGCCGGGGTATTGTGTTCCACAGCACACCGAGCAATGTTCCCGTGAATTGTGCCTTCAGTTTTGCCGCTGGCTTGCTGGCCGGTAATGCCAACATCGTCCGTCTGCCGGCCAAGGACTTTCCACAGGTGCAGATTATCAGTGATTGCATCAGCGAGTTGCTGGAAACATCCCATAAGGAGATGGCTCCGTATATCTGTTTTGTGAAGTATCCTCCAATCCAGGAGATTACGGACTTGTTCTCAAGTATATGTCAGAGTCGTGTGGTCTGGGGCGGTGATGCAACCATTGCGGAAATTCGCCAGTCTCCCCTGCAATCCCGGTCCAACGAGGTGAATTTCGCTGACCGCTATTCCATTTCGGTGCTGAATGCGGATGCATTCCTGGCCGCAGATGATCAGGACAGGATTGTCCAGAACTTCTATAACGATACCTATTTCTCCGACCAGAATGCCTGTACTGCTCCGCGCATCATCGTGTGGGTAGGCAAGCAGAAAGCAGAAGGCAAGGAACTTTTCTGGAAGAAGGTGCTGGCCTATGTCAGGGAGCATTACAGCATCGCCCCGGTGCAGACCATCGGTAAGATTCATGCACTTTACAAGGCGGCTGCGAATCTGAAGTTGGGCCATGTGACCGTGGAACAACCTTTCCTGACCCGAATCCAGATGGATTCTCTGGACCCGGCCATGATGGACTATCGTTTCAACAGCGGTTTCTTCTTTGAGTATGATGCCAAGTCCCTTACCGACCTGCTGCCTGTTGCCACCGTCAAGTGCCAGACGGTTACTTATTACGGGCTGAATCGAGAAGAGATCCTGAAGTTTGTGAACGAAGACCACCCGCAAGGCGTCGACCGTTTCGTCCCGCTGGGGAAATCGATGGACTTCAGCCTGGTTTGGGATGGTTATGACCTGATTTCAACACTCTCCCGCATCGTGCAGGTGTTGTAACTTCGTAACAGTAATAGTGATCAAGATGAAGATACCTTTCAATAAACCTTTTTTGACCGGCAAAGAACTTGCGTATATCGGTGCAGCGGTGGCTTCCGGGAAGATTTCCGGGAACGGGGAGTTTTCCCGGCGGTGTCAGCGATTCTTCGAAGAGAAATATGGCTTCCTGAAGTGCCTGCTTACGACCAGTTGTACGGACGCCCTGGAGATGTGCGCAATCCTGAGTGGAGTCGGCCCGGGTGATGAGGTAATCGTTCCAAGTTACACGTTTGTGTCGTCGGCGCTTGCTTTTGTAAGGCAGGGCGCGAAGATCGTGTTTGCCGACAGTTTCGCAGACAATCCGAATCTGGATCCCGACCAGGTGGAAGCCCTGATCACACCCTATACGCGGGTGATCGTGCCGGTTCACTACGCCGGCGTTGCGTGCGACATGGACCGGATTATGGATATCGCCCGGCGTCATGGCCTGCTTGTCGTGGAAGATGCCGCGCAGGCAGTCGATTCGTATTATAAAGGTAGGCCGCTCGGAGGCATCGGCCATCTGGCAGCTTTCTCGTTCCATGAGACTAAAAACGTGATTTCCGGAGAAGGCGGTCTGCTGGTAGTTAATGACGATCGTTTTGTCCGCCGTGCCGAAATCATCTGGGAGAAGGGGACCAACCGGGCGGAGTTCTTCCGTGGGGAAGTCAACAAGTATGGTTGGGTGGACACGGGTTCCTCCTTCTTGCCTTCTGAGATCAACGCCGCTTTTCTATGGGCGCAGCTGGAGTGCCTGGAGCAGATTCAGCACAAGCGTAAATCACTGTGGCAGACCTATTATAAAGCGCTTAAACCCCTTGCTGACAAGGGATGTTTCACTCTTCCTGTCATTCCGGACTATGCGACGAACAATGCGCATATGTTTTATTTGACGTGCCGCAGCCTGGAGGAAAGGACTGCGCTGATAAACCGACTGCGGGAAGCAGACATCCTTGCAGTATTCCATTACCTGAGTCTGCATGCCAGCCCCTATTACGCGCAGCGCCATGATGGACGCGCATTGCCGAACTGCGACTGTTTCGCTGACCGTTTGGTCCGTCTGCCGATGTACTACGAACTGCAGGAATCTGAGGTAGGGCAGATCTGTTCCATCATCACGGAGTTCTATCAATAAAATGAGCCGGCGTATCCTCTTCATTTCATCAGCAGACCCGATTCATGGGCCGGGAAGGCTCATGCTGGATACGTATGAAGCGATGAAACGGGGTGGGTACGAAGTCGATTTCTATACGCTATATACGGTGCAGGGGCGTCCGGATATTCATGCCTTTTGCGGCGATAGACCGGGCTTGACTACACGGATTCGGAATTATCTGTTCACGCGGATACAGAAGCCGGCTTATTATTTCTTTTATGGAAGGGAAGAGCGGCCGCCTATCCCGACGGGTCATATCCTCAAGCAGTTGAAGGGTCCCTACGACTTGATTTATATCGGTTTCTGGCAGGGCTTACTCAGTTTTGAGACAGTCGCCCGGCTTTATGACAAATATCAAGTGCCTGTTGTTTTGGCTACGGTCGATATGTCGGTAATGACCGGAGGATGCCATTATCCTCATTCATGTACCCGTTACCAACAGGAATGCGGGCGTTGCCCGGGACTTAAGCACCCTGTTCTCGATACGTTTACCCGGCATAATATTCATTACCGGGAGCGCTTTTATGCCCATGTCAACCCCATTGTCCTGACCAATTCGTTCGTGGCCCGTATTTTCATGGAAAGCAGATTGCTACGGGACAGGAGGATTGTCAAGGTATTTCCGGTCATTGACGAACACTTCTTTTGTCCCAAGGATAGGATATCGCTCAGAGCGAGGTTCCGTATTCCTGTGGAAAAGGATTTCATCATGTTGGCAGGCGCGCAGAACTTCCGGGATGACCGCAAAGGGGGACGTTACCTGGTTGCCGCCCTCAATGATTTCTATGGGAGTTTGTGCGAGGAAGAAAGAAAACGAGTCTTGCTTTTGTGCGTGGGCAATATGGAACGCGAGATGGAGCAGGCTCTTCGGGTTGACTGCCGAAGTATGGGATATGTCGCACTGGATGTCTTGGCAGATCTATACGCGCTGTCCAACGTCTTTCTGAGTCCCTCAGTGGAAGACGGTGGACCTTTGATGGTCAATCAGGCGCTTTCCTGTGGTACCCCCGTAGTAAGTTTCAAAATCGGAACGGCATTGGATGTCGTGGATGGGAAAGGGACGGGCTATTGCGCCATGTTACGGGATTCCGGAGATTTTGCGGCAGGTATCCGTCAGCACTTTTTGATGACGCCGGCCCAACAAGAAACTGTTTCAGAACGATGCCGGGCCATGGCGCTTGAAACCACCTCTTTTGGCGCATGCATGCGTTCGCTGGACAATATTTTGAAGGGAGGAGACTGAGGATGGAAATTAAACAGATTTATTCTCGTAGGAACAGTGCTGGGCAAAACTATGCCCAGCCTATCATCTATGAATGGGAGGATGAACTGTCCCGGGTGATGGGCATTCCTGTCGTCCGATATCCTTCTTTTCATCGCTTCTTCAATCATCTCAACATCCATACACCGATTACGGGGCCTTTTCAGGAAACCTTTCGGTTTGTTACCAATGGGAAGGATTATGACGAACCGATGAACAACAAGCATATTATTCCCTGCATCATTGATTTTTTCGAACGGGACGATCAACTCCCTTCGTTCTATCAAAAGCACGCAAGGAATCAAATCGTCTTGGTTTCCAGTCCGTTTGATTATCAATACCTGAAAGCTAAGGAGTGTCCGTTAAAGCTAGGCCTGTTCCCATATTCTCTTTCTGACCGATATGCCATTACAGAGAAAAAAGAGAAAAAATACGATATCGTGCTTACCGGAAGACAGGATCCCCTGCTGTATTCTTTCTTCAAGGAGTATGTGAGGACACACCCGGAAGTCAGTTATGTGAAACGGGGGAGGGATTTGGATAACGACGCAACGAAAACGAAAGCGTACTATATAAACGGAAAAGACTGTATCGGAACGATCGAGACGAGGGAGGCGTTCATGGCGCTGCAGGCTCAGGGAAGAGTCACATTATACGGGGTTCAGGGGTATGAGGAAGGTGCTGCAAAAGGATTCTATCATATGACGCCTCATTTTCTGGAAATCATAGCCTGTGGCTGCCATGTCGTTGCTCGTTATCCGTCAGGAAAAGACGGAGTTGACGCCCGGTTTTATGAGTTTGACCGTTTTTCCCCGTCTGTGGAGACGTATGAAGCGTTTGAAGCGGCAATCGATCATGCATTGAACACCGAAGTCGATCTGGACGGGTATGCTTCTTATTTGAAATCACACTATACGTCATTCCGCGTCAGGGAACTGCAGCGGTTGCTTGACACTTTGTAAGTCTGGGCATTATGAAAAAATATATTGTAATCGGCGCCGGCATGTCGGGTTTGGCCACGGCCAATCTCCTGCAAGAAAGGGGAAATGAGGTTGTGGTTTATGAACGTGAAGACCGTCCGGGCGGCATGATCAAGTGCGATATCGTAGAAGGAAGCCTTTTCCATCGTACTGGAGGGCATATTTTCAATACGAAACGGCAAGACGTGATGGATTGGTTCTGGAAGCATTTTGACCGGGAGAAAGAGTTTACCAAGGCCCTGCGCAATTCCGCCGTCTTCTTCGGTGAGAATCTGACGGTCCCTTATCCGGTAGAGAACCATGTCTATTGTTTTGACGATGAAACACAACGGTCTTTTGTGCGGGATTTGCTTCAGATCGTGGCTGAAAAGAAGGAACCCCGCAATTTTGAAGAATTCCTGAAGAGTCGTTTTGGCGAGACATTGTACCGGCTGTATTTCCAACCTTATAATTATAAGGTCTGGAGAAGGGACCTGACAAAAATACCCTTGTCCTGGCTGGAAGGGAAATTGCCTATGCCGACCGTCGAGGAGATGATTTATAATAACATGAATCGTGTTGAAGAACGGCAGTTCGTTCACGCTTCCTTTTATTATCCCAAGAAAGGCGGCTCCCAATTCCTGGCGGACAGGCTGGCGAAACATCTTACCGTGAAATACGATACTGCTGTGCACAGGATCGAAAGATCCGGTGACAGGTTGTCCGTCAATGGCGAAGCATGTGACCGGGTCGTTTTTTGCGGGAATGTCAAGATGCTTCCCGGGCTGCTCCGGATGGATTCTTTTGTCAAGGATATCGAAGCATTGGAAGCCCATGGCACCACTTCCGTCTTTTGTGAGATTGGAAAGAATCCCTTCAGCTGGGTCTATCTGCCAGAACGTGTGCATGATGCCCATCGCATCATATGTACCGGCAATTTTGCGGAAAGCAATAATGTGCCGGGTAAAATGACGGCGACCGTGGAGTTCACAGACTATATTTCCCGGGAGGATATCGGGGCGCAACTGGGGAGGATCGCTTTCCATCCCGAATACCTGGCCCACCATTATGAAGAGTATACATATCCGATCCAGGACAAAGATACCCGGAGTCTGATCGCTGCGCTGAAATCGAGACTGGCGGAAGGAGGGATTTATCTGGTCGGCCGGTTTGCGGAGTGGGAGTATTGCAATATGGACATTGCGATTGGATCGGCCATGGATTTGGTGAATGAAATAGAATAATCCGAGCTATGAAAAGAGTAGACAAGCTGTTTTTTACTGTCCGTTGGCGGCTCTACAATGCATGGATTCGACGGCGTTTCGCGGCCTTTGGCCGGGGAACGCGTATTTATCCGTCCCCGGATCTGCTGGTCGGGGAAGAATATGTCTCGCTGGGAAAAGACGTGACGATCGGGAAACATGTCCAGCTCACAGCCTGGGATCATTTTCTGGGCCAGCATTTCACGCCGGAGATTGTCATCGGCGACGGATGCGCCATCGGTGACGGTGCGCATATCACGGCAGTAAACCGTATCGAGTTGGGGAAGAATGTGCTGACGGGAAAATATGTCCTGATCAGCGACAATTCCCACGGCGCGACGGATTCGGCCGAACTGGAAATGGCGCCGAACCAGCGCCGCTTGACCTCAAAGGGGCCTGTTGTCATCGAAGACAATGTATGGATTGGCGAGAAGGCATCCATCCTTTCGGGTGTACATATCGGCAAGGGGGCCATTATCGGTGCCGGTGCCGTCGTGACGAAAGATGTTCCGGCCGGCCACATGGCCCTGGGTGTTCCTGCACGAATCCTAAGTATGGTGAAGCACGATGAAAAAGAATAGAATCATAGCCTTTTATCTTCCGCAGTTCCATCCGATTCCGGAAAATGATGCGTGGTGGGGACCCGGATTTACGGAGTGGACGAATGTCGCTGCGGCCAAGCCGCTGTTCCATGGTCACGTCCAGCCGCGCATTCCGGCTGACCTGGGCTTCTATGACCTGCGGCTGCCTGAAACGCGCGAGGCGCAGGCCGCGCTGGCGCGGGATGCCGGGATTGAAGGGTTCTGTTATTACCATTACTGGTTCGGCGGAGGCCGGCAGCTGCTGGAACGCCCCTTCAATGAAGTGGTGGCGACCGGGAAACCCGATTTTCCGTTCTGCCTTTGCTGGGCCAACCATACATGGGCCTCGTCAACCTGGACCAATACCAAGTCCCGTAAGGCAGGTTCACAGATCCTGATGGAGCAGCGCTATCTGGGACGGGAAGACAATGCGATGCATTTCCGTACGTTGTTGCCTGCTTTCCGTGATTCCCGCTATATCCGGGTGGACGGAAAACTCCTTTTCGCCGTTTTCGATCCCTTCAAGTTCGTGAATGCGCCCGCTTTCATGGCGCAATGGCGGGAATTGGCCAGCGAATACGGACTGCCAGGCTTCCATTTCGTAGCAGTAGTGCGTACGGCCAATCCGACCTCCTATGCCAAGACCCGGATGGAAGGGAATGTAGATCCTGAGGCTGTGGCTGAGAAACGGGTCAAGGATATCCTTGCGCAAGGGTACGATGCGGTCGCTACCGACAATCACCAATATGCGCAGATCCGTTCTCGCGGATTGTGGCAGAATGCTTTCCACGACCTGTTCGCCCAGTACTTGGGTATCCGCCGGCCGTTCCGTTTCAGGCAGGCGGAAATCAACGAGCATCTGCTGCTTGACCTGGAGCGTCGTGTCAATGTCTATCCTACCTTGATCCCGAATTGGGACCGGACTCCCCGGACACGGGAAGACTCCATTTATGTCGACAGTACGCCGGAAGTGTTTGGAAAGTTGGCCGCCCGGGCGCTCGACCTGGTAAAAGACAAACCCGAGGAGCGCCGGATCATCTTTCTCAAGTCCTGGAACGAGTGGGGTGAAGGCAATTATATGGAGCCCGACCGGCAATATGGCCGGGGCTACATTGAAGCGTTGCGTCGCGCTATCGACGAAGCTTCCGAATAAGACGTTGGATCGCCTCCCATAATCCCATCGGACTGATGCGCCAAAGGATTTCCTTTACGCGTGCGCGATCTTCAAATGTGGTGCGGGCCATAGAACGGCCTGTGCGGCGGGCGCGTTCGAGCGGCCGGTCGATGATGCTGCACAGGAAGGCAGCCAGATTCTCTTCCATCCGGTCGATGTCGCGTTCGGGGCCGGTCAGGGCTGGGGTGCGCATCATCTTCAGATAGAGTTCGTCGTTGGTGTCGATGCGCCGGACGGCGTCGATGACTTCGCTCCAGGAGCGGAAGTCGTGGCAGTTGACGAACGACTGGGTGTTGAACTCACGCCCGATGAACGGATTGCCCCAGTAGATAGGGATAGTCTGGGCGGCGAAGGCCTGCATCAGCACGTCGGAGGTGTAACCGGGATAGCTGCATTCCTCGAATGCGATGGCGAACTTACGGGTGGACAGGAAGGGGATCCGTTCGCTGACCACCCCTTCGAAATTATTGTGGAGCGCGCCGCCCGCGTCGACGGGGCGATACTGCGAAAGCCGTTCAAAAAAGAGGTTCCGTTCTGGCGTCTCGTCAACCAAATCGTAGTGGAAGCCGCAGAAACTCTCCTTGCTCCGGATGTTGTCGGAGGTAAAATAGGTCTTGTCGTTCATCTGCGCAAACGTTTCCCGGTCGAGATAGTAGGCGGGGAAGCGGAAGTAGCGGTCGCCCAGGATCAGGTAGTCGCTGCCGATGGCATAGTCGCAGAAATTGAAGTCGGGCGAGACGTTTTGCCGGGTGTAGAAAATCCGGATGCAGTCGTAGCGGGTATGGCGTTCCCCGTAGTTGGAATAGAACAGGTATTCGGGCTCCTTGCTGAGCTCGACCTGGTAGTTTTGCAGCAGGATGCGGTAGAGCAGGCTCTTTTCGGGGACGAAGTCCGGCTCGAAATCCACGAAGGCGACTTTGATCGGTTTTCCCATATCAGTGTTTGAACAGATTGTTGGTCAGATAGTCTTTGGCAGCCATCATCCAGCCTTTTTTCAAGACCAGCAGCCGGACGGTGCCGCGGTAGCGCGGGTACAGCCCTTTGTCGCGGGCGAAGGCCTCCATGGCGCGGAGGCTGGCGAGCCGCTGCTGCCAGCGCCCGGGATCGGGCTTGCGGCTGATGGAAGCGGGGTCGATGCGGTAGTGGTAGCGGGCCTCATGGGCCGGGGCAATACGCCGGGCGGCGAGGAGGGCGCAGATGAGGAAGCAACTGTCTTCGGCGCTACGGGTACCGGGGAAACGGACGCCTCCTTCAAGGAGCAGGCTTCTCTGGTACAGATAGGTCGTGAAGTAGGCTTTGAAGCGGCGTAGGTAACGCTTTTTGGCGGCACCTTCAAAGGGACCGGCTTCCACGGGGGGATTATGGCGGACGGTGACGGTACCGTCGGGCTCGTCGAAAACGATGCTGCCGACGGCCAGGTCGGCGTTCGCGCTGCGGGCGGCTTCCCAGAGGCGCTGGCAGAAACCCGGTTCGAGGGTGTCATCGCTGTCGAGGAAAGCCAGGTATTTGCCCGCGGCCGCTTCGATGCCACAGTTTCGGGCGGCTCCCGGGCCGGTATTGGCCTCGGTGGCTGTGAAGCGGAATTGTTTGGGCCCGGCATATTCCGCCACTTTCCGCCGGGCTCTGTCCATGCTGTCGTCCGTCCCGTGGTCATCGACCAGAATGATTTCAAGGTCATCGAGCGTCTGGGCAAGTACCGAGTCCAGACAGGCTTCGATGTGTGCGCCGGCGTTGTAAACGGGGATGATCAGGGACACGTTCGGCATGGTCAACGGATTTTTCTGCGGGCGAGCCGGCGTTTCAATTTATAGGGCCAGCGGCTGATGCGTTGCGGAACTTTGATAAGCCAGCGCAGGACTTTGTTACCGGCGAAAGCAAGGCGGTCGGCCGGGCCGAATACGGGGAGTGGTTTGCCGCGCAGGGCATAGGCTTCCTGGATGACGGCGTCGATGCGCTGTTTCTGCGTGCCCTGGGAGGGTTCGATCCGGCGGACGATCCAGGCAGGCATGGAGTAGAAGCGCGAGAACCAGGTGTGGAGGCAGAGGGGCCGTTGCTGCGGGTCGAGGGCAACGGTAGTAATGCCGTCGGGGTGGCGGCGGGCCGGCAGGTACAAGGTCGGGAACGTGGCGGCCAGCCAGTGGAAGAAAGGGTAGTAGGGTTCTGCGTCGTCGAGCCTTTTCTTTAGGTCGTTCCGGTTGAAACGGGTGCGGATCAGCGCCAGATTGAAGACGTTGAAAAAAGGATTGGTCACAATCGGATCGCGTCCGGTGGTCGCTTCATCCCCGTCGGAACAGCCGATGTTGGCATAGCCTCCCACAAGCAGGGTGTCCACCAGGGTAAGTACGGCCCCGGGATTGACGATGAACGCGTCTTCATCGATATTGATGGCCACGTCGCAATCGCAGTCGCGCAGCATGGTTAAGAAATAGCCGTCCGCTGTCTGATCGGTCAGCCGTACGCAGGGGATGGGGTTTCCTTCCGCATCTTTCCAGTCGCAGAAAAGACCTTTCGCGAGACGGTACAGCCGCAGGTCGAAGGAACGGGTGAATATCTTAATGCGGGGCTGCGGCATCCTTGCGGGTCTTGGAACAACGGTAGATACCCCATCCGGCGATTGCCACAATCAGCAGGTACATCAGGATCGTGCAGACCGTCGCGATGGCGTCGCCCTTGCGGACGCTGTCAGGGTCGAAGAGGAAGGTGATATGATGGCTGCCTGCCGGCACGTCGAGGGCGCGGAGCAGGTAGTTGACCCGATAGTGGTCAGCCGGTGTGCCGTCGATCGAGGCTTTCCAACCATAGGGATAGTAAATCTCTGAGAAGACGACAGTGCCCGGCGTCGCGCTGGTGGTCTCATAGTCCAGTTGCTTGGGTGTCCAGGCTGTAAGGGTAACGGATGCATCGGGTGCGATGCCCGGTTCCAGCGAGGCGACCGATCCGGCGAAACTGCGGTCCAGGACAGCCGTCTTTGTCAGGTCGATCCGGTTCAGTGCGTCGATTTCAGCGCGCGCATCGTCTGCGACTTCCAGCTTTTCCACGAACCAGGCGTGGCCCAGGGCATACGGGTTTTGCTGGATGACAGGCTGACCCTCTTCCTCGACAATGATGTATTTTGCATTGAGCATCCCGATTACGGGCATATGACCCTTGGAGAGATGCTCGTCGATCAGATCCTGGTATCGACGGAGTTTGGCGGCATGGTAACCGCCGATCGACTTCAGGTAGTAGGAGGTCCGTGCTTCGTTGAAAGTATTGGTCGTCAGGTTCATGACCCGGAAGTCCGGGTCGGGGTCCTGGAGCAGGGTTTGTTCGTAAGGCTGGATGGTGAAGGCTGACTGGGTGTTTTTGGGCGTCTGGAAGTTGTCGTCATTGAAATAGCGGCGGTCCACCGGCCAGAGATCGACCAGCACCAGGACGCCGAGCGCTGCGATCATCCAAGGCCTCTTGAGCTTCTTCTCGTTGAACAGGAACAGCACGGCAAAAGCGGCGGCAATGAAGGCGAAACTACGCCAGGCGTCGCCGATCAGGAGAGCAGCGCGGTCTTCCAGGATGGCTTGATAGATTGGCTCGGGCAACTGGGAACTGTAATATGCATCGTTCGGCCCGACAAAAGAGAAGATCGTCCGGCCCAGCAGGGCGATGAGCAGGCAGAGACCGGCCGTGATGCCGCCGGCAATGAGGAGATTCTTGCGGGCCTTCTCTTTCGGAATGGTGCCGTCCATCAGCGCCTTGACCGCGAGGAAGCCCAGCAACGGCATGGCGATTTCGGCCACGATCAGGATCGAAGAGACGGCCCGGAACTTATTGTAAAGCGGGAAATAGCGGAAGAAGAATTCCGTGAGTCCCATGAAATTGTGCCCCCAGGCGAGAAAAATGGAGAAGATCGTGGAAGCCAGCAGCGCCCATTTGTACGGGCCGGGGACCAGCAGGCAGCCCAGCAGGAAGAGGAAGCAAACAATGGCACCGACATAGACATTGCCTGCCGTGAATGGCTGTTCTCCCCAGTAGAGCGGCACGCTGGCACAGAATCCGCGGGCGGTAGAAGCGGGCATACCCAGTTTGACAATCGCTTTCCAGGTATGGGAATTCTTGTCGAGCGGGTAGCCGGATGCACCGCCTTTGATGCCGGGAATCATCAGGGACAAGGTTTCGTCGATACCGTAGCTCCATTGGGTGGCGTATTCCAGGTCAAGGCCTTTGGAAGGCTGTTCGCCCGCTTCTTCCTGTACCAGGTCGGAATGTCCGCCGCGCATGGTTTCGCGGGCGTATTCCCGGTTGGCAAAGACATTGCCGGCCCCGGTTCCCAAGCCGATGGCCAGCGATGCGGCGAAGATCACGATGCCCAGGCCCAGATCCTTCCACCGCTTTTCGCGGATGTGGATCCAGAGTTCCGCCAGGAAGAAGAGGCCGATCATCAGGAAAAGATAGTAGGCCATCTGCGGGTGGATGCTGAACCCCACGGCGGTGAACAGCATCACGAAAATGGCGCCGAGCCCGTATTGCTTGCGGAATATCAGGTAGAAGCCGGCCGCTACCAGTGTGATGTAGGAGATGGCGATTGTCTTGCCTCCGTGTCCCGCCGCGATGATCACGAGGAAATACGAGGATAAAGCGATGGCGATGGCTCCCGCGATGGAAAGCCATTTGTCCACCCGGAAACTCCGCATCAGGACATAGAAACAGATGAAGTAGAAGATCAGGATCCAGGCGGGATGGGCCGGGCCCCGATGCAGGAAGCCCTTGACGGGGGCCAGCCACCGGTCGGACCGGTATTCTCCGCCGCCGATCTGGTAGTTGGGCATACCGCTGAACATGGCACTGTTCCACCAGGTATGGTCACCGGTTTCCTGATGATAACGGACACTTTCCTGCACGGCAGAGCGGGCATTGACATCATCGCCCGAAAGCAACTCTTTTCCGTTCAGGACGGGTTTGCAATAGACAAAGGCCAGGATGAAAAAAACCAGGAGGGCGGCCAGGGCGGCACCGTATCGCTGCAGAAAGAGTTTCATGACATCGACAGCTTGATTTTGGTGAGCTGCTGCTTGGTGTCGAGCGTGAAGTCGCCGTCCATCATCCAGCTATAGTAGGAGGGTTCTTTCTTGAGGACCTCCACCACAGGCTTGCCTTTGTGCTTGCCGAAATTGAACACGGGTTCGTCTTTGTCGTTGAGGACGATACGTCCCGCAAAATCGACAAACCGGCTCTGGCAGGAGTACTTGGCCAGGTAGTCCACGTCATTTTTAAGCGGCTCTTCTTCATCGGCTCCATAGCGGTCGAGCTGGGCTTCGAGCACTTCGTAGGTTGCCATGGTATCGGCCTCGGCGGAGTGGGCGTTGTCGAGGTTCAGGCCGCAGTAGAACTTGTAGGCTGCCTTGA
>JAEEGG010001687.1_pt1 | contig 58658 bp, 43 predicted proteins | sample 9134161 | NCBI WGS metagenome assembly JAEEGG01 (sample SAMN16246543, study PRJNA631951) | gut metagenome | biome: gut microbiome; feature: rumen; material: CR-attached | host: Bos | place: Iran: Karaj | collected 2018-10
TGGTGAGCATCCTGCTGGCAGCCTTGACGTTTGTGACGCTGAAAATCCGATAATAATCCTCAATCGACTAATTGACAACGATATATATGGCAAAACGACTAGTAGTATTAGGCGGCGGTGAGAGCGGAGCGGGAGCTGCGGTGCTCGCCAAGGTAAAGGGCATGGACGTGTGGCTGAGCGACGCCGGCAACATCGGGCAGACCTATAAAGACCTGCTCGACAAGTATGACATCGCTTGGGAAGAGGGTGGACACACCCCCGAGAAAATCCTCAACGCCGACGAGATCGTAAAAAGCCCCGGCATCCCCGACACCGCTCCCATGGTGGCTCAGGCCATCGCAAAGGGCATTCCCATCGTGAGCGAAATCGAGTTTGCAGGTCGTTACACCGATGCCAAGATGGTGTGCATCACCGGTAGCAACGGCAAAACCACGACCACCAAACTTACTTACCATATCTTCAAGAAAGCGGGCCTGAACGTGGGTCTGGCAGGCAATGTGGGCCGCAGTCTGGCACTGCAGGTGGCCACCGAGCACCATGATGTGTATGTCATCGAGTTGAGCAGTTTCCAACTTGACAACATGTACGAGTTCAAGGCCAACGTCGCTGTGCTGCTCAACATCACGCCTGACCACCTGGACCGCTACGACTACAAGATGGAGAACTATGCCGCGGCCAAGTTCCGCATCACGCAGAACCAGACGGGCGACGACTCGTTCATCTTCTGGCACAACGACCCCATCATTGCCTCGCAGCTGCGCCAGCATCACCTGGAATCCAGGCTGCTGAGTTTCACGGGCGACGACGACAGCCGCCAGGCCGCTTGGGTGCACGACGGTGTGCTCAATTTCAACGTGAATGGTGACCGCTGGGACATCGCTCGTGACAACCTTGCCCTCAAGGGCCTGCACAACGTCTATAACACCATGGCGGCCGGTCTGTCGGCCCAGGTATTCGACATCCGCAAGGACGTCATCCGCGAGGCCCTGGCCGATTTTGAGGCCGTTCCTCACCGCTTGGAGTATGTCGATACCGTTGACGGCGTGCGCTACATCAACGACAGCAAGGCCACCAACGTCGATGCCTGCTGGTATGCCCTCGAGAGTGTCAACGAGCCGTGTGTGCTCATCCTGGGAGGTATTGACAAGGGCAACGACTACAGCCAGATTGAGCCGCTGGTCAAGGAAAAGGTCACCGCCATCGTGTGCCTGGGCGTGGACAATGCCAAGCTGCATGAGTTCTTTGACGGCAAGGTACCCGTGGTGACCGATGCACGCAGCATGCCCGAGTGCATGGACAAGTGCCGCGAACTGGCCCATGAGGGACAGACCGTGCTGCTGTCGCCCTGTTGTGCCAGCTTTGACCTGTTCAACGGCATGGCCGACCGCGGCAACCAGTTCAAGGAGTGTGTCAAGAACATGAAAGCCCATCAGTAAACATTCTGACTAATCACCGACTGATTTATGTCTCCTACCGAAAAGACTAACAGATATAACGAGATATCCCAGAAATACGGCGATCCGTGGATCTGGGGCATCTACATCATGCTGCTCATCATCTCCATTGTGGAGAGTTACAGCGCATCCAGCCGCGAGATTGCCGCGCAGGGCATCTATATGCCCATCATCAAGCAGTGCATCTTCTTGGGGCTTGGTGCTGCGTGTGTGGTGGGCCTCCAGCGGGTGGACTATAACAGGCCCGCATTCCTGTATGCGATGATTCCCGGCTTGGCCGTGATCACCGTCTTTAGTTTGGTGTACGTCATGTTCTTTGGCGAGGTCATCAACGGCGCTCGCCGCGCGATGACGATTGTGCCGGGCGTCACCCTGCAGCCCGCCGAGTTGGCCAAATTGTCGATAGTCACCATCCTGTCCTATATCTTCGCCAAGTCCCAAAAGAATCAGGACATCAGCACCAACGGCCTTGTTGGCGCGGCGCTGGTGGTGGCGCTCTACGGCGGCTTGATGATCAGGAGCGGTTTGACCAACACGCTGCTGCTGATTGCCATCAGCGGCTCGATGCTGCTCATCGGTGGCGCGAGGTTCAAGAAAATCGGCATCCTGATGGTCTTCTTCGGCATCATGTTCGGCTTTTTTGTCATCATCAAGAACAACAACGACAAGAAGGCTGAAATATTCAAGGATACACAAAAGGAAATGATGGCCACGACGGCTGTGGGCGATGTCGTTGTCCAGGAATTGCCGGCAGGCGGCTCAGATAGTAAATCCGAGGGGGACCGTTTAAGATCGGGCACCTGGAAGAACCGTGTTCGCGAGTGGCTGAACAGCGACTCGCTGGTATATCGTCCCATCACAGCCAAGAACCAGCAGGAGATGTTCTCGCGCATGGCACAGGCCAACGGCGGCATTGCCCGCTTTGGCGTGGGCAAGTCCAGGGAATGCAGCCGTCTGCCGCTGGCATTCAGTGACTATATCTACTCCATTATTGTCGAGGAGTGGGGCTTTGTGGGGGGCATATTTGTCATGCTGCTCTACCTGTCGCTACTGGGACGAGCCGCGATGATTGTGCGGCGCAGCAAGCGTGTGCTGCCGTCGCTGCTGGTCATCGGAATGGCGTCGTTCATCACCTTCCAGGCCTTGTTCCACATGGCCATCAACGTGGGCGTGTTCCCTGTTTCGGGACAGCCTTTGCCGCTCATTTCCAAGGGTGGTACATCGATCATAGTAATAAGTGTCGCCTTTGGCGTGATGCTGAGCGTGAGCCGCACCATCGCCAACTACGGCAACAAGAAAAATAAAGTGGAGGAGACCCCCATCATCGAGGGTCTCGATGCCGAAAACCCAACCGAAATACCTGCTAAAAATGTCTGGAGATAATCAACAAATCAATGTACTGGTAAGCGGTGGAGGAACCGGAGGTCACATTTTCCCGGCCCTGTCCATCGCCAACGAGGTGCGTCGCCGCTATCCCGCCGCCAGAATCCTGTTTGTCGGCGCCGAGGGACGCATGGAAATGGAAAAAGTGCCTGCTGCAGGTTACAACATCATCGGCCTGCCGGTGAGCGGTTTTGACCGCAAGCACCTGTTGCGCAACTTCAAGGTCATGGCCCGGTTGTTGAAGAGCATGCGCTTGGCCAAGAACATCCTCAAGGACTTCAAGCCTGCCATCGCCATCGGTGTGGGCGGCTATGCCAGCGGCCCCATGCTCAAGGAGGCCCAGAAACAAGGCATTCCCACCCTGCTGCAGGAACAGAACTCCTATGCCGGTGTGACCAATAAACTGCTGGCTGCCAAGGCCGACTGCATCTGCGTCGCCTATGAGGGCATGGAGCGCTTCTTCCCTCAGGACAAGATTGTGCTCACGGGCAATCCCGTCAGGCGCAACCTGCTGGAGTGCGGTGCCTCGCCCGAACAGGCCCGCCAGGCCATGGGCATGGACCCCAACAAGAAGACGATCCTCATCATCGGCGGCAGCCTGGGTGCACGCACCATCAACAACGCCATCATCGACGGCTTGGCCAAAATCGGTGAGGCCTACGATGTGCAGGTCATTTGGCAAACAGGTAAAATCTACGACCAGCAGTGCCGCGAGGCCCTGGATGCATCAGGAGTGAAAAACGTGGCGCAGATGGCCTTCATCAGCAATATGGACATGGCCTATCGCGCTGCCGACCTGGTCGTTTCACGCGCCGGGGCCAGTTCCATCTCCGAGCTGCAGCTGCTGGGCAAGGCGGCCATCCTGGTGCCCTCGCCCAACGTCGCCGAGGACCATCAGACCAAGAACGCCTTGGCCCTCTCGACCCGTGATGCGGCCATTCTGGTACCCGATGCCGATGCCTCGGCCCAACTGGTGGACACCATGCTTGCCACTGTGGCCGATGGCGAGAAAATCGCTACGCTGTCGGGCAATGTCTTGCAAATGGCACTGCGCGATGCCGCCGAGCACATCGTTGACGAGGTCGAGAAAATCATCGAGAAGAACAAAGCCTAAACCATTCAAATACTGGGAAAAATGAAAGAGTTTGATTCATTATATTTCGTGGGTGCCGGAGGCATTGGCATGGCAGCTCTGGAGCGTTATTTTCTGGCCCTGGGCAAGCGCATAGCCGGTTATGACCGCACCCCCAGCGACTTGACTGCCGCATTGCAGCAGGAGGGCGTCCATATCGACTTTGACGAGGACCCCGCCCTGATTCCCGACTACTGCCGTGACCCCGAGCGCACGCTGGTGGTCTATACCCCTGCCGTTCCCGACAGCCACAAGGGGCTGACCTATTTTCGCGAAAACGGCTTTGAGGTGCTCAAGCGCGCGGCGTTGCTGGGCGTGGTGACGGCCCACAGCAAGGGTTTGTGCTTCGCCGGCACCCATGGCAAGACCACGACGTCGAGCATGGCGGCCCACATCCTGCATGATAGCGGCATAGGCTGCAACGCCTTTTTGGGCGGCGTTTTGCGCAACTACGACAGCAATTTCCTGCTCTCGGCAACCAGTCCTTACTCGGTTATCGAGGCCGACGAGTTTGATCGCTCGTTCCACCACTTGCGTCCCTATATCGCCGTTGTGACATCGACCGATCCTGATCATCTGGACATCTACGGCACCGCCGAAAATTACCTCGAGAGCTTTGCCCATTTCACCGAGCTGATTCAGCCCGGCGGGGCACTCATCATCCATACTGGCCTCGCTCTCAAACCCCGTGTGCAAGAGGGCGTTAAAACCTATACCTATGGCCGCGATGCAGGCGATTTCCATGCCCAGGACATCCGCAAGGGTGACGGCGAAATCACCTTCAACCTGGTGACCCCTTGGGAGACGATAAATGACATCAGTCTGGGTGTGCCTGTCGATATCAATATTGAGAATTCCATTGCCGCCATGGCGGCTTGCAGGCTCATTGACGTTCCCGCCGACGCGATGCGCAAGGCCATGGCCACGTTCATGGGTCCCAAGCGCCGTTTTGAGTTCTGGCTCAAGGAACCGGGCAAGCAGGGTAGGGTGATGATTGACGACTATGCCCACCATCCAGGAGAGTTGACAGCCAGCATCAAGTCGGTGCGTGACCTGTATCCTGACCGCCGCCTGACGGTCATCTTCCAGCCGCACCTTTACACGCGCACGCGCGACTTCGCTCCAGGCTTTGCTGCAGCGCTTTCGCTGGCCGATGAGGTGATCCTGTTGCCCATCTATCCTGCCCGCGAGGAACCCATTCCTGGAGTGACCAGCGAAATGATACTGGAACAGGTCACCAGCACAAAAAAATGCATTTACTCGAAAGAAAATTTGATTAGGTCAATAGAATTGAGTAATTTTGACGTTTTATTGACAGCAGGTGCCGGCGATATCGCCAACTTGCTGCCTCAAATATGCTTTGAATTCAAGAAACAACGGCGTTGAAACGACTGATACAAAATAGCATTCTGCTCGTGCTCGCGACAGCTCTCGTCACTGGTATCCTGTGGGCGAAGGACAAGTCGCGGGGCGAGAAGTGTACCGGTATCGAAGTGCAGGTCATCAATGCCGACAGCACATCGTTTGTCACGCCTCAGGGTGTGCTCAACGACCTCAAGGGGCAAGGCATCAAGCTCGTTGGGAAGCGCATGGGCGACATCAATGCCTCGGAAATCGAGGAGGCCCTTCGTCTCTCGCCCTACCTGGAGAATGCCGACATCGTCAAGTGCCAGGACGGCAAGGTCCTCATTCGCGTGAGCCAGCTGGTTCCGGTGTTCAGGGTGTTTGACGGCGGTAGTTCCTACTATGTGAACCGCGCTGGCAAGCACATGTCGGCCACCAACTACTATCACAGCGATGTGCCGGTGGTGCAGGGACACTTCACCCGCAAGTTCCCGCCCACGCACCTGTTGCCGCTCATTGACTATGTTGAGAGTGATTCACTGTTGCACTCCCTGGTGACGATGTACATCTTGCGTGACACCAACAACATCATCCTCGTGCCCAGCATCAGCGGACATGTCGTCAACATCGGCAACGTCTCGGGGCTGGATAACAAGTTTGCTAAGCTCAAGCTGTTCTACCGCGAGGTGATGCCTCAGAGGGGTTGGAACACGTTCGACACCATTTCGGTCAAGTGGAACCATCAGGTGGTGGCTACACGCCGGACCAAGGCTGTTCAGCAGACTATTGTTGACGCCCCCGATGACGACGAGCAGGCTCCTGACATCCAGACCATGACCGTCGGCACTGCTGCCGATGTCAAGCGTGAGCAGCAGGAAAAAGCTGCAAAGACCGACGCTGATGTCAAAAAAGAGGACGAGAAGAACCAAAAGAAGAGTAATTAATCGTTATAATATAAAAACAATAAAACTAAAATATCGCTATCACTTTTATGGAAAAGAACCAGTACATTGTAGCACTTGAAATCGGAAGCTCTAAAATTGTTGGAGCCATTGCCGAGAAAACATCGGCAGGATACTTGAGTGTAAAGCACCTGCAGGAGGAGCGCCACCTCAACAGCGTGAGGTATGGCATCGTGCAGAATGTTGAGAATATCAAGAGCAGTGTGAATCGCATCCTCAAGAATCTCGAGGGTATGGTGGACGGACGCATCACCCAGGTGTATATGGGTGTGAGCGGCCGCTCGCTGCACAGCATCGTGAGTGAGGTGAACCGCAGCGTCGGCACTACCGAGCCCATCACCAAGGAGCTCATCGACCGCATCATCCACGACGCTACCAGCACCCCCATCCGCAACCACGACACGGTGGATATCGTCCCCAGGGCATACTACGTCGACAAGGTGGCTACCCCCAATCCCGTTGGCCAGTTCGGTTCATCGATCAAGATCAAGGTCAACCTCATCGTGGCCAAACCTTCACTCAAGCTCAACCTCAACCGCGTGATGAGCTTCGGTATTCCTGTTAAGGACTATATCGTTACCCCGCTGGCAGTGGCCGAGCAGGTTCTGAGTGAGAGCGACCGCGAGTTGGGTTGCATGCTTGTGGACATGGGTGCCGAGACCACTACGGTGACCATCTACAAGAACAAGGCGCTCATTTACCTGAGCACCCTTCCCCTGGGTGGACGCAACCTCACCCGTGACGTGATGAGCGGCCTGAGTGTGCTTGAGGAAACGGCCGAGAATGTCAAGAAGAACATCAACAACCCGCTTGATCCGGGCAACGTGAGCAATGTGGTCATTGAGGGTGTCAACGCACGTGATGCTGCCAACTACATCAGTGCCCGCACGGGTGAAATCATCGCCAACATCAACCAGCAACTGGCTGATGCCGGTATCTCATCCAGCGATATCCAGAGCATCGTCCTGATTGGCGGCAGCGCTCACCTGGGCGGCTTGCAGCAAAAGATGGAGGACACCATCAAGATCAAGGTGCGCAAGGGCCAGAACCCCATGGGCCTGAATATCCTCAATCCCGATATCAACCGCATGGAATACATCGAGGTCTTCTCGCTGCTGGCTAAGGCAGCCGAGATGATTGAGGACGGTGAGACCTGCATCGAGCTCAATAAGTATGCTGACGGTCCCACGTTCGAAGGACCTCAGCGCCCAGTCGGGAATGATTCTGAGCCCGAATATGAGCGTCCGGTCAAGAAGCAGGCTTCTCGTCCATCCAAACCTAGCCGCTGGGAAAAAATCAGGAAGCAGCTTTCTAACTTGATGTCAGAAGATGAACCTGGCGAGGATGACCAGTAATTCGCGTGTTACCAATCTTTAAAACAAAAAATTACGCTATATGAACGAGAATAATATCAAATTTGGTGGGAATAACCAGGGCTCACGCGAGCCTGGCCAGGACATCATGTCCACGCTGGATCAGAATTCTGGCTTCCAGGATAAAGAGAAAACCCGTACCATCATCAAGGTGATGGGTGTGGGCGGTGGCGGTAATAATGCCATCAACCACATGTACATGCAGAATATCGAGGGCGTGTCGTTTGTCGTATTGAACACCGACCGTCAGCAACTTAATGAATCTCCGGTGCCCAACCGTGTGCTGCTGGGTCCCAACACGACCCATGGCTTGGGAGCCGGTAATGTGCCTGATGTGGCACGCCGTGCCGCCGAGGAGAGCGAGGCCGAAATCGCTGCCCTGTTCGATGACGATACCAAGATGGTGTTCATCACCGCCGGTATGGGTGGCGGTACCGGTACCGGTGCCGCACCTGTCGTGGCACGCATCGCCCACGAGAAGGGTGTCCTCACCATCGGTATCGTGACGATTCCCTTCCTGTTCGAGGGACCCAAGAAGATTCTAAAGGCACTGGGTGGCGCTGATGAGATGGGCAAGTATGTAGATGCCCTGCTCATCATCAACAACCAGCGACTGACTGAGATTTACAAGGATCTTGATTTCACCAATGCCTTCGGTAAGGCCGATGATACGCTGACCATCGCTGCACGCAGCATCAGCGACCTGATTACTGTCAAGGGTAAGATCAACCTGGACTTCAACGATGTGAACACCACCCTGCGCAATGGTGGTGCCGCCATTATCAGTTCAGGTTACGGCACGGGCGAGCGCCGCGTGACTAGGGCTATCGAGGACGCCCTCGAGTCGCCGCTGCTCAAGAACCGTGACGTTTACGGCTCACAGAAGATCCTGATGAACTTCTACTACAATCCCAATAGTGAAGCGCCGCTGTTGATGGATGAGATGAACGAGATTCAGGAGTTCATGGCCAACTTCGACCAGGAGGTTGACGTGATCTGGGGTATGGCATTTGACAACACGCTCGAAGATCAAATCAAGGTGACCGTGCTGGCCTCTGGCTTTAACGTGTCGTTGGATAAGGAATCCCCCGTACCCACGGTGCAGTCTCCAAGGCGTGAGCCGGTTCATGCCGATCCCAAGATCACCGATGCCCAGCGTCTCAAAGATGAGTATGGTGACAAGGCTATCACCGACATGACACTCAGGCAGCTCAGCGCACGTTATATTGTCCTCTCTCCTGAGGAGATGGATGATGACGACGTGATCGACATGATTGAGAAGACCCCGACTTTTGGCCGCAAGCCCGACTTCCGCAACCAGATCAAGGAACGTCAGCAGGCTGCCAGCATGGACCGTCCCGTCGAGGTGCCTAAGGCTACCAAGCGCACCAGCTCAGGCGACTCCCAGACGATTAACTTTGGCGAAGAGTCGTTTTAACTGAAACATAAAAACAGGAGATAGTGGCTATGACAATCTTTGATCAGGTCAACAATGGCATCAAGGAGGCGATGAAAGCCCATGACAAGGGACGCCTCGAGGCCCTCAGGGGCATCAAAGCCGAATTCCTGCTTATCAAGACAGCTCCGGGCAACAACGGGGAGGTCAGTGACGAGAATGCCCTCAAGGTGCTTGTGCGCATGGCCAAACAGCGCAAAGAGAGCGCACAGATTTACATCGACCAGCAACGTCAGGATCTGGCCGATGTGGAACTGCTGCAAGCCTCGGTCATCGAGGAATTCCTGCCCAAGCAGATGAATGACGAGGAGCTCACGGCTCACATCAAGTCCATCATCGGGCAGACCGGCGCAACGAGCATGAAGGATATGGGCAAGGTCATGGGAATTGCCACCAAGCAACTTGCTGGCCGTGCCGAGGGCCGCGCCATCAGCGCCAAGGTCAAAGAACTCTTAACCCAGAACTAAAAACTAGAAACTAGGGACTAGAAACTAAAATGCTGACATTACAACTTATCAACCAGGACCCCGAGGAGGTGATTCGCCGCCTCGCCGTCAAACAGTTTGACGGTCGCGAACTCATCATGCGCATCGTGGAACTGGACAAGCAGCGCCGTGCACTGCAAAAACAACGCGACGACAACGCCGCAGTACTCAATAAAATGGCCGCCCAGATTGGTGCCCTCATGAAACAGGGCAACCGTGACGAGGCCGAGAATGTCAAGGCTCAAGTGGCATCGCTCAAGACGGCCAACAAGGAGATTGACGACAACTTGACCGCTGCCCAGGACGAGATTACCGAAATCTTGCTGAGTGTGCCCAATGTGCCCTACAGCGGCGTGCCCGAGGGCCGCACCGCCGAGGACAACGTGGTCGAGAAGACCGGTGGCAAGATGCCCGAACTGCCCGAGGACGCATTGCCTCACTGGGATCTGGCCAAGAAATATAACCTGATTGACTTTGACCTGGGCGTGAAGATCACGGGTGCAGGATTCCCCGTCTATGTGGGCAAGGGAGCCCGTCTGCAGCGTGCGCTTGTCCAGTTCTTCCTTGACGAGGCCGGCAAGGCTGGTTATGTCGAGATTGAACCGCCCTTTGTAGTCAACGAGGCTTCAGGTTTGGGCACTGGACAGTTGCCCGACAAGGAGGGCCAGATGTACCACTGCCAGGTGGATAATTTCTACCTGATTCCCACTGCCGAGGTGCCCGTGACCAACATGTACCGCGACGTCATCATCCCGCAGGAGGAACTGCCCAAGAAGAACTGCGCTTTCTCGGCTTGTTTCCGCCGCGAGGCCGGCTCCTATGGCAAAGACGTGCGTGGCTTGAATCGTCTGCACCAGTTCGACAAGGTGGAAATCGTCCGCATCGAGAAGCCCGAGGACTCCTATGCCGCTCTCGAAGAGATGAAGGACCACGTCCAGGGTCTGCTTGAGAAACTGGAACTGCCGTGGCACATCCTGCGCCTGTGCGGTGGTGACATGAGCTTCACCAGTGCCATCACCTTCGACTTTGAAGTGTGGTCGGCAGCCCAGCAGCGTTGGCTCGAGGTGAGCAGCGTCTCCAACTTTGAGACCTATCAGGCTAACCGCCTGAAGTGCCGCTACCGTGGCGACGACAAGAAGACCCACCTGTGCCACACCCTCAACGGCTCGGCGCTGGCTCTGCCGCGCATCGTGGCTGCCCTGCTGGAGAACAACCAGACGCCTGAGGGCATCCGCATCCCTGCCGCCCTGCAGCGTTACACGGGATTTGACATCATCGACTGACGATAGAAACCAACTACGAATTACGCGAATTAAACTAAAAGTCCTTGCAATAGATAATTAGTTTAATTTGTGTAATTCGTAGTTTTGATAGAGAGGAAATGAAGCGACAGGCCTGGCTCGACTACATCAAGTTCATAGCGATGACGCTGGTGGTGGTGTACCACACGCCGCCGCGCTATGACAGTGCCCACGAGGCGGCATTGTTCAACATGGGAGCGCCGGTGTTCTTCTTTGCTGCCGGCTACTTGTTCAATATCGCCAAGCAGAAGAATTTCCTCACCTTCCTCGGTCATCGCGCCCGCCAGATTCTGGTGCCTTATACCACCTTTTTCATCATTTTCTACGCTCTGTGGCTTGCCGTTGGCCGCCGCATGGCAGGTCCCGAGGAACAGGCCATCGACGTGTTCACGCCCATGTGGCAGTTCGTCCAGGGCACGCCCGACGTCGTTTTGGGACCCTTCTGGTTCCTGGCGGCCTTGTTCACCATGCAGGTCATTTATTATCCGATAAAGCGCTATCTGTCAGGTTATTGGCCGCTTGTGGTGGCACTATTGCTGAGCGTGGGACTGCTTGTGATGCCCGATTTGCCCTGGTTCCGCTATTGGAACCTTGATAAGGCCTTCCTGTACATGCCCATCTATGCCTTTGGCAACTGCTGCCGCCCACTGGTGGAGAAATTCGAGTTTTCGACACCTGCCCGTTCATTGTTGTGGATGGCTTTGGCGGTATTGGGACTAGGCTTTTTGATCTTTGCCCCATTGAACATCGACCGTGCCGTGGCTTATGTTCTTGCCCCCGAGGCCGTCATTCTTGTGCTGCCTCTGTATACTGCAGTGTGCAAGTGGCTTGAGAAGCGTTTCGGCACCAGCCGCATAGCGCAGACCGTCGCCATCACGGGCATTACCTATCTCGCCCTCCAAAATTATCTCATCGGTGTCATCAAGATTGTCGCTGCCCGTCTGCTGGGACCTGAGATTCTTGACGACAGCATCCTTTTCAAGGTCGTCATTGCCCTCGTTGTCATGGTCGTCCTTTACCCGCTTGCCGTCTTTATCGAGCGCTACCTCCCCTTCTTGCTTGGCAAAGGCTACAAACGGGCCGTCAAACGATAAACTTGGCACCAAACGACCAAGTAACGACTATTTTTACTACCTTTGCGCTTTGAAACTAAACATCATCTAAATATATAATAATGAATGTACTTGAATTAAGCGAACAAGAGATTATTCGCCGCAACAGTTTGGAGACGTTGAAAGGAATGGGTATCAATCCCTATCCTGCAGCTGAGTATGTGGTGAATGCCTATAGCGACGAGATAGTGGCTAACTTTAAAGACGATGCCGAGCCGCGACAGGTGAGCATTGCAGGCCGTATGATGAACCGCCGCATTATGGGCAAGGCTTCCTTCTTTGAGTTGCAGGATTCGCGTGGCCGCATCCAGGTGTATGTCAGCCGCGACGACCTGTGCTCTGGCGAGGACAAGGAACTGTACAACACCGTATTCAAGAAGTTGCTCGACATGGGTGACTTTGTGGGCGTGGAGGGCTACGTCTTCCGTACCCAGACTGGCGAAATCAGTGTCCATGCCCAGTCGCTCAAGCTGTTGAGCAAGTCATTGAAACCGCTTCCCGTTGTCAAGGAGAAGGACGGAGTGACTTATGACGCCTTTGAGGATCCCGAAATGCGTTACCGTCAGCGTTACGTCGATCTGGTGGTCAACAAGGGCGTCAAGGAGACGTTCTTGAAGCGTGCGCTGGTCGTTAAGACCATGCGCCAGGTACTGGACGATGCTGGTTATACCGAGGTTGAGACGCCGACACTGCAGGCCATCGCCGGCGGTGCCACGGCGCGTCCGTTTATCACTCACTTCAACGCATTGAACATCCCCATGTATATGCGCATCGCCACCGAACTCTACCTCAAGCGCCTGATTGTGGGCGGCTTCGAGGGCGTTTACGAGATCGGCAAGAACTTCCGTAACGAGGGTATGGACCGCAACCACAATCCCGAGTTCACCTGCATGGAGCTGTATGTGCAGTACAAGGACTATAACTGGATGATGTCGTTTACCGAGCAGTTGCTTGAGACCATCTGTACCGCTGTCAACGGTAAACCCGAGACCGAGATTGACGGCCAGGTCATCAGTTTCAAGGCGCCTTATCGTCGCCTGCCCATCCTTGAGGCCATCAAGGAAAAGACGGGCTACGACCTGGAAGGCAAGAGCGAGGACGAGATCCGCGAGGTGTGCAAGGCGTTGAAGCTCGAGATCGATGACACCATGGGCAAGGGCAAGCTGATTGACGAGATCTTCGGCGAATTCTGCGAGGGTACTTTCATCCAGCCCACGTTCATCATCGACTATCCCGTGGAGATGTCACCGCTGACCAAGATGCACCGCACCAAGCCGGGCTTGACCGAGCGTTTCGAGCTGATGGTCAACGGCAAGGAACTGGCTAATGCCTATAGCGAGCTCAACGATCCCATCGATCAGGAAGAGCGCTTTGTTGAGCAGATGCGACTGGCCGACAAGGGTGATGACGAGGCTATGATTATCGATCAGGACTTCCTGCGTGCATTGCAGTACGGTATGCCCCCCACGAGCGGTATCGGCATCGGCATCGACCGTCTGGTGATGCTTATGACGGGCAACAGTTACATCCAGGATGTGCTCCTGTTCCCGCAGATGCGTCCCGAGAAGGTGCCCGCCCGTGACAAGGTCGAGGCCTTCACGGCCGTGGGTATCCCCGAGGAGTGGGTCGCTCCCATCCAGAAGGCCGGTTTCCTTACTGTCGCCGCATTAGGCGAACTTGAGAAGCCTGGCAAACTGTTCCAAGACCTGCTTGACATCAACAAGAAGTACAAACTGGGCTACAAGGTGCCCGTGGTTGACGAGGTCAAGAAATGGGTTGAGGCCGCCGCAGCTGCTGCGCAGCAGTAACAGGCGAACCGCGTCACTGCACTTGACATGACATGATCCCGAAAACAGGCATCGCCAAACGGCGGCCTGTTCTCGGGATTATGCTTTTTGCATTTTTTCAGAATTATTTTTGTTTGTTCTCCTCGCAAAAGTCCCATTTTTTCGTTATTATTTTATATCTTTGACATCTGATTCAGTGGGTTTTGTGCGCTTCATTGCGCTCATCTCGCTGTGAATCAATATGTTAATTACAGTCGAAACAAATATATTTTACGCGATATGGCAAAAAAACATCTAGTTTTCTTGATGCTCTTGGTGATGGCAATGGCCACTGCCAGTGCGAGCACATGGAAAATCCACAATTACTATTCGACCTCACAAATCCAGAATGTATTCGATACTGGCGACAAGATTTACTATCTGAACAGTAACCGCCTATTCCTGTTTGATAAGGCGACGTTGACGACGGTGGCATTGAACCGCCAGAACAAGTTGTCAGACAACCAGATATCACAGATTTACTACGATTGGCAAAACAAGCTGCTGTTTGTGGCCTATGCCAACTCTAACATTGATGTCATTGATGCGGAGGGCCATGTGACCAACATCAACGGTATCAAGAATGTGCTGGTGACGGTTCAGGCATTCACACTTGACGGTAATAAGGAGTTATCGTCTTATGTGGGCAAGGAAATCCGTGATATCACGTTCGCCGATGGCAAGGCCTATGTTGCGATGGGTTACGGTTTTGCCGTTATCGACGAGACTACGCTGACGATGGTCAAGAGTGTTGCAGTGCGTCGTCCCACCACCATCAATTCAGTGACCAAGGTGGGTGATAAGCTGGTGCTGCTCACCAATAGCTATATGTATTATGGTGATCCTGAGAGCAATGACCCGATAAATGGCTTCCAAAAGACGAGTGGCACTTTCACGGGTGCAAAAATGTATCCCATCAATGACCATTCACTATTCGTGTTGGGCAGTTCAAAACTCAACTACTGCGATTTCTCGTCAGGCACCCCCACGTTCACGGCTCTGGTTAGCGCTAATGCCACTAGTGTACAAAAGACTACCACGGGCTATGTCGCCAATTTTGCCGGCCAGTCCTATTATTACACGATTGACGAAACGGGCCAAACGGCTACCAAACAAGGATCGGCCATCGGCTTTGCCACGTCAGATCCCAATGGTGACGGCACGGTGTGGATCAACGACGCCAACGGCTTGCACGTGAACGGTTCGACCGCTTACTATAAGATGAATTCGCTGACGACCATCCAGCCTTATTGGCTGAAGTACAATGCTGCTATGAACCTGCTGTATGCTGCCAATTCGGGTCCGATTGCGTATATCAATAACAACCCGATGGATATAAGTAACGTGATCAATATCTATGACGGTGAGAAATGGGCTGGTGCGACAGCCTATACTGCAGCTGGATCTGGCTATGCTTTTGAGTTCAGTCCGCTAGATGCCACAACCTATGTGCGCGCTGGTTGGACAACAGGCATCAAAAAAGTGACCAATAACGTGTTGAAGACTACCTATACCAGTTCTAACTCTAAAATCGGAACTTATAAGCCGACTCCTGCCTTTGACAAATATGGTAACTTGTGGGTAGTCACTTCTTTTTATAATGCTTCTTGCCCTGTAGCGGTACTTCCCGCTGACAAGTTCGCTGCGTCGTCGGTAACCAAGGCCGACTGGTTCCAGCCGAGTGGACTGCTTAGCCTCAATACTGGCGATATGCAACGTTCGCGTTTCATTGTGAGTACCAAGAATAACGTTAAGATGTTTATTGATGGCGATTATCCCCGACCTGACGGTTCAGGAAAACTGTTTTGCTGGGACAATGGTGAGGTAGACCCCACGATCGACACTTATCGTTTGGTGAGTTTGTCCCGCTTCATCGACCAGAATGACCGTCAAGTGGAATGGACCTATGTTAACCACATGGAGCAGGACAAGGACGGTAACATTTGGGTGGGACACACCAAGGGCGTGTACATGTTTGACCCCGATGTTGTTTTTGATGAGCAGCCCAGAGCCGTGCGCCCCTTCGTGACCAGGTCTACCGAAGGCAAGGGTATCCTGTGCGAGGGCTACAACGTCTATGACGTGGGTGTTGACCGCGACAACAACAAGTGGCTTGCCACCGACGATGGCGTTTACTTTGTGTCCCCCGACGGCAGTGAGGTCTATAACCACTTCACTTCCGACAACAGTGACCTGCCCAGCAACACGGTCTATTCGGTAGAGTGTGACACGGTTAACGAGCGTGTCTATGTATATACTGACAATGGCTTTGCCGAGTACATTGCCCAGGGTGATGCCGCCGCGCTCAGCTTCGATGACGTATACGCCTTCCCCAATCCCGTGGAGCCTGACTTCACGGGTATGATCAAGATTGCCAATCTGATGGAGAATTCTTACGTTACTGTGACTGACCGTGAGAGCAACGTGGTGACTCAGCTGGGGCCTGTCATGGGTAGCGTCCTGTGGGATGGCAGCGGTCCGGACGGCGAGCGTGTCGCGACAGGCATTTACAATATCTATGCCGCCCAGGGCGGCGCACCTGTCGTGAATGGTTCACCACATGCAACGGTGATGATTATCAGGTGATTGTTGGAAGAATAAGGAGCAATTTGAATACAATACTAAAAATTTACGCGATATGACTAAAAAACATCTAGTTTTCTTGATGCTCATGGTGATGGCCGTGGCCACTGCCAGCGCGAGCACATGGAAAATCCACAATTACTATGTGACCAAGAAAATCCAGAATGTCTTTGACACCGGCGACAAGATCTATTATTTGAACGGTGACCGCCTGTACCAGTTCGACAAGGCGACGTTAAAGACCGTGTCATTGAACCGCCAGAACAAGTTATCAGACAACCAGATTTCTCAAATTTACTACGACTGGCAGAACAAACTGCTGTTTGTGGCCTACGCCAGTTCCAACATCGATGTCATTGACGCAACGGGTAAGGTGACCAATATCAACGGCATCAAGGACGTGCTGGTCAAGGTGCATGGTTACACGCTCACCGATGGAGAGTTGACAGACTATGTGGGCAAGGAGATCCGTGATATCACTTTTGTCGACGGAAAGGCTTATGTAGCCATGGGTTATGGTTACGCAATCATTGATGAGTCCACTTTGATGGTAGTCAAGAGCATGGAAGTGCGTAGTACGGTTTGCGTTAACTCGGTGACCATGATCGGTAACAAACTGGTGATTGTATCCAATGGCTACACCTATTATGGTGACCCGAATAGCGAAGATCCCATCAATACCTTCGCAAAGAAAAGCGGCACTTTTTCAGGCGCAAAGATGTTCCCGATTGACGACCATTCAGCCTTCCTGATGAGCAATTCCAGGTTGTATTACTATGATTTCTCGTCAAGTACACCCGCACTGACCCGTTTGGTGAGTGCCCTTCCCACTAGTGTCCAAAAGACTCCGACGGGCTACATAGCCAATTTCGCCGAACAGACATTTTACTACACGATCGAGGAGGATGCACACACGGTTGCCCAACAAGGCTCGGCCATCGGCTTTGCCACGTCAGACCCCTATGGTGACGGTACGGTATGGATCAACGATGCCAACGGATTGCACGTGAGCGGTTCGACTACATATTATAAGATGAACTCCTTGACGACCGACCAGCCCTATTGGCTGAAGTATAATGCGGCCATGAATAAGCTCTATGTTGCTAACTCTGGCCCGATTGTGTTAATCAACAATATAAGCAAGCCAGAAGATATAGATGCTATATCCAATATAATCAACACTTATGACGGTGATCACTGGTCCAACGCAACGGCTTATACTGCCAAGGGCGGTGCCTATGCTTTCGAGTTCAGCCCAGTAGACCCAACAACCTACGTGCGTGCCAGCTGGAAAACGGGTATCCACAAGGTGACCAACAACTCGTTGAAATACACTTATACCAGTACTAACTCAAAAATCAGTACTTATAAACCGACTCCTGCATTTGACAATTACGGTAATCTGTGGGTAGTAAGTTCCTATGGTAATTCTTCGGCACCGGTTGTGGTCCTCCCCCTCGCCAAGTTCAACAAGGCGTCGGTATCCAGGTCTGACTGGTTCACGCCTTCGGGTATGCTGAGTCTTAATACCGGTGATATGCAGCGGTCCCGCTTCCTGGTATCCAAGAAAAACAATTTCAAGTTTTTCATCGACGGCGACTATCCCGGTGATCCGGGCAATGCAGAGCTCTTCTGCTGGGACAACGGACAAGTTGACCCCACCATCAACACCTATCGCTTGGTGAACCTGTCACGCTTCATCGACCAGAATGACCGCCAGGTGGATTGGACCTATGTCAACCACATGGAACAGGATAAGGATGGCAACATTTGGGTCGGCCATACCAAGGGCGTGTTCATGTTTGACCCTGATGTCGTCTTTGACGAGCAACCTAGGGCTGTTCGCCCCTTCGTGACAAAGTCAGCCGAGGGCAAGGGCATCTTGTGCGAGAGCTACAGCGTCTATGACGTGGGCGTTGACCGCGACAACAACAAGTGGCTTGCCACCGACGACGGAGTTTATTTTGTGTCGCCCGATGGCAGCGAGGTCTATAACCATTTCACTTCAGAAAACAGCGACTTGCCCAGCAACACGGTATATTCCGTTGAGTGTGATACCGTCAATGGACGCGTCTTTGTTTACACCGACAATGGCTTTGCCGAGTACATTGCCGAGGGTGATGCCGCAGCCCTCAGTTTCGACGACGTTTACGCATTCCCCAACCCCGTGGAGCCTGATTTCACGGGCATGATCAAGATCGCCAATCTGATGGAGAATTCTTACGTTACTGTGACTGATCGTGACGGACATGTGGTGACTCAGCTGGGACCTGTCATGGGTAGCGCGTTGTGGGATGGCAGCGGCGCCGATGGCGAGCGGGTACCGACAGGCATTTACAACATCTATGCCGCTCAAGGCAGTCAGCCTATCGTGACTGGAGCACCCCAGGCAACAGTGATGATTATCAGATAACAGACACGTCAGGGGTGACCCTTTCCTAGAGAGATTTTGACCGAGAGGGTATGCCGTTCAAGCATGCCCTCTTTTTTTAAGCGTTTACGCTATTTATGCTTTTCAACTCGTTCACATTCATGATTTTCCTGCCGGTAGTGTTCCTGCTCTACTGGTTTGTCTTCAAGAAGCTGCGGTGGCAGAATCTGCTCATCCTCGTGGCGAGCTACGTCTTTTATGGCTGGTGGGATTGGCGTTTTCTCATTCTCATCGTCATCACTTCGCTCAGCAGTTTTTTCAGCGGACTGCTCATCCAGCATTATGAGGGGCGTCGGGGTGTGCAACGGGCTGTAAGCGCTGCAAATATTGTCCTTAATCTGGGCATACTTGCCACATTCAAGTATTTCAACTTCTTTGCGGGCAATCTGCAGGCATTATTCTCGGCGCTGTGCGTTACCCTTGATTGGCCAACGCTCAACATCATCCTGCCGGTGGGTATCAGCTTCTATACCTTCCAGGCTCTGAGCTATTCGATTGACGTATATGCCCGCAGGATTAAGCCTACACGCGACGTGGTGGCCTTCTTCTCGTTCATCAGCTTTTTCCCGCAACTGGTGGCGGGTCCCATCGAGCGTGCAACCAACCTGCTGCCCCAGATGCTTCAGGAACGGCGTTTTGATTATTGCCAGGCTGTTGACGGCCTACGGCAGATGCTTTGGGGCTTTGTCAAGAAGCTGATTGTCGCCGACGGATGTGCCGAGGTGGTAAACCAGACATGGAACGGTTTGGAACATTCGACCGGCTTGATGTTGCTGGTGTGCTCGTTGCTGTTCACGTTCCAGATTTATGCCGATTTCTCAGGTTATAGCGATATTGCCATCGGTTGTGCCAAGTTGTTCGGCATCAGGCTGACGACGAACTTCAAGGTGCCTTATTTCTCGCGCAACGTGCGTGAGTTCTGGCGTCGGTGGCACATCACGCTGATGGGGTGGTTCACACAGTATGTCTATTTCCCGTTGGGCGGCAGCCGCTGTTCCCGTGCCAGGACGGTGCTCAACACCGTCATTGTGTTTGCCTTGAGTGGCCTGTGGCATGGTGCCGATTGGACATTCGTCCTGTGGGGCCTCTATCATGCGTTGCTGTTTATTCCGCTCATCGTGTTGGGTTCGCAGCGCTATAGGGACACTGTGGCCCATGGCCGCCTGTTGCCGTCGTTCAAGGAACTGGTGAGCATGGTTGTGACCTTCCTGCTCATCAACTTTGGATGGATACTGTTCCGTGCCCCCGACTTTGCGTCCTTCAGTGAATTTGTGTCCCGTCTGTTCTCGCCCTCGTTGTTCAATTACCACGGGCTGACGATGAAGATGGCGACAATGCTCATGTGGTGTGCTGCATTGATTGTTGTAGAGTGGCTGCAGCGTGAGCGCCAGCACGTGCTGCAGATTGACGGCTGCCGTCTCCTGTCGGCGCGTCCGGCCCGATTGGCCCTGTATGCTTTGCTCGTGTTCATTATCTTCTATTTTGCCGGCCAGGTGCAAACGTTCATCTATTTCCAGTTCTGACACTTCCAGTTATGCGCAAGTTTCTCATCAACATATCCTACACCGTGTTGCCAGTCTGGCTGTTCTTTGTCGGCATGGCTGTTTACTTGTGGGCCATTGACGACAACTCCGGTGACCTGATGCGTCTGGGATTGATTGATAGCGGCCCTGAATACACCGACAGCATCTGTTCCCACCTGCTTTCCGAGGTCTATTACACCGGTCAGGACGACGACAGCCTGTTGCGCCTCGACACTTGTGGTGTGCTGGTCATCGGCGACTCGTTCTCGCATGGTGGCGGCGTGGGCAAGCAGGGTGACTACGTGAACTATCTTGCTCATGAGAGCGGACGCAAGGTGGTTGTCTATACGCCTCAAGACCCCAGTTTGTCGAGTCCGATGCAGATCGCGTTTGACTTGCTGAACCTGGGCCGCATCGACTCCACCAATGTTAAGAACTTGGTGGTTGAGGAAGTGGAGCGTTACCTGGTGGACAGGCATTGCGGATTTACCACCAAACACACCTCGATTCCCCGTGTTGAGAAGACCGAGGAGACGCAGGCAGCCACCCCCGAAAAGTCGCCCAGTCCCTTGCTGCGTGTCAAGGATTTCTTGTTCTACCACTTGTTTGGCGCCAATCCCATCTTGAAGGCGCAGCTGTCGCGGCCCGTCTTTGGCGGCGTTCAGCCCGATGTGCTCTATTTCTACAACGAGGATGTGAAGATGGGCTTTGATGTTTCGCCCAAGAGCCGCCAACTCATTCTAGATTGCTACCGTCAAGTGATCGATGCTGCCCGCCAGCGTGGTGTGAACCTCATCCTGCTTGTCGCCTGTGACAAGTATGATATCCTTCAGGATTACATCGTTGACAATCCTTATCCAGCCAAGACGCTCAACGAGGATCTGATGCAATGGATGGCGCCCGACATCGACCGCTTTGTCTTCTCCAAGCAGGTGCTTTCCCCCTATATCGAGCAGGGCGTCAAGGACGTGTATCTGTTTAACGACACCCACTGGTCTCCCGCCTCATCCCAACTGATATCGTCCGAGATCATTAAGAAACTCAAGTAGATATGGATCTGAATTCCCCCGAGTTCTACACAATCGCCTTTGTGGTGGCGATGGCACTGGTGGCACTGCTCATGGGGCATCGGGAAAAAGGCCCGGCCAGCACCCACATCGTGCAGTTGGTTACAACAGCTGCCGAAAGCGATGACAGCGATGATGATACAGTGCAGTTGCGTCATGTGGGTGGCGGGAAGGTACTTATCACTCGTGAGGGCCTGATGCTGTCTCCTGAGGAGACAATCAATTTGGTATTCACTATCCGCGATGCCGAGTGCTCTATCCTTGAGAAAAAAGGTATAAAACGCCGCGGCGCGGTTGGCGAGCCTGTCAAGGGGGAAGTAACGGTCAAATTCCTGCGTCCCATGAAGTATCACATCCGTTACGAGAGCCAGGTGACCAGCCGCTGGGCTACGTTCACCTATGATGCCTCGTCGCCCGACGTGGAACAGGTCACTCTGAACTATTGAAACACAATTTCCCAAGGGTCTTTACGTTATTATAATACAAGAAGATAAACATTCATGATCATGAAGAAGATAATACTGTTACTGTTTGCCGTGGCCCTCTCGCTGAATGTCATGGCACAGCATGCCGTGGGCGACTGGATGATCCACACTTCATTCACGGGCGACGATGTGACGTCAGTCATCGAGAGCCGCCAGTTTGTATATTACCAGTCGGGTGCGCATCTGTTCCGCCTGGATAAGTCCACTGGCGAGAACGAGTCGCTGAGCAAGATCAACGACCTGAGCGACATGGGCATTGCCAACATCTATTACAATAGCGCTAAGGATTATGTTGTTGTGGTGTACAGCAACTCCAACATCGACGTCATCGGCGGCAACGGCACGGTGGTGAATATGCCGGAAATCAAAGACGCGGTGCTCACCTCGAGCCGTACTATCAACGACGTGACCTTCGCTCCCGGGCTGATGTATCTGGCTACTGACTTCGGCTATGTGGTTGTCGACGACAGCAAGATGATTGTGAAGGAATCGCATCAGTATGGCAAAGCGCTGCGCTCGGTGGCTCAGGTGGGCGAGACGTTGCTCGTCTCATCGGCCGACGGCTTCTATTATGGCGAGGCAGGTAAATACTACGAGCATCTGATCTCGTTCAAGACTGGGACGCTCAAGAATGACTGCCGCTTATGGCCCATTGACGGTGACAACTTTTACTGCATCACCGATACTACCTTCCTCGTCACGATGACCCTTGATGGCGACGACAATGCGACTTTCAGCTCGCAAGCGGTTATCCATGGGACCGCAACCGATGTGCAGCGCACGCTGGACGGACTGCTCCTGAATGTGCCCGATAATGGAAAATGCTACAAAGCCAACGAGGACGGCCTTGGCCTCGTGGAGGTGAGTGAAAACGGCGAGTTGTGCAGTGCCCATCCCGATGGCGATGGCTCGCTGTGGGCTGCAGGCAAGCAGGGTCTTCACTTGCAGGAAACCGAGAATTATTATGTGCCCAACGCTTTGTCGTTCGCTTCCCCCTTCTGGATGACCTACAATCCCGACCAGGACAAGTTGTATGTGTCCAGCACCGCCGCCAATGGCGTGTGCAACACGGCATCGCTAACTGCAGTGAACACCTACGACGGCGTGAAGTGGACCGACGTGACCCCTGCGGATGTCCCGAAGAAGGGTAACCCACAGGACGGCTCATTTTGGCTGGAATTCCTGCCGGATGACCCCGATACCTACTTGATGGGCACTTGGTTCTTTGGTTTGCTCAAGGTGAAGGATAACGAGATCGTGATGACCTATGACGTCAGCAACAGCCCCATGGCCAAGAAGTGGACGATTCACCCTGTTACCAGCATCGACCGCTATGGCAATGTGTGGGTGGTACAGCCCCATGAGAACGAGGCCCATCCGGTGATGGTGCTGCCCGCTTCCAAGGTGAAATCTAACGAGACTACGGCTGCCGACTGGGTGCTGCCCGTCATCGAAGGTACCTTCCAGCGCGACCCCAATGCGTCGACATTCTGCAGCCGCTTCATCTCGACACGCAACAGCAACTACGACATCAAGCTGTTCTCCGACGGCAGCTTCGAGAGCCCCATTGTGATCTGGAACTCCAACGGCGAGCTCTCAGAGCATCCCCAGCAGGTGTCTTTCACCAGGCTGCCAGACCAGGACGGCCAGGCCGTATCGTGGACCAACATCATTTGCTTGACCGAGGACCTGAGCGGCATGGTGTGGATGGGAACCAGCGAGGGCATCTGCATGTTCAATCCCGGCCAGGCATTTTCGGGAAGCGGATTTTCAGTCATCAGACCCAAGGTGCCGCGCAACGATGGCACAGGACTGGCTGACCGCCTCATGGATGGCATCCAGGTCAACGACGTCGCTGTCGATGGTGCCAACCGCAAGTGGATCGCCACGCAGTCCTCTGGTCTGTTCCTCGTCAGCAGCGACGGCTCCGAGATTATCCGTCGTTTCAATACCACCAACAGCCCCCTGGCCACCAACACGGTGTACAAGGTGTGCTGCAATCCCAACAGCAATTCGGTGTATGTCACCACCCCCAACGGTCTGTACGAGTACTTCAGTGACTCCAGCCCTGCCGAGCCCACCTATGACGACATCTATGCCTATCCCAATCCCGTGCGCCCCGACTATGGCGGCGACGTCACCATCAAGGGACTGATGGACAATTCGCTGGTGAAGATTGCCGATGCCAGTGGCAATGTGCTGGCGCAGATGAAATCCACAGGCGGCATGGTAACCTGGGACTGCTGCGACCAGTACGGCAAACCTGTCAAGAGCGGCGTCTATCTCGTCTTCTGCTCGCAGGCCAATGGCGGCAGCAATGCCGTTGTGACCAAGATTGTTGTCATCCGTTAACCCATAGTCAGAGAGCATCATGAACAAATTCGTCTTTATTCTGACCTCATTGCTGCTGGTGTCGCTCACCGCATGCCACACCGGCAGCCGCCTGACAAAGGAAGAAATGGCCCGTCAGGTGCGCACTTCAATCGAGGAGCGCCATTTTACGATTGCTGTCGACTGGATGAGGCCCTATGGCGGCATGCCGCAACACGTCAATTCCAACTATGAGCTCAAGATCAACAACGACGAGTTGGATAGCTACCTCCCCTATGTGGGCGAGGCCTATCACGTGCCTTACGGTGGAGGCAAGGGACTGAATTTCAAGGCCCGGATCCGCAACTACAGTGCGACCTTTGCCGGCAACAACGGTTACATCGTCGAGTGTGACGTGCCCAACGACGAGGATGTCTTTTACTACCGCATCAACATCTTCAACAGCGGCAAAGCAATCATCGACGTCTGGGCGCGCGACAGGAACCCGATTTCGTTCCAGGGCGAGATGGTATTTTGAATAACAATTAAACTTTCTGCAAATTGGTTAGTCTAAATTATAGAAATTTTTCTTTAATCCGCAACCCGATAAAACTCAAAGAATTATGAAAAAAACACTATTTCTGTTCTCAACGATGATGCTGATGCTCGCTGCATGCAGCACTGGTAACAAAGTGGTAGACGCGCAGCGTGCCGAGGCCATCAAGGCCTTGATCGAATCCCGGCAGTTTGTCGTCATGGTGGGTTCGATGCGCCCCTTGTCGGCACCCACTGTCAGCGTCAGCCAGGGACAAAAGATGATCATCCGTGACGGCATGGTGACTTGCTATCTGCCCTATGCCGGCTCAGGCCAGAATGTCGGCTACGGTGCCAGCGGATACAAGGCGCTGAACTTCTCCAGCGCACTGCTGGACTACAAGGTAGAGTACCCCAAGCCCGACCGTGCCCGAATCACATTCAGGGTAGACAACGGTGACGACAACTACCGCTTCCACGTCGAGGTCTTCATGAACGGCAAGACCACCATCGACGTTGACCCCCGCGGCCGTGATGCCATTTCCTACAGCGGCATGATCCACGGCCTGGACATCCTCTGACAATCCAACTTTAAAACGCATTTCCAATAAAGCCCAGGGACGGCGCCCACACAGCACCGCCCCTGGCTTCTTTTAATCTGGATCTAATCTTTCTTAATTGTTGCCCAGCAAGATGTCGATCAAGGCCGTCACGTCGGCAATGTTGATATCACTATCGCTGTTAACGTGGGCCGCGACCTGATTGAACGGATGGGGATCACTGCCCAGCAGATAATCGATCAGGGCGGTCACATCAGCGATATTAACGAATCCGTCACAGTTCACATCTCCCCTCAACACTGCAATCTCAAGCTCCAGGTCCGTGCCTGAATACTTGTTCTCGCTGCGCTGGTTGCTCACCGTGATGTCGTCAACCGTCACTGTCGTGCCCCAATAATTGTTGTTTTCACACGTGAATTTCAGTGAGAAAATCTCTCCCTCGTTACCCGTGATAACTGCATTGCCCATTGAATAGACCAGAATGCGCCAGTATCCGTCTCCAAGCGGGATGACCATTACCTGGTGACCGGATAAACGTGAGGTAGTTGCGCATGACGAGTACGTCATCCCTGCGTCAGGCCAGTGGATGTCCATTTGCAGGGCCGTCAGGTCGGTGGACCAGTTGTTGAGCCCGAAATGCAGTTCGTAGCCGTCACTGACTGGCTTTCCTTCAAGAGTCAACTCGTTGGCGGCATAGGTTTCACCGCTGACGGTGACCTTCAGTAACCGCTGCGTGGGGTCATCACTATAGACGTTCATGGTGGTCGAGTAAGGGCCCTCAAGGGTGGTCTCATGCTGGATGGTGAGCGTTGCTGTTGCATTTGCGGCAATGGTAATGGGTAACTCTTCGGCCACGCTGTAGCCCTCGTTCAGGAAGATGATGCGCTCAACCGTCAACGGCGATTGCCCCGTGTTGCGGATGCTGTAGGGTGCTTGTGCTGTCTCGGTCACTGCCGTGCGGCCCAGATTCAGTTGTGTGGGCGCATTGATGGTTGGACTCTGGATAATCACGTAATTGCCCGATGTTGCTGACGTCATGTTTTCCTCTGTCGCATTGCTGAGGATGACATTGCTGGGATTCAGCCGATAAGAACCGCTTCTGCCGTCAAGCAAGAGTCTGAACGTCGCCACAACGCCATCGTCGCCTGTCCAGGGCTGATTCGTGGGATTGAACAGATAGAGCGTCAGCTGCTGGCCATTCACGCTGGCAAAGGCGCTGCAACCCGTCGTCCGCTCGCTGGTCGTAAAGCTGCCGTCGACATAGACCAGCTGCTGCGGCAGGCTGAATGTGCACTGCATGCCCACCAGTGGCTCCATATTGTTGACGGTGAGCTGCACTTCCACTTCCTCGTTAGCAATGCCTTGAGCCCGTTGTACATGCAGCTCGTTCACCGAGAAAGGAATGGCGCTGATGGACACCGTCTTTGTGCCGCTCACGGCGTTGCTGGCAATGGTCATCACGGCATGCAGATCGGCATTGCGCTCAACGGGTGCATAGGCCACCGTAATGCTTTGCGTCGAGCCGGGGGCGATGGTCGCTTGCTGAGGGACTGCAGAAAAATCCTCGTTGTCAAAGGTGATGCCCGTCAATTCCAACGGCTCGTTGCCACTGTTACGCACTTGCACAGTCTTCGTGTAGGTGCTGCGGATAGCGACCCTGCCGTAATTCACGCTGGTAGTCACCAGTGTCATGTCCGGTGACAGCAGGGTGATCGTTCCGGCATTGACAGTGCAGGGCAGCTGCTGCCCAAGTGCGTCACTCAGGATGACCGAGGGCTGCAAGGTATAGGTCGCTGGCACCTTGCCCAGTTTTACCTTGAAGGAGCACACCTCTCCCTCGCTGCCGTTCAGGGCATTCAACGCCAGGCTGTAGATATACAGGCGTGCCTCGTTGCCCACCATCGTTGCCGTGATGGTGTGGCCGTTGCTGCGCTCGCCCATGGCAGCCGAGCCCTGAACCAGCGTCATGTTCTCCAGTGGCAGAACGATTTCCAGGGCGCTGACGGCATCGCTGTTGTCAAGGCTGACGCTGACGGTCACCTCGTCATTGGGGTGCCCGCTCGCTGCCGACAGGGATAGCGTGTTTTGGGCATGACACACCATCCCCGCCAGCACCATCAGTATCAACGCTATTCTTTTCATATCAATAGTCATAGAATAAACAACCGACATCATTTCTAACAACTGAATCATCTGATATTACTGAGTTATTCAGATTCTTCAGACTTATCAGTTGTTCTGAATGTTTAGAACTTGGCGGTCTTCACGCCGTTCACGATGTAGATGCCGGGCTGCAGGTGCTTCAGCTGGCGCACGTCGCTGGAAATCTTGCGGCCCATCAGGTCATAGATGCCCGTTGCGACAGGCTTCACCTCGGCACGCACCTCCGTAACAGTGGTCACATCGCCTTGTTCAACCATGATGTTGTTGCCCATAGCGTCACTCAGCACGATGTCGGTCACGGGCACGTTACCCAGCTCCAGCAGGGCGGTCTTGCCGGCGGGAATCGTCTTGCCCGTCATCGAGTAGGCTAGCAGCAGGCGCGTGTTTTCGTCCATCTGGATCCACATGCGCTCCATCGCGTCAAGGGCCTCAAGGGTCTTGACTTCGGTGCCTTCAGGAGCATTGACCATCACCTGCACGCCACCCAGGGCAACAGGCGAGTTCACATACAGGATGCCGTCCTCGATGGTATAGACCGCGCCGCTCATGATCGACAGGGCTGCGTTCACCTCGGGATGGGCGATGATGTTGATCACGCCCACGATGTCTAGGATGTTGATGTTGCCGTCCTCGTTGACGTCGGCGGCCTCGTAGATAAACGGCTGGGGCTGTTGCTGCGACAAGTAGGCGACGATGCTCACGATATCGGCGACATCGACGTGCATCGAGCCGTTGGCATCGCCCTTTATGCTCGTCAGCGGCGTGGCGGCCACCACATTGCTGATGTCATACTCCTTCAGGTCGGTGCTCATCACCTTGTAATAATAGTAGTAGGTCTCGCCAGGAGTGACGTCATAATCGGTATAAGCCTCAGCATCCACGTCCAGCATCACCTCGTTAATACGGATGGTGTCACCTGCCGTGTTGTCGTTGACCATCTGGTAGCGATAGACGTTATATCCCATGGCGTCCTCCATGTCATTGTTCTCGTTGTTCCAGGTGAGATCGACCTTACCCAGGCCAGGCTCGGCAGCAAAACCCGTCGCCATCGAACCAGCAGCCTGTACCATCACATTAAAGCGCCAGTATTCATCAGGCACATCAAAGTGGTCATAGTCCTTAGCGCCTGTCACATAGATGCGGTTCAAACCATCGGCGTTGGTCTTGCCCGTGATGGTCAAGAAGGCGGTATAGACATCCACGCTGTCCTTCACGCTCCAGAAGCCGTCTTCTGCGATGGGTATGCGGGTATAAGGCGGACGAAAATCCATGGTGATGGTTGGCGTAGCAGTGGTATCCATATCATCACGGTTAAAATATACCTCAAACTTATGTTTACCTACACCCAGCGGCGGCAACAGGTCAAACTCATCCTGAGCATCATAACCATCAACAACCACTTTCCACACGATACCATGAGTATCACGAATCGGTCGCGTCGGCATATTGCTTAAATCCACCGTAGCAAACACATTGGTGGCATAGGGATTCATTGAATCAAAGACGTAAGGGCGAATGACTTCCTCTTTTCCTGAACCCAACCATGAAGGGGTGTCAGAATGTTCTGTATATACCCCATCAGAAGATGCACAGATGATATAGAATCCTCTTATACCATTTAGTTCGCCACCACTATGAACAAGATTACTAAAATTAAGATTTCTATAAGACCATGGTTTGCCACTACCGACATTGACAAAAATATTATAATAGTGATTATTTGGATTTATAATTCCCGTACCACCATTATCACAATTGATGTAGTTGTTATTTATACCACATCCTGCAAATTGGAAGAACTCAGTAGCATTAAAACCATCGAATACACAATTTGTAGTACGAAGTTGATAACATTGACCAGTAAAGTTTTTAAGAATGCAATAAGAGATAGTGTCGGGGCAAGAGATAAAGCCAACCCAACTATTCTGTCCTTTACGAGGCATAAAAACAATGGGGTGCTCAGGTGTTCCGTTGGAAATTAATCTACCCCCAAAAAATTTTATATAGACATTTTTATTGAATTCCAGACGAGTTCCAGGTAAGACAGTTAAGGTAACCCCCTCAGGAACAGCAAGACTTTTTGTGACGATGTAGTGCTTATCAGGATAGAGGATCATGTCCTCAAGTATAGCACCACCAAGTTCTATACCATTTTCAACTTCGAAGACGTGCTCCTGTTCAATATTGGCAAGAAGATTGTCGCTGGTGATAACGATTTTGTAGGGAAGGTGCATGCCATCGTAGGCATTTTCGTTAACATGTACACTGATTGGATTTTTCGATTTGTATGAGCCGCGGGAGTTTAGCGACCATCCAAAGTCCACATTGTTGTTCAGCACTTCAATGGCATCGGTAGGGGTGTTCTCATCGTAAGGTTCTATGCTTATCTTGATGTTCTCGGCATGGCCCCAAAGGCTACGGATGGTTGGCCAAATGTTGATAGTCTCGCCTGCGTCAAAGCGGCCGTCACCATCGCCCTCGCTATCATCTATTTCAAGCGCGGTCAGTGCTAGTGCCACCTCACGGCTGCCCTCGTCATAGTTGGATGCTTTTAGGGCATCGAAGACAGCAAGGTCAAGGTATGACCCGTCTTTGGCCATCGCCATGTCGCCCATTAGGCCATAGTCACGGGCATAGTCATACCCTTTGACCTGTAAAATGCGTGAAATGGCACCTGCAACCATTGGTGTTGCCATTGAGGTACCGTTCAGCGACTTGTAGCCACCGTTTAGGTAACTACTCATGATGTCCACACCTGGAGCCATCAAATCGTAATTCCACATTCTCTCATCGTTCCACGTAACATCTATTGAGAAAGCTTTGTCCATATTGTACCGCGAGAAGAATGGTCCATCGGGGTCATAGTTGCTGAAAGATGCCAGTTGCCCATTGGCGTCTGACGCCATTACACCCAGCACGATGTCGTAAGCACCTGGAAAGACTGGATTGTACTTACTATAAATGCTATACCCGTCGTTTCCTGCAGCGCCGCATAAAACTGCAAAATTGGTTAGCGCCTTAGTGAGTGCTTGGTATTCAGCGGCGGAGCATCCCCCACCGAAGCTCATGCTCAGCACATGGGCTTTACAGGCGACAGCATAGTCGATGCCACGGCAAATGGTGGCGACATCGCCTGTGCCGTCATCGCCCATGACCTTGATAGGCAGAATATAAGCATCGGGGTTGGCGCCCGTGATACCGATGCCGTTGTTGCCCACAGCTGCAGCGATACCGGCGCAGTGTGTACCATGGCCGTTGCGGTCCATTCCATTGTTGATGATGGGGGTACCAGCAACAAAATCCCAACCATGTACATCATCGACATAGCCGTTATTGTCGTCATCCTCATAGTCAGAGCCATGAGCCTCGTGTGAATTTGTCCAAATATTATCCGTTAGGTCAGGGTGAGTAATGTCGACGCCTGTGTCAAGGATGGCGATGACGGGACGCTCGGTCTCTACCTTATCCATTGCCCACAACTGCGGCAATTTGATGGCGTTGAGCCCCCACTGTAGGTCGTACATTGGTTCGCTCTGATAGGACGTGGCATCATCAGTTGTTTGTATAAAGACGAGATAGTTGGGCTCGGCATACTCTACCTCGTCGAGGGCCTTCAAAGCCTCGACAACCTCTTCGACGGTGAGGTCTTCTTGTTCGAACTTGAGGCAGTAGAGTAGCGAAAGGTCTGGCTCGGTGACCACACGGCCTGATAGTGCTTTGGCTCGGCGCGGCTGGCCTTTAACGGCGCCCGTGAGGGGCATCAGTTGCTCGGCCTCTTTCACGCCCAGGGAATTGAGGACGGCGTCAACGGCGTTGACTCGCGAGGTGCTGAATTTGCCGTTCACACTCTTGATATTCACAGGCGACGAAGCCTTAAACTTGACGATGATTTCGCCGGGACGATAGGCCATGCGGGCACTCTGGTCGATCTTATAGACCTCATCGACGTTGTAGTTGCTCACCATCTGCGCCAGCAGCGGCATCGTGGCCATCAGCGCGACAGCCAACAGCAACCATGGTTTAAAAAATGACTGATGTTTCATTGTTATAAGGATTTTAGTTGGTTATCATTTGTTTTAAGGTAGTGCGCAAAGTTAGGCAATTTTTTATAAAATCGCCTAACTTGATGACATCTTTCTGCCGAAAACCGCCGTTGAAGGCCATAATCCTAAAAATCTGCATAATCCGCCGATAGCAATCAAGAAAGCGGATGCCCAATTAGACAAATTCGTCTAATTCGCCGACAGCAAATAGGTTCGCAGACCTGATAGAAGCAGAGTTAGACGACTTTGATGCGGGAGACGGTGTTGTTGAGGCCGTCGCGTTCCACTTGGATTTGGGTGGTGACGCGTTCTTTGAGCAGTTCGACGTGGCTGATGATACCCACGCGGCGGCCGCCCATCTCGTAGAGGCGGTTCAGAGTCTCCATGACGGGTCCCAGGCAGTTCTCGCTTAACGAGCCGAAGCCCTCGTCGATAAACAGGGTGTCAACGCTGAACATCTTGCCCGTGGCGCTGGCCAGGGCCAGTGCGAGCGCCAGCGACACCATGAAACTCTCGCCGCCTGACAGGGTGTTGACCGAGGTGAGGTCGCCCTGCAGCAGGTCGCGCACCAGGATGGTGAGTGTGCCGGGATTGGCCTCGAGTTCATAGCGGTCGTTGAACTGCCGCAGGTAGCCGTTGGCGTTGTTCAGCAGTTCGCCCAGGAGATAGCTCTGAGCGATTTTGCGGAACGTCTTGCCGTCGGCGCTGCCCAGGATGTTGCTGAATTCCGCCCATTGGCGGTAGATGGCGTCGGCCTGGTCAAACAGTTGCTGCTTCTCGCCCAGAATACGCACGTTCTCCTCGTCGGCCTTGAGGCGTGCCGTGCGACTGGCAATCTCGTCATTCAGTTCCTCGATGCGCTTGGCGGCCGTCTGGATGATGTCGGCGAGCCGCTCGGGATTTTCCTCGATGAAATGGGGCTTACGGGCTACAATCTCGTCTTGATGGACTTTCATGGCCTGCACCTCGCCCTGCATCAGCGTGATGGTGTCGTTAAGCGCCTGGTGCGCCAGTTTGACGGCCTGGATATCACCCTGATTGTGGCCGGCAAGGGCGGTCAGGCGTTCGATGGTCATCAGCGGCTGCTGGGCCATGCAGGCCTCCAGCGCCTGTTGCGCCTGACGGGCATTTCCCTGTTCGGTGCCCATCCGCGTGTTCCACTCCAGGGATTTGTTCTCCAGGTTGTTCCACAGGTCGTTCAGACCGTCGGGTATCACATCGGTGGCGTGCCCATTGTCTACCAGCCCCTTGATGTTCGCCTGGGCTGCCTGCATCGCGGGGATATGGGCCTTGATGAGCGCAATGGCGCGGTCGAGTTGCCGTCCCTCGTTCTCTTTGGCCTTGTAGTGTTTGGCTTTTTTCTCCAATTCCTCGATGAATCGGTCGTTTTTTGCCCGTTCTTGCCAGTCGTCAAAGGCAAACAGCCTGTTCAGTTCGGCAGTCGCCCTGTCCCTGTTGCTCTTGCTCGCCTCGATGGCTTCGCGCTGTTTGACGATGCTCGCATTGATGCCGTTCAGTGCGATTTGCGCCTGATTGTGAGCCTGAACCCTCTTGGCGCTCTCTTGGCGCTCTAGCTTGATGCGCTCGTTCAGGACTTGCGCCTGCTTGATGATGTCGTTCAGTTGGCCGATTTCGCCGTCAATATCCTTGATGAGCGATTCTGAAAGGTCCAAAGTGGCCGTTTCATCGGCTTTTTTACCGCATTTTGCGAGTATTTCCCTGATGTGGTTCCATTGTCGGGCTCCATCATTGACTTTTTGCTTGATTTCATCGCTTTTGGTCTGGATTTCGCCTTGCAGCCGTTTTATGAGGCTCTGTCCCGCTTGTATGGTGCCCTTGGCGGTGATGACGGCTTGCTGGGCCGTCTGCAGCTCTGCCTGCAGCTGGTCGAGTTCGCTCTGCGCTTTGGGCGCCAGCAATGTACCGATGACATTGCCGCACACGGGGCATGTGTCTCCCTCGTGCAGCGTCTTGTGTGCCTTCTCGATCAGCGCGTTCCAGTCCTTTTGGCGCTCGACGGCCGCTTGCGCTTTCTGTTCCAGTTCGATTTTACCTTCGATGGCTGCCTGCTCACGTTCCAGTTCAGTTTGCTGGACATGAAGTTCATTCTTTAGCAACTCCAGTTTTTGCTTTTCCTGGTCGATCGTGTCCTGCAGGCCCATGTGCGCCGTGAGCTCCTGTTTGGCGGCAAAGAGGTCATCTTTGCGGTTGATGATCAGGTCGATGTGCAGGTCGTCATATTCCTCTTGTGACTTCTTCACGGCGGCTTCCTGGGCTTGGCACTCCTTCAGTGTCTGCTTGAGAATTTCTTCGGCCTCGGGAAGCAGGCCCAAATCGCGCTCAAGACCGGTGGTGTAGGCCGCAATGTTGTCACATGCCGACTTGCGGTTCTTCATCTCCGATTTGATGGCGCCCATGGTCTCATACATCTCGCGGTTGGGCTCCTCTTGACGGAGAAAAATAGTGATTTCATCGAGGATTTTCTCCTTTTGGTGCATCTCGCCGATGGTGGCGCGCAGGGCAGCACACAGGCGGTCAAACTCCTGCTGCATGGCCGGCCGTTGCTGCTCCAGACGCTCCATCTGCTTTCTGGCATCGGTCAGCGCCTTGAGCTCACGGCGAGCATCGGCTGTGGCGTCCCAGTCGTTGATGAGCGCCTGCTGCTCCTTATAGTCCTGCTGCTCGCGCTTAGCCGTTTTTTCGTCAAGAAGGGCCTTTTTATCGGCAAGTTTCTTCTCGTTGTCAGCTTTCTCGTTGAGCCAGTCGGTCATTTTCTTGGCGCCGTCGTGCTGCTGTTGCGCTTCGCCCATTTTTGTCTTGAAAGCAGCGATTTCATCGGTGATTTGTGCCTTTGCCGTCTCGTCTAGGAGTGTGATGTTCTGCAGCAGATCCTTCAGCCTGTCGCGCTCATTCTGCTTTTCCTTGCAGGTGTCATAGATCTGTTTGCCGATTTTGGCATAGATATCGGTGCCGGTCATCTTCTCGAGCAGGTCGGCTTTCTCGTCATCGTCGCTGTTCAGGAACTCGGCAAATTTGCCTTGAGCGAGCACGACTGTGCGGAAGAACTCCTTCATGTCGAGCCCGATAGTCTCCTTGACAAACTTTTCAATCTCTTTGATTTTGCTGTAGTGGTTGTGCTTGGGCGCACCCTCGTCGGTCATGATCACGCGTACGGGCTTTTGGATAGCGCCATTCACCTTGTTGCGAGAGCGGTGCACGTGCCATGTGGCCTTGTAGGGGATGCCGTCATTATCGTCAAAGGTCAGCTCAACATCGGCACTGACGGCCCCGCGACGCAGCAGCTGCCTCACGTCGTTGGTCCTGAGGCTTTCCTCGTTCTCGCCCTCAGTGCGGCTGCTGGAGTAGTCAGCCCCCTTGGCGGCATTCAGGCGCGGCGTGTTGCCATACAGAGCCAGGCAGATGCAGTCGATGATGGTGGATTTGCCCGACCCTGTTTCTCCGGAGATCAGGAACAGATGCTCGTCGGCAAGCGGTGCGGCATCAAAGTCGATGACGGCATGCTCTATGGATGCGATATTGTCGATTGTGAGTTTCTTGAGTTTCATTGTCTGTTCGCCTCCTGGACTAATTGATAAATGTGATTGAACATGTTGCGCTGCTCCTCAGTCATGGGTTCGCCGAACGTGTCGATAAAGTACTGGTCAGCGATGTCGATGGGCTGTTTGGCGTTGAATTCCCCAATCGTCATTTGGCGGTCGCGCCGTGCTACGGCTGTAGTGGATGTCTTCCTGATTTCGCAGAAGCGGCAGTGCTTGTCCTTGATGGCCGTGATTGCCTGCTCCTGGGCTCCCACGGGCAGGTAATGGTCCACCTTGACGTTGAGGCGGATGTAAGAGCGCTCGTTGGGGTTGAGCGCCTGCAGCAGTTGTATGGCGTCATCAAACGATGCCGGTTCGTGCGGCGGAATGGTGTGCAACGGCTTGGGATTCTTGATGGTTTTGGTCTCGATGCGGGGCAGGCTGCCATGGGTATCAATCTCGACAATGCTCACCGAGTGCTCGCACTGCTCGTCAAAGCTCACGGGCACGGGAGTGCCGCAGTAGCGGGCGCGCCCGCTCACGTCTTGGGGACGGTGTATGTGCCCCAGGGCGGCGTAGTCATATCCGTTGCCCAAGGTGTCCAGCTCTACACATTCCATCATCATGTTGCGGTCGTGGCCCGTAAAATCGCTGTTGTTGACGGCCAGATGCGCCATGAGCACAGCAGGCAGCCCATCGCTGTTAAGTTCATTCGCGCGGTCGAGCAGGGCCTGGAAATAGGCCTGCTGGCGCTGGTCGCGGCTGATGTCGGCCGCTCCTGCTGTCAACGGGAAGCTGGCGGGGTAGGCAAACGGCACGGCAGCGACAATGGCCCTGTCGCCCACCTTGATGATGTGCTGGTCCAAATCGGCGTTGCCGTTCTTGTCGCGCGCGATGCCGCCCAGCACATGGACATTGGCCAGTTGCCACAGGCGTTTGTCGCTGTCCAGGCGTGAGGCGCTGTCGTGGTTGCCCGCAATCACGATAATTGCCATGGTGGGGCATGCCTTGTGGATGTCAAGCATGGCGTTGACATACAGGTTGAAGGCAGCATTGGAGGGCGCTGCCGTGTGGAAGATGTCGCCGCTGACCAGCAGCGCATCGGGCGTGTGTTTACGCACGATGTCGGCCAACTGGCTCAGGAAATCGTGCTGCTCCTCGCTACGGTCGTAGCCGTAGAAGTTCTGGCCCAAATGCCAGTCACTCGTGTGGATAAATGTGAACATGAATGGTACAGTTTACTTTAGTTTGGTTGAACAATGCTTCATACTGCTTTTCCTCTTGATGGAAAATGATTTGGTAGCACAAAACTAGGAAAAATCCTTGAATTATGCAAGCTTTTGGTGTTAAGAGTTGTTAGAGGGTGTGCCGCCTTCTAGTGCTGGCTGTATCGGGTGGCGAGCTTCTTGCCGTTCTTGTCCCAGGTGTAGATCCAGCTGCCCTTGCGGCTGGTGAATGTGTCGCCTGTTGCCGAGAGCACTTCGCCCACATTGCTCACCGAGAAAGTATGCAGCTTTTTGCCCTTGGCATTGAAGGTGTAATACCAGCTGCCGTTCTTCACGATGTAGAACGACTCGCTGTAGGCGACTACTTCGCCCTGTGAAGTGCTGAAGGTGTACACTTTCTTGCCCTTCTCGTCATAGACGTAGTGCCATGAACTTGTTGTCTCGATATAGCTGATCTTTTGCGCCTGAACGGCTACAACCGCCATGAGCAGGGCCAATGCGATAAGAATTCTTTTCATAGTGATATTATCGTTTTATTTGATGAGTTTCATGATCTCTCGCTCGCTGGCGCGGGGCAGGATGCGTTTCAAGTGGCCGATGATGCGTTCCAGCGATTCCTCGGGCGTGCGGTCGCACTGGCAGGCCTCCTTGCCCAGCAGTTGCTCGGGTGTGGTGAGCAACGCCCATCCCCAGCCGTATTCCTTGCCGTGCTTGTCGCGCGGATACACGAAGTCCTGGGTGACGATGCGGCATGCCATCTGCAAGCGGGTGATATAGCCGTCGAAGCGGCTGCGCATTTTGGCGCCTGTGAAGCCGCAGGCGGCCCGCAGCTCGCGGGTGATGAGACTGCCGTGCTCGCGCAGGGTCAACACGATGGATTCCTCAATGGAACCCTCGGGCGGGGCAGGGTAGGCATGGCGGCGCCAGTTCATGAAGTCGGGCCACCAGTCCATGCTGATGTAGCCTGCTTTCTTATCGTAGAACTTGCCGTACACGCAGTTCCCTTCGGTCACGATGGGGCCTTTCCACTTCCACATGGGCCAGTCCCAGCCTCCGTCGTCATAGACCACATAGCGGCAGTCGCTGTCCACCACCTCCTCGGCCGAGAATCCGCCGATGCCGCTATACAGCAGCGGCAGGAACCCCACCTGCTGGATGAGGTCCACCATCTCGGTCGCATTGTGTATACTTCCCCGTCTCATAGTCTGATGAGAGCTACACCGGCGAGCATGAGCAGGATGCCGGCAATCTGCAGCCAGGAAACACGCTTGCGCGGGGCACCGAGCCAGCCGTGGTGCTCCATGAGCATACTCAGGCCCAGTTGGCCCACCAGCAGTGCCATGCTGAACACGCCGACACCGACTTTGGGCACCAGCCAGGCATTGCCGAACACGATCACCGCACCACAAAGGCCGCCAGCCCACATCCACCATGGATATTGACTTCGTCGAATTCCGTCGCGACTCGGCCCTTCAAACTCGTTTGAGGGCTCTCGCTGCTCCGTCATTTGACGGCTGAAGGCCTTACCCACCAGTTGCGTCTTGCCCAGGCAGGTGCAGAACAGCAGCAGTGCCACCGTGGCGACAAAGAAGGCTACCGTTGTAGCTTGGACGGGGTTGCCCACGATGCTCGACAGTTGGGCATAGGCGCCTGTGATGCTAGCCGACAGACAGCCCGACAGGACGGCCATCAGTTGCCAGAAGGTCTGCCTTGACCCGGTGCTGGCGCCAACCGCCTTTTGGCCTGCTTTCAGTCGGGGCAGAACGACCACGAGAATCACACCGATGATGAGAATCACAGCACCGATGATGCGGCTGGTGCCCAATGGAATGACCTTGGCGCCAAACCACCCGAAGTGGTCAATCAACAGGCTGAAAATCAGTTGGCTGAACATGGGGACAATCAGAGCTTGCAACTGTCCGATTTCCTTGAACAGATGGATGGCAATGGTGATGGTCACCACGGCCACGATGCCCACAAACCAGCTCCACCAGGGAGCCTCGGTCAGCATCGTTTCGGTCGGCAGGATGGGAATCCCCGCCAACAGCGATACCAGTAGCAATGCCAGCGTTGAAACGGTGAATGAGACCAGTGTCGATACATAGGCCGGTCCCACGACCTGGCGCAGACGGGAATTCGCGGCCGTCTGGAAGGGCATCAGCAAGCCCATTGCCAGTGTGATGATTAAAAAGAACATGCTTCGTTATTCGTTTTCTTGATCGGTTGTATGATTTAAAGTTGCGCCCATCGATTTCATGACCGCCCGAGTATCTCGTCCAGCATGGGATAGATTTCGGCCTCGGTAGTGTAGGGGTGGATGTGGAAATAGGGGTCGCCGGTGAGCATCGCCGAGAGTTGGGTCTTGCTCCTGTCGTAGAAGATGTGGCAGGGGATGCCGCGGGCCTCGGCATAGGCCAACTCATAGCCCACGCCCAGCGACGGACAGGTGCACTCACCGATGAGCACGTCGCTCTCGCGCAGCCACGCCGTGTCTTGGTTGTATATGCGCGCGTCGCGTTCACGGCCCTGCTCGGTCAGGCTCAGGTCGCTCTTGCCGACGTGCTCGGTCAGCACCACGTCGTTACGCTGGATATATTCAATGATGCGGCGATACAGGTCGGCATCGACTCGGCCGCCACGTATGGAGCCGGCAAAATAGACTTTCTTGGCCATGGCTAAGTGTTGTTGATGGCGTTATAGCCGGTCAAAATGATATTTCTCCCTTAACTCGGCCTTTTTCTCCTCGCTTTGGTGTGAGAAGTAGTTTCTCCAGCCAGGACAGTAATTGATGTGCCAGCGCCAGAATTTACCCAGGACCGAATTGGGCTTCTTGTCGTAGTGGGCCCTGAATTTGCAGTTTTCGCAGATATGTGCCATGTCGGTTGTCAGTTTTTTGTAGTGATTTCTTCAAGTGCTCCAGTGGTGGAGTCGATGATAAAGCCGCGCACGGTGATGTCACGGGGCATGAGCGGATGGGTCTTGATGGCCTCGACGGTCTTGCGCACCGACTCGGGGGTGTCTTTAAAGCCTTCGAGCCAATGGTTGAGGTCGATGCCGCAGCAGCGAATGGTGTGGAGCGTCTCGTCGGTCACACCGCGCTTGATCATCTCGTCATGGAAGTGGCTGTAGCTCATGTGGCAGGCGCCGCAACTGGAATGCGCCACCACCATGATTTCTTCCACGCCCAGTTCATAGACGGCGACGACGAGGCTGCGCATGGCCGAGTCAAAAGGCGAAATCACCAGTCCTCCGGCATTCTTTATGATTTTGGCATCGCCGTTCTTCAGGCCCAGGGCAGCGGGCAGCAGTTCGGTCAGGCGGGTATCCATGCAGGACAATACCGCCAGTTTCTTGTCGGGATACTTGTCGGTCACATAGGGCTCATAGCCCTTGCGGGCAACAAACGTCTTGTTGTATTCAATAATCTCGTCAATCATGATTATTTCTTTTTCTTGGGTTTGGGTTCAGGCAGGTTCTTGCAGGTTTCGCTGACAAGGGCGGCCAGGTAGTCACGGTCATCCACGTCGGCAATCAGGAAATAGTCCTTGGCACCGTCGTAGGGCGGCTGCAGTTCCACGGTGCGCAACAGTGGCAGTACCGCCTCGGTGGGCTTGAGGTAGAAGCAGTCGTCGCAGATGAGCCCGAAAATCTTGCCGTCACAATAGATGCCGTAGTCGCCGAACATCTTTTTGACGGTGATTTCGCCGGCTCCGGCACACTGGTCGGCGATGTATTGTACCAAGTCGGGATTGCTTGCCATGGTCCGTCAGGTCGTTACTCTCCACGAACGGCTTTGGGGGTCCACTGCCTAAAGAACGTCAACACCTTCTTGGCGTTGTAGCTCTTGTCTTCTTCGAGATAGCCCGAGTCCTGGATGTGGATGATATTGCCCTGCCCATCAAGCACGACAAACACGGGAAAACCGAAGCGTCCGGCATTGTTGAGGCGTTTCATCAAGGCTTTGCCCACTTCTCCCGCTTTGCGGGGATGATAGTTCACATGGATGTACACGAAATTCTGCTCGATGACAGCGTTGATGGTGCTGTCGTTGGTGATGAAATCGGCAAAACGCAAGCACCACGGGCACCAGTTACCGCCCACTTGGCAGATGACGAACTTGCCCTCGGCCTGGGCTTGGGCAACGGCCTGGTCAATCTGCTCCAGCGGATTGATGTCCTCGTTATACACCTTCTTGAGGGCCGTCTGTTCCTGGGCGTTCGCGGCAGTGGCTAACAGTGCGACGGCGAGCACTACGATGGTCAGTATCTTTTTCATAATCTTGACATGAATTTGTTGCGGTCAACAATAAAACGCAGGTGGGTGCCTTCGCCCAGCAGCGTGTCGCCGCAGTGGGCCTGGACTTTGAACTCAATCTTCTTGCCGTCAACGCCGGTCACTGTGGCGGTAGCGGTTACGGTGTCGCCCAGTTTGCTGGGCTTGAGGTGGGACGAGGCGATATGTCCGCCCACGGTGGTACTGCCTTCGGGCAGACGGTCGGCCACGGCAAGCATGGCGGCATTCTCCATGAGGGCCATCATGGCCGGTGTGGCCAGCACGGGCATGTTGCCCGAGCCCATGGCGATGGCCGTGACGGCCTCGGTGACCGTCAACTGGCTGGTATGTGTCAATCCTATCATGATAAATCTGTTTAATCTTTGCAAATATAATCAATCTTCTTGTTTTGCTGGCTATTAAAATGGCGTTTTCGGCACATTTACCATGAATTTGGCCAAATAGTGGCTAATTATTTGCGATATGCAAAGATTTTGTTGTAATTTTGCCGACAAAGAAACCATAGAACACAACGATCATCATGGAAAAAGAGAAAAATGCCGAAATCATCGACCGCATCAAGTACCTGATGAAGGAGATGGGCTTGAAGCAGGTGCAGTTTGCCGAGCGCATCGGAGTTGACACGTCCAACCTGTCGAAGTATCTCAATGCCCATATGCCGCTGAGCGAGTCTTTCCTCAACCGCCTGGTCGTCAACCTGGGGGTGAGCAAGGAATGGCTCCTGGACGGCACCGACCTGCCCTTTGGCAAGACACCCGTGCGTGTTGACGGGGAAGTGATGGCATCCGCTAATGGCGGCGGTACGCCCGTCTATGACGTGGATGTGACGGCCGGTGTCGCTTCGGGACGCAACGAGCTGTTTGCCAGCGAGAACATCGTGGGATGGGTAAATCTGCCCAACATGAGCCCCAACTGCCGCATTGTGCGCGTGAGTGGCGACTCGATGGCGCCGGTCATCAACGACGGCGACTTCGTGGCCGTGCGCGAGGTGAGCAATCCCAATCAGATCTATTGGGGACAGATCTATGTCGTTCAGCTCGATGACTTCAGGTTGGTAAAATACCTGCGCCGCCACAGCGACCCCAACATGGTTGTCCTGCGCAGCGAGAATCCCAACTACGACGACATGGACGTGCGCCGCAGCGACATCCACGAGATGCTGCTCGTCCAGCATGTCCTCCACCTCAACACAAGGCTCTAAAATAAGGTTTACCATGCCATGGCTCCACCATGGCCAACTAAAAACTAAGGACTAAAAACTAAGGACTAAAACAAGTGACAACTTATTATCATACACTCCCCAATGGCCTGCGAATGGTCCACATCGTCACCGCCAACCAAGTGGCCTGGTGCGGCCTTGCCGTGAATGCCGGCAGCCGTGACGAGCGTGACGGCCACCATGGCCTGGCCCACTTTGTGGAGCACACCATCTTCAAGGGCACCGAACACCGCCGTGCTTGGCACATCCTCAACCGAATGGAACGAGTGGGTGGCGAACTGAACGCCTATACCACCAAGGAGGGCACCATGCTCTACTCGGTCTTCCCCCATCAGCATCTGGCTCGCGCCATCGACCTGCTGGCCGATTTGGTCCAGTGGTCGGTCTTTCCCCAAGAGGAACTGGACCGCGAGCGCGATGTGGTGCTCGAGGAAGCCGCCAGCTACCGCGACACGCCCAGCGATGCGGTCTATGACGACTTCGAGGACCTGCTCTTCGCCGGCAGTGAACTGGGTCACAACATTTTGGGCAAGAAAGAGGATTTGGAAAACCTCACCCGTGAGGATTGCATGCACTATCTCAAGACGCTCTATGTGCCCGGCAACATGGCGTTCTTCTCGGTAGGACCCGAAAAGCCCGAGAAGGTCTTCCGCCTGGCCGAGAAATGCTTCGGCGGCATGAGCCACGCGATAGCACCTCGACAGCGCCATGTGCCCGAGAGGGTAGAACCGTTCCACCAGACCATCAAGATTGGCACTCATCAGGCCCATACCATTGTGGGCGCCCGTGTGCCCGACATGAACCATCCCCTGCGCTATGCCCTGATGCTGCTGAACAACATCCTGGGCGGCCCGGGCATGAACTCGCTGCTCAATGTGGAACTGCGTGAGCGTCGTGGCTATGTCTATACCGTCGAGTCCACCCTGACGCTCTTGAGCGACTGCGGGTGGATGGAAATCTACTTGGGCTGTGACCCCGACGACGTGCGTTCCAGCCTGCATGTGATCGACCGCATCACCAGCCGCTTGAGCCAGGACCTGTTGCCCGAGCGACGGTTGGAAGCCTACAAGAAGCAGTATTGCGGCCAGTTGGTCGTGGCGGCCGACAGTACCGAGTTCATGGCGATGCGCGCCGGCCGCGGCCTGCTCTATCATGGCGCTGTGGCGACCATCGGCGACACCATCTCGCGCATCCGTGCCGTCACACCCGACCAGATTGCCCAGGCAGCTGCCTGTCTCAAGAGCGACTGCCTCTCGTCGCTGACGTTCCAGTAAATTGAATGTAACCACTTTACAAGACGATGAAAAAGATATCAATCCTCATCCCGTGCTATAACGAAGAGAAGTCGCTGCCTCTGCTCTATCCCGAGTTGGTCAAACTCATGGACGCCAACCAGGGCTATGAGTGGGAACTCATGTTTGTCAACGACGGCAGCACCGACGGCACCCTCACCGAGTTGCAACGCCTGCACCAGCTGGACAGTCGCGTCAACTATGTGGACCTGTCGCGCAACTTTGGCAAGGAAGCGGCCATGCTGGCGGGTTTCGACTATGTGACCGGCAACTGCATGGTCATTATCGATGCCGACATGCAGCACCCGCCCACGCTCATCCCCGAGATGATCAAGTGGTGGGAGCAGGGCTATGATGACGTGTATGCCAAGCGCAAGTCGCGCGGCCGGGAGAGCTGGCTGCGCAAACGCTTGTCGCTGCTGTTCTACAAGATATTGCAGCGCTCGTCGCGATTCGACGTGCTGCAGAATGTGGGCGACTTCCGCCTGCTGGACCGCAAGTGCGTCAACGCTTTGAGAAAGATGCGCGAGAGCGAGCGTTACACCAAGGGAATGTACAGCTGGATAGGTTTCAGGAAGAAAGAGGTGGAATTCACTCAGGGCGACCGTGTGGCAGGCGCTTCGTCATGGAGTTACGGCCGCCTGTTCTCGTTGGCCATTGACGGCATCACTTCGTTTACCAGTGTGCCGCTGCGCATCTCGACGGTGATTGGCTTCATCGTCTCGCTGCTGGCCTTTTGCTACATGATATTCGTGTTCGTCAAGGCGCTCATCTGGGGCGATCCCGTTCAGGGCTATCCCACGCTTGTCGTGCTCATCCTGTTCCTGGGCGGCATCCAACTGTTGTCGCTGGGCATCATCGGCGAGTACATCGGGCGCATCTACAACGAGACCAAGAACCGCCCCGACTACATCGTGCGGGAATTCAACGGCGAGAACGTGCTGTAACGTGCAAATTTTGATTTTTTGGCAAAAAACTTGCAGGGTTGTGGCAAATGGTGTACTTTCGTGACCAATAAAATAACAAGTAACAACAAAACAAATAAAAACTCGACACTATGAACGACGTGAAATTCTATCTCGACGCAGCCGAGAAAAAGATGCAGGAAGCCGTGGATTTCCTCGATGACACCCTGGCACACATCCGTGCCGGTAAAGCCAACGTGAAGATTCTCGACGGCATCCGTGTGAACTATTATGGCAGCCCCGTGCCCATCGACAACGTGGCCAACGTGAGCACCCCCGACCAGCGCACCATCGCCATCATGCCCTGGGAGCGCACTATGATCGGGACTATCGAGAAGGCCATCATCGACAGCAACGTGGGCATCATGCCCGTGAACAATGGTGAGGTGATCCGCCTCAACATCCCGCCCCTGACCGAGGAGCGCCGCAAACTGCTCGTCAAGGACTCCAAGGCCGAGAGCGAGAAGGCTCGCGTGAGCATCCGCAATGCCCGCCGCGAGGCCATCGAGGGCTTGAAGAAGGCCGTTAAGGAAGGCATGAGCGAGGACGTGAGCAAGGACGGCGAGGAGAAGGTCCAGAAGATTCATGACAAGTTCATGAAGAAGATCGACGAGATCTTTGCTGCCAAGGAGAAGGAAATCCTTACCGTATAATTGCTTTGTGGCAGTTGAAAGCATCGCGTAGCGGACGCTGGCACGACGTGGCCTATTGGGGGCTGCTCGTTGTGGCGTTTACTGTGATGCTGGTGATGAACGTGCTCACCACCTTCAAGGAGGATGACATGGCCTTCACGCTCATCGAGGGCGTGTGGACCCCAATGCGTTCATTTGCTGACCTGCTGCAATCCCATTTGACTCATTACACAGGCACCAACGGCCGTCTGGCCGAGTTGGTGCCTGAATTGTTTGGAGGCCTGTTGGGCAAGGCGGCTTTCAACGTGTGCAACGCGCTGGTGTTCGTCCTGCTGGCCCATCTGGTGAGCCGGCTGGCCACGGGACGCCGCTCGTTACTCGCCGTGTCGGCCTTCTTGGCGATAGTGGGCACTTGCTATCCCGTCCCGGGCGAGACGATGCTGTGGATGGCCGGTAGTGCCAACTACATGTGGGCCATCACGTTGTCATTGCTGCTGGTAGCCGTTCTGCAACGTGTCCAGGGCCGACCGTTAGGGTGGGGCAAGGCATTGTTATGGCTGCTGTTCGGCTTTGTGGCCGGCGGATTCAACGAGGCGACCTCATTGGGTTTCCTGGGCGGATTCCTGATGTACTATGCCTTCAACTATCGCCTGTTCGACCGTCGTGCAGTGGTCATGATGATGGGCTATGCGTTGGGCATCATGCTCATCGTTTTGTCGCCCGGTGCGTGGAACCGTGTAACCACCGATATCGCCCTTAACCTCAGTCCTGACGACATGCTGTCGAGCCGCTGGTACATCTTTATTGAGAAGATGTGGCGCTTCTATCTGCCCTTGTTGGCGGTGGCTGTGGGCGTATGCCTGCTGCTCACGCGTCGCGGCAGGAAAGCGGTCAGGCAGTCGGTATGGACCTACGTCCTGCTGTGCCTGGCTGCGGTTATGTTTGCCCTGGGACTGAACCACGAGCGGGCTTATGCGCCGCTGGTAACCGTCGCCGCCATCATCGTCATCAAGGCGGTCGATTCCTTGCTTGGTGGCCGATGGCAGCGGTTGCGTGTGTTGGCGGTCATCGCTCTGCTGGGACTGAGTGTGTTCACTTATGGCCGCGGCATCAAGGTCTTGAACCAGTATAAGGCCTATAACGAACAGGTCGAAAAGGAAATCGCTGCGGCCCCGGCTCAGGCCATTCTGCTCGAGCGCCAGTTCGACGGCTACAGCCGTTTCATCAAGCCCATGAATTTCATGTCCACCAATTACTTTGCCCATGAGGTCATCTACAGGGCCTACTACGGCAAAGAAAACGTGCAGTTCGTCAGCGATTCGGTCTATCACCGTTATCACGAGGGACGTCTGCTCGATGGCGCGCAGGTGTGGTCCATGAAGGCTGAGAATCCCGATATCACCGGCGACGTGCTGCATGTTCCCGGACAGGATTATATCGCCGTCACCTTGCGGCTTGACACCCTGCCTGCGACCTTCCAGACCGCACGTTATTGCTACGAAAAGGCCGAAACGGCCCTCACGCCTGAGGAACAGCAGCGCCGTCAGGACTATGGCCTGAATATCAGCTATGAGCCCAAGGGATTTTACCCGCTGGAGTATCAAGGTCAGCGCTATTTCATTCTCCCAGTGCCCGACAGCACCATCACCCGCATCGAGATACCGATGGACATCACCCCCAAGCCGGTGAAGGCCGTCTTAAAGTTGAATTAACCGTTTATCTAACAATAATACAAGTAAGAATATGAAGAGTTTTGGATCAAAACCGTGGATACTTCCGCAACCGGTGCTCATCATCGGCACTTATGACAAAGAGGGACGTCCCAACGCCATGAATGCGGCATGGGGCGGCACCTGGGATATGAAGGAAATCATGATTTCGCTGTCCTCACACGCCACGACCGACAATCTGGCTGTCAACGACACGTTTACAGTCGCTTTTGCCACGACCGAGACGATGGTGGCATCTGACTTTGTGGGCATCGTCAGCGCTAAGAAGGACCCCGAGAAGATGGCCAAGACTGGCTGGACGATCGAGAAGGCGCCCAACGTCAACGCCCCTTTGTTCACCGACTTCCCCATGACGATGGAGTGCCGTGTGAAGGAGAAAATCGACGAGGACCGCAATACGGGTTACTACCTGATTGCCGAGGTCGTGAACGTGCTGTGTGACGAACGTTTCCTCGATGAGGAGGGCAACCCCGACATCGAGAAGATGCATATCATCACCTACGACCCCACCCGCTACAAATACGTGCAGCTGGGCACCACCGTCGGCACCGCCTTCCACGACGGCGCTCAACTCAAGTAAAAAGAGTATAGATTGTTTAAGTGTCCACAACTCGATATTTTTTCGAGTTGTGGACACTTTTGTTGTGCCAGTAGAGGATGGTTGCAGGCGGGGGATTACTTGGGGCGGGTGACCTCGTTGACGAGGTAGACGATGCTCTGGTAGGGGATGCCGCCGTTGGTTTCCAGACCCACCTCGCAGGTGCGGCTGTTGCTGTAGCCCATCTCGATGCGGTTGTCTTCCAGTTGTTTACGCAGTTTGCGTAATGCCCAACGGTTCACCTCGGGATAGGTCCAGCCACGATCGCCGGCAAAGCCGCAGCAGCCCACACCCTCGGGCAGGAAGACGTTGTTGCTGCACAGGCGTGCTAGTCGTGTCATTTTGTCCACCAGCCCCATCTCGCGGGTCGAGCAGGTGAAGTGCAGGGCGATGTGGCGGTCGATGGGCGTGAACTCCAGCCGTTCCCGCAGGTATTCCCAGATGAACTCGACAGGTTCATACAGTTGCATGCGCGTGATGCACTTGCGCATGCGGTGCAGGCACGGACTCTGGTCGCACACGATCGGGTATTTGCCTTGCTCGCTGGCTTGCCACAAGGCCTCGTCGAGTTCGGCGGTCTTGCGGTCGGCGATGTCGAGCATGCCCTTGGACTCCCAAATGGTGCCGCAGCACATCTTTTCAAGCCCCTCGGGGAAGATGACCTCGTAGCCCGCCTTGCGGCACAGCTGTACCATCTCATCGATGAGGGTATTCTTTACGGGCGCGCCTTTTGACAGCCCCATCGTCTGGTTGATGCACGAGGGGAAATAGACCACCTTAAGGGGGAGGACATGGCTTTCTGATGACGTGGAGACGCTAGATTTTGCGTCTCTACAAGCCTTCGGCTGGCGCGTCTTGCCGGGCATGGCAGGGGTCCACAAGGGCAGCCCCGCCTTGTGCAGGGCACCAGCAACGCCCTTCATGGCATTGGTGCCGAGCACGTTGTGACCCAACCGTGCCGTGTCGAGCACGAGGCGCAAGCCACTCTTGACGCCCGCAAAATGCCGTGCCGCCCAGTCGCCTGTCTTGTAGCCCATGCTGCCCTGCGGCAGCGCTTCCTGGCGCACCAGGTGGGTCAGGTCGGCCACGTTGATGCCCATGGGACAGGAGGTGGAGCACAGGCCGTCGCCGGCACACGTCTGGTCGCCCTGATAACGGTACTGCTTGACGAGTGTTGCCAGGCGATCGGGGTCGCTGCCCGTCTCGCGCAGGTGCGATATTTCGCGCTGGATGACGATGCGCTGGCGTGACGAGAGCGTCAGGCCGCAAGTGAGGCAATTCACCTCGCAGAAACCGCACTCGATGCATTTGTTGGCCTTGAGAACACCTTCCACGGTCTTGAGCACGCTCGGAGACTCCTTGGGCGCTTCCAGCCCCCGCATCTTGAGTTCGGGCAGGGGTTTGAAGTGCTTGATGAAACACTCGGGGTCGTCGTTGAAGATGACACCTGGATTGAGCAGATAATGCGGGTCGAAAATCTCTTTCAGCTCGCGCATGGCGGCAAATGCCTCCTCGCCCCACTCATATTTGACAAACGGCGCCATGTTGCGGCCCGTGCCGTGTTCGGCCTTGAGTGAGCCGTCATATTCCTCGACCACGAGGCGCGCCACGTCGCGCATCATGCCGGCATAGCGCTGCACCTCGCTCTCGTCGCTGAAGAGCTGGTTGATGATGAAATGGTAATTCCCCTCAAAGGCATGGCCATAGATGCAGGCATCCCGATAGCCGTGGTCGGCAATCAGCTTTTGCAGTTTGACGGTCGCCTCGGGCAGGTCCTCGACGGCAAAGGCGACGTCCTCGATCAGGCACGACGTGCCCACGGGACGCGCGCCGCCCACGCTGGGGAAGATGCCCGAGCGGATGGCCCAATACTTGCCATAAACGGCCGGGTCGGTGGTGAACGCTACAGGTATATAGGTCTTGAATTGCGACAGGCACTGCATGATGGCGTCGATGCGGCGTTGCAGCTCGTCGGGGGTGACGGCCTTGGTCTCGGTGAGGATGGCGGTGAGGTTGTGGTAATCGCCTGGCTCCACGCCCTCGATTTTGCCGGCATCCACGTCCTGCTTGTATTGCAGATAGACGGGGTCATCGACCGATGCCAGCGACAGGTAGTCGAGCATCTCGGCGCTCTTTACCATCAGGTTCTCCTCGCTCATGGCGATGTCTTCGTCGCTCGACTTGAGTTGCTTGAGGGCAACCACTGCCTCGCAACTCTCCCGCATGGTGTAGAAGTAGAGCATGGCAGAGGCCTTGCACGGGTAGTCGTGCAGCGTGCGCATCGTTACCTGGCTGATGAAGGCCAGCGTGCCCTCGCTGCCCACCACGCTGTGGGCGATGATGTCAAACGGGTCGTCATAGGCGACCAGGGGCCGCAGGTTCAGGCCCGTCACGTTCTTGATGCTGTATTTCTTGCGGATGCGGTCGGCCAGCGGCTGGTTGGCGCGGACGCGGTCGCGCAGGGCTTCAATCTTGGCGATGAAGTCGGGATGGCTCTGCCTGAAGGCCTCGCGGCTGGCCGCATCGCCCGTGTCTAGCACGGTGCCGTCGGGCAACACCAGGCGCGCCGAGATGAGCATGCGGTCGCTGTTGGCGTGTGTGCCGCAGTTCATGCCCGAGGCGTTGTTGGCGACGATGCCGCCCACCATGGCCGAGCCGATGCTGGCGGGGTCGGGCGGGAACACGCGCCCCAGCGGTTTCAGGATCTGGTTCACCCGCGCCCCCACGAGGCCGGGTTGCAGGGTGATGCTCTCGGCGTCGGCGGCCACGCTGTAGTCCTCCCAATTCTTGCCCGCCACGATGAGGATGCTGTCGCTCACGCTTTGCCCCGACAGCGACGTTCCAGCGGCGCGGAAGGTGAACGGCAGCCCGAATTTGCTCGCCGTCCTGACAATCGTCGACACCTCGTCCTCGTCCTTGGCGCGGATGACCACTTGGGGCGTCAGCCGGTAAAAACTCGCGTCGGTGCCCCAGGCCAGGGTGCGCAACTCGTCCGTGTAAATCCTGTCCTTGGGCAGCAGGCCGTTAATGGCGTTCAAGAACCGTTTCATAGCACGTTTAGTAATACTTGATGGTGAAAGAGTCGGAAATGTTCATCTCCTCGTCCCACTGGTCGCGGTAGACGATGGTGATGCCACGGTAGGCCTCGGGAACCAGCAGCACGCCGATACGGTCCCAGCGCGGACCGCCATAGTCAAACGACTTGCCGGACAAAATCAACACGTTGCTCGCGTAATCGTACTCATAGTATCCGCCGCCCCAGCACTGCTCGTGCGGCATGAGCAGTTCGCGGTGCAGGGTCACCTCCCCCAGCCGCAAATGCCCGCCATTGGTAAGTATAAATTTTAAGTGTTTCATCATCGGCAAAGTTAGTGCATTTTGAGCAAAATTCCAAATCTTCTTCAGACAGAATACCATAAAAGTTTGAGCCCCGCGCTGCTCGCGGCACCCGCGCCCCCATTGCCCCACGCGAAGACGCTAAGCCGCGAAGCTTTTTGGGTCGGTGAATTTTTGGGTCGGCGAATTAAGCGAATTAAACGAAAGCATCCGCGCCCCCATTTTTTATGAAGCGCGGATGCGAATTTCTAATTTCTAATTTCTAATTCCTGATTTCTAGTTTACCAGTGGTTGGAGAGCAGGTAGTCGATCAGGGCTGTGACGTCGCTGATGTTGACGCTGCCGTCCTGGTTGCAGTCAGCGGCCGGGTTGCTGATGGTGCTGCCGCCCAGCAGCAGGTCGATCAGGGTCGTCACGTCGCTGATGTTTACGCTACCGTCGCCGTTCACGTCACCACGGGTAACAGCTGGCTTGCTGATGACCACATTGACGTTGTAGAGGACCGTACCAGTGCTGGATACCACTGTACCAGACGAGCTGAACTTGGCTCCACTCGGCGAGGTGATAGCCAGGCCGTCATTCATCGTGGTCTTGCAGTTGTAGTAGCTGGCTTGTGTCGTTCCATTAGCCGTGAGCTTGGTGCTGGCGCCACTGATCGTGATCTTGCCGGTACTGTTGCCAGTCACGCCATAGGTATATCCTTGTGCCGTTACCTTTACGCCGCCCTGGATGATTAACGTGATAGCATTGGGTATGTTTATACCAGCGTAGTTGGGACTCGTGATCGTTACAGAACCAGTACCCATAAAGGTAGCATCATTGGTCAGTTGGATACCTGAGCTCGAACCTTTAGACTTTATCGTATTGGTTCCCACGAACTGAATCTTCAGATTATTCATGCCGTTGGTGATACCGGTGGCATTTGAGGAGGGATTGATGGTGGCATTCTTGAGGGTCAGCGTGTTGGTCGACGGCGTGTAATATGCCGTGCCGCTAACGCCATCGATGACTGACAGGTCGTTGCAGTTGTTCTCGGTCACCTGAGTGCCGGCAAGCCAGAGGCTATAGGTGACAACATCGCTAATGGTTATAGTATTTGTTCCTCCCGTCTGGGAATCGGTCAGCTGCAGGTAGGCCTCATGAACGGGGATTGACCTGGCTGAAGTGATTCTGTAGAACTTGGTGAGAGATTTATCGAAATAATAGTTGTCATAGGTGGAGTTGTCGGTGATTGTCTGGTTGTTGGCGGCATATGACGAGGAATTAGCTCCCTTCAGGTAGTTGACCGTCGGATCATAGTAGGACACGTTATAAGGTGCACTGCTGTTGATTTCACTCCTTTGCCTGAAGCGATAGATGGTCCCGATAGTGCCATGGAACAACATGCCCTGATAACCCTTGATGCCATGGTTGTTGTCCATTTTTTCTTTGCCGACATTATGAGCGCTGGTGTTATAGCTATTAATGAAATAGAAGTCGCCCGAAGCGGGAAGGCCAACCACATCTTCGGTGGGTACCGAAATGGCCGACCATTCAGTGGTGGGCTTGTACCACGGCAGCAGGAAGCAGTTGCTGAATGTGAAGGGCAGCCAGGAGGCGATTTGACCCTGGATGTTCCAGTACTGGTTCAACGGTACATACAGCTTGATGTGGTCATAATTGTAGTTATCCACACTGTTCCAGGCATGCTTGGCGATGGTGGTCGCGTCGGTACGGTTCAGGAACAGGCTTGTCAGCTTATTGCAGTTCCAGAAGGAATAGGCTCCGATCGAAGTCACTGTTTCGGGCACCGATATCTCACCCGTCAGACCCGTGCAGTCCTTGAAGGCATAGGCACCAATGCGGGTGATGTTGCTTGTGCTCGGGAAAGTGACTGAAGTCACACCGGGACGGTTCACCCAGCAGCTGTCGCCGATCTCGACCATCGTGTAGGTGATGCCGCTGTTGTGGTCTGTCTTGGTGTTGGAGACATAAACAGAGGAGCTGTTGGTGCCCCAGTTATAGACATACTTGGCCTTTTTGTTGGTGGCGTCAACGACCGTCATGCGGTACATCGTGCTCCAGAAGTTGTTGTCGGTGGTGAAGTCGAAGGCACCGCACTGGATATCACCTCGGTTCCAGCACTGCCTGATACCGGAGTCGTTGCGGTACTGCTCAAGCTGCCCGGCGGGTACATATAGCTTGTGCCCGCTCCAGTCATAAGGGTTGCTGGCATCCAGGTCAAGGCGGCGGAACCAGTCACCCTTCACAGAGGTGAACACGCCGTAGGGCACATTCAGGAAGATGGCATCAAGGTGGCGTGCCAAGGCAAATGCGTCAGAGGCAATCGTAGTGACGGAACTGGGAATAACCACCACGTTTTCGCGCACAGGCTCATCCAGGCCACCACCGTAATTATCGCTGAAGAAGGCTTGGCTGCCAATCTTTTTCACACCATAAGGAATAACAATCCATCGCGCGCTGCACCATCCCAAACCGCAGGTGGGAATCTCGGTGATATTGGGCGAGAGCCGTATCGTGTCGAGCTGATGGTCGCCAGCCACAATGCGGGCACCGATCTGGGTCACGCTGGGTGGCATGAGCACCTGGCGCACGGCACTCTGGCGGAAGGCATCATTGCCGATGCGCTCCAGGCGGGTACCCAAAGTGATGGTCGGCGTCCAACAGTTGAACAGCGAGGAGTCGCAGAACTCCACGGGGTTGGGGATGTTAAAGCCTGTTGTACAGCCCGTCGTGCCCGCAAACGACAATTCACCAATCCTCTTGACACCGGCACCACCGGTAACATACTTGATGCCGGTATAGTCACGGAACACACCGCGATCCACTTCGGTGATCATATAGGTCTTGCCGCACTCGGTTACCGTAGTGGGAATGGTCAACGTGGTCTGGTTATCGATGCTGTGAGTTTCATAGTAGGCACGATAGCCCTTGACAATCTTCACCTGGCCGTTGGTCGAGGCGCTCTGGGCCACGGGATCGGAGTAGGTGGAGGTGCTCGTCACCGTGTAGTACAGGTAATGGCCGTTGTTGTACTTGCTGAAGTCGTAAGCCGACTCATATTTGCCACCACTGAACACCGTATTCCAACGTGAGTTGGACGTGTAGTTGCCGATGCAGCCACGCGGCACGTGCAGGCGACCACCTGTGCGTGCATTGTACAGGCAAGTTGACGTATTGGTCAGATTGGACGGAATCGTGGTCTTGTTGATATAGAGATCATAAATGTTGACCAGGTTGCCCAAAGCATAAGTGCCGAAATAGGTTACTGAACTGGGGATGCGCAGTGTCTGCAGCGACGTCATGTCGGCAAAGGCCCAGTTATAAATGCTCTTTACACCATAATGGAGAGATATTTGCCCGCTCTTTGTGTTTCCGGCGCAAGCATAAGCCTGAACGGTGGTCATCGCCTCATTAAAGCTCGAGACACCAATCTTGGCGCCGCTCAACTGATAGAGGGATGTCAAATCCTTGGAATAGAGCATGTCATTGTCAACGGTAAAACTGTTGTTGCTGCTGCTAACAGTGAATTTCGTCAGATTGGAGCAATAGGAGAACGCGCCTTGGTTGTATGTGCTCAATGACTGGGGGATGTACTGTGTTGTAACACCAGTGTAGGCAAAACTGAATGCTCCCAACGACTGAGTGCCGTAGCTCTCATTGTTTTTCAAATACAGGTTGACAGTAGCCAGGTTGGTGCATTTATAGAATGCATAACTACCGATTTCCTGAGCCGAGATATTGACTTCGGTCAACGATGAGCAGTTGTAGAAGGCATACTCGCCCACCTTTTTCAGACGGAAATATACACCTGTATCGCTGCGACCGATCTTCTGCAGCGTGGAGTTGCCATAGCATGCGTAGGGTGCAATCTCGGTCCAATCGCAGTCCAGATCAGACCCGGCGCCATATGTCTTGTTGGTGCTGTCATAAATAGCGCTGGTTATAGGCAGAAAAGTGGCGGTTGTACCACACAGGGTGACGGTAGGTCTTGTAACCCGAATGTTATCACTGGTCATCACCCAAGACAGACCATTATAATTGAAGTCGTTGGCTGCATTACCATTGTAGCTGATACTGCCGTTGCTGTCGGCAGCAACCAGTTGGCTTGAGGCATTATAGGCGGACACGCTGCTCTGCAGGGCAGTAATGACATCGCATTGCCTCATGTTGTAGAACGTCTTCTCACCGTAAAATGTGGGAGGCGTCGGCGCAGCAATCTGGAACTGAAGCATCGATGTACAGTTCTGGAATGCCTGATTGTAGATGACGGTGGTGCTACTAGGCAGCCAAACGTATTTCAAGGCTGTACAACCCATAAAGGATGCCGAACCAATCTGTTGAACACCCCAGCCCACGCGTACCTGTTGCAGCGTGGTGTTGCCCTTGAATGCGTTAGTCGCGATATTGGTTACATAGTAGGTAGTACCGTTGTAGGTCACACGTCCCGGGATGGTGATTGAAGTCGGGTTGCCAGCTGAGGCCGACAAGCCGTTGCAATAGGCATCGCCAGATGTCTCAATGTAGTACTTGAGTTGACCTACCGAAAACTCAGTAAGAGCTTGGCTAGTGAGTGCTGCCACTGCCAGCATGAATGTCAGTAGAATCTTTTTCATAGCGCAATTGGATTTAAAAGTTAATAAAAATTGTTGTTTCCGATATCGCAAATTTACAACATTATTATTGAATACAATTAACATTTTTGGTCAAAAAACTGAACATTTTTGACCAAAAACAACGCAAAGGGCTATTTTTTCTCAGAAATTTATTAAAAATATACTTTTACATCCTTTTCGGTATTAGAAAAAAGGTGTCCCAATCCATCAAATGTGAGGCTGTGCCATCATTGGTAAAGTCTTGTGACGGCTATGAGATAGGGGCGTTATGCCCGGGTGCGGTATTGAGAGGGGGTGAGGCCCAGGACGCGCTTGAATGTGCGGGTGAAACTGCCTGGCTCGGTGAATCCGCATTGCATCGCCACATCGGCAATTTGCAGGCCGCTGTCGAGCAGGTTGCAGGCGCGCTGCATCTGTATGGCCTGGATATAGGACTTGGGCGCAACGCCAGTGGCATCCTGCAGGCGTCGGCGCAGTGTGGAAACGCTCATAGCGAAGTGATTGGCCATATTCTCCAGTCCGAAGTCCCCCTGCTCCAGATGGTCGTTGACAAAGTCGATGACGCGTGTGAGGAATTCATTCTCGGTGACTCCGACAATCGTCGGGGCGGGTTCGTCGTCGGGCAAGGCTTCTTCAACATCGCTGATGTCGGCTCGGCTGCTGGCCATAGCTGCCCGTGCCGCCTCGCTCTCGGCCTTCAATCGCTCAATCTCGCGCACCAGCTTGTTGATGTGCTGCTGCTGACGATGGCGCTGTCGCCTGATGACCCACCATGCTGCCGCTGCAAGCAGCAACAGCAGTGCCACGGCAATGATGCGGTCGCGTGTGCGGGCGTTGCGCACCTGCTCATTCTCCATCGTCAACTGATCGTTGCCAAACTCGGCATTGAGGCGTGCCAGCGCCTCGGCCGACTCGCTGGTATAGAGCGAGTCCTTGAGGAAATTGAAACGGTTCAACTCGCTGCGGGCACTGTCGGGGTCACTTTCCCACAGGCTCAGGCACAAGCCGCGGCGGGAATACATCTCATTGACAGGGTCACCCATCTTGACCAGCAGGTCGGCGGCCTCGCGGAAAAACGGGAACGCCTCGTCGTTGCGTTTCTGCCATATCAGGCAGGTGCCCAGATGGTTGGCCGCAATGGCCAGCGAGTGCAGGTCACCCTGCTCACGCATCACGGGGATGGCCTCGCGCAGGGCCTTCTCGGCCTCTTCATAGCGCTTCAGCCCCATGAGGGCCGATGCCTTCTGGTCCAGGCGGTAGGCGGCAGGCAGGCTGCGCCCTAGAGTCTGTTCCAAATCATAGGCCTGCTGGGCGTAATCGAGGGCTTTTTCCTCCTGGGTGAGCGCGTGATAAATTTCGGAAGCCATACCCAGCAGTACGGCTTTGCGGGCAGGGTTCTTGGCCAACTCGGCATGGTTGATGGCCTGGACGATGAGTTTCTCGGCCTCATCGGCTTGATGAGCGGCCATGTAGATGCCTGCCAGCGTGTTCATGCTCGATGAGATGCGGTCATGATCGCCACTGGCCATGTCGATATTGAGGCATTGCTTGGCATAGGCTGCCGCGTTCTTGAAGTCGCCCAGACGCACATAGATGCATCCCAGCAAGTTCAGGCAATCGGCCTTGGTGTCGCTGGCGCCATGATACAGCTTGAGGGCCTTGAGGCCATAATCCTTGCTTTGGGTATAATCTTGCTTGTCATAGAACCACTCCGAAGCCCAGTACCACACCTGCTGGCGAACCGAGTCGGGTGGCACATGGGTCGAAAACCGGATTTTTTCCTCGGTGAACTCTTCCTGGTCGAGAAGGGCGAAAAAGCGGTTGGCGGTTTCCGCCGACGGGGCGCGGTTATAGTCATGGAGCGCTTTCTCGATGGCATGTTGTTGGGCCAGTGCCGTTACGGGGCACATTGCCAACAGAATGACAAGACAGATTATATTTTTGATCATCGGTTTTTAGAAATTCAATAGTATAATAGCTTGGTTTCACCAACGGCCTGCCAGGAGGTAATCAATCAAAGCCGTCACATCGCTGATGGTTGTGTCGCCGTCCTGGTCGCAGTCGGCAGCCTCGGGTGGGGTCTCGCCACTCAGCAGATAGTCGATCAGGGCCGTCACGTCGCTGATGGTCACGTTGCCGTCGCCATCCACGTCGCCGCGCAGGCTGGCATTGGGGTCAAAGCCCAGCTGCTGGTCCATCCATGCGATGCGGTCGTGCAGCCACTGCTTGAGCCAGGAGATCTCGTCGGTGTAGTCGTCGGCGATATAGTAGTTGGGCCACACATACTCTCCCCAGCGGGGCCAAGCCTGGCTGTTGCGCTGTTCGGCGCCGTACTCCGTCAGCACGTTCGCCAGCGAGTCCACGGTTGCCATGATGCGGTCCTCCCGCAGGTTGTTGCGGCGGTACTGTGCCCAGCGGCTCTTGAGCGCGGCGGTGAACTCGGGGTCGGTGTTGAGTTTGTACCACCAGAAGGGAATTAACTGGGTGTCGCCCGCATTGTTGAGGACGTTGTTGTTCTTGTAGATCCAGGAGTCGGTGCGCCACCCGTTATAGTAGTCGGCGTTGCCATAGGACAGGTTGTTGTCCCACACGACCATCTTGAAACGCGCGTCCTCGCTGTCGCGGCGCTTGAAGAATTTGCCGCTCAGGCGGTAACCGTCCACGTTGTGACCCAGCTCCATGGCAATCTGGTAATCGACGAAATTCTGCATGTCCAGGAACTCCCGATAGGTGGTCTCGCCCGTGGGCCTGTAGTTCCACAAGGTTCGCTCCATCTGGTCGATGCGCCCGTTGATGTAGTTCACCTGGTCGGTCGTCATGTCCTCGTAGTCGGGCGACTTGTACTGGAAATGGATGTACTGGTTATTGTACGGTGTGCCCGAGCTGCTCACGGGGTGGTACTTGGACCGGTGGGTCACTTCACCGTCGGTGCGGTTCACCTCCATGATGTAGCCACCGGTGATGGTGTCGCCCTGTTCGCCCGGATCGGGCAGATTCAGGCGGTGCTTGCCGGGGGAAACGACCTCGGTGAGGATGTACACGCCATAATAGATGCCGTCCAGGAACAGCTCGCAATAGCGGCCCTGGGGCGTGTATTCCATCCACGGCCGTGACACCTCAAAGGCCAGCAGGTCGCGCAGCATGCTCTTATCGGCATAGGGGGCGAGCAGGGCCCAGTTGTTGTCCTTGCCCATGCCCAGGATTTTGACCTTCTTCTTCTCGCCACCCTCCTCGAGCGGCTTGTCCAGCGGGCGGAAGGAGTAGGGCTTCTTGTCGCTCATGCTGAACGACGAGCTGCCCCTATATCGCAGCGCCACATAGCCCTCATAGTCGATCGTCTGCCCGGGATGGGCCACCGTGTCGGCATAGTTGAGGCTGCCGGCTCCGTTGTGGATAATCTTCATGCGGGCCGTGATGCGCTCGTCACGGTCTATGTAATTGCCGTTCACGTCAATCCACACGATGGGCAGGTTGGTAGACGTGAGTCTCACGTTGCGGTTGTCGGGGCGATAGTTGTCCCACCACGAGTTGGCGCGGGCCGTTCCAGCCAGGGTCAGCACCGCTATCGCAAGCAATAACAGTCTTTTCATTTCTCAATCTATTATTATGTCCCGCAAAATTACAAAAAACAACAGAATTTAAAGGTAATAGAGTTCCCCTTTTTTATCCAATCCACACGTGATTG
>JAEEGG010001691.1_pt1 | contig 58600 bp, 47 predicted proteins | sample 9134161 | NCBI WGS metagenome assembly JAEEGG01 (sample SAMN16246543, study PRJNA631951) | gut metagenome | biome: gut microbiome; feature: rumen; material: CR-attached | host: Bos | place: Iran: Karaj | collected 2018-10
GGCAGTACTTCTTCTTCTTCGTGTCGATAGAAGGAGCGTTCAAATAACGGATTTCAGTGTCTTGCTGTGCCATAGTTTAAGCCTCCTCTTTTTTACCAAATTTGTTACGACGCTTCTCAGCATACTCGATGGCATACTTGTCAAGCTTTACTGTCTGGAAACGGATAACTTTCTCGTCACGACGGAAAGCAGTCTCCAAAGTCTTAATCACTGATGGCTCAGCCTTGAACTCTACCAGGAAATAGAAACCTGTAGATTTCTTGTCGATAGCGTAAGCCATCTTCTTCAGTCCCCAGGCCTCTTCGTTCACGATCTCTGCACCCTTATCGGTCAGGACCTTCTTGAACTTTGCGACCGTTTCCTTTGTCTGATCATCAGACAAAACGGGAGTCAAAATGAAAACGGTTTCGTATTGATTCATACTACTTTTAATTAATAAATAATGTTATTTTTGCAAAATGCGGGTGCAAAGGTACAAATTATTTTTGGATTTTCCATTAACATCTCTCATTTTTTTCGTATCTTTGCAACAAAATTAACGTTTTTATGAAGAAATTGACCCCATATTTAGGTTTATTCCTTATAATAATAGGTACAATAACGCTCATTTTGACGCGCATCAGTACTCTTTCGAGCCACAACTCGCTGCTCATTACCGGACTGTTGTGTATCATTGCAGGCATCTGGCTACACATCCGTAGCATCAAACACGAAAGCAACTTCTGAATACCTTTGCAAACAATATGGAACAAATCAAGATATTTACACAACTGATATCCACGGAACTGCACCTACAGGAGCATGCGGTGGAGAACACGCTGAAGTTACTGGACGAGGGTTGTACGATACCCTTTATTTCGCGTTACCGTAAGGAACGGACAGGGGGATTGGACGAGGTGCAGATTACGGCTATTTCAAACCGTCTGGAGCAGTTGCAGGAGATAGCCAAGCGCAAGGATACGGTGGTGAAGACCATTACCGAACTCGGGAAAATGACACCAGAGTTGCAGAAACGCATCGACGACTGTTGGGACGCGACTACGCTGGAGGACATCTATTTGCCTTACAAGCCCAAACGTCGCACACGTGCCTCGATAGCTCGCGAACAGGGTTTGGAGCCGTTGGCCACTATTCTGTTGATGCAGCGCGAGCAAGACCCCAAGCGTGCCGCCCAAAGGTTTGTTGTGGGCGATGTTTCTGACATTGCCACTGCCCTCAAGGGTGCCCAAGATATCATTGCCGAACAAGTCAGCGAAGACGAGCGCAGCCGTAATCAGGTGCGTTCGGCATTCCGTCGTGAGGCTTTTATCGAGTCGAAGGTCATCAAGGCGAAGAAAGATACCGACGAGGCCCAAAAATACAGCGACTACTTTGATTGGGAAGAACCCCTGAAACGCTGCTCAAGCCACCGCCTGCTGGCCATGCGCCGAGGTGAGGGCGAGGGCATTCTGCGCATTAGTCTGACAATAGACGACGAGGAAGCCATCAGCCGTCTGCAACGCAACTACGTCCATGGTAACGGGCCATGCCAACGTCTTGTGGCAGAGGCCGTTGAAGATGGTTATAAACGTCTGCTGCTGCCTTCGATAGAGACTGAGTTTATGAATCTGAGCAAGTCAAAGGCTGACGAGGAGGCCATCCGTGTGTTTGCCGAGAACCTGCGCCAATTGTTGCTGTCGGCACCTCTGGGTCAGAAGCGCGTCATGGGTATCGACCCAGGCTTTCGCACGGGTTGTAAGGTGGTATGCCTCGATGCCCAAGGCTCACTGCTCCATCACGAGGCCATCTTCCCCCACCCGCCTGTCAACCACCGCATGCAGGCCACGGTACATGTGCAGCAAATGATTAAGGACTACGATATCGAGGCGATTGCCATCGGCAATGGCACAGCCAGCCGCGAGACGAAGGAATTCGTCACAGAGGTGCTGGCTAAACCAGCACCAACAGTTTACGTCGTCAGCGAGGACGGTGCTTCCGTCTATAGTGCTTCGAAGGTGGCCCGTGACGAGTTCCCTGACGAGGACGTGACGGTTCGTGGCGCTGTCTCCATCGGTCGTCGTCTGATGGACCCATTGGCCGAACTGGTAAAGATTGACCCCAAAAGCATTGGTGTGGGACAATACCAACACGATGTCGATCAGACGATGCTCAAGCATTCGCTCGACCAGACGGTAGAGAGTTGTGTCAATCTGGTAGGCGTCAACCTCAATACCGCCTCCCAGCATTTGCTGACCTACGTCAGCGGACTGGGTCCCGTTCTGGCACAGAACATCGTCAACTACCGTAAGGAGAACGGTGCCTTTACGTCACGCACCCAACTGAAAAAGGTGCCACGTTTAGGCCCTGCGGCCTACCAACAGTGTGCCGGTTTCCTGCGCATCCCCGAAGCCAAGAATCCGCTCGACAATAGTGCCGTTCATCCTGAGAGCTACCACGTGGTAGAACAGATGGCAAAGGACTGCGGGTGCTCGGTCAGCGACCTTATTAATAATAAAAGTACACGTGAGAGCATCGACATCAAACGATACATTACCGAGGAGGTAGGACTCCCTACCCTTACAGACATCATGAAGGAGTTGGAAAAACCAGGTCGTGACCCACGAGAACAGATAGAAGAATTTGAATTCGACAGTAGCGTACAGACCATCGACGACCTCCGAGAAGGTATGGAGCTGCCTGGCATCGTGACCAATATCACCAACTTCGGAGCCTTCGTAGACATCGGCGTTCATCAGGACGGGCTGGTACACGTGTCGCAACTGGCTGACAAGTACGTCAGCGACCCCACAACGGTGGTCCGACTACACCAACACGTCCGTGTACGTGTCATCAGCATCGACCTCCGACGACAACGCATCTCTCTCTCGATGCGAGGATTCAAAAAGAATTAAACAGTAGATATTTATCCATTTTATATGCGGGAAAACGGCCAAAATGCTTGTTTTTCCGCATTTTGGTAGAAAAAAACAAGTATTTTACTAATTTTGTAAGGAATGAACAACAACAGATTGGGAATTTTTTTCTATCTTTGCAACAGATTTCGACAAACATCGTGTTAAATTAATAAATATTTTAAACCATTAAACAAAAAAGAACCGACAATGAGAAAGCTTAAGACAGTAAGAAATCGGTTGCTGAAGACACTGGCTTTGCTTGCGCTACCTTTCGTTCCTATCGACGTAGGAGCTCAAGACATGCAATGGTGTCTGAAGACCGATCAGGGCCAGTTCATCGAAATGGCTCGTGTTGAAATGCTGGTTGCCGTTGACGGCCAATCCACCTTCGAGGTTGTGGTACGCCAAGGACAAGGGGCTGTAGGTGTCAAGAGTATCACGTTCGAGTTGCATGAGTCCGACTACGTGGCTCCTGCCGATGACGAACCGATTGTTGACACAGCTACCGGACCATGGTGCCTCATTACCGACCAGGGTGACTCTATCGCCATGAGTCGCGTAGAGATGTTGGCCAACATTGATGGCACTAATCAGTTTGAGGTGGTGACGACAGATGGTGCCAACAGCACTGGGGTCACCAACGTGCGTTTTGGACGCGGACTAAGCAACAGCAGCGGTGGCTTTGTGAAGATTGATCCTTCACAACCCAAGCCACAAGACCCCAACCGCTACAATCCATGGTGTATGATTACCGACCAGAACGACACCATTGCCATGAGTCGCGTGCAGTTCCTTGCTAATGCCGACCAGACTGGCAAGTTTGAAATTGTAACTACTGATGGCGACAATCGTGTGGGCATCAGCTTCGTACGCTTCGCACATGGTGATTCGAAGACCGCAGGCGGATTCAAGAAGATTACCGCAGGACAGACGTCACAAGACCCCAACCGCTACAATCCGTGGTGTATGATTACCGACCAGAAGGACACCATCGCCATGAGTCGCGTGCAAATGATTGCCAATGTGGATGGCGACAACCGCTTTGAGATTGTTGTCAGCGATGGTGCAAACGTCAGCGGTGCCCAGTTTGTACGCTTTGCACACGGCGATTCGAAGACTGCTGGCGGATTCCAGAAGATTACCGCTGGACAAGAGCCTAAGCCCCAACAGGGTGATGGTCCCTGGTGTCTGATTACCGATCAAAACGACTCTATTGCCATGAGTCGTGTGCAGATGCTGGCCAATGTCGATGCTGACGGGAAGTTCGAAATTGTCACACGCGATGGACAGGGTGCTGTTGGTGTACGCAATGTACGCTTCGCACGTGGACTGAACGAGAACTCCGGTGGATTCCAACCTTATCAGGAGAATCCCGAACCCACCGAGCCACTGAGCGGTCCGCTCTATCTGTTTACCGACAAGGGTGACAAGCAGCCTCTGAGCAACGTTTCTATGTTGGCAAATATCGACCAACAGGGCAAATTCGAAGTCGTGCTCCGTTCTGGCGACAACCTCACTGGTGTACAATATGTTACCTTTAATATCGGTGCTGAGGGTACAGGCATCCAGCAACAGACTGTCGTTGACAACATGCTGCGACTGCTCACTCCCGTCCACAGCGAGCTGAAACTCTCAGGATGTGGCGATGCCCAGACAGCTATCGTTTACGACATCAAAGGCTCTGAAGTCGCTTCAGCACCCGTTGTTAGTGGTACTACCACCATCAGCGTTACCCATCTGCCTGCTGCCACCTATATTGTCAAGGTTGGAAGCAAGGCACTCAAATTCATCAAAAAATAAATAAAGTTATCACAATCAATAAAAAACAACCATTATGAAAAAGATGTTTTTAACCCTGGCTCTTACCGCAGCCACCACAGCCGCTATGGCACAACAGAGTGTTTCCTATTTCCGCGTTCAGTTCTCTGAGAATCTGGAGCAAGTAAAGACCTACGCCGCTGATGGCAAGACATTCTTCAACCCCGCCTATGACTATCTGGATTTCAAGGGTTCACTGCCTTTCACACATAGCAGTCTGTCTGGCAACGTTGATGAAAATGCCTACTATTACATTGGTACAGCTCCTAACGACAAGACCAAGTTCACATTGGCCAAAACCGATGGTTCGCTGGCCATCAAGAAGGTTTCAGCCTATTCACAGCCTGTAGAGACCATTACCGTTACGGAGGAAGAGGGAACCTATGCTGTCAATGGCAAGAAACAGTTCACCTATACCTTCAATGCTCTGCCCCGCAATATCGAGGAACTGAAGACCTTGGAGGTTGAAAATCGTAAGTATTTCGAGTCTCAGTATTTCGTCACAGCCCTCTTCATTTGCTGCTTGAATCGTATTGCTGACAACAGCGCTGATGCTTGGGAAATGATCAACTATCTGCGCACCCATACCGCAACTGTTGGCCAGAATGGTATCAGCCTTGTTTCTAATCTGGATATGCAGAACATCGTACAGAGCAACCTCGTGGGCAAGGATACGAATGGCTATCCCGTAGTCAATGGTCTGCGTTCGTTCTTTGCAGGTTCTTCACCCGAAAACCTCTATACGCCCACCACTCCCTATAAGGTGACTGTTGTCGAGGCTGCTGCCGATCCTATTATCACCGAGAATGGCACGACTTATGCCAAGCTCCACGTCATCAGTTCAGGTGCCGACAGCGCACAGGGTCCTCTCACACTTCGCAAGACCAACAATCACGGTTGGCTGATTTGGGACGGCGAAAAAGCATTCACCATGAGCAAAAAGGCTCAAAAGGAAGACCTGTAATCAATGACGATAAGACATCTGATAATCACTCTCCTGCTCGTGTGTTGTGGTCTGGCGCAAGCGCAAGACCAAGTACAATCACAGCTGGAACAATTCGACAAGAAGCCATCGGCCACTACGGCCAATGGCTTCTTTGACCTGTTGCTGAAGGCCGAGTTCATCGACGAGAAAGTGGTGTTTGCCAACGCTACCCCCATCGATTCCATGCAACAGCAGGTATGGTACTGGGCAGCCGAATGGCTCTACGACCAGCAGCAGTTCAAGGCAGCTGAGAAGTATGCACTACAGGCATTGCCCAAATATCATCCCGCCAACCCGGAAAAAGCTGACGTCCTGAATACGCTGGGCTGCATCTATGTGCGTCTGGGCGATTTCAAGCAGGCTGCCAACTACGCCAAACAGAGTGTAGAAATCGTGATGCGTAGTGGTAACGACGACGAGATATCGTCGAGTCTCAACACCCTTGCAGGCATCTATATGGCCGGCTATCAGGCGAAAGAGGCCGAGGGCATTATCCTGCAGGCCTTGGATCATGCCAACAAGGTGAACAATCCTGGACGCAAGGCCATCATCTTGGGTATGGCATCTGAGATTTACCACACCTTGGGCGATGACAGCAAGGCCCTACCCTATGCCGAACAAGCCATCGAGATTGAGAAACAGCTCGACCGCAAACCCAAGCTCACCATCCGTCTGTCACAGAAGGGCTCCGCACTCTTGGGACTCCATCGCTACAAGGAGGCCGAGGAGCTGTATCGTCAGATTATTCCTGACCTGAAGGCTATGGGCGATTATCACTCTTATGCCATTGCCCTGAATCGTCTGGGCATGTCGCTACTCTGTCAGAAACGTCAGCGCGAGGCTATACCTTATTATAAAGAGGCTGCCGACCTTTTCTCGAAGATGGGTGACCTCTACAACGAGATTCATGCCCACCGCGGACTTTACGAGAGCTATTGGGAGCTGAATCCTGACTCTGCCAAGATAGAGCTCGACTACTTCGACCTGCTGAAGGACTCGCTCTACACCCACTCTACCGCCGAAGCCCTCTCGCGCTATAATGCCGAGTTTGGCAACGACCAGTTGGTACAGGAGAACGCCGAGGTGCGCAGCGCTCATCAGCGCACCATCATCATTGCCATCGCGGTACTCATAGCCGTCATACTGATTTCGTGGCTGGTGGTTCGTCGCATGCGTCGTGAACAGGAGAAGCGCATTGCCGCCCTGATGCACGAGATAGAACTGCTGCGCAAACCTGCCACTCAAGAAGAGAAACCACAGACAGAAGAAACTCAGGAGGATGAGAAACCAGAGGAAGAAGTACCCAACGAAGACCGTCTCTTCCTCATGCGAGTCATCGAGACCGTCAACGAAGGTCTGGCCGACAGGCAATGGAGTGTTGAGGTTGTCGCCTCGAAGCTGAACATGAGTGTGCAGACCTTCCGTCGTCGACTGATGGCTGCTGCAGGCGAGACACCCAAAGCCTTCATCTCGGCTATCCAGATGGAGAAGGCAGGCAAGTTGCTCACCGAACATCCCGAAATGCCCGTCGTCGATGTGGCGTTTAGGTGTGGTTTCGAGGAGGCCAGCAGCTTTACCCATACCTTTAAACGCATCTATGGCATGACGCCTTCGCAATATCGCGAAAAGCAATAAACACATCTTTCGAAAGATCAATATGCGGGAAATCAAGCTATTTTGGCTTGATTTTCTGCTTTTTGGCAGAAAATAACAAGCCTTTCCCCGTTTATTGGCAGTTTTTATCAAGCAACAAAGCCATAAAACATTGTACCTTTGCACCATCGAAAGTTAATTGCAAAACGATGGAACAAAAGAACGACAAACAACGGGCTGCACGCCGACTCATCACAGAGCACATGCAATACCTTGCTGACCACGAGCAGATGATTGAGCGCATGGTGGATCGCAAGTGGCAGGATATGTGGCCCAAGATTGAGCGCACCATCGACCGCAAAATTACTGAACACATAAATAAATAATAAAATAAGGAGAATTTTACCAACATTTTAATAATAAGCATTATGAAAACAAGACAATCAATCGTAAGAATCCTGATGGCTCTGACCATCGTGTGTGGAACCGCAACTACCGCCAGCGCACAGTTTGGCGGACTGCTGAAGAAGGCCAAGAGTGTTGTAAAGGAAAAGGTGACGGGTGAAGAAGAAAAGTCGAACGGCAGCTATCAAGGTTCTGCTGTGCGTAATGCCCGTGGCGAGACGAAGAACGCGAACGCGACGAGTGAGAACCCTGCCCTGAAGGCGATGAATGAACGTTCGGAGAAGGCTGAGAAGGCTGCCAAGGCCAGCGGCGGCATCACCATCAAGCACAAGGAGCGCGGCATCATGATGGGCACGTACTATCCTGACGAGCACAAGTGGGTGCGCAGCGACGGCAGTTACATCATTATTGGCAGCGACGGAACGGCGAAATGGGACGATGGGACATCGGCAGGAAAGCTGACGACCAAGGGATTCAGCACGAACGGCATCAAACAGATGAACTATAGCGCTGAGACGGACGCCTTCTCGCTGCCCGACGGCACGCTCATCAGCACGATGGCTGACCAGGATGACGGTACGATGATTACGCTATTAGGCAAGGAATGGATGCAGACCTCGGCACCTGTTGACCACAAGACGCTGGGCTTCCTGACCATCGGCATGGGACAGAGCGAGGAGATTCTGCGCTCACAAATCAAGAACAATGCCGCTCAGGCAGAGGCAGAAGCCTATTATAAGCGCATCATGAACCCCAAGCGCCCAACAGGCCGAGAGTCTTACCTTCAGGACAAGAGGTGGCTCGACGGCTCGGAGAAGGGCAAGTCAGAGGAGGACGACGAATGGTTGTTCGCCAATGGTTCGCTAAGGTTCAATAGCGTCTATGTAGCTACCTACGAGGACAATATCCTCGACAACTTCTATAATCACAGCGGTAACAGTTCGCAGGACAATGTGCTCGGCAAGTACGTCAACGGTGGTTTGAAGGATCGTCACGGCAAGTACTTAGGCAAGGTTGACAGTAACTGGAACATCATCAATGCCGCTGGCAAGAAGGTGGGTTACGTGGAGAACGGGCGCATGTACACGGCTGATGGCAAGTCGGTGGGCTACTGCATGGGCAGCTACACCAAGTTCACGGCCTGCTTCGTGTTCTTCATGTATCTGAAGTTGTAAGGAAGAGCAAATAACCATTAATTTAAAAAATTATGAAGAAAGTATTATTCAGTATCGCCATCGTGGCAGCAGTCATTGCAATGGCATCGTGTGGAAACAAGAGTGGCAATAGTGCAGAAGAGGCAGCAATCAAAGCCGACACCCTGACCTTTGACGAATACAAATGGTTCACGTGGACGGCCTTTGTTCCACAGCAAAAAGGCTATCAGATTACCCAACAGCTTCCTGAAGCCGTCAAAGACTTCCATTACAGCTCAGACATCACATACCTTGTAGGCGACAAGGTGATGGTAGCCGTCGAAGATTTTGACTCAAAGACGCTCGACGATTGGAAAGCCAAGGTTTCCGCACCCGACTATTCAGGAACCATCGACGGCTTTACCGACGACAACATAGCCGGACGCAAAGCCCTCCGCTACGAGCTGAAGGTCGGTGGCAGCACACTCCAGCTTATCGGCTATGGCTATCTGGTAGATTTCAGCGACAATCAGGATGGAGGCTATAAGTGTTTCTGGCTCCGCGTCTATCCAGCAGACGGTCAGCCCGAGAAGATTGCCGAACTGCTGAAGGATGAAGAAGTCAAGTTCATCCTCGACAACATGAAGGTTACACCAAAGAACGAATAAACATTACCCCGAAAGTACACAAGGAACGGAAGCCGTGAGACTTCCGTTGTTTTCGTTAATATACTTTCTTGGGGAAGAATTACTTGCCGAATCCGTGGCCGTTCCACTTCAATGTCTTCTGAGTCTTCTTTCCATTTTCGCTCCATAATGTCACCATAATGTCCTTACCTGAACGAGGCAGGGCAAAAGAGCACTCAACATTGGGAGCTTTTGACTCGTAAACAGCCTGTACTCCTGCATCTGAATGATACTTCATAGTCTTTGTGGCATTGTCGTATCGCATGAAGGTTAAACCGTCATACTGACCTGGATAATACTGGCCATCCCTGTAGAAACCATGGTTGTAGGCAAAGAGTTTGTGCTTACCGTCGGCTTCATTCCAATAACACATCTCGATTCTGGTCATGAACTCACATGCACCTTCACTATATTTGTACTCATAGACTGCAAAGCCGTTCTTGACATCAAGTGTGAAGGTATCGCCATTGTCCTGCTTAAGTCCCTTGCGGTGGCGTTCCCAGGCGTTGCGGATGCCATTCATGGCTTCACTGTCGCACTCGCCGTCCTCACCATAAGTGGGCGCCAGATAGGCAGTAATAAAATCGCTGATGGTGGGCTTGTCACCCTTAAAGTTCACTCGGATAGCGTCCTGCGCGGCAATTGCCAATGAGAAGCAGGCAAAGATGATAGCAAATGATAGTCTTTTCATAATCCTTGTTTTTTTAATAGTTATTGTTTCCAACTGCCTGCAAAGATACGAAAAAAAAACAATAACTCCATCTTTATTCCGTGACTTTTAATATTTTTTGGTCCCGCAATTCCGAATTTTTCGACTAAAGATCGAAGTGTGGCTTCGCATTGCAGGGAGTTTACTATTTGTAGTGACCTATCCTAACGAAATGTCTGGGCTGGGCGAAAGGATTCCAAGAGATGTGAAGCCAGCCGGGGCCGGTAAGAAGTTGGTCGGTATGCAGAATCGAGCTTGCTCGTTATGCTGAGCTGCAGCCCGCAGTGTATCATTTTAATGATACAAAGTTACAAAAAAAATCCCGAAACTCCAAAGAATATCGGGAAATATTTCGATAGTTCCAAACAAAAGGCGAAAAAAGTAGGAAAGTAGGAAAGTAGGAAAGTGGACATTAAGGCATTTAGAGAAGATAATTTAAGGTATTAATTATTAATAATAATAGTATTAATAATAATATTGGTAATAATATTAATAATAATATTGGTAATAATATTAATAATAATATTGGTAATAATATTAATAATAATATTGGTAATAATATTAATAATAATATTGGTAATAATATTAATAATAATATTAATAATAATAATTTAAAAGAACTGCTACATATAATGTCTCTCTTCCGCATTCGGAAAGTCTCTCTTCCGCACCCCCAGAAACAGCTTAATGTCCACTTTCCGCATTTCCTACTTTCCGCATTTCTATAGTTTTACTGGCGGTAAACTTAGATTTTTATAACGGTAAATTCAGTTTTTACCGGCAGTAAAAAACAATGTGATTTTTAACGAAGGTGGTGGCTCAGGCCCCGGCAGCAATGGTGGCGTGACGCCCGGTGAGGCCGGTAACGGTGATGACGAAGGCGAATAAACATTAAACATTAAATTCGCTTCGCTCAGAAACATTAAATTTCAGGAACCGAAGTCATGGAACGAGGTGACATGAACATTGAACGAAAAGGGAGCCTGGGCGCCCTTTTCACTCTTACTTTGCTACATTGACGACATCGTCGAAACGGATGCCGTTATCGATGACAATGGTGATGACGTTGGTAGCGAGTGGATCGTCCGTGATGACTTTGTACTTGTTGTTGCCCAAAGCCTTTACGTCTTTCACTTCTGTACCCTTACGGTCAACCTCAGGCGTCGTAAAGTCCCAGATGGCAAAGCCCTCACCGTCGTAGTCGTAATCGTCTCTCAGCTTCTTCATCAGCTTCTTGGTGCAGTAGTTTTTGAGCATGTCTTCCGTTGGAATCTCGCCACCATACACGCAGACTCTGTAGAACTCCTTGATTCGGTTGATGGGAGCCTCGCGGATGTAGCGTTCGAAATAGACCTTCTCCGACTCGCCATCATCACCTGCCGTGGGAAGGAAGTCGTCGACATACCAGTCGTCACGCTCGAAGATGAGCGACAGCAGGATGTCGTACCCTTTGCCGCCATTCTTGGCTTTGACCTGAACGACAGCTGTCGAATCGGTCATGTTGCTGATTTTCCCCACCTGACAGGTGAAGTTGTTATCGTCCTGCGAATTGGTCCAATGGTCATAGTCCAACAGGATATCATCATCGCCCGTCATGGCCTCAGCCTTTGCGAGCAGAACCTTGTAGCGCGTCGAACAGTACATATCGTCGAAATTGCCACGGGGCTTCATGAGCCTCATACCCACCTTGTCGTACTTAGGATTCTTATAAGGGCTGTAGATGCTGTCCACACGCTGCCGCACATAGTCAGGCGTGTGTTTGTTGTCACCAGCAGCAGCGACAACGGAGTCGGTTGCCGTTGAGTCTGTCACCGTAGAGTCGGCACCACTGGCCTGCCCTGTCTTGTTACCACACGACACCATCGTGATAGCCATAGCCACGATAGCGATACTAAAAAATAGCTTTTTCATTTTTCTTTTATGGTTAATGTTGTTGTTATGATGTCTTAATCAAACACGCTGTCGAAAACCTTCAGCAGCTTCTTGGCCTTTGCCCGTTGTGACAGGCAGAAGAAGTCGAAGTCGTTGATGTCCGTATTCTGCTTATGCTCAATACATTTGCCATTATCATCAAAGTAAAGGCGCACCTCGAAAAGCATATCTTCTTCGTGGCTCTTGTCGTAGTAGAACAGCAGATTGTCGGCAGTAGGATGGAACAGGAATTCCTCGTAGGAATCCATATACATGCTCTTGTAGTGTTCTGTAAAGAAGTAGCAATGAGGCTTCATCTCTCCATCACTCTTCCGTATCTTGTCAAAGAAGAATTTGTACTCGCGGGTGTTGGGAGGCCCTTCCAGATCAGACTGGTCATGAATGGTGATGTTGACGCCAGAGGCATAGTCCGACTTCTGCAGTTTGGCAACCTGGTTCTTCGCCTTCGAATAGTTGCTGCGAATCATCTTCATGCGGTTGTCCTTCGTGACATTCAGCGTCCTGTTGCCTACCGTCATGCTATTGCCGTCCTCACGCTCTGTCAGCCACTTGAACTGTTGCAGCCACTCGCGGCCTAACTTCAAATCGCTATCCCATGTGTTCCACGAGTGGGCATTGGGCGTGGCATCCGCGCCGCCTACCTTATGCTTCTGGTCAACAAGCTGTCCTTTGTCGTCGTAATAGTAGCGTGTCTCCACCACGAAACCCGCATGCGTCTCCGCTTTCATATACGAGAAAATCAGGTGGCCGCGCTTGGGGTCGTACAGCATCTCACGGTAGTTGGTATGTCCATCCGCACTCCAGCTATGGCTGATGAAATACGGCACGTCTTCATACCAGCTGTCACTTGTCGGCACCTTGCTGAAGTATATCTTCATGTCCGATTCTTCTTCCACGATGAAGTCTTCGCTCACCGCCGTCGTGTCAAACCGATGAATCGTCACGTCGAGCGGTGCTGCCCCACCCTTGCCGTTCTGGGCAATGCGTTGCTTGGCATCGGCATACAGCTGACGAATCTGCTTCACTTGTTCCGCCTTGTTCTGGGCCTGCATGGTCAGCCCCATCAGCACGGAGAATACTGTCATTAGAAAGATGGTTCTTTTCATGTTGATCTATTGTTTTCGATGTCCTTGTGAACTTAAATCATTTTCGGTTCCTTCACCTCCTGACCACGACAGAAGCGATGTGCAATCTGGCGGTCGTCACCCACATAGATGAAACGCTCCAGTCGGTGCAGCAGCGAGTATTCGTCAGGATGCAGCACGGCGTCGTCGATGACCAGCGCGTCGAAGTCGTAGCCTGGTTCGAAGCTGCCCACCTTGCCGAAGAACGAGCCTGCCGACTTGGTGGCAATCCAGAAGATTTCCGGCAGCGTGAGGAACGCTTTGCTCTTGTCCTGCTGGTAGTGCATCTTGCTGACCTGAATGGCGTAGGTCAATATGCGGAACATACAAAGGTCGTGACCACCGCTGATGTCGCTGCCAAGACCGATGGGCAGGCCCTCGTCGAGGAACGTGCGGACGGGTGCCAGACCTGACGACAGGTTGAAGTTCGACGTCGGACAGTGAGCCACCATCACGCGGTTGCGCTTCATCAGTTCCAGCTCGCTACCGTTAGTCCAAACGCAATGGGCCATGATGGTCGGCGTCTGACCGAAGAGGCCATAGCGGTTGTAGGCGTCGCCATAGCTGGTACTCTCCTTCTCCAGTTCAGCCACCCAGGCAATCTCGGAAGTGTTCTCCGACAGGTGCGACTGAACAGGCAGCTGATATTTGTTGGCCAGTTCGCCGCAGGCCTTAAGCAGCTCTGGCGTACATGACGGCACGAAGCGCGGGGTGATAATCGGACGAACTAGGGCGTTATCATCGCCGAAATCGGCGATGAGTCGTTCTTGGCCTTGGGTGTAGGCTTCCACGTCCTCAGAGAGATTGTCAGGACAGTTGCGGTTCATGGCCACCTTACCTACCAATGCACCCATTCCTGCCTCCTGATACAGCTTCATGAGGATGCGCGTGCTCTCGGTATGCACGGTGCCGAAGACGACGCTGCGCATGGTGCCGAAGAGCCATTGTGTATGCAGGAAACGGCGATACATGCGCTCGGCATAATGCGTGTCGGCATACTTCGCCTCCTCAGGGAAGGTATAGTTCTGCAACCACGGCAGCAGTTCCAAGTCCATCGCTACACCCTGATTGTGTACCTGCGGAGCGTGCACGTGCATGTCGTTCATGGCGGGAATCAGCAACTTGTTGCCGAAATCCGTCACCTCGGCATCCGGTCCTGCAACCTCAGCCAAACGGGTAGAAACACCAGTTACGCGGCCGTCTTCTACAGCCACGTAACCATTCTCAAAAACCTCGAAACGCTCCTTTTCTTTCGTAAAGAGGATATGCGCTTTATATACCTTTTTCATAACCTACAGTTTTAGACTCGCTAATTACTGTGGGCAAAGATACAAAATAAATCCAATATGACAAACAGTTTAGTCACTTTTTTTATGTTACCTGGGCCAGCCACCGCCAGGACCACCGCCAGGACCGCTATTACCGCCAGTGTACGACGAGAGGTTGACAGACGAGCCGCCAGTGACGATAGCACCCGTATAACCTACCCCGTCGAATATCTTCGTACCGCTGCTGACGGTGACACCGCTTGTGAGCGTTGGCTTCGACACACCAGAGACGACGAGGGTGTTTCCACCACTTGACGGTGTCTGGAATGCGAACGTCTCGTTGCCGACAGTCATCGCATACCATGTATTCTTACTCCAGGAGTTCGTCGAGTAGCACGACTGCGTCAGTTGTGCACCGCTCTCCAGTCCACCGATGGCAACGATGGTACCACCCGTGACATAGAGTTTTTTACGCTCCTCGCTATTGGCATCGATGGCCACCTCAGGAGTCGTAGTACCAATGGCATACACCAGTCCGCCCTTGATATACACGTTGCCGTTGGCGTCGATACCGTCATTCCCTGTGGAACGGGCATAGACGTAACCACCTGAGATGGTCAGGTCGCCGGCATTGCTCAGACTCTTCGTATCGTCGTTATACGAGGCATTGATAGCGTCGTCAGCTGCATTCACGGTCAGCTGTCCACCCGTGATGTCTATCGATGTTTTGCTCTCTATGCCCTCACCACCAGCACCAGTCGTGGTGACGCTGATGACGGCATTGTCACTAATCACGATGGCACCGTCAATCTTGATGCCCTTGGGCGACGACTTATAGTCGCTCTGGTAACGGTCGAGCGTTTGCGAACTGCTGACAGTAGAAAGTGTACCATTAGATGATGCCACGACGGCATTGCCGCTGGTTTTGATGACGAGTGTACCACCCGTAGCGGTGAACGTGCCGTCGCCATTGATGCCCTTACCGCCTGCTCCAGTACTGGTCAGGTTCAGCGTGCCGCCACTGATGGTTGTATTGCCATCGGCACTAAGGCACGACGAAGCCTTGGTTTTCTTGTCGTCGCTATCCCATGTACCACCGCCCGTGGTCTTCACGGTGATGTCGCCACCACTAATCCGCAGGTCGCCGTCGGCCTTGAGGCCCTTGGCAGCATCAGCAGTCACAGTAATATTGATGGTACCGCCCTCGATATAGATATTACCAGAGTCTTCATCCTCGTGGTCGGCAGTCTCACCTGTCGAGGCATCACCGTCGATGTCACACTGGATGCCGTCGTCCTGCGTACCGCTGATGTTAATCGTACCGCTCTCCATCAGGAAGTACTCAGAACACGAGATACCGTCGCCTGCAGCCTTCGTCACGTTGATGGTGGCGTTCTTGATGGTAAAGTATTCACCCGTCTTGATGCCGTGTTTCACGTTACCTGTAATATTGAGTGTACCCTTCTGGGCAAACTCGGCATGACCCTTGATGTAGAGGCAGCCCTTCTGCGAACCGTTGGCAGCATCGACCAGCGTATTCGTCGTACCCGTCACCACCTTCACCTTGATGCGCTTGCCGTTCTGGATGTGTACGGCAGCACCGCTATATACTGGAGTTGTGTTGGTCAGCGTCAAACCGTTCAGCTCTACGGTAGCCTTGTACGAGCCCGACACATAGAACTCGCCGTCGTCTGACGTACCGCTCAGCGTGTAGGTGATTTCCTCAGCCAGGTCGTCGCTCTGGGCTATCGACACGTGGGCCCCGCTGACGGTCGGCGTCACATATTGTGCCACGTTACCAGCCACCGTCACCGTAGCCGACGCACCATCGAAAGTCACACCGATGGCACCGTCAGTAACGTTCGTGTCATCTACTGTCATAGCGTCAATGTCACTAAGCGTAAAGGTCTTGCCCATAATGGTCACGCTGGTTCCGTCGCTATATGTCATATCGCCTGTCTGAGCGGCAGGAAACTGATAAGTCACGCTGCCCACACGAACATTCAGCGTCTGGCCCATGGCTGCTATCGTCAGCACAAGGGCTGTGAGGAGTGCATATATCTTTTTCATTTTACTACCATTTTAAAAGTTTTACTCTTTGTCTTCACGATATACACACCATGAGGCAATTTACCATTTGACAATTTACCATTTACGATTTTCTTTCCACTGAGGTCATAGATTTCCGTGGCTTCGTCCATTGCAGCACTGGTTATTTCCTCAATGCCCGTCGTTGATTCGTCCGATGTCGAGAAATACATCTTGCTCAGGTTCGAGAGTGTAAACGTCTGCGAGCCAGCCGTCAGCGTAGTGCCGCTGATGGTCAGCGTCAAGTCAGACACGGCTACCGAAGCCTTCGCCCCGTCCGTCGTCTCAAAAGTCAGATAGGTATAGCCGTCAGCCTGTGCCGTCAGCGTTCCCACCAGTGTCATGAACAATAAAATGATTTTTTTCATATACCGTTTAGCTGTTTGTTATATCATACAATTAATTTGTTGGCAAAGGTACAAAAAATATTGTCCTTCGCCAACAATTTTCAACCAATCCGCCAATTCTTTCAGCGAACCGGACGTTTACGAACAACCCTCAAATCAGGATTACCCTATTTCAATATCCAAGATTTCCTCCAACAAGCACGACGACATGACGCCCTCGTGGCGAGTTTCTCAGGAAGTGGACGTAGTTGCATATCGACTGCGGTGAGTTGCAGTTATGGCACACACCATCCACCTGACAAGGCGTCTTGATGTCGAAACGCGCCGCATTGATGGGCGATGCCGTGCTACGAGCCCTGGCAAGAGCAGCCTCTACGTTTTGGGCCACCTTGTTCAGTCCTATCACGAATATCACCTTCTTAGGTCCCCACGTAATCGCAGCCACGCGGTTGCCGTTGCCGTCAATGTTCACGATAACGCCATCCTCAGAGATAGCGTTGGCACTCGACAGATAGACGTCAGCCGAGAATGCCCTGAGATACATCATCTGCTTCTCCTCAGGCGTTTCTACCAGGTCGCGGTCCAGTACCTCCAGCGTGCCACGATCCTTCAGATATTGCGGAATACCCATGTCGCGAACGGTCATCGTACCGCCCCATGTCACACTGCTTCCGTCCTCTATGAGTTCGGAAACCTTCTTGACTGCCTCCTCTGCCGTCGCACAATAGAAACCCTCCATGTTACGGCGCTTCAAGTTCTTGATAATCGTCTGAGCCAAACGCTCATTTCTTTGTTCTTGTGGTGTCATAATCGTCAATTATGTTTAGATGGCGACAGGACCTGCTGCGTATTTACTTCTTAATCAGCGATGCTACCCAGAGAATGGCCACAGCACCAACGATAGCCGTACCCAGCTGTCCCAGCAGACCACCCCACTGAATACCCAGCTGTTCGAACAGCCAGCCACCGACAAGACCGCCAAACAGTCCCAGTACCAGATTCATGATAAAGCCTAAGCCACCACCCTTCATCAGCTTACCAGCGCAAAAGCCTGCCAAGCATCCAATGATAATCGATCCAATCAGTCCCATAATTCTTTCTTATTTATTTTTAGTGAATAATTAATTTGTGACTGCAAAGATACGAATAAGCGAGCAAAGAACCAAAGAAAACTTGTTTTTTTCACTCATTCGTTTGTCATTTGGGATTTTTTGCGTATATTTGCCCGCAAAAACAAACTACTACAATTAAGATGAAAAAAAGAACTTTGTTTTACATACTGTTTGTCCTGTCTTTCTGCTGTAGAATGACGGCAGCGTCAGGAGTGTATGACGTGCGCAAGTATGGAGCCAAAGGTGACGGAAGAACGCTCGACCATGGAGCTATCAACAAAGCCATAGAGGCCGCAACGGCTGATGGCGGCGGACAGGTGGTGCTATCGGCTGGCACATATCTCTGTGGTAGCATCCGGCTGAAGAGCAATGTAGATCTGCACCTTATGGCTGGTGCGAAGATACTGGCAGCCCCTGCCTCGATGAAGGCATACGATGACAGCGAGTCGTTTGGTGGTTTCCCTGAATATCAGGACGGCGGCCACACCTATTTCCATAATTCGCTTATCTGGGCTGAGGACCAGCAGAACGTCAGTATCACGGGGCATGGGATGATCGACGGCGAAGGTCTGACGAAGCGCGATACCGAGAAGGCGGGCAACGTTCAGGGAGGCTCCATCGGCACGGGCGACAAGGCCATCGCCCTGAAGCTCTGCCGCAATGTTACCATCCGCGACATCACCATCTTTCGCGGCGGCCACTTTGCCATCATTGCTACGGGCTGCGACATCGGTACCATCGATAACGTAACCATCGACACCAACCGTGACGGCATCGACATCGACTGCTGCAAGTACTTTACGGTGAGCAACACGAAAGTGAACACACCTAATGACGATGCCATTGTACTGAAAAGCTCGTATGCGCTGAAGCGCCCCGTGCTGTGCGAGCATATCCTCATCACCAACTGCATCGTAACTGGCTATAAGCTGGGGACCTTCCTGAGCGGCGAATATATCCCTGAGAAGGTGAACTGGGTGTGTGGGCGCATCAAGCTTGGCACAGAGTCGAACGGCGGCTATCGCAATATCACCATCTCCAACTGCACCTGTATGTGGAGCAGCGGCCTCGCCTTCGAGGAGGTAGATCAGGGACGGATGGAGAATATTACGGTATCGAATATTTCGTTAAGTCATGTACACCACTACCCCATCTATATCACGACGGGCTGTCGCAATCGTGGCCCAAAGGAGGTGACACGAATGTCGTCGGCCCGTGACATATCTATCAATAATATAGTAGCTGATGACTGCGACTCATTGGCAGGCATCATCATCACCGGCATGGAAGGCGAACCCATCCGCAACGTCTCGCTGTCGAACATCCACATCCAGTATCGAGGCGGTGGCAAGAAGGTAACGACACCCTACCGCGAGCAAGGCACGAACTACCCCGAACCCCGCTGGGCCGGCCCCACACCTGCATACGGTCTCTTCGCTCGTCATGTCGATGGCCTGCATCTGCAAAATGTGAAGCTCGAACTGATGCGTCCAGACGAGCGCCCTGACATCATCCTTGAAGATGTAACTGAATACTAAACATCATCAGATATTATTTTTCGACCTGTACGGTTGAACAAAAGAGAATGTATTCTCATTATGTCGAGCGTTAGCAGTTTCTCCATTTTCAATGGCAAAATTAACAAAAAAAGTCGATTTTACGAATACTATAGAGCACCACTTTTTCGATTTTTTAAGATGAAAACGGCCTCTGCATCGAGCGCTCCAAGCAACTGCTCATCGAAACCCGTCTGCCCGTCAGCGAGATTGCTTATCAACTCGGCTTCGAATATCCGCAACACTTCTCGCGCCTTTTCAAGTCTAGAACTGGCATGACACCGAATGAGTATAGACTTTCAGCATAATTCACAAATTATCCTAAATCCCAAGCCGAAATGATGTCGATTTGGGATTTTTTTCTTATATTCGCAGCAGTATTTCACAAACTAAACAAATACAATTATGAAGATTTTGATTTTACAAGGCTCTCCGAGAGCCAATGGCAACACCGCTTGGATGGCGGAAGAGTACAAGAAGGCTGCCTCGGCAGCAGGTCATGAGGTGACACTGGTGAATGTGTCGAAGAAGAAGATTGCAGGCTGTTTGGCCTGTGAGTACTGTCATAATAAAGGTAATGGTGCCTGCATCCAGAAGGACGACATGCAGGAACTGTATCCGCTGATGAACGAGGCAGAGGTGCTGGTGCTGGCTGCGCCCATCTACTACTTCACCCTCTGTGCCCAGATTCAGGCTCCCATCCAGCGCATGTACTGCGTCAACAAACCTGCTAACGTCAAGAAGATGGCGCTGCTGATGTCGTCTTACTCACCCAATGTCTATGACGGAGCCACTGCCGAGTTCCGCGACATCTGCAACTACTGGCAGGTCGAGAACACGGGTTTTGTCTCTGCCAAGATTGACGAGCAGAAGACAGAGGAAACCAAGCAGAAGGTGGTAGCATTAGTAGGGAAAATATAAGCAAATCAGAAATGTGTCACAAACAATTATGAATGATTCGATTAATACAATGACAAGACTCTTTGCTTCATTTTGCGCACTTCTGCTGACGACAGGACTTGGTGCACAGACACGTCAGTTGTTTGACTTCGGCTGGCAGTTTACTCACAACGGGAAGACCATCAATGTTGACTTGCCCCACGACTGGGACATTTATACCAAGCCCAATTCGGGTAAGGGTGCTACAGGCACGGGCGGCGGATGGTATGAGGCCGGCAAAGGCGAATATCGCAAGACGTTTAAGACACCTGATAGCGAGGTGGTGAAGCTCCATTTCGAGGGTGTCTATCAGAAGGCCGAGGTCTATGTGAATGGCCAACGGGCTGGTCAGCATCACTATGGCTACACGCCGTTTACCGTCGATGTGACACCATTCTTAAAATTGAAGAATTCAAAAATTGAAAAATTGAAAAACGAACTCAACGAGGTTGTCGTCAAGGTGGACAACAGCGCTCAGCCCAACTGCCGCTGGTACTCTGGCTCTGGCATCTACCGTCACGTATGGCTCGAAACGATGCCTGCCCTGCATATCGCCGAGAACGGTGTTTTCGTGACTACCCCTGAGGTGTCTGCCGACAAGGCTCAGGTTCGCGTAGCTGTAACGGTGGCTAATGAATCTGACGGCGACAGAAATGCGATGGTGGCTGTGGGCAGCGGACAACTGGCGGTCAGCGTGAAGGCTCATGAGACGAAGACCGTCACCTCAACCTACTTCATCAAGAATCCGCAGTTGTGGTCACCAGAGAGTCCTACGCTCTATGAGGCGAAAGTAGAGTTGAAAGAAGCAGGAGCCACTATCGACCAGCAGACGGCAAAGTACGGCATCCGCACGTTCTCGTTCGATGCTGAGAATGGTTTCGTGCTCAACGGACAAAAAGTGCTCATCAATGGCGCCTGCGTCCACCACGACGACGGTGTGCTTGGCGCAATGGCCTTCGACGCTGCCGAGATCCGTAAGGTGCGCCAGATGAAGGAGGCGGGCTTCAACCTTATCCGCACCTCGCACAATCCCACGACCCGCGCCTTCCTCGATGCCTGCGACTCAATAGGTATGCTGGTGATTGACGAGGCTTTCGACGGCTGGCGCACGCAGAAGAATCCCTACGACTACTCGACCGTTATCGACTCCTGCTATCGCGAGGACATTCATGCCATGGTGCTGCGCGACCGCAACCACCCCAGCGTCATCTCGTGGAGCATCGGCAATGAGGTCATCGAGCGCAAAGACATCCGCGTGGTCTATACGGCTCGACAGATGAAGAAAGCCATCCACGAACTGGACACGACACGCCCCGTGACGGAGGCCCTCTGCGCCTGGGACCGCGACTGGGAGATCTACGACCCGCATGCCGAGGTGCTCGACGTGGTGGGCTACAACTACATGATATTCAAGCACGCCAGCGACCATGAGCGCGACCCCAAGCGCGTGATGTGGCAGACGGAGAGCTATCCGCGTGACGCCTTCCGCAACTGGGCTGTATCCTACGACAACCCCTACGTCGTGGGCGACATCGTATGGACGGGCCTCGACTATCTGGGCGAGAGTGGCATAGGACGTAACTACTATAAAGGTGAGCGCGAGGGTGAGTCGTGGATTGAGGGCGGACAGCCCGAGTGGCACGGTGCGCCCTGTGGCGACGTCGATATCACTGGCTGGCGCAAGCCCATCAGCCACTATCGCGAGATGCTGTGGAGCGACAAACAAGATTTATATATGGCCGTCAAGGAGCCTAACGGCTATCGCGGAGAAATCAAAACGACGATGTGGAGCGTGTGGCCCACATGGGAGTCGTGGAACTGGCCCGGATGGGAGGGTAAGCCCATCGACGTGGAGGTCTATACGAAAGCCCCCAAGGTCAACCTCTACCTGAACGACAAACTCATTGGCACCAAGGCCGTCAGTCGTCAGTCAGAATATAAGGCCGTCTTTACGGTGAACTACGAACCAGGCACCCTCCGCGCCGAGGCTGGCAGCAAGAATATGATATTGAAGACAGCCGGCGAACCTGCAAGATTACGATTGACTGCCGATCGCACCGTCGTTGCCGCCAACGGTCAGGACTTGGCCTTCGTCACTGTCGAAGTCGTGGATGCCAAGGGCAACGTCTGTCCTGATGCCGCCATCGACTGCGAGGCCACAGTAAAAGGCAGCGGCCATCTCCTGGCTTTCGCCTCTGCCGACCTGAAGGATACAGAACCCACCACCTCGCCCCGTGCAAAGACCTGGCATGGCCGCGCCCTCCTCGTGGTGCGTAGCGGCAAGGCAAAGGGCAATACGCGGCTCAGCATCAAGAGCCAGTTGCCTACGGCCACACTCACCATCCATTAGGGGCACTTGAGTGGTTAATACTCTTAAGAAAAAATAGCTATGATGCCATTAGGAATGGAGGTTTCTTAACCATCTATACCTACTTTTGATTAACCTGCTTTTGCAGGACTTTGCAGGTGCGCAATGCTTAAAACACTCGTTTTTAGGTATTGCGCACTTTGTTTTTTCTCTCTAATTTTGCACCCAGAAATCAAGAACGATAAAAATGAGAACAACAACAGCGATTCCCACAGCGCTTCAAGTGCTGATGAACCACATCTACGAACTGCATAAAGGTGTGCGCCACATGGTGCTCTTTACTTGTAATAATAAATACGGAGAACAGGTCGTGTCACGACTGGAGAGTCAAGGCATTCCATATCTGCTACAACCAGCAGGACGACAGAATCAGAATATTTACTTCGGACGACGTGAGTGCCTGGAGGCTATCCGACTCATCGTTACCCGTCCACTGAACGAACTCACACCTGAAGAAGATTTCATCCTCGGCGCCATGCTCGGCTACGACATCTGCGCACAATGCGAACGGTACTGTAAGCGTAAAAATGGATGCAAAAGCGATTGCGACGGCAACTGTATCAACAAGAATTAACCACATAATAATATATAAAAAAAATGAACGCAACAATTGTAATCTATGGTTCCTCGACAGGAACCTGCGAGGCCATCGCAGAGAAGATTGCCTCGAAACTGGGCTGCGAGGCCCTGAACGTACAGGACTTGACAGCTGATATCGTCAGCGCCAACCAGAATCTGATTCTCGGCACCTCAACATGGGGCGCAGGCGAATTGCAGGACGACTGGTACGACGGTCTGAAGACACTCCAAGGTGCCGACCTCAGTGGTAAGACCATCGCCCTCTTCGGCTGTGGCGACTGCTCTACCTACAGCGATACCTTCGTAGGCGGCATAGGCGAACTGTATAATGGTATCAAGGACAGCGGTGCTAAGTTCATTGGCAGCGTAGAGACCGACAACTACACCTTCGATGATTCCGAGGCCGTGATTGACGGCAAATTCATCGGCTTGCCCCTCGACGACATCAACGAGGATGACAAGACCGACACCCGCATCGAGGCTTGGATTGCTCAGATTACCCCCGCACTCTAATCACAGGTATAAAATTCTTCGACCTGGTCGAAGTGTGGCACGTATTCATAAAGTAGTATTTGTTTAGTATGAGGTGGTTAGTCGGTGACGGCCAACCACCTTCTTAAAAAAGGATAAGATTATGGGACTATTAAAGAAACTTTTTACAAATTGTGCCTGTCCGCAAGGACGGATGGGACGCGCCATGCTGAAGTTTATGAACCTCTGTCATGCGCCACTGACAAACTGGGGGCTGAAACTCGTCGATATTCAAGACGGCTGGACGATGCTTGACATCGGCTGTGGTGGCGGAGCTACCTTGCAGCGACTGTTGAAACGCAGCCAGGATGCACAGGTCTATGGCATCGACATCTCTGAGGAGAGTGTGGCGAAAGCCAAGAAGGTGAACGCCAAAGTGCTTGACAAGCAGGTGTTCGTAACTCAAGGTTCAGCCGAGAAATTGCCCTACGAAGACGGAAAGTTCGACCTCGTAACGGCTGTAGAAACCGTCTATTTCTGGCCCAATCTGCCCAGCTGTCTCCAAGAGGTGCGTCGTGTACTGAAGTCTGGCGGTAAGTTCGCCATCATGGTGGAGGTCGTTGACGGTGACTCCATGTGGACAAACGTCGTCGAGGGTATGACGGCCTATTCACCAGAGGAATTGAAGACCATGCTCGACGATGCCGGCTTCACCCAAACAGAAATCCACCGCATGAAACCATCGAACGCAACTATCATCGGAGTGAAGGGTTATTAATCCCAGTTCCCGACAGCTCCCGCAGTATGTCACCCCTCCTCCCTCTTCTCCCTCTTAGTTCTTAGCTCTTACTTCTTAATGTTTTTCATAGTATTAGATTCGCTCGGCCAGCTACATCGGGTCACCGCCTCCCGCCTTTGTGCGCACTGTGATATCTTAATCACACTGCAAAATTAATCAATATTTTAATGCAAAACAAGCATTTTTTCGATATGTTCCAAATTTATTTTGGTTTCAAAATCCTAACCAAAAGATAATCAATTACTTACGATTCTTAAACCGTACGGAAACGCACAAATAACACCTCCTCTTCTCCGCCCCATCCTTGCGCGCCCACACCGAGATTACTGCAAACTCCCTCGATAAATAATTTAACCCAAGAGGTTGCAGTAATCTCTACCAGACACATGACGCAGTGACACAGCTACGCAGCTACACAGCGTCATAAATTGAACGGTTTTCCGCGGAGCCTGTTCAACCACCGCTTTCGTGCCAACGTGCCATCGTGCCATTTGGTATTTGCAATCACACTCAACAGCACCTTTTTAATATTTATATATTATATATTATATTATAATATAATATATAATATATAAATATATAGAACGCCCTTCACCACTATCATCCTTCATGCCATTAAAACTAAAAACTGAAAAACGCTTTGGCACGATGGCACGTTGGCACGTTTCAATTCAATGTTTTTCAGAGCAAGACATAATGGCACTCACAGCTATTTCGATTTGAAAATGAAAATAAGTCGAGATTTATTTTGCATTTTGCTCACTTATTCGCATCTTTTTCGCAAGCGAAGAAGACACTTTCGCTCGAAAGATTTAGAGCACCTTGATAAGGGGCGGCTATAATGCAGGGATTAAAAAAAGAGAAAATTTTTTGGTTCTTTGCTCACTTATTCGTATCTTTGCATTCAAGTACTGGCACGTATGTGATGAGGCCTGTCAGGAATAACCCTAAAAACAGAATGACGATGAATACGATAACGCCTTTGCTCACAGCACTTCGCGAGCAGAAAGAAATGAAGATGAAGGGCAATATCTATCATAAAACCCAGATAGACCTGACCTACAATTCTAATCACATTGAGGGTAGTCGTCTGACACACGATCAGACGCGTTACATCTTTGAAACTAACACCATTGGTGTGACTGCTGACGAAAGCATCAATGTGAACGATATCGTAGAGACAGTGAACCACTTCCGCTGTATAGACATCATCATCGACCGTGCCCAGGAACCCCTTTCTGAAGAGTTGATAAAGATGCTTCACGGTATTCTGAAAACAGGTACGTCTGACAGTCACAAGGATTGGTTTGCCGTTGGTGACTATAAGCGTCTGCCAAACGAGGTGGGTGGTGAACAGACGTGCGAGCCCGAACTGGTTCACGACAGTATGCAGCGACTCATTGATGGTTACAACGCTCAGGGTCAGCACACTTTGGAGGATATTCTCGACTTTCATGTCCGCTTTGAGAAGATTCACCCCTTCCAAGATGGCAATGGACGTGTGGGACGTCTTGTGATGTTCAAGGAGTGTCTCGCCAGTGGCATTGTGCCCTTCATTATTACCGATGAACTCAAGATGTTCTACTATCGTGGCTTGCGCGAATGGGGACATATTGATGGTTATCTGACTGATACCTGTTTGACTGCACAGGATCAATTTAAAGCAGCACTCGATTATTTCCGTATCAGTTATGAATAAGGAGGACGAGGCATGAGCGAGTGGAAACGATACAAACTTAATGATATTGCATGCCTAAGATGTCAAGGGTGAGTGACACCTCCATGTAAAGGAAAACACAAGCCATATGATTTATTTTGCAAATAAACATGTGCAAAATTTGACCCATAGGCGAATTTTATCGCGACTCAGCAGAGTAAAAACAAGTTTTCTCTGCATTCGCTGCTCAAAAATTTTGCAATATAAAAAATAATTCCTATCTTTGCAGGTGCATTGTGGCTATAACCCTACCCAATAGTGGGTCGGGGCTGCTTTGCAAGGACATCGTGGGTAAAAAGAACTCGTGTTCTCTTGTCGAATGACGTTTGAAGTATAAAGGCTCCTACCAAAGCAAATTGTACTAAAAAGAACCAGACAATTCGAGAGAGCCACGTCTGTATAGGCGTGCTCTTTCCTGTTGTGTTTGGTTCTTGGGCTATCTGTGGTAGGAGCGGCCTATACTTCGAATACATTGGAAAGTTAGTACGCCTTCTTTTTGTGCCTGCGTATTGAGAGACTTAAAACCAGATTGCTAACAGATTTAAAGCTCCTACCAAGCATGAAGAATCTACAAATAAGCAAAGAGGTCTGTCAGAGGTGTATCCTAACTATGTGGAGGGTGCAGCTATGAGCAGTACCATCAATAAGGCTGAATTGATCAGCAAGTTACAGACCTTAGAGGGCCTGACCAACGAAGAGCGTAGTAACCTTATTGGATTGCTTCGCCAGCACAAGAAGTATGGGCTGGTATGGGAGGATAAGCCTGAAGACGTGGAAGAACGGCTGCGTGAGGAACTCCCTGTGCTTTGTGAGGTGAAGGACAAAGTGATATTGAGCGATGAACCTGATGCCCCCAACCATATTTTGATTGAAGGTGACAACCTTGAGGCGTTGACTGCTCTCAGTTATACTCACGAAGGAAAGATAGATGTCATCTACATCGATCCGCCTTACAATACAGGAGCAAAGAATTGGAAATACAACAATGACTACGTTGATAGTAATGATTCATTCCGGCATTCAAAATGGATATCCATGATGAATAAAAGACTGAAAATTGCTAAGCAGTTGATGAGTCAAAGAGGAATCCTTGTAGTGACCATTGATGATTATGAAATAGAGAATATCACATTATTATTGAACGAGATATTTGGCGAATATAATAGATTGGGCACTGTTGTTATTCGAAACAATCCTTCCGGAAGATCTACTACCTCAGGGTTCTCTATTGCGCATGAATATGCGTTATTCTATTCTAAGTCTAATGATGATGCGGTTGTAGGTAGACTTGAGAGAACAGAAGAACAAATTGGTCGTTACAAAGAAAAAGATGAAATCGGTTATTTCGAATGGGTAAATTTCCGCGCTAGATATTCAACGAACTCGCCTAGTATGCAGTACCCAATTTGTATAAAAAAAGATGGTTCAAATTTCAGAATACCGACATTTGATTATAAATACGGAAAATATGAGATTTTAGAAAAAATTAATGACGACGAGTTCATATCCTATCCAATTGATGCTAGTGGGAAGATGAGAAGTTGGAAATGGTCAATAGACACTTTGCTCGAGAAAAAAGAAACAGATATTGGAATTCGCTTAGATCAAGATAAGAAATTTACATTATATGCGAAAAGTCGGTTAAGGAATGAAGGTATGCTTCCATTAACGTGGTGGGAAAAAAGTGAGTATTCTGCAACATCTATGGGAAATAACCTTTTAGCGAATATTTTGGGAGGAAAACTGTTTGATTACCCCAAATCTTTATATGCGGTCATTGATTCCCTAAAAGTTGCAAACGCAAATACATCATCTACCATCCTCGACTTCTTCGCAGGTTCCGGCACCACTCTTCACGCTACGATGCAGCTGAATGCTGAAGACGGAGGTCACAGACAATGTATTCTTGTGACAAACAATGAGAATAACATCTGTGAGGAAGTAACCTACGAACGGAACAAACGAGTAATCAATGGCTATACAACTCCCAAAGGTTTGGAGGTTCCTGGCTTGAAATCCAACACGTTGCGTTACTACAAGACGGACTATATCCCTCGCGAAAGAACACAAAAGAATATGCGGGCTTTGGTAGTAGCTGCTACTGACCTGCTGTGCATCAAGGAAGACCTATATGATGAACAAAAGACGTTTGGACGTTTCAAGTTGAAACCACATTTGGCTCGATACTTCAGTAACGGACGGAAGTACATGCTGATTATCTATCGTGAGGAACTGATAGATGAGATAGCTGAAGAGATAAAGACGCTGGACTTTGGTAAGTCACGATTAAAAGTCTATGTATTCTCTCCTGGTCGCTATGCCTTTACAGATAACTTTATTGAAGTAGAAGACAAGGTAGAGTTGGTAGCATTGCCTGCTGCGATATACGATGCCTATCAAAAGGTGTTGCCCAAGCGCAAAGAGAAACTATTTGATGAGGAGAAGGTTCCAGAAAAAGTAATCCAATCAGACTTGTTTGCAGGACAAGAGGAAGGGGGCGAAGCATGAAAGAACTAAAGTTTCAACAGAAGGCGGTTCGCAAGTTAGTGGATGAAACCATTGATTTGCTAAGATTATCAGGTCATAGAAAGACCTTGATATTCAAGGCTCCAACAGGAGCTGGTAAAACTGTGATGGCTTCGCAGCTGTTGGCCGACCTGACGGAAGAGTTGCAATCAAGAGGCGACAGTCCCTACCAACAAGTTGCTTTCATTTGGATAGCTCCCAATAAATTGCATCAGCAGAGCTATTTCAAGATGAAGAACTACTTCACCGAGACGCGTCTCTTGAAGCCTGTGATGTATGACGAGATAGACCAAAGTGAAGGGGTTATCAAGCCAGGTGAGATATTGTTTGTGAACTGGGAGAGCATCAACAAGGAGAAGAATGTGATGGTGCGCGATTCAGAACAGAACGCCTCGCTTTATGAGATTACTCGCAGGACTCAGGAAGAGCAAGGGCTGCCTATCGTTGTGGTCATCGACGAGGAACATCTGTTCTGGTCGAGGACAGCAGACAAGAGTGCAAGCGTGCTTCACAAAATAAAACCCAAAGTGGAGATTAGAATCTCTGCTACACCTAAGACGAATTCTGACCACAAAATAACAGTTAGTCGTGAGGAGGTGGTAAAAGAAGAGATGATAAAGAAGCAGGTTGTTTTGAACCCTGATATTACCAAGGGCTATAACGATGAGAATGAACTGAATATCCACCTGATTCAATGTGCCTTAGAGAAGCGTAGGCTATTGGCTGAGGCATACAAGAAAGAAGGCACAAATATCAATCCGCTGTTGCTGATTCAGTTGCCCAATGATACAAGCGAAAGCATGTCTGTTGAGGATGCTGCTATTGCAGAACAGGTAAAGACATATCTTAGAGAAATCAAAAACATAACAACAGAAAACAAGAAACTTGCTGTTTGGCTGTCGAGCGAAAAGGAGAACCTTGAAGGATTGGAACAGCCAGATAACATGACTGAGGTACTGCTGTTTAAGCAGGCTATTGCCTTAGGTTGGGACTGCCCACGAGCTGCCGTACTTTTGATTTTCAGAAAACTGCAAAGCAATCAATTCACCATTCAGACGGTAGGTCGTATCCTGCGTATGCCAGAGCAAAAGTTCTATAAGAACGACCTACTGAATGTGGGCTATGTCTATACGGACATCAGTAAGGACCAGATACAGATAGTGGCTGAGGATATGGATTACCTGAACAAAGATGCTTTGCAAGCAATTCGCAGGGATAACTTGCAGAATGTGGCCCTACAATCTTACTATAGCGTTTATAAGAGTTCAGACCGTAACCGACTTGGACCAGATTTCAAGAAAGAACTCATTGATTGTTTTAGCCGCAACTGGTTGGTGAAGTGGCAACAGTTCAGCTTCAGTTTCGATGATGAAGAGACGCAGGAGCCAGAGCCACCACAGAACATAGCAGAACAAAACAGAAAGCAGGTAGAACAGAACTTGCATATCAAGTTTGATGTACTACGTCTGGGGGTTCAAGTTCCTGAGAACATTGTGTTCCAGAACGAGTTGGGTATCATTGATGTAGAAGGGCACAAACACGAGTTTGCCAAGAGTGCAGGCGAAGTGCGCCGCATCTATATAGATTATTGCCGCTCTTTGTTGGGCAGTTTCGAGAAAGCTCATAGTACAGACGTGTTGGCTGGCTATTTGCTACAGGCAATGGAAGAACTCTTTGAGTTGTTTGAGACGGATGCCATGAAGGTGATTCTGTTTTATGCCAACAAGCCCAAGTTTACAGAAATTATCGAGAAGGCACTTGCCAACTATGAACGCAAATTGCAGGAACGCCAGCGAAAAGCCAAAGAACGTGCCTTCGAGCAATATACTTGGGAGGTGCCTGCTGAACGACTCTATAAGGAAAGTACCCACCACGTGATGCCTAAGGTGGAAGAGCATGCGTTGTTGCCTTTTATCGAACTGAACAACGTATCGACACCTGAACGTCGTTTCTCTGAATTCTTAGAGGCCAACAAAGCGTATATCGACTGGTGGTATAAGAATGGTGACGAGGGTAAGCAGCATTATAGCATCCCTTATGAAAACTCTCAAAAAGAAAAGTCCTTGTTCTATGTGGATTTCGTCATCAGAATGAAGAATGGAAAGATTTTCTTGTTTGATACCAAGACGGAGAACAGCGATCCGGAAGCTCCCAACAAACATAATGCCTTGATAGACTATATGGAGGACAAGGGATTGCAGGGAGGTGTCATCGTGGAGAAGAATGACAACTGGTACTACTCCCGTTTCCCGATTACTACAACTGAAGATGTAACAGGTTGGGATGTATTCTACCCAGACCAATATGATTAACAATAAACAGATCTAATTATGAGAAAGGGTATTGACAGCACATTTCTACACTATGGAGTGCGAACGGAAGATATGGCTCTGATAGAACAGGCCTGTCAGGACAGCGACATCAATACAGAATGGCTGAAGGAACAGGTTCTGAAGCCTTATAACGAGGAACGCAACAATCAGAACTTCGTGGAGGAGAAGAAACTGACGAAGATTCTGAAGAAAGCATTAAAGAACGTATAGGCTTATGAAAATAAAGAAAATACACGTTGAGAACTATAAGACCTATAAGTTGCTCGACTTAGACCTAGAAGTGACAGACGACAGACCTATCATCCTGATAGGTGGTGGTAACGGTTGCGGTAAGACTACGCTGTTTGATGCTATCTATCATGCGCTGTATGGCTTAAAGATTAAGGATGCACGTCAGTTCGAAGAATTGTTTAATGCTGGCGTGAAGAACGAATCAGGCCTGCTGAACAAACACATCATACTGGAGGTGACTTTCTCAGGAATGGTGTTGAGTCAAGAACAGCAATATAAACAGAAGCGAGCCTATATGCTGGCGGACAACAAGATATTGGAGTCAGTAACGCTGAACATGGGTGGTAATCAGTTCAATTATGGATCAGGAACTCCACAATCACAGAAGAGCCAGAGTGAAGAAATTGTCAACAAGATTATTGCAGCCAACCTGCCAGCAGAATTGAGTAACTATTTCCTCTTTGATGCGATGAAGACCAGCGAACTGGTGAAAGAGGAGCAAATCAACAAGCTCATTATGAAGAATATCAATTCTGTGATGGGATTTAATAAATATGCTCAGCTTCGCAAAGTGTCAGAAACAATGCTTGCGGAGAAAAAGTCTGAACGAATGGCAAATGACAAGATTCGTGAGGAATATTCTCAGTTGACTACGCAAAAGCAAGATTTAGAAAAGAAAATAGACGAACTGAAAGATGAGTATGCAGCTGCTATCAACTATGCTAATGAGCATAAGGAACAATACGACCATCTGAAGGAAGGAAAGAATGCGGACGACATAACCCGCGACCAGATGAGAAAGATTGAGCAGTCGCTGGAGACTACTGTCAGACAGGAAACAGAATACCGCCAGGATATTGACAATCTGGCTAAAGATCTGGAGACAAAGGTGATTTTCTTGAAACTTGCAAGCCAGCTTAAGACAGAGGTTGACGTGATACTCCATACGAAAGATGAAGCAAAGAACAAGCGAGCTAATATACTCTCTGATGAGCAGATAGAAAGTTTTACTCGAAATCTGGTGCGCATGATAGAGGAACGCTACTTCACGTCCTACAAGATTGATGTGCTGTCGCTTATCAATGAACTGAAGCGGCAACAGGAAGATGGTGACGGTGTCGAAGACAAGTACGATTTCCTGACCACCGATGAAGTGACTCAACTGGACAAACTGGTGAATACCGCTATTGTTAATCCTTTGACAGAATTGGACGAAAAGCGCATTCGATTGAACCAAGAGATACACGAAATGCCGCGCCAGCGAGAGCATCTGAAAGAATATCAGCAGGCTTTAAACGGAAGTGACTATACCATAATCGAACTCTATGAAGCCAACAATAAGAAGATCCAAGAACTGAAAGACGACATAGAGCGAAAAGAGAATGAGGTAAAGGAACTTGGGAAGAAGATAGCTACTTATGACTATGATATGCCACAGATACCAGATCCACAATATGACATGCTGTGTAAGTTGCCCGATTTCTTCAAGGCATTATCGACGAAGCTATTGAAGGCAAAGAAGGCCAGCATCGAGCGAATGATGCGTGACCAGCTGAATATCAATCTTATTGTTTATGCTGGATTCATTGGGCGTGTAGAACTATCTGCAGACGACAGCGACGAAATATCCTTCAAGATATTCCATAAGAATAACAATGAGATATATCTGAGTCAGTTGAATGCCGGCGCCAAACAGACGGTGATGCAAGTGTTGTTAAAAGTGCTTTATAATCTTGGTGACTATGAGCCACCTGTGATGATAGACACCGTGATGGGAGTGCTCGACAAAGAAAGCCGCGAAGTGATTTTGGAACGCTATTTCCCAGACTTAGCTCACCAAACCATCTTGCTGAGTACAGATACAGAAATCACTGCGGAGCACGACTTCGATAAAATACAGGCATACGTCTCCAAGACCTATACGCTGCATCGTGACAAAGAAAACCAATGTACTACCATCTCTGAAGACTACTTCGGACTTAGAACCAAAGACTAAATGTTATGAGTAATATTAATCTGCTAACTATAAGAGGTGTGACGGCCATCAACGGCATGCACGACCGCATACAAGATGTGAAGACAGCTTTGGAACAGCGTCTGAATCTGGATGAATACACAGACGATATCCGTCCTGTTGTACTCAACTATAGTGTGGTGCTTAGAATCTGTTTACTGGCAGGTTTGAGCGACAAGTCACCTAGAAGGATTGACGATCTGAATGACTACAATATGGTTGTCTCAAGGACGCCATACGCAACGACATTCTTCACCAAGTCGAATATCGGTACATTATTCGAAATTCTACTGAAACTTAGGTATAAGGATGTGGAGGCAGACTGGACGCAACCAAACCTGGTGAGCCGTGTGATGGGACGAGAAATACTGCGTGGAAAAGATATCCTAATGAAGGACGGCGGTTTGGAAGAATGGCTGACCTACATACCTTTGCGCGCAGGAAAGTCGCTGACAGATATACCAGAATTGAACCTACGCATTGGTGAGTATGAAAATGGAATGGATGCATGTCTGGACATGAATAGTCGCCAGATTGCCAATACACAAATACTGGTTGCTGGTACGACGGGTTCTGGTAAATCAAACCTGTTATCTGTATTGATTAATCAGATTCGTAATGCATCGTCAGATACGCACTATCCAGTTAATTTCCTGTTATTCGACTATAAGGGCGAGTTCTCTGACCCCGCATTTGAGAGCAATTTGCAGCTGTTTGATACGGATAGAACATCTATTTTGAATCCTATTGAGCGCCCATTGCCATTTACACCTTTCAAGGACTTTACTGGTAGACCCATCAATGAGGTGAATCTTTATGCCACCTCGATGGCGACTGCTCTCAGTTCTATAGCGCCTGCAAGAATTAGCGCAAAAATGGATGATCGTCTTAGCGATGCTATTATTAATGCTTATAAGAAGCGTAGTTTCAAACCAATAACCTTTAAAATGGTATTAGAGGAATACACAGCTTTATTACCTGAAAACAAGCAAGACGACAAAGATAGTGTAAGTTCTGTCTTGAATCAATTGGTAAAGAACAATATCTTTGCTGATGAAGACAGAGTGGATTTGCTGCATGACTGCTACATCATTAATCTGGGTGGTTTTGAGAAGGACGGAATCATGGCAAAGGCCATTGTTTACTTTGTTATCTCCAAGCTGAACAATATTTATGAAAAGTTGCCCAAGCAGGCCATGAACGATGAACGGGTAGAATTAAGGCACTTTACCATTATTGATGAGGCCCATTACATGTTGGGCTTTGAGAACAAACCGCTGCAAAACCTCATAGCAGTAGGACGCAATAAGGGAATGAGCATCATTCTTGCTACCCAGAACATGGAAAGTTTCAAGAGCAAGTTCTTTGACTTCTACGCTAACGCTCAATATCCGCTGATTATGAAACAGCAACAACAAAACGATGCAGTACTGAAGGACTTGTTTGGAGTGTCAGGTTCGTTGCTTCAAGAACTTAAGCAGTGTATATCGGGATTACAGAAGGGCGAGCTCATTACCAGGGATGCAGCCAATATGGCCCTTGGTATTGGAAAGCCTTGGCAGAAAATAAAGGTGACGCATTTAATTTAATGTCAAGATAATATGGATGTAAAAGATTTGGTAGAAGCGAACGAGGCAATTGCTATGCTAAAGGAATTGGATTTGCCTATTAGCATAGAACAATTGGGAAAAAGAAAGATGCTTGAGATAAAGTATCTTAAAGAGAACGTGATACCTCAGATCCAATCTTACATTCAGTCTCTTGTTGAGCATCTACACAAATCTTTCTGTCTTGTTATTGAGTATGAATATGGGGAAACTGTTCAGGTAAGATTAGCTGAACAGACAAAGATAAAGGGAGATACTTTGCAACGGTTGCCAAAGAATGATACGCCCAACAAACGCGTTGTCAGTAACAAATACAAGTCTGAACGCGTAGACCGCGAATGGAATAAATTTCTTGCATCTTTGCCAACAGGAAATCCTTTTTATAAATATACGTTTACCCAGTCCTACAGTTCATTATCCAAACTGTTGCGCATTATTCAATCAAAAGACATGATGAAGTATTCCGCACCTTTGTTAGAAGCACTTAATCTTCCTAAAAATGGTAAACTTACTCCTACAGCGCTGATAAATTTGTTGGAACCAGAGCAATTGGTTCAAGAAAAGACCAAAGATGGAGTGTTCTCGAAAATCTCGCTGTGGTCGCAGTCTCAAAAGACTGAAAAACAGGAAAATGGCAGGCGAGAAAAAGTGTTTGAAGCAGATGGAATTACTCCTGTAATGATAGACAAAACAAAAATCATAAAAGAAGGCCAATGGTCACTTAAAACACTTTGTGAGTTAATGGCCCAAAAAGAATATTTCGCAAATAAGTGTGCATAAATGATAAAACATAATCAAACAATAAGTGCTATGGATAAACTTGATAAAGCTTATGAAGCAGTAGACATGCTGGAGAATTTAGGACTTCCGGTCAGTAAAGAACAGCTAAATGCCATTGCTCAGATGGAGAGGGATTGTCTTCGTGATGAAATCATTCCGCTTATTAAACAAGAATTGGAACCAATGGTACAAAAGATGAGGAACCAATTCAATATGAAAGTCGTCTATTCCAAAGAAAATGGGCTAGAAATACAATTGTCAGAAACTGTAGTTCAAAGTGGGAATTTGATCTTTGCATCAGATGAACATAACTATCGAAAGAAAAAATTCATTATTCGAGTTGTGTTCCCCAATAATCGCGTATCATGTCAAAAAATAGTTGCCAATACCTTTTTTGACGTAATCAAGTATGCTGGGGCTGAAAATGTAGAAAGGTTGGGAATTATGGCTCTTGGACAAAATATTATTACTAATGAGCTGCACGAAAAAGAACAATACCGTCCCTATCAGCGTGAAATAGAACCAGGACTTTATGTTAATACTTTTCTAGATACAGATAAGAAGTATGAGGTTCTTAAGATGATTAATCGCGAATTGAATTTGAATCTCACGATTGAAAAAGTACTATCAGATTAGGGTTATACTATGAGCGAACTGGATAAAGCATACGAGGCGGTGGACATGTTGAAAGCACTGGACTTGCCTATAAGCAAAGCCCAGCTGGATGACATTGAACGTCTAGAGGAAGAATACGGAAAGGACCATAGGGAAGACCTTGGTTCTTACTTCTTCGAGAAATGTTTTACCATTTATACTAAGCGCATCATAAATATCAAACAGGCGAAGATACGAGGCGAGGTAATTGTTGCTAAGCCAGTATTATTGCTTGCTATTATTGATGGGATTGGCAATGATTTATTTAATGGCAATGAGATTCACCTGACAGACTGGCTGGAGTCACATTATATCATGCTTATGCAAAAGTATATGAAAAGTTCGCAGTTTGATAAACCTACAGACATATCCAATCCCTTCTGGCATTTGCAATCTGATGGATTCTGGCATTTGCAACTTGCGAAGAATCCACAAGAAGGCATAACCCCATCGAAGCGTTGGTTGAAAGAAAAAGTATCTTATGCCTATTTCGATGAGGACCTATGGCTTTTGTTAAAAGATAGTGTTTGGCGCCTGAAGTTGCGTGACTATATCATTGAGCATAAACTGACAGATAACAGCTGGAGCGGTAAGATGGTTGCAGATGGACTAGGAATCCTTGCTGCAATATTGCTGGCTGCATAATAACGGGGGATTGGTATTATTTCTAAGGCAATAATCTATGGCAAGTAAAAATAGCGATAAGCTTATCAGTGGACTAACTGCAAGAAAATATCTGAAATGTAGTAAGGTGAAGTTTGAAAAGCTCGTTGAGCAAGGTATTATCCAAGCACATCGTGATGAGGAACTACGATGGAGAGTTTCAAAGGGAAGTGTCCTGAACTATATAAAGCAGTCTCAGCCTGCCAATAATACACGCCTCATTATTGAGAATCATTATCATGAAGTCATAGAAAGAATATGTGCAGCAAAGTCGTCCATTAGGATAATGACGGCTAACTTCCAGCGTTTTAAACTGAAACCAACAGTTAAACAGGGGAAGAACTACAATGACGGAACGCCATTCATTAGGTTTCTGATGGAGAAAGCTGAGCAGGGTGTGTCAGTGCAGATTATTTGTTCCAGTCCGTCAAAACCTTTTATGGATGAATACGAGGAACTGTATGAGCAATTGAAACCCAAGGGATTCAAAATATGTTTCTGCATAAGAAATCATGCCAAGGTAGTGATTATTGATGATAAAATGGCATACATTGGATCTGCGAATATCACCAAGGCTGGTCTTGGACAGGGTGTCATGTCACCAGGAAACTTCGAGGTGGGCATCCTTACAGAGAATCCGGATATAATCGCTTCCCTAAACGCCCATTTCTCTATGATTATGAATGGGAATATTTGCAATGGTTGTCACAGAGCTATGGATTGTGTGGAATATTAATCCAGAAATTCTCCGCCTCAATGCCAGAGCAGACAGCATAGGAGCGGAGTACCTTATTTATATAGGGGAATCAACTGATGAGGTTCAGTTTGTTCTCATATAGGTCATAAATGACGGGGTGAGTGAAGGTGATGCTGTGGCCATCGGTAATAGCGGAAGTATCGATACCTCGGCGTTGGAATTCGTCGATGAGTGCCCGATCATGATAGGCTCGCATGGAGGACCAGCTGCGGTTCTGGACTTGGGAGTTGAAAACGATTACTAATTCTGGGATTTGCATGTCAGCAAATCGCAATGCATACTTGATGTAATAAATGTGATTTCGCATAATTTGGAATGTTTTTGAAGTTAATACTACCACATCGTACTGACCACCGTGGTTTCCAAAACTCGGTTGGTGAGTCCATCCGAAGATGACTGCTCTTGATGCTGGGTGCAAAGATAGCAAGAAAAAATGAGATTACCAAAGGAAAAACAATTTTCTTGCGAGCTATGTCAAGTGACTGGTGAGTGACAATGATGATGGAAGATGGATGATGGAAAAACTAAGAAGTAAGAAGGAAGAAGTAAGAACTAAGATGGATGATGGATGATGGAAGAGGGAAGAAGGAAAATTCAGAACCACACCCAATTTTTTGACACATTTTGCGACACGATTTTATGTTTTGTTTTCATTTTGTCGTTAAATCTGGTGGCTGTCGCAACAAGTCGATGAAGAAATCGGCTTATTATTTGCATCTATATAATTCTTGCCGTAACTTTGCATCGTCAAAAAGAAACAACGACACAAATAATAACAAAGTATAAACATTAAATTTAAAGATTATGACAACAAAGAATTTCAATGCAAAGAAGGTACTCATGAGCACAGTTGCAGCAGTAGTTTTCTCATTCGTGTTCACCACCAGTGCAAATGCACAATCCGTAGAGAATAAGCCAAAGAACAATTTGGAAGTCCGAGTCAAAACGACTCCTAATGAGAATAGTCAAAAGGGCAATTTTGGAGTCCGAGTCAAGACGGCTCCTAATGGTAAGCAAAAGAACAATTTTGGAGTCCGAGTCAAGACGGCTCCTAATGAGAATAAGCAAAATGGACAGGAAGATTTTTCAGATTTCATAGTCCATATGTTCCAAACTGTTTTTGGCGTACGAGTATAGTGACCAACTTCTGTTCATAATTTAATTGAAAATCATCGAGAGAACCCAAACGTTTTCTCGATATTTTTTTGTAATTCTCGCTGCAGCAGGTGGTGCCATATTGAGGGAAGAAGGAAGAGGGATGATGTATGATGTATGATGGATGATGTATGATGTATGATGTATGATGGATGATGGATGATGGATGATGGATGATGGATGATGGATGATGGAAGGAGATGCTGTAAACGTGCCATCGTGCCATCGTGCCATTAGTAAAAGTTAAGAGTTAAGAATTATGACTAACGTAGAAATAACCATCAGGCAACAGGCGAAGAGTGCGTATGATTCAGACATAAAATAAAACTCAAATAAATTTGGTATTTCGCTCGCTTATTCATACCTTTGCAGTGTGATTATAAGATAGGACATATGACGACATTGATTATTGGATTATTGATACCGCTACTGGGCACGATGCTTGGCTCAGCCTTTGTATTTTTCATGAAGGACGAAATGTCGGCTCGATTGCAAAAGTCGCTACTGGGTTTCGCATCGGGTGTGATGGTGGCGGCATCGGTATGGTCGTTACTGATTCCTGCAATGGAGATGGGAGCAGATAGCGGAAAGTGGAGCGTGATGCCTGCGGCTGTAGGATTCCTGTTGGGCATGGGATTCTTGTTACTGATTGACGAACTGACACCGCACTTGCATATCGGAACGGATAAGCCGGAGGGTATGCGGTCACATCTGTCGAAGACCGCGATGCTGGCTCTTGCAGTCACCATCCACAACCTGCCTGAAGGTATGGCCGTCGGCGTGGTTTTCGCAGGAGCCGACAACGGTGCGGCACATATTTCATTAGCCAGTGCTGTTGCCGTTTCGTTGGGTATCGCTATCCAAAACGTGCCCGAAGGAGCCATTATCTCTATGCCCATGCGGGCGGCAGGCAATAGCCGTTGGCGCTCGTTCCTGCTCGGTTCGCTGAGTGGCGCCGTAGAACCCATAGGCGCTATTGCCGTATTGTTGCTGGCCTCACTACTGATGCCCGCCCTACCCTACTTGCTGGCCTTTGCCGCAGGTGCCATGTTTTACGTCGTGGTCGAGGAACTCATTCCAGAAGCCTCCAGCGGTCAACACTCAAACCTCAGTACTATCGGCTTTGCCATTGGTTTCGTCCTGATGATGGTGCTCGACGTGGTAATGGGGTAATTTGCGCAAGTCTCAACCGTTTTTTGCACTCATTCGTTCGTCATTTGGGATTTTTTGCGTATATTTGCCATCAAATTGCGATAACATTATGAGATGAAAACTATAAAACTAATAAAATCGCCGCTACTGCGGATGCTATGTTTAGCGTCCATAGAATGCTGGTTGTCGGCAACAGTAGCTTGGGCACAGAGCCCGTCGCCCGACACCACTAAGGTGAGTATCAACAACTATTACGGTGACAGTCCCACGAAGGCTGGCGCAGCCAACACGGTGACCCGCGAGCGAATGAACAAAGGTATGATTACCAACTCGCTCGACGCCCTCAGCGGACAGGCGGCAGGTGTGCAGGTGCAGACGGGCGGCAACCATGAGGCCATGCTGTCGGCTGTGCGCGTGCGTGGTACCACATCGCTCACGGGTGGCAACGACCCGCTGGTGGTCATTGACGGTGTACAGTCGGACATCGTCACGCTAAGCACCATCTATCCTGCCGACATCGAGAGCTTCACCATTCTGAAGGATGCCTCGGAGACGTCGCAGTATGGTAGCCGCGGTGCTGCAGGTGTCATACAAGTGGTGACGAGAAAAGGTAAGGCTGGACAGTTCCACATAGCCTACGACGGCAGCATAGGTTTCGAGAGCACCTACAAGAATCTCCACATGCTCAACGCCAACCAGTTCCGTCAGGCGGCCAACAGTCTGGGGATGGACATCATCGACAAGGGCGCAGATACCGACTTCACTGAGGCACCCCTCCGAACGGGTTTTGTACAGAATCACCACCTGGCATTCGGAGGCGGTTCGGAAACGGCCAACTACCGTGCCTCTATCGGTATGACCGACCACAGGACGACGGTGAAGAACTACAACCTGCGAAACTACATTGCCAAGCTCGACCTGCATCAGAAGGCCTTCGACAATCGTCTTACGGTAGACCTTGGCGTGCTGGGATCCATGCAGGACAACAACGTCATCCCCTTCAGGCAGAAGCTGTTTTATTCTGCTGCCACCTTCAATCCCACCTTCCCCGCTGGTGCTAATGCCGCTGGCGGTTATGACGATGTGAATGAGGCATGGTGGATCAACAATCCCTACGCGCTGCTCACCATGAAGGAGGATGAAGACAACGGGCACGTGAATGTCCACGCGAAGGTAACGGCCGACTTGGGCTACGGCCTCACGTTGACCGCCTTTGGCAGCTATTCGTATACTAACATCGGCAACGCCCACTATTACCCCACCTACGTATGGAGTCACGGAGAGGCCTATCAAGGCGACAGGAAGATGGTGGAGCTGCTGGGCAATATAGCCCTGAACTGGAGGGGACGGATAGCAGAGCGGCACCAGCTGGAACTGTTAGGACTGATAGAGGGCGGCAGGAGTAAGGATAAGGGTTTCTATGCCACCTCGTCGAACTTCAACACCAACGACTTCGGCTACGACAACCTCTCGGCAGGCGCCATCAGACCTTGGGAAGGTACTAACTCCTACGACTACAGTTCGAGCATGAGATCCTATCTGTTGAAAGCACAATACACCTTCGACGACCGCTACACGCTGAACGTCAGCACACGTCTCGACGGTTCTTCAAAGGTGGGCGCGAACAATCGCTGGGAGTTCTTCCCCTCTGTCAGCGCCGTATGGAACATTTCGAAGGAGAAATGGATGACACCGCTAAAGCGATATGTATCGAAACTCAACCTGCGCGTAGGTTACGGTAAGAGTGGTAACCTCGGCGGCATCGATGCCTTCCTGTCGCAACAGCTCATCCGACCGAACGGCATCGTGAGCGTGGGCGGTATGCCTACCACCACCTTAGGCACCGTACGCAACGCCAACCCCGATCTGGGATGGGAAATCAAGCGTACCTTCAACGTAGGTCTGGATATGGCCTTCTGGGACAACAGGATTGTGTTGACAGCCGACTTCTATACCTCGCGCACGACGAACATGCTCTATAACTATACCGTCCCTGTGCCACCCTTCACCTACGACCATCTGCTGGCCAACCTGGGCAAGATGCGCAACCACGGTCTGGAGATAGGCTTCGGCATCACACCGCTGCGCCAGAAGGACATGGAGCTGAACATTAACATGAACTGGACCTTCGAGCGCAACAAGCTTGTGACCCTCAACGGAGACTACCAAGGACAATACTTGACGGCGCCCGACATACAAGGCATCAGCGGACTCTACGGAGCCGGCTATCATGGAGCCAGCGATGTGTGCTTCCAGATAGTAGGTGAAACGCTGGGCGTGTTCTATCTGCCCCATTGCAAGGGCTTTACGATAGCAGAAGACGGTTCGAAACGCTACGACCTGACAACGGAGAAATACATCTGCGGACAGGCAACGCCAAAGGCGACAATGGGTTCCAACTTCGCGTTCCGATACAAGCAGTTCGACATCACGATGCAGGTGAACGGCGCCTTCGGACACAAGATATATAACGGTACGTCGCTGGCATATATGAATATGGCGTCGCTGCCCAACTATAACGTGATGCAGGGAGCACCCGAGATGAACATACAGGACCAGGACATCAGCGACTACTGGCTGGAGCGGGGCGACTACGTGAACATCGACTATGTCACGCTGGGTTGGAATGTACCCATACGCTCCCGATACATCAGTAAGCTGCGCGTGGCCTGTTCCGTCAACAATCTCGCCACCATCACCTCTTATTCGGGTCTTACGCCTATGATCAACTCATCGATAGTCGACTCGACACTCGGCGTCGACGACAAGCGCACCATCCCACCCTACCGCACTTATTCACTCGCACTAAGCATACAGTTCTGAACATTTAACATTAAACATTAAATTTCAGTAAACATTGAATATTGAACATAGAAGACGCAATGATGAAACAGCGGAATATATTATTTGTTATTTATTATTTTCTATTTAGCGTAGCACTGACGTCGTGCTCGCTCGACGAGACACCACGCAGCGAGTTGCCAGAAAGCGCAGCCTACACATCTGTAGAGAACCTGTATCTTAACACCGTCGCCACCTTATATAACTACATTGGCGGATATGAAGAAGGTCAGGGACTGCAAGGCGCCATCCGAGGCGTTTATGACCTGCAGACCTTCGGCAGCGACGAAGCCATGATACCCCTGCGCGGTGGCGACTGGTACGACGGTGGTCTGTGGCAGGACATGTACAAACACTCGTGGACAGCCGGTCACGACCTGATGAAAAACTCATGGCTATACCTCTATAAAGTCATCACGCTTTGCAACAGGTCGCTGGAAACTTTAGACACCTACAAAGACATTGCCGGCACAGAGAACCATCTCGTCTGGACGTCAGAGGTGAGAGCGCTCCGAGCCATGTATTACTGGTATCTTATCGACCTCTTCGGCGATGTGCCTTTGGTGACCAACAGCAGCGTATCGATGAACGAGGTAAAGCGTGAGAAGCGGGCAACGGTGTTCAAATTCTGCGAAGACGAACTCCTCAGCGTTGTCAACTTCCTATCCGACGAAAACAGCACCCGCGAGGGCGACTACTACGGACGCATCACCAAACCCGTGGCATACTTCATCCTGGCTAAGTTAATGCTGGAGTCGGAGGTATATACGGGTGTACCGCGATGGGACGATTGCATCAGTTATTGCGACAATCTGGATGAACTGGGGTATAGCCTCGAATCTATCTATAGCGAAAACTTCATGGTTTACAACCAGAACTCAACGGAGAACATCTTCACCATTCCGATGAACAAGAATCTCTTCTCCAACCAGCAGCAGAACATCATCCGTTCGCTGCACTACCGTCATGCTGCGGCCTTCGGATATAACGGCGAGAACGGTACTTGCGCCACGCTGAAGACGCTGCAGGTGTTTGGATATCCAGACAATATGGACCCCCGCTTCGAAGACTGCTACCACTACACGTATGTGTATGACGCAGACGGAAAAGCCATCACCGACCGAACGGGAAAGCCACTGAAATACGAACCTGAAAAGGTGCAACTCGACCTCAGCGGTTCACCATACGTAGAGACGGCAGGCGCACGCATGTACAAATACCAGTTTGACAAGAACGCCATCAAGGACGGCAAACTCATTGACAACGACATCGTGCTCTTCCGCTATGCTGATGTGCTGTTGATGCGCGCCGAGTCAAAGGTGCGTTTAGGACGGGACGGCAGTGACGACTTCAATGCCGTCAGAGCACGTTCGGGAGCAGGAACTCGTGAATGTACCCTCGACAACATCCTCGACGAACGCCTGTTGGAACTCTGCTGGGAAGGCTGGCGCCGATCAGACCTCATCCGCTTCAACAAATATAAGTCGCTCTATGAGGGTCCTGGTGCCATCGACGAGTCCGACGGCCACACCACCGTCTTCCCCATCCCTGCCGACGTGCGTGCACTGAATCAGAATCTCACTCAGAATCTAGGGTATTGATAACCAAGATATTATTACTGTCCAATAGCTTGGCGGTATTCTAAGAGTTTGTTCTGATAGTCGGCAAAGGCATCGGTATGTTTGTCGAGCGACTGTTGGTAGAGCAGTTGGGCTTCGAGCAGGTCGCTCATCCTCGAGGTACCAGCACGATAGTAGTCGCGGTTCAGACGCAGGTTCTCCTCGGCCTGTTCAATACTGCGTTTAGCCAGTTTTAATTGCTGGTAGCTCTCCTCTACCCCATTCCATGCGTTCTGCATACGGATTTTCAGCAGTTCGGCATTGTCGGCCAACTGTTCCTGAGCCTGCTGATATTCTATCTTGCGGCGCTTGATGGCGTGCGAGCCGCCCCACCAGTCGCTGATAGGCACGCTGACAGTGGCGAACACCATGCCGAACGTGTGATTGTTATCCAGCAGATTATGATAGTTATAGCCAGCACCCACTGCAACGGATGGCAGATTCTGACCAACGGCCAGCTTCTTCTGCAGATTGGCTGCCTCGACTTGTTTGCCTAACAACTGATACTCGGCGGTCCCCTGAAGCGCTTGGTCGTGGTCTTGACGCGAGAGCAGTGCCGATGGGGCATCTGACTGGTAAGTAATGACAAACGACGTATCGCGCAAGCCACAGTATTGCGACAGCAAGAGACGGACGATGGAGATGCCATTCTGCAGTTTCAGTCGCTGACTCTGGATGTCGTTCTGGCGCAGTTGTACCTGCAACAGGTCGTTGCGCATGGCCAAACCTGCGCGAACAGCTACATCGACATCTTTATGGATATCAGCCAACAAGGTATCGACAGCCTCGATAGTCTTCATTTTCTCCTGCAGCGAGGCCAACTGCCAGAAAAATTGTTCAGCAGTCTTCTCAACCTCGTTTTCCGACAGTTGCAACTGCAGGCGGCTCACGTCCTCACCCACCTTGGCGAGTTTGTTACCGTTGATAATCTGTCCGCCAGCAAAGACGGGCTGCACTGCCATCAGCGAGCCAATGGTACCGTTTTTCATCATCGACACATTGACGGGATTGGCCAGAGAAGCCAGTGAGGCGGCAGGCAGCATGGAAGCCAGTGTTGTGGCCAAATCTGAAGGAACCACCTCTGAGGGCGTTATCGTTGTCTGCGCCATTCCCTTGTTGGCATTAAACCACAGGCCCGTGCCACTGACATTAGGAAAGTACTTGGTAAACGCCTCCCTACGCTGTTCTTTGGCAGCATCGATGCCGTGTTGGGCATTGCGGACGGCAATGTTATTGTGGAGGGCAGAGTCCTTGATCTGCTCCAATGTATATGAGCGCTGAGAGGTTGCTGTAATACAGCAATACACCGAACAAACTATGGTTACAAATATCTTTTTCATTGCGGTAGCAAATTATTCACTTTTCACTATTCACTTTTCACTTTTCACTTTGTAGATACCTTCCAATAAATAACTGGCAGCATAGTGACTACCATGATGAGCGAGCCGATACCACCTGCGAAGATCGTGACACCCACGGGCATCCAGAACGAGCTCTGGGCGATGATCATCGGCACCACACCGACGGCCGTCGTGGCCGTGGTAAGGAAGATAGGTACCATGCGACGCTTACCTGCCTCGTAGGCTGCCTGACGAACAGCATTATTATAAGCGTTGCGATCCACTGTCCAGTCACCATGATTATCCACATGCTTCTTAATCAGGTCGATGGCATGCTCGAAGATAAGGATCTCGTTGCGCATAATCATTCCCATCAGTGTGATGAGTCCGAAGATAGAGGTAAGACCCAGGGCACGGTTCATCAATCCAAGACCTATCAGTGCACCAGGAATCATCAGTGCTAAAGCAGCCATACAGACGGTAGTGACACCATACTTCTTGAAGTTGAACAGCAGGAAGAAGAACACGATGACCATCGCAATGGCAATACCACCATAAATCTGTGGCATAGCCTCATCGCCATATTCTAACTCACCGCCCACCTCCGTACGCACGCCTTGCGGCAGTTGGATATCCTCTTGCATGATGCGGGCTATCTCTTTCTCAACAGGTGCCGAAAATACGTTCTGTGCAAACTGGGCCGTCACCGTGATACAGCGCTCACCGCCACGATGCATGATGCGACTCTCGCTCCACTTAGGCTGCACCTTGGCAATCTGTCGCAGAGGCACGGTTGCGTTGGTACTGTGCAATCCTCCCGATACCATCGAAGCTGGCGATGCAATACCCAGATTAGCCACATCCGAGAAGGTCATATCCGTATCGTCTTTCACCACGATGGGAAGTTCATAATTACCCTCCCAAATCTGTCCTACACGCAGGTCGCTCGACGTGGCGCTGAGTGCCAGCTGGGCGGTAGTGCGCGTAATCCCTAATTGAGCCGATGTTACAGGATCGAGTTCGACGTTGATGATGGGGTAAGGCTGGAAGTAGTCGGTATGTACCCACTCCAGTTCTGGTATCTGGCGCATACGTTCCATCAGTCGCTCGGCCACCACATGCAGCGAGTCGAGATTGTCGCCATAGAACCGATATTCCAATTCGTTCACCTCCAAATAGTCCAGTCGTTTGAACTTCACGTAGGCATTGGGGAACGTTTCGCTCAACTGGGGTTGATACTGTGCCAACAGGTCAATCGTGGCCTTGTCGCTCTTGGTATTCACGATAAATTGTGCATAGTTATTACCTGCCATCTGAGGTGCGTAGGCATCCATGAAACGGGGTGACGAACAGCCAATAAAACCTGTGATACTTGTGATACGATCATCTTTCTCCAGGGCGTGTCGGACAGAATCCGCCACCACACGTGTTTCGGCCAGGCCCTTGCCGTCGGGCAGGAATATCTCTACTGCAAACTGGTCGCGATCGGCATAGGGGAACAGACGTATCTTCAGCGTGGGGGCAATGAGACACGACAGCAGAATGACGGCGATACCACCATAGATCGTCAGCCAAGGATGGGCAAAGGTAAAATCGAGCACCTTATCGTATGTACGCTGCACCCACTTCGTGATTTTATTTCCGTCCGTACTAACTTTATCGGGCTTGATGATACGCGTTTCGAGGAACGGAATCACCGTTACCGCCAGTACCAGCGACACCATGAGGTTGATGGTAATAGTAACAGGGAAGTCCTCCAGACAATCGTGGAACATGCCCTTCATTGTGATGAGAAACGGATAGAAGATGGCACAGATACAGATGGTAGCCAACAGCATCGGCATGAAATACTGGCGTGCCGATTCGATAGCGGCATCAAAGGGTTTGAAGCCTTTACCTAAATACTCCAGATAGCCGTCGATGACCACAATCGAGTTATCGACAATCATTCCCAACACCACTATCAGTGCTGCCAGCGTCACGATGTTCAGTTCGATACCCATCATATACATGACAGCCACACTCACAAAAGTGCTTAAGGGGATGGTGATGGCTGCCACGATGGCCGAACGGATGGGGAACAGCACCATCATCACCAAAATAATAATCAGCATCGATATCAGCAGGTCGCGCAGAAAGTCGCTCACACTCGTGGCTACCACTTTGGGCTTATCGGCAATGCGGGTCACCTTCACATCTTCAGGCAGTTCGTTCTGACGGAACTCGTTCAGCACATTATCTACTTGTTGCCCATACTGCACCACGTTATTGCCTGGTGTCATCTCCATCGACAGCAGCACACATGGGTGTCCGTCCTGCTCAATACGACTTGACATGGGTTCGTATTCACGTACCACACGAGCCACATCGCGAACACGTGCCACCTTGCCCGTTGCAGGGTCAGAGAAGATAATCTGGTTGGCAATCTCCTCCTCGCTATTCTCCTGTGCCTCCACATGGATAGGCACCTGCTGGTCATCATCGCTAATCGAGCCACTCATGGTGGTGATGCCCTGAGCCTGTAGGCGAGAAAAAAGCATCTGCTGGCCAATGCCATAGGCCTGCAGACGTTGACGGTCAATATAAAGCGAAATCTGCTCTTTCTGCTCACCAAACATCTTCACGTTGGCCACCGATGGGATGCGGCGCAAACGGTCGCTCAGGTCATCGCTATATGTTTTGAGTTCGCGATAACTGCGCTGGTCGCTCTCGATGGCGATGAGCAGTGCCGAAGTGTTGCCAAAGTCGTCGTTAACGACGATGGCCAGCACACCGCTGGGCAACTGTGCTTTAAAGCCGTTCAGTCCGTGTTTGATTTTGCTCCACACCTCGTCCTTGTTGTTCACGTCGTCGTTCAGCTTCACCATCACAATACACATACCGTTCTGCGACTGCGTGGTCGTCTTCTTACGGTTCACCTCGCCGAAGGTAAAGAGATAGCGCTCCAGCGGGCGAGCCACTTGCTGTTCGACCTCCTCGCTGGTGGCACCAGGATACACAGCCACTACTACCCCTTGTCGGATGGTAGCATGTGGGAATTCGTCCTTCGGCATGATATACATGCCATAGATGCCCATCACAAACAAGATGCCTATGATAAGCAATGATATCGAGTAATGCTCCAGAGGCCATCGGAGCCAATTCATCTTATTTCCCATACTTCTAACATCTTAGTTCTTCCATCTTACATCAGAAAACGACCTTGGAGTTTTCGCTTAGTTTCTGATAACCCTCTATGGCAATACGGTCACCAACGTTCAGGCCTTCTGTGACGTTTATATAATTGCCCTGTGTCTGACCGATAGTTACTGTTGTGCGATGCGCTGTGCTGTCCTTGCCCACCGTCCACACAAACAGCGTGCCGTCGGCTTTCTTTTGCACTGCCGTTACAGGAATCATTTTGCCACCAATGGCTTGTGACCCTTCCGAAATGAAACGGACACTGGCCACCATGCCAGGTAACAGCTTCCTATTGCCATTTGCCACATTAATTCTTATATCATACGTATGCGTCAACGCGTCGGCCTGCACGCCTTTCTCTATCCGTCCTCCCTGATAACTGCCATTGATGGCCTCTACCGAAATACTCGTTGGAGTAGTGGCATTGATACCACCTATCTCTGCTTCAGGAACGGCCACTTTCACCTTCACTGTTGAGATGTCGAGGATACTCACAACAGCTTGTGACGGTAAAGCGGTCTCACCTGTTCCTATCAGTTTCTTACCAATGATACCACTGACAGGAGCTATAAGTCGGCAGTCGGCCAAATTCTTCTTCGCTACCTCCAGTTGCGACTTGGCCTGAGCCACCTTGCTCTGTATCTCCACCCACTGCACTTCTGGCAGCGATCCGTTATCGTGCAACATCTTATAGCGTTCCAGTGCATCGTTAGCCTGCGTCATCTGGGCCTCAGCACCACTCAACAGATTGCGAGCCTGCGTGTCGTCCATCTCCGCTATCAACTGACCCTTAGCTACAGTCTGACCTTCATTCACCAACATTCGCTTCACGACGCCCATACCCGTAAAGCTCACAGCCGTCGCTTCTCGTTCTTCCACTATACCCACATACGTCTGGGCATTATCCACCATACCTGGTGATACCATCTGTGTTTTCACTCTCGTAGGAGCCTTTACGTCCTGCCCCTTCTTGTTACTACAGCTAACAGCTAACAGCCAACAGCCAATTGCTAAGAATAATATCTTTTTCATAACTACATATTTTATTTTTTCTGCATAATACTTGACGATAATCGACGAGCCTCGCGCCAGCGGGGGAAATACTTGTCCATCAGTGCATGGAAACGGGCGTTATGGCTTGGTTCCAACAGATGGCATAGCTCGTGAACGACCACATGCTCAACACACCATTCCGGCAACAGCAGGACGTAGGTAGATATGCAGATGCTGTGGTCTTTGATATTGCATTGGCCCCAGCGCGAGATGGTGGGCTTGTAATAGACTCTGCTCGGCTGTACTCCCATCTCCTTTGCATGGCGTTCTATCATAGGCTCAACCAGTGTCTTCAGTCGTTTCAATGCTTCGTCGACTTGGGTGCGAGTGGTCAGTGGCAGTTTATTGAAGAACGCTGCCCGTTGCTTCTGTCGCTCGCAGGTCTTCTTCCTTGCTTCGTTAATCCAGTCATGGTGCCCATCAATAAACCTTTCCACCTCTTTCTTAGGCATTCCTATGGGTGCCGACACATGCACATCGCCATTCTTCACGATGCGCATTGACAACCGACTCGTCCGCCTGTATGTTACCTGTATCGCCATCTACTTCAGCATGTTGTTTGGTTTTACTGTTGTTCCCTATTAATTAATCAAAAAACTTTGGGCAAATATAGTAATAATTCCGCAATTATTCGTATCTTTGCAGATAAAATTTGTGAAATTGTTTCTGAAACGACAACTGAAGGTACTCACCATCCCTGTCTTCATCGAGATGGCGCTGGTTATGTTGCTCGGTGCCGTCGACACGGTGATGCTGAGCCGTTACAGCGACAACAGTGTGGCGGCCGTCGGGCTCGACAACCAGCTGATGTCGCTCGTGTTCCTCGTTTATCAGTTCTTCTCGATGGGCGCGGCGATTCTCTGTGCGCAGTACATCGGAGCTGGTCTCCGCAAGCGGCTGGTGCAGGTTGTTGGCATGGCACTCGTTGTCAACCTGCTGCTCAGCCTCATGGTCAGCACCCTACTCTACTTATTCTCAGAGCAACTGCTGCAACTCATGGGATTAAGACCTGAACTGATAGGCGACGGACTCATATACCTCCGCATCACAGGTGCCTTGTCGTTCTTTCAGGCGCTGTCGCTTACATTTTCCGCCTCGCTGCGCAGTGCCGACAAGGTAATCTATCCGATGGTTGTGACGGGCATCGTCAATGTGCTGAATATCCTCGGCAACTACGCGCTCATCTTCGGCCACTGGGGCTGTCCGCAACTCGGTGTCGAAGGCGCTGCCATTGCTACTGCCACCAGCCGTGCCGTTGCAATGATTCTGCTTGGCATCATCCACTTCAAGAAGCACATCCCCAGTTTCCCACTCAGATACTTTCGCCCCGTTCCCTGGCATGAGTTGCGCAATCTGCTCTACATCGGCATCCCTGCCATGAGCGAGAATATCTCGTACTGTCTCTCGCAAGTGGTCATCACCTATTTCATTAACCAGATCAGCAACGAAGCCCTCGCCGCGCGCACCTACTGCCACAACATGATTATGTTCGTCTACCTCTTCTGCCTCAGCATCACGCAGGGGGGCGACATCCTCGTGGGCCATCTCGTAGGCCAACGCCGCCATCAGGCCGCCTACATTCTCGGCAACTACTTCTTCCGTTGGTCGATGATCATTACGCTCACAGGCTCGGCTCTGCTGGCGATATTTGGCCGTAGCATCGTCAGCGCCCTAACCGATAACCAAGACATCATAGCCATGAGCGTCTGGGTGCTCGTCGTCGACTGGTTCCTTGAAATTGGACGAACGTCAAACATCTTTGCCGGCAGTACACTGAGGGCCACGGGCGACGTCGTCTATCCCTTCGTCGTGGGCGTCATCTTCCAGTGGACCATCGCCGTAGGGCTAAGCTACGTCATCGGCGTCCCATTGGGCTATGGACTCGTCGGAATGTGGGTAGGCTTTGCCCTTGACGAGAACGTCCGCGGCGTCATTCTCCTCCGTCGCTGGAGGTCAGGCAAGTGGCGCAGCAAGGGGTTTGCGTAGTAATGCCACTCACGTCCGTCAAAGAATTATTGCTATATTTGCACTCAAATTTAAATGTATTTATGATATGAGAAAAACGACAAAATTTCTGATGTTGTTGGCATCCGTGGTATTGACAGCATGTACGGACAACAACGACAATCCTAGTGGCAATCCTCAGCCGACACCCGTCGACGCTGGACCCTCGTACACAGACAAGACGGTAGATGTGAACCGCGACGGAAAAGCCTACGGACAGGTATCACTCCGTTTCTACAGCAATATGCCCAGCGTGGCGTATATCTCCGTGGCCGACTTCCACAAGATAATGACGGCTGGTGAGACAATGACGGTTACCAGACTGGGCGACCTCTACGGACTGGCTACCCGCAACGGTACGGCAACGGTAGATGTCAAGGCCGACTACCTGAACTCCACGACCTACGCTGGCTTCGTGGACCTGATGTGGATGACTGACCAGACGCTGGCCCCTAACGCAATGTACGACGGCAACAAATATATCAAGTTCGTCAAGATGGAAAAACCATCGACCTTTAAGCCTACAGGTGGAGCGCGTCTGGACTTCAGCAAATATAGCATCGACCTGCACGACGACGGCAGTAATGTCTATTTCCCCTTTGCCACGCTGGCCGACATCTATTCCGACTGCAACTTCCACAATGCCTCCTATCACGACGACCTCGTGGTAGTGAGCACCAAGCTGGATGTCTTTAGCATCAACACCATCGCTCCGGAATATGCCGCCAAGCCCTATCAGCGTGAGACGGTAACGGCCGATATGGCCAAGTTCCGCTATCAAGAGCTGTGCTTCGTGTTCGACAACCTCTTCGGCTATCCTGGGCGTACCATCATGGAACAGAACGGAATGGCTGAGAAGGGTTTCGATGCTGCGTTGGAATCTGTGCAGAACGGAAAGATAATAAAGCGGTTACTGCAATCGACCAACAACATGGATTTTGCCTGGGGAAGAATGGCCACGCAATACCTGATTGACGATGGTGGTCACACCAGTTTCATGGCAATGACAGGCTTGCCTGAGAATATCGAAGGCGATTATGTTGCCCACTTGATGACAGCTGCCGCCAACTATCCGGAAGCTTTTGCCATGTATCAGGAATGGGTGAAGACGAGCAATCTACGCTCCGAAACGAAAACCCTGCTGGAGGGAATGCGCAAGCAGGCCTACGGCGACGTGCTCTATAAGGTCAACAGCGCCAAGACCACTGGTGTCATCATCATCAACTCGTTCATGGAGATGGACGTGGAAGCATGGAACAAATACTATGCCAGCCAGAAGACCGATGCCGACTGGCAGGAACTGATGAAAAACTATAAGAAAGATGTCTTTGTAGGCTTCCTCTATGGACTGCAACAGGCAAAGGCCGACGGCGTGAAGAACCTGGTGCTGGATATCTCAGTCAATGGTGGCGGCTCGTGTGATATCGTGGGAGCTGACGTGGCCCTGCTGCGCAAGAACAGAACGGTGCAGTTCTGGTCGCAGGACGTTCTGGAGGGCAATAACAAGATTGCGACATACTATGTGGACAGCAACTTCGACGGTGTGTTCGACGAGAAGGATGATACCAATCCCAAGTTCGACTGCAGCGGCATGAACATTGGTGTGCTCTGCAGCAAGGTAGCATTCTCGTGTGGTCACCAGTTCCCCACCCTCATGAAGGACTACGGCTTCCCCATCATGGGTGAGCGTTCGGGTGGCGGTACCTGCTGCATACAGGTGATGCAGACGGCCGACGGACAGAACTTTATGATTTCCACCTATCGCGACCGCTCTACCGACAAGAACTTTGCGAATACCGACGAGGGCATCACGCCAACCGAGGGTTACGCTTTCAGCTACGACCACTTCTACGACTTGGACTTCCTGACCTCGAAGCTGCAGCGATAACAGCTGAGTTTATATCATCTTGCTACATACGAAAAATAATCCCAAAGCATGATTCTGCCTTGGGATTTACTCTATTGGGGAACTTCAGCCGTCCTATGCCGGATTAAACTTCGACTTCGGCTGCTTGCAACGGGGACAACGCCAGTCGTCGGGCAGGTCTTCAAAGGCTACGCCGTCGTGCTCTGCAGGGTCATAGACATAACCACAGATGGAGCAAACGTACTTGCCTGAGGCTTCCTGCTTAGAGAAATCCACTTCGGCCAGAACGGTCGGCACGGGATTATCCAGATCCATCACGCGCTTGGCCTCCAGGTTCTCATAGCCCTGCGGTGTATGGGTGCCACAATAGACGGTGGGATGGTTGCGAATGAACTCGCGGATGCGATTCTGCGTCTCGCGGGCAGCAGGCAGGTCATCGAAGACCACCGACAGTTTATCCTCGTAGAGTGCCTCATCGACATAGGTGATATCGCCGTGAATCATATAGAACAGACCGTCCATCTCTACCACGATGATGCTGTTGCCCTTGGTGTGGCCCTTGGCCTTGATATAGTAGATGCCGTCGGCTATCTTCTGGCTTTCAGGGAAGTTGTAGTAGGCACCGTCGGTATAGCTGACAGGAACGAGGTTCGTGAGTCCCTGAAGCTCCGCAGCGTCCATCTCCTCCTGGTTCACATAAATCTTCGCATTGGGGAAGCTTTTCAGTTCGCCGGTGTGGTCAGCATGCTTGTGGGTAACCAGAATCTTCGTTACCTGCTCAGGCTTGTAGCCGAGGGCCTTGAGGGCATCCATATAGCTGCTGATGTCCTTGCCGGTGAAGATGAGTGAATCCTCATTGGGCACTTCCTCTGGGAATCCTGCAGGCAGACCGGTATCCACCAGAATCACCTCGCTACCCGTATCAATCAGGTAGTTCTGAAGACTGCCGCGATAGCGCACGTTCCTGTCAAACTTATCCTGTCCTTCCTCGCCCCCGAACACGAAGGGCTGGGTATAGAATCCGTCTCTGCGGAATTTTACTGCTTTGATTTCCATAAGCTTAAACTATTATGCAGGCTGCCACTTGCAACGGACGGGCGACACGATGGCACCCTCCTTCTTCAACTCGGCAAAAGCCTTGTCAACTTCCTTGCGATCGATACCTGTGATTTCCGCAATCTTGCCAGCGTTAACGGGAGCGCCGAACTCACGCATGGCCTGTAATACCTTCTCCTTCATAATTCTTGAATGTTTTAATTAATAATGTTATTTGTTATCTGGGTGCAAAGTCAGTGCAAACCGATTGCAACGCCACACTCAGACCTTAAGGTCAGAGAATGCAAAAAGCTCGCTTTTTGCTGAGGTGCAGCCTGACTTCGCCGATGAATCTTGATTCGTCGGCAAAGTTACGACGTTTTTTTATTAAATTGCAAGCCCAAACGAAACAAAAACCGACCAAAACGAAACAATTTGATTAAGCGAGAACAAAACAAAAGCTCTTTTTGCTTTTGTCGAGCGTGAAAATGGTCGATGAAATCAACAGATTCAATTTTTTGTTGTATATTTGCACCGAAAATAGTATTCGTATGTACAGCTTGAAGGAATTTTGGCAAATAAGAAACCTGCCCATACCCGAGGGTGAGTGGGATGGAAACGTTATCTGCTTGGAGACCAACGCGGAGTGGTCATTCGGCGCTAACCAGACGCACGGATTCCTGTCGTGCTATATCTATACGATTATCACGCGAGGCTGGCTTACCATATTATATAATAATCGCGAACTGACGCTTCGTGAGGGCGACCTCTATACCTATTCGCCCGGCTTCGAGATAACCATCCTCTCGTCCTCTAGCGACTACAGCGGCATCTGCCTGCTAGCCGACGAACACTTCACGCTTAGTCTGCCCATCGTACGCGACGCCATCCGCACGGCCTACTTCTCGGTGGTAGAACTCACCTCACCCATACTGCCGCTGAAAACCGACGATTTTCGACGTCTGAGCGAACTGATGCAGATGATGATTCACTATCAACAAATGGGTCTTCCGCTTTCCAACGATAGCCTGCGCATGCTCTACAACCTCTTCCTCACCGACCTCTCCACCGTCCAGCAGCACAGCATCCGCGAGCACCGCTTCCCCAAGCGCGTCGAAGAAATCTTCCTCGGATTCCTCGGCCTGCTGCCCCAACATTTCGAAGAGCACCACGACATCGGCTTCTACGCCTCCGAGCTATGCATCACCACCACCTATCTCTCGCGCGTCGTCCGCCAAGTGTCAGGCGGTCGCACCGTCGTTGACTACATCAACCAGATGCTCCTGATGGAAGCCACTTTCCTTCTGCGCCAAACCTCGATGAGCATCACCCAAATCTCCGACCAGCTCCATTTTGCCGAAGTCACCACCTTCGCCCGTTTCTTCAACAGGATGAAGGGAATAAATCCGAGGGAATTCAGGAAGGGGAAATAATCAAAAAGTGGTCACGTATGTCATTGGTCACGTATGTCATTAAGGAATCTGAACATGAAATATCTAATAATTATATATAAATATATATATTTATATATAATTATAGTATTAAAACCACCTTCTCTTTCGGAAAGCCTTAATGACACTCATGACCAATGACATTAATGACCTATTTCGGTTTTAAAGTCATTCGGCTTCCATTTTCTTTGTCTGATTTTTGCCCCTACACGAGTAGATAAAAATCTTTACATTATATCATCCCTCCCCTCTTTTGCCCCAACGAACCTCCAACCCTTAACAGCGAACCAAATTTCCCCCTCCTTTGGATTCGTCGGCCAAAAGAACTAAGCGACCAGTCGTTGGGAAGTAAACCGCCTGCTTACCGGTTAAGGATCAAAATCGCCAGTTTGAGGGTATAGAAAGATGCGTTTGTATCTCAAATCTCAGATCTCAGTTTTCAGAAGGCCGCTATGCCATCCGAACGAAAGTTGTTAAAATAGTAAACAATATCTTTCAATGAAACACTCACCTGTCCCTAATGTTCGTCTTCGTAGCGTAAGCCACACTATATATAATTCCATAATATGCCCCGGCTTACTAACTGCAGGTCGGAGCTTTGATTAATTATATCAAGCCTTTCCCTTGAACGTATATCCGATACCCTCAACGGCAGCACGTATGGCCTCTTCTGTGGCAGAGCCTTTGATGGTGAGGGTGTTGGCAGAGGCACTGGCCTTGGCTTTCTCTACGCCAGGCAGATCCTCAACGGCACGGACTACGGCTGCCTCGCAATGGCTGCAATGCATGTCCTCGACACGGTAAACGGTCACATCGGGGTCTAAGGGCTTTTGGGCGGTAAACTTACTGAAAAACTTCATCATAAGAGCAAATATAATTAATAATGTTAATACTGTGGCGCAAATAATCTTGAACGTACTGGGCAGGACGGATGAATTCATGCAGCACGCATCCTGAGCGGCAATAGTGAAGTCCCAGCCCGTAGCATTGAGTAGCAGACCAAAGAGGACAGCAAAGCCTACGATGGTCATCAGATAGATAGAAGTGAAACGTCGTCCCATCGACTTATGAACCACGAGAATAGAGGCGAGATTGACTGCAGGTCCAGCCATCAGCATCACCAGTGCCGCTCCTGGCGAGAGACCTTTCATCATCAGGGCTGCTGCCACGGGGATACTACCCGTAGAACATATATACATAGGTACAGCGATGACCAGTATCACCAGCATCTGCAACAACGGCTGACTGCCAAAGCTAAGGAAGAACTCATCAGGTACAGCCACCTGAATCAATGCCGCAACGACAAGTCCGATAAGCAGTCGCAGGCCTATGTCGCGAAGCATATCATAATAGGCATACTTCAGTACACGCCAAATCCTGTTTCCGCTTTCTACTTGGCATGAAGAGGACACATCCTCCTTCACGTCATCCTCACGAACCAAACGGTTTACCAACAATCCACCGCAGACACCCGTAATAAGTGCCGCTGTAGGACGGATAATGGCAAAGCCAAGTCCCATCAGCGAGAACGTGGCCAGAATGGAATCGATGCCTGTCTGAGGCGTGGCGATGAGAAAAGAAGCAATGGCTCCTTTCGAAGCCTTTTCGTTCTTCAGACCGATAGCCGTAGGGATGACTCCACATGAACACAGTGGCAAAGGTATGCCCAACAGCGCCGCCCATAGCATCGATAACTTGTTATTCCGCGAAAGATAATTGGCATAGAACTTCTGCGGCACGAATACGTGCAACACTCCTGCGATGAAGAATCCCAATAGCAGGTAGGGAGCCATCTCGCAGACCACGTTCAGAAGC
>JAEEGG010001693.1_pt1 | contig 58498 bp, 59 predicted proteins | sample 9134161 | NCBI WGS metagenome assembly JAEEGG01 (sample SAMN16246543, study PRJNA631951) | gut metagenome | biome: gut microbiome; feature: rumen; material: CR-attached | host: Bos | place: Iran: Karaj | collected 2018-10
GCTACGCCTTCCCGCTGCTGATCTTCGGTCTCGCCGGCATCGTCAACGAGACCATGGACCGTGTGCTCATCAAGCGTCTGTCGCTCGCCGCCGAGCCGCAGGCCTCCGTGGGCATCTACAGCGCCTGCTACAAGATTTCCATCTTGATGACCATCTTCATCCAGGCCTTCAAATACGCCGCCGAACCTTTCTTTTTCCGCAAAGCCAAGGACCGCGATGCCAAGGAGACTTACGCGCAGGTGATGACCGCCTTCGTGTTGGTCTGCTCCGTCATCTTCGTCGGCATTATGCTCTACATGGACCTCGTGCAGTATTTCGTGGGCGCGACCTACCGTGTGGGTCTGCCCATCGTGCCCATCCTGCTGCTGGCCAACCTCTTCCTCGGCATCTTCTACAATCTATCGATTTGGTACAAACTCACCGGCCAGACCAAGTTCGGGGCCTATATCGCCCTCTTCGGTGCAGCTATCACATTAGTTCTCAACTGGCTGCTGATCCCGCGTTTCGACTACATGGGCGCGGCCTGGACCACCTTCGCCTGCTACCTCTCCATGATGGTGGTCTCCTACCTCCTCGGACAGAAGTACTACCACGTGGATTACGACCTCAAGCGCATCCTTTTCTACCTCTTCTTCGCGGTAGCGGTGTATGGTCTGAGCATCGGTGTCAACAAACTCTTCGGCATCGAGAGCACGGGTGTCCGTTTGGCGGTCAACACGGTGATTTTGGTCGGGTATTTGGGCGTGTTGGCGTGGATGAACAAAGAGATGTTGCGGGGGATTTTGAGACGGAAATAATTAATTCATAATTCACAATTCATAATTCATAATTGATTTTGGGCGTAGTGGGTGACGTTTCCATGTGTCGCAAAATCTATCCGTTTTGGTGGAATGCCCCCCGATTTCCGATTTCCTATTTACTGCTTACTGCACTCTGTTACCCAAAAATCGTATTTTTGCCCCATATTCAAAACCAGAAAAATATGACAACATACGTAAGAACTCTGATGGCGATTTGTTTATGTGTAATGTCCAGTGCGTTGTGCATGGGACAGAACGTGAAAATCTACGACACCTCCAATTCCGGACTGATTGACAATGACCTTTGGGCCGTGGTAGTGGACCACGATGGCAACAAATGGTTGGGTACCATCAAATACGGGTTGGTCAAATTCGACGGCGACACGTTCACCGTTTTCAACAAGGAGAACTCCGCCATCAAAGGCGATTGCGTGACGACGTTGTTTGTGGATTCCAAAGGGAACCTTTGGGCCGAATATTCACGTCCGGAGGAGGGCATCGTCATGTACGATGGTAAAGTGTGGACGACATTCACAGCCGCTAGCATGGGGGTTGAAAGCATTGATGTGCGAGACATTCGCGAGACCCCCGATGGGACGATATGGTTTGCTTTCCCAAACAAAGCAATGATTTACAACGATGGGGCTTGGTCCACAATGAAAATCCCCGCCGACAACATTCTTTGCATGGATGTTCGGGAAGACGGCAGCATCGCAGTGGGTTGCAGTACACAGTTACTCATCTATTCGAACGGAAAATGGAAAAAATATACAGAAAAGAATTCCGAGCTGCAATTAGCAACCATCCGCGGACTGAAGTTCCGTCCCGACGGAGCCTTGATGATCGGTTATGGCGGCGGTTTCGGCGGCGGCGGACTCTCCGTGCTGAGCAGCAACTTCAAAGTGTGGACCCACTACAACAAGTCCAATTCACAGATCCCCGACCACATGATCCGAGACATTGAATACGACGGCAAAAACTACTGGATGTCCTCAAACAACGGATTGGTGAAAAAGGACGGGGTTGACATCTCTGCGGTTTTCTTCAGGGAAGGGATGTTCGCAAATGTCATCAGCGACATCGCCCTCGAAGGCAAAACCCTATGGATCGCCACCCAGTTCGGTCTGGTCAGATACGAGCCATGAGGTGATGTTAATGTGCCGCTGAAGTGTCTGCGCTATCTCACGCACCCTTGGGAGTATTGGAGAGAGTGGAACTGATTTTCACCGTCACCCCCTCGTCGGCCAAAATAACGTCAGGAAAATAGCGTTTGGCGCACTCCAAGAAGCAATCTTCTGATTTGTAGCGCGACGAGAAATGTCCCAGCAGCAGCTTTCCCGCGCCGCACGCCTTGGCGAACTCGGCGGCCTGGCTTGCCGTGGAATGGTCGTACTTGCGGGCGAGTTCCTCGTCCCCTTCGCAGTAGGTGGCATCGTGGTAGAGCAGGTCCACGCCACGCAAAAGGTCCGCGTACTGCATCACCGGACGGGTGTCGGAGAGGTAGGCGTAGCTGCGTGCCGGATCCGGCGGGGTGGTCAGCACCTCGTTGGAAATCACCCGGCCGTCGGCGGCGGTGAAGTCTCCCCCAACCCGGATCCGCTCGATCTCCGTGCGCGGGATGGCGTATTGCCGGATGCACTCGGGGATGATGTGCCGACTGCCCTGCTTCTCGCGGAAGAGGAACCCGTAGCACGGCACGCGGTGCTCCAACGGGATGGCCGTCACGTCGAAGTGCTGGTCCGAGAAAATCAGCGTCGGCTCCTGAGTGTCGATCGGATGGATGCGGATGTCGAATTCGGCGTGGGTAACGAAGAAGCCGATCTGCGCTTTCAGGATGTCCACGAAATCGGACGGCACGTGGAGGTTGATGCCGGTGGTGCGCTTGTCGAGCGACAGCGACGAAAGCAACCCGACCAGTCCGAGGCAGTGGTCGCCGTGGGCGTGGCTGATGAAGATGTGCTCCAACTGTCCAGGGTGGAATCCGTACCGCAAGAACTGCGTCTGCGTTCCCTCGCCGCAGTCGATCATGTACAGTTTGCCACTGTGGCTGACAATCTGGGAGGAGGTGTGATGCCGTAGCGTCGGCTTCGCGCTCCCGCAGCCCAATATCGTGACGGTGAGTTCTACCATGATAACGTGATTTTTGTTTGGTGCAAAAGTACAAAAAATGTGTACTTTTGCCGCTGAATATTCTACATTCATCATTCTACATTGAAAATGCAAGGATTAGTGACGAAATCGACAGGAAGCTGGTACTCGGTGTTGAACGAGGCCACGGGCGAGCGGCTGGAGTGCCGGTTGCGCGGACAGTTCCGCATCCACGGCATCAAGAACACCAACCCCGTCATCGTGGGCGACCGCGTGGAGTACGACATCGAGAAGGACGGCACCGGGGTCATCATCCGGATCGAGACGCGCAAGAACTACATCGAGCGGAAATCCACCAACCTGTCGAAAATCAGCCATTTGATCGCCGCCAACATCGACTTGGCTTTCGTGGTCATCACCCTCAAGGAACCCCGCACCTCCCTGGGCTTCATCGATCGGTTCTTGGTCGCGGCGGAGGGCTTCCGCATTCCCGTTTGTCTGGTATTCAACAAGATGGACCTCTACAACGAGGCCGAGCTGGACGTGGTGGCGGAGCTTTCGGAACTTTACACGAACATCGGCTACCAGGTGCTGCACACGTCGGTGGTGACCGGCTTAGGCATTGACGAGTTGCGGGAGAAGATCAGCGGCAACGTCTGCCTCTTCAGCGGGCACTCGGGCACGGGCAAATCCGCGATGATCAGCGCGATAGACCCGACCCTGAACCTGCGCACGGGCGACATCTCGAAAGTGCATAACAAAGGAAAACACACCACCACCTTCGCGGAGATGTTCCCGCTGGCAAACGGCTACATGGTCGATACGCCCGGCATCAAAGAGTTCGGGCTGATACAGTACACCAAGGAGGAAATCCGCGACTATTTCCCGGAAATCCGGGCCTACAACAACCGCTGCAAGTTCGACGACTGCAGTCACACCCACGAGCCGGGCTGCCTGGTGCAGGAGGCCGTGGAGAACGGCGAGATCGCGATGTCGCGGTATCTCAACTACCTTGCCATCCTCGAAGCCGACGACATGAAACTCGCCGACTGGAAACTGAGATGACGGATTAGATGTTTAGGGTTTAGAGGAGGGCTCTAAAGGACTTGCTTTATAAGTTGGAATATACTTCAAAAGAATGGTCGTCGTAGAAGAAGACGATCTTTTGCAGTTTGCGTTCATGGGAAGCGGGGGCAGTCGGGCGTTCGCGACGCGCGGGAGCCGGACGGCTTTCGGACGAGGTTTTGCGGGAGCGGGGGGAAGCCACCGGCACCCGGGCGGGCGGTTCAGGATCGCGTGCCACGACAGTGTCGGGGACGGATGGTGACATAGAATCGACCAGTTCCCTCACAGTATTTTCCGTAACATCTTCATCTTCAGATATTTCCTCTTCATTTCCCGTAGAAGACGACTCGATATCCCCCTCAGAATCGTCCATAATCGAATATTCGCCGAACAGATCGGTTTGCATCGCTTTTATTGAATCCTCGGCGGGTTGTGCGGAAACGGGAGTTTCCACAGCCGGAACCGGATCGGACGCGGGAACGCCGTCGTCGGTCCGAAGCATTTCTCCCATTCCCATGATGAGCCACTCCGTAGAGATCTCCGGATACTTGGCCAAAATCTTCCGCGCCACATCCAGACTCGGTTGGTTTCTGCCTGTTAACAAATGTGTCAATCCTGAGCGACTAATTCCAATTGTGTCAGCAAAAGAAGATGCAGACAATTGTGAATACTCAACGACTTGTTTAATTCTATCAATCATAATTTACAAAGTTAAACAACCAATAATAATCCTATTCAAAGTGCAAAGATACAAAAAGAATCAATAACACAGACGACAATAATACGATTGTAACGGGTATATTGTTACAAAAAGAATCAACAAAATACGGCTTTATCAACTGTTAAGAACTATTTGTAAAATGTTGATAAACCCATATTCCGAAACATTAAGTAAACTCTATAAATGTTTGAATTACAAACTTATAATTACAAAAGCAAATTTATTCATATATTGTTGAAAAAACTGACCCTATTTTTTAACTTAAAACTGCAAATAAATGATATAAAATATATGGAAATCAATATTTTATAAGAAATAATAAATAGACTTTCCAATCTTGCCCAGAAAAGCCACTTTTCAGGGCAAGATCCTTGTCATAGCGTACCCGGAGAATACAGATTAAGCATCGTCCTTGTTGACTTTTACAACAGTGTCGTGTCGCCGTTGTTATAATTGTATGCAACTGTAATTTACATTTGTATTGTATGATTGCAGCTTGGTATTCATTTGTAAACTGATTTAGAAATATTTATATTTGTGAAATGATGCTCGTTGTTGTGTTTGTTACGTTTGTATTTTGGTGTCGATTCGGGTGTCCACGGCGTTCAAGGACGGGGTAGATTCAATATCCCGGACCGGAATCAAAAAAGAAATCGAATATTGAATTCTGAACGCGATAAAAAAGTATTTTTGCCGCCGGTTTCGGGAAGGGGCTCCCCCACCCTGCGGAGGAAGGCTGTGGTACCGTGACTTGGAAATCTTTCGGGAAAAATCAGAACGAATACGAATCAATAATGAAAGGAGTCTATACATTTTTATTGCTGACCTGTTCGAATGTTTTCATGACGTTCGCATGGTACAGTCATTTGAAATTGCAAAGCACAGCTTGGTTCAGCAAGCTCTCGCTGCCGTTGGTCATCCTCTTCAGCTGGGGTATCGCGTTGATCGAGTACAGCTTCATGGTGCCGGCGAACCGCATCGGCTTCATCGAAAACGGCGGCCCGTTCAACCTCTGGCAGCTCAAAGTCATCCAGGAGTTCCTCTCGCTGACCATCTTCACCGTCTTCATGCTCATCTTCTTCAAAGACCAACCCTTCACCCTCAACCATCTCGTCGGCTTCGTGTTCCTGATCCTGGCGGTGTATTTCATTTTCAAGAAATAAGTCATGGTTTACGTTCATAGTCTATGTTTATGTTCATAGTCTATGTTTATGTCCATAGTCTATGTCTATGTCTATGTCTATGTCTATGTCTATGTCCATAGTCTATGTTCTTATAACTCCGGGGCCAGCGGGTTAGATTGTCTAAATAGACGAAACATCTGATAGTAAGACTTTTACGGACGAAGAAAAAAAATCGTCGAAAAAACAGGGCGAGGCACAATATAATTAACACATATTCGTTAAGAATAGTGTTTTTTAAGTTAATCATCAATTGCATTGCCGATGGATAGAAATTATACCCCTGTCACAAAGAAAACGGTCAAAAAGGAGAAACCTTCGAGGAGAATCATCGAGAACCTCCTGAATTATTCGAAATCACTCAGTGTGATTGCGGGCATTGTGCCGCAGCCGTTGCTTTTCATCAACAACTAATCTCTCGCGAAAGTGCCGCGTATGTCGCACCGTGCCGTCATCGGACTGGGCAGCAATCTGGGCAAACGGGAGTTCTACATCCGGCTGGCCAACCGGCTTGTCGAATGGGAGGTGGGGCGTGTTGTGCAGCGTTCCTCCGTCATCGAGACCCCGGCTTGGGGGTTCGAGTCGGACCCGTTCCTGAACCAGGTGATCGTGGTGGAGACCGAACTGTCGCCGTTGGAGCTGCTGGACGTCCTGCAGGGCATCGAGCGCCGGCTCGGGCGCACCCAGAAGAGCACCGTGGAGGACGGGAAGCCCGTCTATCACGCCCGCACCATCGACCTCGACATCCTCGACTACGACCGGATGCGCTACCATGACGACCGGCTCACGCTCCCCCACCCGCGCATCGCCGAGCGCGAATTCGTGCTCGCCTCGCTGCGGGAACTGGGCATCTCCATAGCCCCTAAACCCTAAACCCTAGACCCTAGACCCTAGACCCTAAACTCTAAACTAAAAGATGAAAGTACCATATAACTATATCGTTGTGGAAGGCAGCATCGGCGCGGGCAAGACCACCCTCTCCACCATGCTGGCCCGCGACTTCAACGCCGAATTGGTGCTGGAGCGTTTCGCCGACAACCCGTTCCTCGAGAAATTCTACAAGGATCCCGAGCATTACGCCTTCCCTGTGGAGATGACCTTCCTCATGGACCGCTATCAGCAGCTCAAGAACCTGCTCACCGCCCGCGACCTCTTCACGGACTTCGTCATCGGCGACTATTTCATCGACAAGTGCCTGCTCTTCTCCAAGAACAACCTCTCCAAGGACGAGTTCTCCCTCTTCAAAAACGTTTTCGACACCATCGCCGATTTCCTGCCCAAACCCGACATGATCCTCTACCTCTACACCCGTCCCGAGCGGCTTCTCGCCCAAATCGCCAAGCGCAACCGTCCGTTCGAAAAGGACATCACCGCCGAATACCTCTCCGACATCCAGGAAAAATACCTGACCTACTTCCGCGAAAACCAGCGAATCCCCATCCTGTTGGTGGACACCGAAAACGTCGATTTTGTCGAAAAAGAATCTGATTACCAATGTTTTAAGGAATTGATAACCCATCCTTACGAGGCTGGGATACACCGCATCCTGTTTTAATCCACAATCTTTTCTTGAAAAATATTTTTCAAAACGAACGTATGTAGCCATTTTTTTACTACTTTTGCGGGAATTTTAAAATAAAGGAAATAAACAAAAAAGTTATATAACGTTATGAACATCAGAAGATTATTTTCTATTCTGTTGGCGATTGTGGTGGTTGTTCTGGCCATCTTTGCCGCACGCAGCATCATGCGTCCCGAAAAATTCAAAACCGTTTACCAACTCCGCAAGGAAGCCAACGTGCAGAACCTGCTGGCCATCCGCAGCGCACAGGCCGTGTACAAGAACGTCAACAAGGTCTATGCCGACGATATTGACAAACTGGTCGACTTCGTCAACAACGGCACCGTGCTGATCGAGAAAAACGTCGGTAATTTCCCCGACACCATGACCGAGGCCGAAGCCTTCAAACTGGGCCTCATCCACAAGGAGATCGTCAAAGTCCCCGCCATGGAAAAGATCCTGGGCATCGACAAGAAGATCCCCGCCGAGAATTTCAAGAACTTCCAGTACATCCCCTTCTCCAACAAGGAGAAAAAGTACGAAATCCAGACCGACTCCATCTCCAGCAAGACCTACACCATCCCTGTGTACCGTATCGAGGTCGGATTGGATGACATGCTGTACAACATGGACAAGTCCATCACTCCGGAGAACGCCGGTCCGCTGACCAGACTCTGGAACAAGATTTTCTACAACAACCTGTCCGAAGAGCAACAATACCGCTCCCAATACGAGGGCATCTACATGGGTTCCTTAACCGAAGCCAGCACCGCCGGCAGCTGGGAATAATACCGCCTATGAATCCCTCTCTTAACGAATACTACGGAAAATCCATTCGCATTGCGCCGGATGGATTTTCGTTTTATAAGCAGGACGGGAAACGCTTGGTTTCCAAGTCGTTCCCGAACGATTCCTGCGCACTGGTCTCCACGGAAGCCCCCCAGTTCTTCGCCCCGGACGACCCGCTCACCGTCGTCGCCGCATGGCACGTGCCCATCCTCGTGCCCTCCGAGCTCTACGACCCCGCCAAAGGCCGCGACTACCTTTCCCTGCAGTTCGACATCTCCCGCCTCGGGAAATCCTTCGCGGACGAAATCGGCGCCTACACGGCCGTCTATTCCCTGACGCAGAACAAGCTGGACGCCCTCTCGCGCCTGTCCAACCCCCAGCAGATCGTTTCGGAGACCACGCTGGCCTTCCGGATGCTGCGCGACTTGGACGCGACCTCCGCCATCTTCATCGGCCACAACGAAGGCTTCATCGACGTGGCCGCCGCGCACAAGGGCGAACCCCTGCTCGCCAACCGCTTCCAGCTGACGGAACCGTCCGACATCCTCTATTACCTGCTCAACATTGTCAAACAACTCAACCTGCGCTCCCCCGAACTCCTGCTGCACTTCTTCGGAAACGAAGACCGCAAGCTGCTGCAACTGCTCAAATCATACAAAATCAAGCCCGTTATCCTGTAAATCATGAGAATCATCAGCGGAAAAAACCGCGGCCGCCATATCGTGGCGCCCAGCAACCTTCCCGTGCGACCGACGATGGACATGGGCAAGGAGAGCCTTTTCAACATCCTGAACAACTATTTCTACCTCGACAACGTGCGTGTGCTCGACCTTTTTTCCGGCACCGGCAACATCACCTACGAGTTCGCCTCCAGAGGGGCGCTCTCCGTGGTCGCGGTCGATGAGAACCTGTCGTGTACCAAATTCATCCAGAAAACCATCGACCAGCTGCAGTACAACGACCAGGTGACAGTCATCCGGCAGGATGCTTTCGCCTACACCGCCGCGTGCCGCCAGCAGTTCAACATCATCTTCGCCGACCCGCCTTACGACCTGCCGGACATCGAGAAGATCATCGACAACGTGTTTGAGCACAACTTGTTGCTGCCCGACGGTTGGCTGGTGATGGAACATTCCGGCAAGCACGATTTCTCGGGACATCCGAAATTCTACGACCACCGCCGTTACGGAAAGCTGCATTTTTCGTTTTTTGTGAACATGTCTGAAGAGAAGGAAAGCGAGGAGAAGGATGGAGAATGAGAAACGTTATTTGATTGTGGGGTTGGGCAATGCCGAGCAGCAATATGCCGGCACGCGCCACAACTACGGTTTCGAGGTGGCCAACGCCGTCGCGAAGGCGTTCAACGTGAATTTCACTGTTGACCGTCTCGCTTACGTCGCCCGCGCGAACTTCAAAGGCCGCGAGCTGGTCATCATCATGCCCACCACCTACATGAACTTGAGCGGCAAGGCCGTAAAATACTGGCTCACAGAAGAAAACGTCTCCGTGGATCACTGTCTGGTGATTTACGACGACATCGACCTGCCGTTGGGCATCTTCAAACTGAAGCCCAAGGGCGGCGGCGGCACCCACAACGGCATCGGCAACATCATCGAGACCCTCGACCGCACCGACATCCCGCGCATGCGCTGCGGCATCGGCAAGGACTACGCCCAAGGCTACCAGGTCGATTACGTGCTGGGCCGTTTCTCCACCGAGGAACTCAAGCTCGTGGATTCCTGCGTCAAACGGGCCGTCAGCGCCGTGAAATCCTTCGCCACCGTGGGCATGCAGCTCACCATGAACCAGTTTAACACGAAAGAGACGGCGTTGGCGAAGACCATCGAGGAAGCCGCCAAAAAACAAGAGGATCAGGACTGACATATACTTATCCTCATCCAAGAGAGCTGCAGGCCCGACACGTGTCAACCCAGGGCGCAGCCCTGGGACAATAAAACGACAAAACAATGAAAAAGTGGACAATAATCGCTGTGATGATGCTGGCCGTGACCGTGGGTCACGCGCAGAAATGGTACCAGATCGGATTCCGGGCGGGATCGCAGTTCCCGCTGAACCGGGAATACACCGCATCGGACCACCTTTCCACGCTGCGCACCGTGCATTTCGGAGGCTATTTCCGTGCGGGAAAATACGTTTACGGTGAAATCGGATTGGGTTACCAGTATTTCAAGAACCGTTTCGAGGTCACCGAGCCCATGGGTGTGCAGAATACGGATTTGGTGGAGAACCGCTATTTGGTCATCCCCATCCGGGCCGTCGGCGACGTGCAGATCACCAAGAAAATCAGTTTCATGCCGCAAGTGGGCATCCTCTACCAGCCGTTGCTGAAGGTCACCACCAACACGTTGGGATACACGAAGCAGACGTTCGAGCCGCACTGGGCGCTGCTTACCGCCGGTTTCGACTTCCGTTTCGGGTTCATCACGCTGGGTGTCGATTACCGCTATTCGTTCCAGCATTATTTCCGGAACCAGGAAGGACAGCGTCCGCAGTACATCGGCATCAACGCCGGCGTGCTCTTCTGACCATTATTGGCTGTTGGCTATTGTCTATGCACTTGCGAGGAACTAATACTCTTTGACTATTGACTTTGACTTTCGCCCCCAAAAACCCTAAACTTTTAACCATCTAACCTCCTAACCTCTTTAACCTTTAAATTCCCATCCATCGTATCGAAAAAAATTGTATCTTTGCCGCCGAATTTGAAAGGGAGCTTAGCTCAGTTGGTTTAGAGCATCTGCCTTACAAGCAGAGGGTCACTAGTTCGAATCTAGTAGTTCCCACAAAAAAGAGACTTTTCTCACGAAAGTCTCTTTTTTTTATTTTTGCACCCGGATAAGTTGAACTCGGGTATTATGACAGAAAAGCCAGCATCACTTACAAATCAGTCAGCATGTTTTTTTGTATCGCATCCGTCATCGCCGACGGCACACCGCACTCTTTTGCCAATTTCGGCCAGCAGGATGCTGCCTCGCAAATCTGGTCAATGACAGATGTGGAATCCTTGATGCTGTTCTGATCGGCAAAGTCAATCAGGTCTTCGCGAGTAATATTGTCGAACTTGCCATTGACGGACATCTGGTGCGTGGCCGTCCATCCGCCGTGAGGATTGTAGGCATAGCCCATATCATAGGCGGGTGAAAGCCGCCATCGGCCGTACTCATCCATCAGGAACGAGATGTTCTTGGTGTGGTCATCCTGGTTGCGCACCACCACGTTGAACACCATGCGTCTGAACATCTCCGTTGCCGCAGAATACGGTAGCCGCAACGCCCGCATCACACCAAAGGCCTGCTCGTATGAATAAGCACGATGGATGCGGTAGTCGTAGTGGGCGATGCCGCAGAGCGTCTGCATGTGGACCTTCTTTCCCTCCTCGCGGTCGAAGCGTTTGGTAAGGAAGTGCGCCCTTCCGTTTTCCTCAATAAGGGAACACTCAGACATATTGATTCCACAAGCTTTGGCCAGTTCATAGAACGAGTATTCCAGTCGGCCGTAGTTGCCGGTTTCTTTGAATCCCGCCGTTGCCGAAACACCATCCAGCTTTATCAGATAATAGTCGAATCCGGTAGGGGCTTCCACCTGGCCGGAGCGAACCTCCCCTGTCTTCTTGTTGTAGGCAATGATGGCCTTCGCCCTTTGTCCGCCAGCGGATGTCCCCAGCCGAAGAATCTCCGCAATGGCGGCCTTCTTGTCATCGTTCAAGTTTATGCCAAAAGACGATTTCTCGGCCAATGCGTCGTTTGCCACGCTGACCAAAGAGTCGATTTCATATTTGGTGTCAGGATTATAGGGAATATCCATTGCGGGTTCAAACTCCAAAGCGCCCATGCAGCGTTTGCCGAGAAAACAGAGTGTTTCGACAGGATTGGTGCTGGTGTGACCCGTCAGAGCCAACCATCGGTCGAAGAGCGCGCGTCCGTATGTGTCGGGAAGAGAGTCCGCCAACATGCCGGGCAGTCCCTTGAATGTCTCTCTGTCCAGACTGGCAAAGGAATAGACACGACCTTCGCGCACGGGCATCATCAAGGGTGAAGGTTCCAGTCCGCGTCCAACAAAACGGCTGTCGTATTCAAAGCGGACAACCTCGTATTGTTCGTCCCACTGGAATGTCCCGACTGGAAAACCGAACATGTTCACTTTTGCCACATCTACCATAATAGTTCCTCCTTTGCTTTTTTTTGCGGGCTGCCTGCGGCTCTTTTCCGGATCTTCTTGGCGGAAGAATGCACCATTTCGTAATATTCGCTCGGACTCGGCTGCGGTTCGTTCACCAAGGGCTGGAGCGCATCCAACAGCCCCAAAATTCGCAATACACGAAGCCAAGTGTCGAACGAGCCTATCTCGCCTTTCTCAATCTTTTTGATGGAAGACAAAGACACCCCTGTCTCCTCGGCAAGGTTTTGTTGCGTGATATTCTGCCGCAATCTCGTCTGTTTCAATTGGTTCCCGATTCTGCGGGGAATCATCTTGTCTGAAAGCATATAGATATCATCCATAACAGTTTAATATTAAACTTTAACGCGGCAAAAATACAAATAAAAGTTGAAAAAACAATCTTTGTTGAAAATTTATTTTTCACACAGGAGCAAAATTCCTTCACGAATTTCACCCCACAAAAAAGCCGTCACCTTTCCGGCAACGGCTAACCTGTTCACTGTTCACCAGTCACTAATCACAATTTAATCTTCTTGAACATCCGGTTCCATCTCACTTTCCCCTTGTCGCTCCACGTCTTGAACTTGTCCAACGAGAGCCACACCACGGAGGCTTTGCCCACGATGTGGTCCTCGGGCACGAAGCCCCAGAAGCGGGAGTCGGCGGAATTGTGGCGGTTGTCGCCCATCATGAAGTAGTAGTCCATCGCGAAGGTGTAGCTGGTGGCCTCCTGACCGTCAATCAGCACTTTGCCGTCCTTCACCTGCAAGTCGTGGCCTTCGTAGTTGTGGATGACTTTCTCGTAGAGCGCGATGTTTTCCGGCGAGATCTGCACGGTGGCGCCCTTCTGCGGGATGGTCAGCGGACCGAAGAAGTCCTTGTTCCACTTGTAGTTGCTGTCGTGCGGGAAGATGTCGGGACTGTACGCGCCGTCCTCTTCTCCCAAAATCAACACTTCATAGCCCTTCCCCTCGATGGTTTTGGTCTGCTCGGCATTCAGCATGGCAACATAGCGGTTCATGTCCACCTGTTGCATGTCTTCTTCGTTGATATTCAGTTTTTTACGTTCTTTTTTGGAGAGTTGCATGCCGCTGGGATGGGAAATCAGGCAGGCATACTGGATGCGGTCGGGATTGGTGGCTTTTTGCCCGTTGATATAGACCTGACGTTCGATGATTTCCAGTTTGTCGCCTGGCAGACCGATACAGCGTTTCACGTAGTTCTCGCGCTTGTCGACCGGGCGGGCGATGACCTTGTACTCCTGCCAGACCACTTCCCTACCCTTTCCGGGCGTGTAAGCTCCAGGGTATTTCATCCGCATCTGCTGAATGTATTCGGGCGCGTAACGGCGGAAAAGGTTGTTTCTCTCGGCCATGCTGGCGTTCGGGTTGAACATGGCCTCGAACTCGCGCACAATGGCGTAGTAGCTCTCCGCCTGCCGCTCCACCACCACCGTGTCGCCGTCGGGATAGTTGAACACCACCACATCGTTGTGTTTCACGGGCTTCAACGCCTTGGAACGCATATACGGCAGTTTGATGATTTCCGTGTAGGATTTCGCGGCTTGCGTGCCAGGCAGCTTGTTGTGGATGAACGGGATGGACAACGGCGTCTGCGGCGCACGCACGCCATACGCGACCTTGCTCACGGAGAGGAAGTCGCCCACCATCAGCGAGCTCTCCATGGAGGAGGTCGGGATGGTGTAGAGCTCGAACCAGCAGGTGCGGATGATGTAGGCGGCGGCCACCGCGAAAATCAGCGCATCGCCCCACGAACGGGCGGAAGTCTTCTTCGGACGATCCAGATCCTCCGGCGTCACGTACTGTTCCTTCTTCGAGAAGCCCAGATACGGCAGATAGAACGGGAAGAACAGCGTGCCGAAAATCAACGGCAGATAGCTGTATTTGTCGAACTGCCGGATGGTCTCCCAAATCATGTAGAAGAACATGAAAATGCCGAGATACGGGATCAGGAACAGCAGCATCCACCACCATTTGCGGCCGATGACCACCTTGATCCACAACCAGATATTGTAGAACGGGATCAGCGACAGCCACGGCTTCAAGCCTGCTTTTTTGAAAATGCCCCACATCCCGACTTGCCAGCCGAGGAAGGAGATGATAAGGATGATTATTAATGCGGTTTTTGATAGAAACATCTTTGAATGGTTATGGGTTATTGGTTAAAGTCTTCAATGAGGGCTGGAAGCCCGACACGTGTCAACCCCGGGTGAAGCGAAGCTCGGGGATCAAAAGGTCAATGTTCGTTCAAACGGATACACGCCGGCGGGTTGCGACACCAGCCATTCGGCGGCGTGGACGGCGCCGAGGGCGAAGCCTTCGCGGCTGTGGGCGGTGTGGCGGATCTCGATGGTGTCTTCCGGGGAGTCCCAGGTGACCACGTGCGTGCCGGGCACCTCGTCCTCGCGGATGGCGGTGACAGGCAGCACCACACGGGTGTGGTCGCAGGGGGTGAGCTTCCATTCCTGCAAAGAATCCACCTCGCTGAGGATGTCCTTCGCGATGTGGATGGCGGTGCCACTCGGGGCGTCTTTCTTGTGGATGTGGTGCGTCTCCTCCACGGCGGCCGTATAACGCGGCTGCTTGTTCATCAGCTTGGCTAACAGCTGGTTGACCTTGAAGAAAAGGTTGACCCCGATGCTGAAGTTCGAGCCATAGACCAACTTGCCGTTCGCGGCGGTGCATTTCTCGCGCACCTCCTCCAGACGGTCGAGCCAACCGGTGGTCCCGACCACGACCGGCACTTTCGCCTCGAAAGCGCGGAACATGTTCGGCACCGCCGCCGACGGCTCCGAGAAGTCGATGGCGACCTCCGCCTGACGGAACTCGCCGTCAAACCGCTGCCAGTCCGCGTCGTTGTCGATAACGGCCACAATCTCGTGCCCGCGTTCCCACAGCACCTTCTCCACGATGTGGCCCATTTTCCCGTATCCTAATATTGCGACTTTCATTTCTATTTTATCGTTATCTTTTATATATCCTGTATCCTTTATTCTTCATATTGGATACGCTTCGCGTTGAAATCTTGGAAAATCAAATGAAAATCATAAAAAATATTTTCTTTGATTTTTGAATGAGTTCTTGTCCGAAGGACAATTTTTGTGGAATTACGGCAGAAATGCCGCAGTTCCTAGTTCTCCAATGCCTTCTTCACGGCCTCTTCAATTTCTTCCCCTCTCAAATCGCGGGCGATGATCTTCCCGTCCTTGCCGATGAGCAGGATTTGCGGGATGCCGTCCACACCGTATTTGTCGGTGGCGTTGCGCGTGGCATCGGTCAGTTGCGTCCAGTTCATCCCCAGCTGCTTGATGGCCTTCGCCTGCGCGTCGGGCTTGTCCCATACATTCAAGCTAACCAAGACAAATCCCTTGTTACTTCCGTATTTTTCATGAATTTTGGCCAAGTTGGGGATCTCTCGGCGGCACGGCCCGCACCAGGAGGCCCAAAAGTCGATGAGCGCGACCTTGCCGTTGATCACCTTGCTCAACTTGATCGGCTTCCCCGTCTTATAATCCGTGAGTTCGAGGTCGATATAAGGCTTTCCGGCGGCCGTGGGGCTCACCCGAGACATCGCGGACAATTTCCGCTGAAGCGGCTGGTTGGTGGTCACCACCGGCGCGGCACTTTCAAGTTCCGACATGACATACTCGTAAGCCGAAGCATCCGTAAGGTCCATACAATCCTCCAGCGCGATAGCCCCGAGCGCATTGTCCTTATTGGTCACGAAGGCATCCCACAGATACAATCTGAGTTCGTCGTAGCAATGGTCCACCTTCGATTCCAGTTCCTGACGCATTTCCGCAGGCATGTTCACACTCTCGCGCAGTTGGGTGTTGTAAGCGTTGATGACACTGACCTCGCGGTGAATACGTTTTGTGTACTTGTGAATTTGGGCGTTCATCGGCGTCCCGGACAGCGAGTCGGTCACCAAATCGGCGTAGATGTCGCCCGGTTCGCCGACCATCCGCAGGTAGTAAAAACTGCGGGGATTGTTGTTCTGCGGATCCGTCTTCAACATGCCCACAAACGGCTCCGTGACGTCAATGTCAAAGGCAAATACGCTGTCCGCAATCTTCATGGATGCCAGCGTTTTGCCCGTATTCATGTTCATCAAGGCGATATTCTTCCCTTGCATCTCCGGCACGGCAACCCGTCCCTTGATATGGCAGTTCTGCGCCGTTCCCCACGACACCGACATCAGGCACACCGCCAAACTCAAAACTGTTCCTATTCTATTCTTCATTCTTAATTCATCATTCATAATTCATCATTTGAAAGACAGCACCACGCTCACGCCATACGACGGCGAGGTGTTGATGGGGTTCGACAGAAGCATCGGGCTCCAAAACAGCGACAAATCGTCGGAGACATCGAAATAGTAGAGATGCGCGTCCACCATGGCGTCGATGAAATTGAGGGTATAGACGATGGCGGTGGCGGCGATGGCGATTTCCATGTTGCGCTGCGCCTTCTGCTTCATGGCGAGGATGTTCTCGTCGGTGGAGCTGATCAGACCGGGAATCAGCAGATCGGTGTGGCCGTCACGACGGTTGATGAACTCGTTGCGGTAGAGCACCATATCCGATGCGTATTTGGTCAGGAAATAGCAGGAACCCTCCAACAGTCCATAGACGATGGGCACTTTCCAGTACTTCTTGTTGTATATTTGGCCGCCGCCCGGGATGATGGACCAGAGCATGGCCGCCGTGGGGCTGTGCTTGGAAACCCGGACGGAGTCTTGGGTTTTCACACGGCCCACATTAGGACTTTTTATGTCTTGGGAATAAGCCAACAGACTCATACTGAGCAGTATAACTGTTACAAGAATCTGTTTGACATGTTTCATACGTGAATTGGGTTTCAGATTTCAGGTAATGGGCAGCAGGCGGATAGCGGTTTACGAGATTAGCAAGCTGACATTCAACGAGAAAAAGCGAAAATTATTGCAACAGGTCCAAGATTTTTTTCAGTTCCTCGTCGGATTCAAACGGAATCTGGATATGGCCTTTGCCGGAGATGTCTTTCTTGATGTTCACCTTGGAGCCGAGGCGCTTGGCGATGGCGCTCTGGGCGGTGCGAACGGCGTCGGAAAGGGTGATTTTCACCTTCGTCTTCCGGTTCTGGGAACCTTCCAGGGTTTTCTTCACCAGCGTTTCGGTCTGGCGGACGGAGAGGTTGTCTTTCACGATCTGCTGCACCAGCTTGGCCTGCAGGGTTTCGTCCTCGACGGCCACGAGTGCGCGGGCGTGTCCCATGGAAATCTGGTTGTCGCGCACGGCCACTTGCACGGGCGTGGAGAGTTTCAGCAGGCGCAGGTAGTTGGAGATGGTGGTGTTGGTCTTGCCGACCTTCGCGCCCAACTCTTCCTGCGTGAAATGGCACTCGTCGATGAGCATCTGGTAGCTCATGGCGATTTCGATGGCGTTGAGATCAGCGCGCTGGATGTTCTCCACGAGCGCCATCTGGATGGACTGCGCGTCATCGACCGTGCGCACAAAAGCGGGGATTTCCGTCAGACCGGCGATTTGCGCGGCACGGAAACGACGTTCGCCGGAGATGAGCTGGTATTTGCCGCTGCCCACGGGACGCACCGTCACCGGCTGGATCAGTCCGTACGTCTTGATGGACTGTGCCAGCTCGTTCAGAGCTTCCTCGTCGAATTTCGTGCGCGGCTGGTACGGGTTCGCCTCGATGGACGAAATGTGGATGTTCGTGTTGCCGCTCACCACCTGCGCGTTCTCCTTCTTCACGGGGATATCCATGTCTCCGAGCATCGCGCCCAATCCCCGTCCTAACGGTTTGTCATTCTTTGGCATGGTATTATGTGTTAATCAATTCGGTTTCGTTATTTTCATTACCCTATGGCTCGGATTCGCCTCACCTTTTATAAATCCCAGGGCTCACTGCGTTCACCCTGGGCTGACACGTGTCGGGCTTGCAGCCCTTTTGGAATATCTTTATCAAACACCTCTACCGAGTTCTTGTCCCTGCCGGGACGGCTCAAGGAATAACTGCTAACTACTAACTGCTAACTGCTAACTAAATGGTGTATCCGTTTTTGAGTAGGAACTCCTTGGCGAGGTTCATGTAGTTGACATGGCCGACGGACTTGACATCGTAGGCGACGATGGGGACACCGTAGCTCGGGGCCTCGCTGAGGCGCACGGTGCGGTTGATGACCGTGTCGAACACAATGTCGCGGCAGTGGAAACGCACGTCCTCATAGACCGCGTTGGCCGACTTGTAGCGGTTGGTGTACATGGTCATGAGGATGCCCTCGATGGAGAGCTCCGGGTTCATGTTCGACTGCACGATACGGATGGTGTTGAGCAGCTTGCCGAGGCCCTCGAGGGCGAAATACTCGCACTGCACGGGGATGATGACCGAGTCGGAGGCCACCAGCGCGTTGAGGGTCACCAGACCGAGCGACGGGGCGCAGTCGATGAAGATGAAGTCGAAGTCGTTCTTGACATCGACGAGTGCGTCGCGCATGCGGTACTCGCGCCGGTCGAAGTTGATCATCTCGATTTCGGCGCCCACCAGGTGGATGGTGGCGGGCATGAGGGACAGGTTCGGGGTCTTGGTCTCCACGACGGCCTCGGAAGCCATGCGGCCGTTCACGATGCAGTCGTAGATGCTGACGGTGTTGTCGTCGGGATAGACACCCACGCCGCTGGAGGCGTTGCCCTGCGGGTCGGCGTCGATGAGCAGCACCCGGAAGTCAAGCACGGCCAGCGACGCCGCGAGGTTCACCGCGGTGGTCGTCTTCCCTACCCCGCCCTTCTGGTTTACGATGGAAACTATCTTCCCCATTACAGCGAAAGGTCAATATCGTCAAAAGTGATACCCAGGTCCATGTCGTCGTTCTTCACGAAGTTGTCGTTCTCGAAGAAATCATCCTCCGCGGGCACGGTGCCGTTCTCAATGAAATCAATCACGCCGGTGAGGGCGTTCTTGAACTTCTCAAAATCCTCCTTGTAGAGGAAAATCTTATGCTTCTCGTAGAAAAAGTTGCCACTGTCCTCGTTGAACTTGCGTTTGCTCTCCGTGATGGTCAGATACATCTCCTCGTTCCGGCTGCGCTTCACATCGAAAAAATAGGTTCTTTTCCCAGCCTTGACTGCTCTGGAGAGCACTTCGTTTTTGTCTTGATTTTCCATAATCTCTAATTCTTTAAGTTGTTCTAATCAGTCGGCAAAAGTACGGAAAAATTCTTTCACCTCGCAATATTTTTCAAAAATTATTTTCTTTTTTGTGCTTGTTGCTGCTGTTTAAGCATTTGCGCCTGCTGTTTCTGCAGTTCTTCCATCTTCAGCTGCCAGCGCGATTTCTTGACGGGCTTCTTCATGTTCTCCTGCATCTGCGCGCGGAGCTTGTTCTCGTCAACCGCGACACGGAAAATGAACATCTGCAGGAACGTGAAGATGTTGAAGAGCAGGTAGTAGTACGTGAGGGCCGACGCGAAATTGTTGAACATGAACAGGAACATGATCGGCATCGTGTACATCATGATGTTCATCATCCGCTGTTGGTCCTTGTTGCCCTGCGTGGGGGCCATCAGCTTGTTGTTCAGCCAGGTGTAAACCAGCGTGGCGATGGTCATCAGGATGGTGAAGAGGCTCATGTGGTCGCCGTACAACGGGATGCTGCGGCCGAAGTCCCAGATGGAGTCATACGTGGAGAGGTCCTCCGCCCACAGGAACGACTGCTGGCGCAACTCGTAAGCCGACGGGAAGAAACGGTACATGGCGATGAGGATGGGCATCTGCAGCAGCATCGGCACGCAGCCGCCGGCCGGCCTCACGCCCGCACTCTTGTACAGGTTCATCGTGGCCTGCTGCTTCTTCATCATGTCCTCCTCCTTCGGATATTTGGCGTTGAGCGCCTCGATCTCCGGCTTCAACGCACGCATCTTGGCCGACGACATATACGTCTTGTAACTGACCGGCAACACCACGATCTTGATGAAAATAGTGAGTATCAGGATGATAAGTCCGTAGCTCAAGCCGTAAGCCTCCAACCAGTTGAACACCGGGATGATGATGAAACGGTTCACCCAGTGCAACAGGAAGAAACCCCAGCCCAGCGGAACCTGACGCTCCAGCTTCGAATCGTACTCCTTGAGCAGACGGTACTGGTTCGGGCCCACAAACATGTACATGCCGAATTTCCCCTTGTTCAGGTCGGCCACCTCGAAGTCGAGTTCCGCGGAACAGTCTTTCAGGATGCTGCCATGGTTGTTGTCCGGAATCTGCACCGAAAGACTGCCCGAAGTGAACGGCGCGTCTTTGGTCACCAAACAGGTGGTGAAGAACTGCTGCTTGAAGGAGACCCATTTCAACGGCGAAGTGAAGTCCTTGTGGTCGGGTTTGCGCTCGTCCAGGTTGTCCACCTCGTCCTCGCTGTCCATATAATATATAGAAGTGATGTTCTTTTCATAATCGAAGTTTTTCTCCACGCACTTGGGCTGCGCGTCCCACACCATCGTGAACGTGCGGCGATTCGGGTAAATGTAGGGCTCCATGTTGACGAAATTGACCTCATAGTCAAATTTGTAGTCGTCGTTGGAGAAGGTGTAGAGATACTCGATATAGGATTTCTGGTCAAGCACCTGGCATTGGGCGCTGTCCGAGTTTGCGTTGGGATAGAGCCGCAGCGACAGTTTGTTGTGCTGCTCATCGACCACGAGCTCGTCCGCATCGGCCACGAAATAGCAGTCGCCGGTGGAGATTTCCGTCTGGTCGCGGAGCATCAGCTTTATCGCCATGTTGTTGGAGCCGCCCTCGTAGATCACCAGCGGTTGTTTGGCGGAGTCCTTGGGGGTGTAGCGGTACACGTCCTTCAGCTCGACCTGCTTCAAATAGCCGCCCTTCTTGCTGAAACGGTAGTATGCCTTGGCGGTCTCCACCGTATAGTCGCCGTCCTCGTCCACCTGGGCGTTGGAGAACCGTTGTGCCGGGGTGAGTGCTGCTGTGGCGGGCGACGCAACCGCGCGGGTCGTGTCCGACGGACCGTCAAGGGACAACGTGCTCTCCGGCAATTCCGACTGTTTCTGTGTTTCCTCCGCATTCAGCGCTTCCTGCGCGGCCCGCTGCTTCTTCACCTGAGAGGTTTGGTAGAAGCTAAACCCCATGAACAGTGCGAAAATCAACAACAGACCGATTACTGTATTCTTATCCATTTTTCAAATTTAAATTGGCGGCAAAAGTACAAAAAAAATCGTAACCGCCCACGGGAAGTTTACGATAAAAACCAAAAAAGGAGACACCTTCCGGCATCTCCTTTTTTATCATTTCGCAGCACCGAAATCCTATTTGAACAGATTTCCGGCGATGACCATACGTTGCACTTCGGAGGTGCCTTCGTAGATCTCGGTGATCTTGGCATCGCGCATCATGCGTTCCACCGGATATTCGCGGGTGTAACCGTAACCGCCGTGGAACTGCACGGCCTTGGTGGTCACCTCCATCGCGGTCTCGGCGGCAAACAGCTTGCAGCGGGCAGCCTCAACGGCGTAGGGCTTGTGCATATCTTTGTTATAGGAAGCCTCGCGCACTAACAGACGGGCGGCCTGGATCTTGGCGTCCAAGTTGGCCAGCTGGAACTGCGTGTTCTGGAAAGCGCTGATGGGACGACCGAACTGTTTACGCTCCTTGACGTACTTAACCGTCTCATCCAGAGCACCTTGTGCGATACCGAGCGCTTGAGCGGCGATACCGATACGGCCGCCGTTCAGCGTGTTCATGGCGATTTTGAAGCCCTTGCCCTGTTCGCCGAGGAGGTTCTCCTTCGGGATGCGGCAGTTCTCGAAAATCAGCTCGCAGGTGGCGGAGCCGCGGATACCCATCTTCTTCTCCTTTTTGCCGATGGAGAAGCCGGGCGTGCCTTTTTCCACGATGAAGGCGGAGATGCCCTTCGTGCCCAACTCCTTGTTGGTCATGGCCATCACCACATACACGTGCGCGTAACCGGCGTTCGTGATGAAGATCTTCGTGCCGTTGAGCACCCACTCGTCACCATCTAAAACGGCGGTCGTCTGCTGCATGGCAGCGTCCGTGCCGGCGTTAGGCTCGGTGAGGCCGAAAGCGCCGATCCACTCGCCGGCAGCCAACTTCGGCACATATTTCTGTTTCTGTTCTTCCGTTCCGTATTCGAGTATCGGGTTGATACACAGCGAGGTGTGGGCCGACACGATGACACCGGTGGTGGCGCACACGCGGGAGAGCTCCTCCACGGCCATCGAATACATCTGGTTGGTGCCGCCCTGACCGCCGTATTCCACCGGCACAGGGATGCCCATGATACCTATCTTGGCCATTTTCTCGACCGTCTCCATCGGGAAACGCTCCTGCTCATCCACCTCTGCGGCGAGCGGTTTGACCTCGTTCTCCGCAAACTCGCGGATCATCTGCAAGAAGAGTTCTTCTCTTTTTGATATTCCAAAATCCATTTTATCGTTAGTTTTTGTTATTTATTCGTTCTGTCCTTTATTGTGAACAGTGAACAGTGATCAGTGATCAGAATGGTTCGAATGAGGGGCCTCTTCACCAATCACTAATCACCAATCACTAATCAATCTCCATTTTCTTGAGATTCGGGGAGATAATCAGCGTGGCTTCGGTGGCTGCCTGCACATCTTCGACCGTGAATTCGGGATTGATTTCGGTCAAGACGATGCCCTTGTCGGTGACTTCCATCACGCCCATTTCGGTGACGATCAGGTTCACCTGGCCTTTGGCGGTGAGGGGCAGGTTGCACTTGTGCAGGATTTTGGGATTGCCCTTCTGGGTGTGTTCCATGGCGAGGATCACCTTGCGGGCGCCCACGAGGAGGTCCATGGCGCCGCCCATGCCGGGGGTCAGCTTGCCGGGGATCATCCAGTTGGCGAGGTCGCCCTGCTCATCGACCTGCATGGCACCGAGGACCGTCACATCGACGTGGCCGCCGCGGATGATGCTGAAAGAGTCGGCAGAGCTGAAAGAGACGGCGCCGGGCTGCGCGGTGATGTAACCGCCGCCGGAGTTCACCAGGTTGTCGTCCTCCTGACCCTCGGCGGGCGTCGGACCCATACCCAGCAGACCGTTCTCCGATTGCAGGATAACGTTCACATCCTTAGGCAGATAGTTCGGAACCATGGTCGGCAGACCGATTCCCAAATTCACCACATCGCCGTCGTGGAGCTCTTTCGCGACTCTCTTGGCGATGATTTCTCTCATTTGATTTTTGTCCATATTGTTCGAAATTTAAATTTGTTCCGTTCTTCATCAGCCATTGGCTCCGGGCTCCCAATATCAACAACAACTCATAACCCTCACTAACCAATAACCATTCACGAATTCAATCCGCAAAAATACAAAAAAAATTCAGTAACAATACGCTTTTTGTTTTATTATTTCGCAACTCGCTATCAACAAGCGGGTTACCGGTGCTGCCGACGCATTTCCGAATCCTCGTCTATTTCGCCACCTTCGACAGGACATTGCCCTTCTGGTCGATGATCACCAAGGAGTTCCAGTCCTGCAGTTGCGCCTTGAACAAGGTGGGGGTGATGCCGGTGATGTCGGTGTAGATGGGCGGCGTGATGACTTCGCCGTTGCCGTTGAGCAGGCCGGAATAGCCTCCGACGCGGTATTCGTAGAAATCGTTGTTCTTGGCCTGACCGAGTTGTTGCTCGCCGGTTTGCAGGTCGGTGTAGCTCACATCATAATAAAGGTTGTTGATGTAGTCGATGATTCCGTCTTGCATAATCTCCCCGTTGAAAGCGATTTGTTTTTTGAAATCCCCGTCCTTATAGACGATGGCATAATCCCGGGCCAGTTCCACGTTGTCGTAGAGCGGTTTGATGACCCAGCGGCCTCTCTGGTCGATCACCCCGAGCTTGTTGGACGAATCCGCCACCACGCAGTGCCCGTTGTGGAACACGAATTCGGTGAGCGGGTTGCCGCGGTAGGAGAACCGGAAGCCGATGGCCACCTTGCCGCTGGTGTTCACGAATCCGATGTAGCCGTTCCTCTCCACGGCGGCCAGCCCTTCCGAGAAAATCCACGCCTTGGTGTAGGTGGTGGGTTCCACGATGACCTCGTCGGTCACTGTGTTGCAGAAGCCACGTTTCCCGTTTTTCGCGAAGAGGACAATGGGGTCCTCATCGGTCTCGTCGGAATAGTGGCACCAGTCGATGTCCTTGACGATGACCTTCTTGGTGACCGGGTTGATGATGTTGCTTTTGCCGTTGCTGTAGGAAACGGGGCCTTCGTCCGGCTCCTCGCCATACTCGTAGGCATACGTTTCCTTGTCGCGGCGTGCCTTGGAGACCAGCAGCATCGTCACGCTTATCGCCGCGACGAAGACGAAAAAGAGGATGACCCACTTGTAGGAGCGTTTTTGCTTCGGTTGTTCGGCGGCGTCCTCCGCGACCGGAGTCGTGTCCGGGGTTTCCTGTTGTTGCATCTCTTCCGCATTTTCATTGAATGCGCCTGTGTTTTTCATTTCTTCTTCCATGATGAATGGTTTTTGCTGTTATGAACTGTTTTTGATTAAAAATTCGCGGCAAAAATAGCTCATTCGGCAATCCCTCGGTCATGGTCGGGGCGGCTATTGTATGAAATGGCGGAGATGTTGTATGAAATGGAAAAAAACAGTGCAGTTCACCAATCACAATGCACTATTCACGACAGGCATCCGGACTTTTCTTGGACCACACGACGCCGAAATCACCTTGATTTCAGTGTTTTTGTGGAATAAAAAAAGGATGCCTCCGATCAGGGAAGCATCTTTTGGGTTAAACAGCTATGAGCCAAACGATTAGAAGCTCAAGACGGTCTTATAACGCATATCGCCGGTAATGACCGCGTTGATGGGCATGCCGAGGATGACGGTGGAGGCGTTGCCGCTCGCGATGCTGGTCCATTCCATAACTCCGTTCACGGGCGGTTGGATGGTGGGATGGGTCATGCTGACACCGACAGTGAAGTTTATGGGGGTGTTGGCGATGGTCGTGTCGATAATGAAATTGACCGTGTCGTTTTGAAGATGGAGTCCGGCGGAATCGACAATGCCGCGCAGATAGAGGGCGTCGTTGTTGCTGATGATGACGCCGTTCTCGACAGTGGGGTCGCTTTTGACGGTGACCGTTTCCACGTCAAGGTCCTTGTCGAGCGGGAAGGAGAACATGCCGAGCACATTGATGGAGAGCTCGGTGTGGCGGCTCATCAGGTATTTGCCCAGATAGGGGGTGACATCGACGGAGGGGTCGTCGGAGTTGCCGTTGCCGCCCGGGGTGTTGTGACCGTGCTCGCAGCCGCACATCACAAGGGCTGCAAGGGTCAGGATGGTGATAACACATTTTTTCATAATGGCTTGAATTATAGGTTTATACAATATACAATCACTAAGCGCACCTCTGGTTCCTGCAAGATGCGTCAGAAGGTATAACGTGGAAGTGTACAAATTATTATATCGGATTCAATGTACAATGTACAATGAACAATGAACAATGTACATCCATTCGCCCGAACCTTTCTCGGTTCATGCGATTTGTGTTGTTGCAGGACATCTTCTCTCGTGGCGACGTGTTTTCCGGCAACGGCACAGTGTGCCGTGGCCGGAAATAGCGCGCGAACGAGAGTGTTGACATCGCCAACAATATGACAGTGGCAGCAAAAAGCTTTTTTCTGAGATACTTATGGTTGGAAATCAAACATGCGAAACTTGAATTATCGATTCAACCGCCGGCAACTCCGTTCCGCCCTTCATTCATAATTCATAATTCTTAATTCATAATTCTGAATTGAAAAGCTTTCCCCGCAGACCTGACGGCCTGCGAAAAACCGCACCGGCTTCGGCATCGCTACCAAGCCCTTCAGCCCTGACGGGCTGCTTCGCGAACGGAAGATTAATGAACAATGTACATCCGGTCGCCCGAAATGCCACGATTCAACCGCTGACAACCCCGTTCCGCCCTTCATTCTTCATTCTTCATTCTTAATTCTTAATTGAAAAGCCGCTCAATCCGATTCCCGAAACAACTCCTAACTGCTAACTCCTAACTTCCAACAGTTTCAGCTTCCACCGCCTGTGGCTCCAGATCCAATACTCCGGCTTGCGGCGGATGGTGCGCTCCAAGAGTTCGGTGTACTTCTGGGTGATGGCGTAGGGCTCCTCGTCGTTGGGGTGCTCCGTGATGAGCTGTATGTCAACGCGGTATTTCCCGATCCGCTCTTTGACGACTTCGTAATAGAGCACCGGGATGTCGTACTTTCTTGCGAAATACTCGGGACCGTAGATCACGCCGGTGGTCTGGTTCAAAAACTTCGTGACGTAGCATTTCTTCGGGTTGCCGGGCGACTGGTCGGCGAGCATCATGTAGGCCGCGGGGATGTGCTCCCCTTCGTAATGCGCGAACACCTCGCGGGCGGTGTCGGCGAAGCAGACCTCCGTGCCGCGACGCGTGCGCGCCCGGTTCACCCACTTCTCGAACACCTTGTCGCTGTTGGCCTTCCCCACCCCGATGCCGTGCTGCGGGAACATCCCGTCCAACGCCACAATCATCCACTCCCAGTTGTTGTAGTGACTCGACATCAAGATTACACTCCTGCCCTCGTTGAAGAACTTCTCCGGCAACGACTTGTCGTCGCAATGGTAACGGTAACGCAACGCCCGCTTCGGGATCAACAACATCTTGATCATCTCCACGGCAATCTGCGAGAGGTGCCAATAGTAACGGTTCCTGATCCTTCTGCGCTCTTTCACCGTCAGTTCAGGAAACGACCGCAACAGGTTTTCATCCACCACCTTGCGTCTGTACCGAACCACGTGGTTCACCACCACATACACCACCGGCAAAAGCAAATAGAGCACGGCCAACGGCAACGCGGCGAGAGGGTAACAGAGGAAGAAGATGAAGAAGAAGGTCATTTTTTATGTAGAATGATGAATGATGAATAATAGATAAAGGATACGGTCAAAGCACCATTTCCCTCCTTTAGGAGGGGTGGCCCGCAGGGCCGGGGTGGTTCTTCGCGAAATCCAACAGGTTGTTGTAGTGCAAGGAGGTTATTTCCTGGATTTTTTCGTATTCGCCGGGGTGTTTCGCGCCGACGTGCACGGGCGTGATGCCCGCGTTGACGGCGAATTGCATGTCAGAAAGGCTGTCGCCGACCATCAAGGAGTCGGCGAAGTCGATGTCGGGGAAGTCGGCCTTGGCCTGCAGCGCCATCCCGATGTCGGGCTTCCGGCAGCCGCAGCCCGCCCCCGCCAAATGCGGACAGCAATAGATGGCGTCCAACGGGGTGAGGTTCTCCTCGAAGGTGACCAGCATCCGCCGGTGGATTTCCTCGATATTCTCCATCTTACAGATACGCTTGGCCACACACTGCTGGTTGGTGACCACGATGATATGTTCGAACTTCGGCCGCAACCACTGCATCGCCGTCAGCACCCCCGGGATGAGTTCGAACTCCTCCGGCTTGCGCACGTACCCGCCCACAATCTGCACGTTGATGACGCCGTCACGGTCTAAAAATAACGTATTCATTCTTGTAAAGGTTAAAGGTTAATGGGTTAGAGGGTTAAAGGTTAAAAGGTTAGAGGGTTAGATGGTTAGAGGTTATGGTTTAATGTTTAGAGTTTAAGGTTTAGGGGTTATTGGTAAGTAGGATAGTTGGTTAATTGGTTATGGGGGTAGTTAATTCTTAATTCTTAATTCTTAATTCATAATTCACAATTGCTCCTCGCCGTTCAGGTTGGTCTTGAATTGGCGTTCCAAGGTGGAGAAACGGTTCAGGTTGTGGCGTGAGAGGACGAAGACGAAGATCACTGCCAGGGCGATCAGCACGATCACCCATTTGGTGAACTTGAAGAAGCTGACCAGGATGGAGAAGACGAAGTAGAACACAATGACGAAGCGGATAATCGTCCAGACGATGACCGCGAGCATGTTGGCACGATTTTGCTTCACCAGACTGCGGTAGAGCTCGTGCACCTTCGGGCTGTTGCGCACGATGCCGAACAGGAACGGCGAAATGAGCAACAATGAGCCTATGGCGCCCATGGTGTTGAAGAGCCACACCGGGATTTTCTCCACGTATGGCAGTTTTTGGACGAACGGAATCAAGAACTCGAAGACGAGCCAAAGCGTGGCAAACGAGAGAACGGAAAACACGAGCACATTCGAGATGGTGCTCTTGATGATGCTGCTCCAGTTTTTCTTGCCCTCGTTGCTGGAGCCGAACAGCGCGTAAGCGTCCAACGCGGCTTTCGTCTTGGGCGACATCCGCTTCTCCAGCCCGTTATAGACCGGTGTGGCCAGCTTGATCCAGTACGGCGTGGTGAAGGTGGTGATGACAGACGACGCGATGATGACCGGGTAGATGTGCGACGGCATCACGTGCTGCGCCACCGCCACGGAGGCGATGATGAACGCGAACTCGCCGATCTGCGACAACGTGAACCCCGACTTGACGGAGTCTTCCAAGTTGGCACCGGCCACCAACGCCGAGGCTGAACAGACGAACGCCTTGACAACCAAGGTGATAATCACCAACGCAAGGATCAGTTTCCAATACTCCAACAAAATCTGCGGGTCGATCATCATGCCCACGGAGACGAAGAAGATGGCGGAGAAAAGGTTCTTAATACTTTCTGTGAGATGCTCAATTCGCTGGCTCTCAGCTGTTTCCGACAAGATGGAACCGATGACAAACGCACCGAGTGCGGAGGAGAAACCCACCTGGTTGGCGACAATCACCATGGCGAAACACAGACCGATGGAGATAATAAGCAGATTCTCGTCGTTGATATACTTTTTGAATTTGCGCAACAGTGTGGGTATCAGATAGATGCCGATCACAAACCAAAGAATCAGGAAGAACACCAACTTCACGATGCTCATCAGCATCTCCTTGCCGGGCGCGGAGTTTTTGCTGGCGGCGACCGTGGAGATCAACACCATCATCACCACCGCCACAATGTCTTGGATAATGAGCACCACCATGGTGAGGCTCGCGAACGACTTCCCCTTCAACTCCATGTCGTCGAAAGCCTTGACAATGATGGCTGTGGACGACATCGACAGCATGCCGCCGAGGAATATACTCTCCATGACCCCCCAGCCCATGACCAGGCCAAGCAGCGCGCCCACCCCGATCATACCGATGATGCCGATAAACGCGGTGATGAACGCCTTGCTGCCCACCGACATCAGCTTCTTGAAACTGAACTCCAACCCGACCGCGAACATCATGAAGATGATACCGATTTCGGACCAGACCTCCACTTCCGCCACGTCAGTGACGGTGGGGAAAATGTGCAGATGCGGTCCCACGAGGAAACCGGCCACCAAATAGCCCAACACAAGGGGCTGCTTCAACAATTTGAAAATAACGGTCACGACTCCCGCCGATGTCAATATCAACGCCAAATCCGCAACCAATCGTAAATTCTCAGGCATCTATTTCTCTATATTACAAATGTATATTATTTTTCCTCGTTCTCTTAAAAAAAAGTGATTGACATTCAATATTTTAAATCCCTATCTCTTCTTTCATGAAGTACAACCGCAAAAATAACCAATTATCCGACACGAAGAGCCTCTTCTCGAAAAAAAACATCAACCGCACGCATATTAAAACACCTATCGTCCTGCACTGTGTTATTATTATTTTTGTAATTTTGCGCCCGTTCCTACAACAGCAGCTACGGCACCCTTTCCGCCAACTTCGGCGCGACGACATACCATTACGAGAGCATGCCGGACAAATTCACACTCACCAATCATCCCGACAGTTGCGTGGAAGCGGTGGCCACATTGCTGTACCACTGCGGTGTCTCTGTCAACATGAATTACGGACCCGCCGCGAGCGTGGCCAACTCCAACCGCATCATCACCACCACAGGCATCGAAACCGTCAAAATCCTAAAAATTTAGGAATTCCCTATTCCCTATTCCCTAAACTCAACTCCCACTTCCACGCGCTCGCCATCATATCCTCCACATTATAACGGCAATGCCAGCCGAGGAGTTCGTTGGCGCGGGTGCTGTCGGCGTAAATGGCGGGCACATCGCCGGGACGGCGGCCGCCGAGCACGTAGTTAAGCTTCTTGCCGATCACTTTCTCGGCGGCGTCCAGCATTTCCAGCACGGAAAGGCCGTTGCCGCTGCCAAGATTGAAGATTTCGCAACGTTCTGTATTTCTGCCTTCTACGAGGTAATCCATGGCCTTGACATGCGCGTCGGCGATGTCACACACGTGAAGGTAATCGCGGATGCAGGAACCGTCGCGGGTGTCGTAGTCGGTGCCGAAGACGGCCATTTGCGGCAACTTGCCCGACGCCACCTGCATAATGATGGGGATCAGGTTGTTGGGCTTGTCGGGCGAGAGTTCGCCGTTCAGTCCGGAAGGATGCGCCCCCACCGGGTTGAAATAGCGCAGAATCAGGGCGCTCATCCCCGTGTTGGCCACCGTCTCGCTCTGGATCATGCCCTCGCAGATCTGTTTCGTGTGCGCGTACGGGCACGCGGGTGCGCCCAGCGGGGTCTGTTCGCTCACCGGCAGATTCTCGATGTCGCCATACACGGACGCAGACGAGGAGAACAGCAGGTGCTTGACCCCGAACTTCCCGCAAGCCTCCAACACGTTCATCATGGTGCCGAGGTTGTTGCGGTAGTACATCAACGGCTTCTCCACCGACTCGCCCACGGCCTTGTAGGCGGCGAAATGGACGATGCCCACCACGCCGGGGTTCTCCTCGAAAACACGGAAGAACGCCCCCCTGTCGCAGACATCCACCCGATAGTTCTTGACTTTCACGCCGGTTATCGCCTCCACCCTGTCCATCGTCTCCGGTGTACTGCGCACACAGCTGTCGACGGATATAGGCTCGTATTTCCCGCTTTCTATCAGGGCAATGATGGTGTGCGAACCGAGATATCCACAACCGCCCGTCACGATGATCTTCTGTTTCATAATAAAAGTTTAGAGTTTAGGGTTTATCGACTGTTATGACGCCGAAGCATTTGCCTTTGTCTTTCAGCTGCACGATGCAGGTGTTGCCGGCGTTCACGAGGGTATCGAAGGGTTTGTGCGTGTGACCGCCGATAATAATGTCGATATCAGGCACTTGGCGGGCAAGTTCGATGTCGTTATCCACTTTGTTGGTGTCCGCGCCGATGTGCGAGAGGCAGACGATGAAATCGCAGTGCTGCCGTTGGAGTTCCTCCACCGTGTTGCGGGCGCAGATGAACGGGTCGAGGTAGGTGACCTCGCGGGCGATCTGCGGCGCGATGTAACCGTCGAGGTTCACGCCGAGGCCGAACACGCCGATTCTCTTGCCGCCACGCTCGATGATGACATACGGTTTGACGATCTTGCCCAATTTCCGGTTCTCGAACTGGTAGTTGGCGCACACCACCGGGAATTTGGCGGTCTTGAGACGGGCGGCGAGGGCGGCGGAACCGTTGTCGAACTCGTGGTTGCCGAGCGTGGCCGCGTCGTAGCCCATGGCGTTCATCAGCCGCACCTCCACATACCCCTTGAAGATGTTGAAATACGGGGTGCCCTGCGAGAAGTCGCCGGCATCGAAGAGCAGCGTATAGGGGTTTTCAGCCCGGATCTCCCGGATGGCCGCATCCCGCCGCAGAAAACCGCCCACGTTGACATCCTCGTGCTTCGAATAGGGGTCTATCTGGCTGTGCGTGTCGTTCGTGTGCATGATCACCAACGGCTGGGAATACCCCGGCACAAGAAACAACATGCTACAAACTAAGCAATTGACGAACAAACGTATTCTATTTTTCATCTTTGGATATATAAGCCTGCAAAGGTACACAAATTTCGAATACAAAAAAAGGACGCGCCTTGCGACACGTCCTTTTATCTCAAATGTTCCGAAAAACTATCTCACCACCGTGAGTTTGTTGTGGGAAACGCCGTTTTCGGTGTAAACATTCATCATATAAACGCCTTTGGCGAGCGTGGAGGTGTTCACCGTGGCCTTGAAGCCTTCAGCCTGCTCGTCCAGAACCTTCTGACCGTTCATGCTGACGATTTCGATGTGCTTGAGGGCGGCGTTGGTGTTCACGTTCACCACGTCAGTGGCGGGGTTCGGATACACATTCGCCACGGTCTCGTACTCGTTGACACCAGTGCCCGTTGCAAGGACCTCCACATCGTCGAGGTTGATGCGGAACATATCGGAAATGTCATGGTGACGGAAGGCGATGTAAACGGTTTGACCTGCATACGAGGAAAGGTTTGCGGTGTATTGGGTTATCTCAGCGGTGGCTGTCTGGTTTTGCAACAGCGGGTGAGTGAAGTCGGCAACATTGGTGCCGGTGGTGGAAAGAAGGACGGAGAAGTTCTCAGAAGCATAGCTCGGATCCTGACCTGCCACCCAGAAGCTCAACACTGCGGGACCCGTGAGGTTCAAGGCAGGGGTGATCAACCAGTTGTCGGGAGTCAGAGGGGAACTGGCCCAAGAAGCGGAGGTGATGTGGCCTGCGCCAGAGTGATTGACGTAACCGCCGCCTTCGCTCTGGGAATTGTTCAGGACATACCAGTTGGCGCCGTCACCGTCGTTGTCGATGAGCGTCCAGCCAGTGGGGACATCCTCGCCCTCAAAACCTTCTTGCAACAAAGCTTGTGATTTGGCCGTGAACAAACCGACCAACATCAGACATGCAAAGATAGTAAACGTTTTTTTCATAATTTTGATGAATTTGGTGAAGATTCCGGTTTTTTTTCAACCTTGCCACACCCGGAATCCATTATGCGGCAAAGTTATTTTCGGTGCAAAACTGCAATTTTTTTTTCAAACAACCAACATTTTTTGTTCCAAAAAAAAATGCACAATGCTTTGTTAATATACGCCTATTTGTACAAGAACCTCCGTATCGAGCGTTTCGGGGTCTTGGCAAACTCCTGATCCACCGTCTCGATAGCGGAAATATGCTCATATTTCGCCACCATCGTGTTAACGGTTTCCAAGTTCTGCTTCATCTGCTCCTCCACGGAAATCTTGCTCCAGTCGAAAGCGGGGTCGGGATAGACGAGGGCGACGATCTTGCCCTTGCGGCCCACCACGACAGTCTCGCCCACACCGGGCAGCGTGCTGAGCTTCGATTCCAGTTCTTCGGGATAGATGTTTTGACCGCCCGAGGTGAGGATCATCGCCTTGGAGCGTCCTTTGATATAAATGTTCCCTTGCTTGTCCATCATGCCGAGGTCTCCGGTGTGCAGCCAGCCCTCGCTGTCGATGGCCGCCCGCGTGGCCTCCTCGTTCTTGTAGTATCCCTGCATCACGTGCTCGCCGCGGAACAGGATTTCGCCGACCTCGCGTTTCGGGTCCGCGGAATTGACCATCACCTCGTTGCGGGTCACCACCTTGCCGCATGACCCCACAGGCTGTTTGTACCAGTGCTCGTAGCTCACCAAGGGGCCGGCCTCGGTCATGCCGTAGCCCACCACCAACGGGAATTTGATGCGTCTAAGCACCTTCTCGACACTCGTGTTCAAGGCGGCGCCGCCCGTGATCAGCCAGATGAGGTTTCCGCCGAAAGCGTTCATCAGCTGGTTGTAAATCTTCTTCTCCACTATTTTGCAGAGCACCGGCGTGTTCCACAACGTCTTCACCCCGGGTTTGCGCAGCGCCGGGAAAATCTTCGAATGGAAAATCTTCTCGATCACCAGCGGCACAGTCAGGATCATGTAAGGCTTTGTTTCGGCGTAGCATTTCAGCAACGTGGCCGGAGACGGGGTTTTGCAGAGGAAATAGACATGGCAGCCGCCCGCCACCTGATAGAGGAATTCGATGGTCATGCCGAACATGTGGGCCAACGGAAGCATGCACACCTCCGTCCAGCCGGCGTGGTTGGGAATCTCCTCCTGACTGTACTGCACATTCGCGGAGATGTTGCGGTAAGTCAGCATCGCGCCGCGCGGCGCGCCCGTGGTGCCCGACGTGTAGTTGATGATCATCAGGTCGTCGAGATTGTCGGTCGGAAGGTCTATGTCCTCGCGCTGCAACCCTCTCGGGAAACGCTCCCGGTAAAGATTCCCGTATTGTTCGTAAGCCTTCTCCTGCTTTTCGGAACGGGCATACAACAACTGGAAATTGTCGGTGTCGAGAATCAAATTGATATTTTCAAGATGTTGTACATCAATGTTTTTCCACACATTCTGACTGACAAACATGGCCTTGGCGTCGGAATGGTTGGTGAGGCTTTCGATATCGGTCGGCGCAAAAGCGTCCATAATGGATACGATGACGCCGCGGTTGGTGGCGATGGACAGCAGCGCGACCGCCCAGTTGGCGCAGTTCCGGCTGCAAATCACGACCTTGTCGCCGCGCTCCAACCCCGCCTGTTCCAACAGGATCTGCAATTTGAACATCTGCGCGGCCATCTCGCCGTACGTGTAACTGGTGGTGCCGTTGTAGTCCGTCAACGCCGGCGCATTCCAGTTCTCGGGAATCGTCCGGTTATAATAGGTGAAAAAATGCCTTGTCGGCTCTCCTTCTCTTTTCATAATCATCAATTTTTGATTTAACGATTTTAAGCTGCAAAGATACGATTTTTTTTCAGAACCCGTTCGTCACGACAGCCGCCGTTCCACGAACAGTTTCCGGGTGACAGTGAAATACATGACCACGCCGGCCACGTGGACGCCCACCACACTCCAGAACGCGGCGGAATAGCCGAAATATTCCGCGATGACGCCCCCGAGCACGATGCCGAGGCCCATACCCAAGTCCCAGCTGGTGAGCAACGTGGAGTTGGCGGTGCCGCGCTCGTTGTGGTGCGCCACGGAGATGATCATGTTCTGGAACGCCGGCCACATGTGCCCGTTGCCAAGTCCCACCAGCAGGGCTGAAGCGTAAAAACAGACCAGATTCGGGGAGATGATGAACACCGTGTACCCGACGGTGGAAATGAGCACCCCGACACCCGCGTGGCGCGTCAGTTTGCCCTCCCGCAGCGACTTCCCGCCCTGAAGCCTCGATAATATCAGCCCCGACGAGAGCAACAGGAAGAAGGTGCCCGACCCGCCGGTGATGCCCATGACCTCCTTGGCATAAATGGCCAGATAATTGCTCAGAATGCCGTAACAAAGCGCGAAAAACACCATGTTGACCCCGAGGAACCAGCCCCGCGTCAGAAAGAAACGGTCGAGGGAGAGCTTCTTCTTGTCGGCGACAGGCGCGCGCTGCGGAAGCTTCACCATAGCGGCGACGACCGCGCTCAACAATGAAAACAGCAACGCGACGACGAACAAGACGTTGAAGTTGCCGCAATACTTGTAAAGGGCGATGCCGACGGTGGGCGCGATGGCGGTGGCGATGTTGTTGCTGAGCCCGTAGTAGCCGATCCCCTCGTTGCGCCGAGAAGAAGGCAGCACGTCGATGGCGACGGTGGAGTTGGCCACCGTGCTCGCCCCGAAAGGCCCGCCGTGAAGCGTGCGCACCAACGCGAAAAGCAGCAAAGTGCCCGCCAGCAGGTAGAGCCCGTAAAACAGGAAACTCAACAGCATGAAGAACACCAGCACCTTCTTGCGGTCGAAAGAATCGACGATGTAGCCGCTGAACGGACGGAACAGCAGCGCCGCCACGGCATAGCCCGACAGCACCATCCCGATGACATCCTTCGTGGCACCGAAATGCTCGCTCAGATAGATCGGAAGCAAGGGTGTAAGAATATAAAAGGCGAAGAATAGCGAGAAATTCGCTACCATCACCTTTACATATTCCCTATTCCAAAGTTTCTCCTTGGGGGATTCCATCTAAAAGCAAATGCCGGCTACCGGATGCGGTCAGCGGAACGCACCAGTTCTTCGTCCTTCTTGATGAAACGGTTCGCGAGGAAAAGACAGATCGCCTCCACCACTATCAAGATGATCAACGGCACTGTGTTGAAAGTGAATGTGAAATCTTCCATTCGTGCCGCGAAGAATTTCTTGAAGACGATGTCGGGACACACCCACAAGATCAACAGCAGCGTGATCAAGAAAATAATCATCGTGAACGAGACCGTCTGCATCTGCTTCACACGGTTTTTGAAACGGAACAGCGCAAAACAAGCCATGCCGGCCGTAAGCGCCAGACAGAATGCGAGATAGTACAGACGGATGACCGAATTTCCGTCCGGGCAGTTCTCCTTCAACGAGATGGCATTATAAGAATATTGTGCCAAATTCGTGGTGACAAATCCCAAAGGCAGGAAAATCAACACAATGGGCACGATTGTCGCAATCAACAAGAAAATGGATTGAACTCTTTGAATCATAGCGAAAATGGTTTAGGTTTATTGAAAAGTTTTATTTAAAGTTATCGGCGGGAGTTTGGTGCCTCTGCCGGTACCGTTCGGCGTGTTGAGGTAAGGCGTGAACTTCACGCTCACGTTCGACTCGGTGCCGTTGCCGTAATCCATCAGGTTACGGGCGAAATTGATGACGTTCTTGGCGTCGCCGTTCTTGAAAATCTTGACCAAGTCCATGCTCAACGGAACATGGATGAGCGCGGTGCTCTTGGGGTTGATGATGGTCGTCTGCGTGGTGCTGCTGCCCTGCGCGATGGAAGACCCTTCCAGGAAGAGATCGTAGTCGTAGGCGCACAGCTTGGCCGGCTTCTCGGTCTCGTTCTTCGCGTTCACGTTCACATTGCAGCCAATACGGAAATCCTTGTTCTTGATGGCCTGGTACGCCTTTTGCAGGTCGGACCACTGCAAGTCGCTGATATTGTTGATGTTGCTGAGATTAACCCCGGCCCATGTGATGTCGCTGATGTTGGCCAGACTGAACTTGCAGTTGATCAGGTTGATCAGCTGAGCGAGACCGCACCCTGCCATGAAGAGCATCGTGACGGTGACGGTGAGGATGATGGTGAGTTTCTTTAGGGTTTTCATAAATTCTTCATTCTGAATTCTTAATTCTGAATTACAATGCCGTCTTGCAGCACAATCTTCCGGTCCGAAAGTTGCGCCAACTCTTCGTTGTGCGTGACGATGAGGAAGGTCTGCTTGAAAGTGTCACGGAGGACGAAGAAGAGGTCGTGGAGTTTGCGGGCGTTCTCGGTGTCGAGGTTGCCGGAGGGCTCGTCGGCGAGGATGAGCTCGGGATTGTTCATCAAGGCGCGAGCCACAGAGACTCGTTGCTGCTCGCCTCCGGACAACTGGGCGGGCTTATGCCCTACCCTATCCGCAAGTTTCAGGAAATCAAGAAGTTCCTTGGCTCTGTCAAACGACTCCTTCCGACTCTTCCCGGCGATGAGCGCGGGCATGGCCACGTTCTCCAACGCCGTGAACTCGGGCAGCAGATGATGGAACTGATAGACGAACCCGATGTGCCGGTTGCGGAACTCCGCCAGCTTGTCGTCGGACAGACTGTTCAGATTCACCCCGTCGATGACCACCTCGCCGCCGTCGGGCTTGTCGAGCGTGCCGATGATGTGCAGCAACGTCGATTTGCCAGCCCCGGAAGGACCGACAATCGTCACGACTTTGCTGTTCTCAATCGTCAGCGAAACCTTTTTCAGGACTTTGAGACTGCCGTAGGATTTCTCGATTTCTTTGACCTCGATCATATCATGTAAATTGTAGGGCTGCCGCACTGCGGCAGCCCTACAAGGGGATTTTCGTTATTATTTCTTCTCGATTTCAGCGGCCAGACGCGTGGTCAGCAACGGCACGACCTTGTTCAGGTCGCACACGATGCCCAGGTCAGCGACAGAGAAGATGGGCGCGAACTTGTCCTTGTTGACGGCAATGATGAAATCGGATTCCTCCATGCCGGCCAAGTGCTGGATGGCGCCGGAGATACCAAGGGCAAAATAGAGGTCGGGACGCACGGTCTTGCCGGTCTGACCCACCTGACGGTCGTGGTCGATGATGCCGGCATCCACCATGGCGCGGGAGGAGGAGACCTCTGCGTTCGGGAACACGTCGGCGAGAGCCTGCAGTTTCTCGAAACCTTCCTTGCAACCGACACCGCGGCCGCCGGAGACGAGCACCTTCGCGTCGGTGATATCGACTTTGCCCTTGTCAACCTTCACGTTCTCCACAAGACGCACGAGGAACTTGCTCTTGTCGAACTCGGGTTTGAAGTTGATGACGTTGCCCTTGCGCTCGGGGTCGCGCTGCATCTTCTGCATCACGCCCGGACGCACGGTGGACATCTGCGGACGGTGTTCCGTGCACATGATGGTGGCCATCAGGTTGCCGCCGAAAGCAGGACGCGTCATCATCAGCTCGCCCTCCTCGGAGATCTCGAGGCGCGTGCAGTCGGCGGTGAGGCCGGTGGTGAGTCGGGCGGCCAAACGCGGTCCGAGGTCGCGGCCGATGGTCGTGGCGCCGATCATCAGGATGCTGGGTTTGAACTTGTCCACCACCTGGCAGATGGTCTGCGCATATTGTTCTGTGAGATAGTCTTTCAATTCGGGCTCGTCGATGCAGATGACTTCGTCTGCGCCATATTCGATGAGCATTTGGGCGTGGCGGGTGATGTTGTGTCCAGGCAGGACGGCCACCACCTTCTCGTTCAGCACGCCGGCGAGCTCATGGGCTTTGCCGAGCAGTTCCAGCGCGACAGATTGGATCACGCCGTCGCGTTGTTCAGCGAATACAAATACGTTTTTATAATCGGATTTTTCCATTTTTCTGTCGTTTTGGGATTAAATGATGAATTTTTCTTTCAGTTTGCTGATGATGATGCCCACCGCTTCCTCGGCATCGACCTCATAGACCTGGCCGGGGGATTTCTGCGGTTTGGTGAAGGACTTCTTCACGCGCGTGGGCGAGCCTTTCAGACCGAGACGGGCGGGATCCACGTCGATTTGATCGGCGGTCCAGATCTCCACATCCTTGTCGAAAGCCTCCATGATGCCCTTCACGCGCATGTAGCGCGGTTGGTTGGCGGTGGCCAGCACGGTGAGCACGCACGGCGCGGGCACCTCGAGGATCTGATAGCCCTCTTCGGTCTCCTTCTTCACCGTACAGAGACCATTGTTGTATTTAAGATCAATGACGTAGGAGACTTGCGGCAGACCGAGATGCTCGGCCATTTCGGGGGCCACCTGCGCGGTGTCGCCGTCGATGGCCTGACGGCCCGCGATGATGAAGTCATAGTCGAGGGACTTGAGCGCACCGGCCAGGGCGTAGGAAGTGGCCAGCGTGTCGGCGCCGGCGAACTTGCGGTCGGTGAGCAGGATGGCGCGGTCGGCACCCATGGCGAGAGCCTCGCGGAGCATGATGTCGGCTTGCGGGGGACCCATGGTGATGACGGTGACATTCGCGCCGTACTGGTCTTTCAGGCGCAGCGCCATTTCGAGGCCGCCCTTGTCATCGGGATTCATGATGCTGGGCACGCCGTCGCGGATCAACGTCCCGGTTTCGGGATTGATCTTGATTTCGTTCGTGTTAGGAACTTGTTTGATACAAACTACAATGTTCATACTTAGGTTATTTTATTACGATTTTCTAAAATATTTTCGACACTAAAAACCAGGCTGCAAATATGCGAAATTTTTACGACATAACCGAATAAAAAAAAAGCGGCCGAAACGACCGCTTTTTGTGTCCCCTCAGGGGCTCGAACCCTGGACCCATTGATTAAGAGTCAATTGCTCTACCAACTGAGCTAAGGAGACTTTTTGCCTTTGCTTTTGCGGGTGCAAAAATACATTTTTTTTCTATCTTTGCAAAAAAAAAATGATGAAAATTTACACACGTACAGGAGACAACGGAACCACCTCATTATCAGATGGTTCACGCATATCAAAGGGCAGTGTTTTACTGCATGCATACGGCACTGTGGACGAGTTGAACAGCTTCATAGGCGCCGTGATTTCGCAAAATCCGAACGATTTTCTGACAAAAGTGCAAAACGAGCTCTTCGTCGTCGGGGGGATGTTGGCCACGCCGGTGGCGAACTGGGAGAAGTATTGGAAGGTGGAACGGCTGGCGGAATTCACCGCGGAGCTGGAGCGCGAAATCGACAAGCTGAGCGCGGAGCTGGAACCCATGCGCGGGTTCATCCTGCCGCAAGGCAGCCGCCTCATCGCCGACACCCACATCTGCCGCACCGTGTGCCGCCGCGCCGAACGCTACGTGGTGCAACTCATGGAGGAGGACGAGGCATACAAAAACGTGCAAGTTTTGCTGAATCGGCTGTCCGATTTTTTCTTTATTTTGGCCCGATTTTTCCACAAGAAAGAAAAAATTTTTGAAACTGTCTATCAATCAGCGAAATAAAAATTTTCAAAAACCTTGACTTTTTCCGTTTAATATTATACTTTTGCGCGCTCAAAAAATAAACCATTTTTAAACGTAAAAACTATGTATTGGACATTAGAATTAGCCACCCGATTAGAGGACGCACCCTGGCCTGCAACACGCGACGAACTGCTGGATTACGCCATCCGTTCCGGCGCCCCGTTGGAGGTCATTGAAAACCTTCAGGAGATCGACGATGAAGGCGAGACCTATGATTCCATCGAGGACATCTGGCCCGATTATCCGTCAAAAGAGGATTTCTTCTTCAACGAGGACGAATACTAATGATTTTTTGAACTGATAAGAAAGCGCGCTAATATGGCGCGTTTTTTTTCAGGCAACAGGCAAAAAAAAAAGCACTCCGGACGGAGTGCCTTTTTTTTGCAAACAAACTTACGATTAGTAAGCGATGCCCTGAGCGATCATGGCGTCAGCAACTTTGATGAAGCCGGCGATGTTGGCGCCCTTCACATAGTTGATGTAGCCGTTAGCCTCGGTACCATACTTCACGCAGTTCTGGTGGATGCTGTTCATGATGCCGTGCAGTTTTGCATCGACTTCAGCAGCGGTCCAGCCCAGGTGAGCGGCGTTCTGGGTCATTTCGAGACCAGAGGTAGCCACACCACCGGCGTTGGCAGCCTTACCAGGAGCGAAGGAGATACCAGCCTTTTGCAGCTCGGCAACAGCGTCAGCCGTGCAACCCATGTTGGAGACCTCGACAACGTATTTCACGTTGTTGGCGATCAGCTTCTTGGCATCGTCGCCGTTGAGCTCGTTCTGGATAGCGCAGGTCATAGCGATTTCGCAAGGAACTTCCCAAACTTTCTTGCCAGGGAAGAACTTGGCGGAAGCGAATTTCTCTGCGAACGGAGCGACCACGTTGTTACGGGTAGCGTTCAGCTCGTTCATGTATTCGATCTTCTCAGGAGTGCTGATGCCTTCCTCGTCGAGGATGTAGCCATCAGGACCGGAGATAGCGACCAGGTTAGCGCCCAGCTCAGCGAGTTTGAGAGCGGTACCCCAAGCCACGTTACCGAAACCGGAGATGATGCAGCGTTTGCCCTTCAGGGTGTCCTTCTTGGCATCCAACATGCCTTCCAAGAAATAGACAGCACCGTAACCGGTAGCCTCAGGACGGATCAGAGAGCCGCCCCACTCAAGACCCTTGCCGGTGAGCACGCCGACGTGTTCGCCACGGAGTCTCTTGTATTGGCCATACATGAAGCCGATCTCGCGACCGCCAACGCCGATGTCACCAGCGGGAACGTCGGTGTCGGGTCCGATGTATTTCTGCAGCTCAGTCATGAAGGACTGGCAGAAACGCATCACTTCACCTTCGGATTTGCCCTTAGGATCGAAATCGGAACCGCCCTTACCGCCGCCCATAGGCAGAGTGGTCAGGGAGTTTTTGAAGGTCTGCTCGAAAGCAAGGAACTTCATGGTGTCTTCCGTCACGGTCGGGTGGAAACGCAAACCGCCTTTGTAGGGGCCGATAGCCATGTTGTGTTGAACACGGTAGCCTCTGTTCACTTGGATTTCGCCCTTATCATCAACCCAAGTCACTTTGAACTTGACGATTCTTTCGGGTTCCAACAAACGCTCAACGATCTTGTATTGATCGTATTTGGGGTGTTCGTTCACGAAGTCGCAAATGGTTTCGAGGACTTCTCTAACAGCCTGGTTGTACAAAGGTTGTCCAGGGTTCTTTTCTTCAGTTTGTTTGATTAATTTTTGAAGATCCATACTATTTATTAATTTAAGTTGGTGTTTTTTTTGAATTGGAAATTCGGGTGCAAAAGTATAAAATTTCTATGACATTGAGCCAAATAAAAATATTTTTTTGAACTATTCCCCTACCAGCTGCTTCACGGCCTTCTCCAGGTCGGCGCCGCGGAGGTTGCGCTGCACGATGCGCCCCTCCCTGTCGAGCAGGAATGTCGAGGGTATGGAGCTCACTCCGTAGATGGCGGCCGCCTTCGACTGCCACTTCTTGAGGTCGCTGACGTGGTTGGGCCACACCAGCTTGTCGGCCTCGATGGCGCGTTTCCAGGAATCGGCGTCGCTGTCCAACGAAACGCTGAACACCTCGAAGCCCTTGTCATGGTATTTGCTGTAGATATTGGTCACATTGGGGTTCTCGCGACGGCAGGGGCCGCACCAGGAGGCCCAGAAATCGACCAGCACCACTTTTCCGCGCAGGTCGGAGAGTTTGCGCATCTTCCCGCTCGGGTCCGGGAACTCCAACTCCGGGGCGATGGCACCGATGGCGATCTTCGCGGCGGGGGAATTCATGTAGTTCCAACGGTCTTTCACAATCAAATGCTCGGGGTATTTCTCGTGCAACGCCGTGATCACCTCTTCGTGCAAAGAAGCGTTCTGCTCCCGCGAGAAGATGTCGAGGAACATCAACACGCAGATGTCCTGCTTGTGCGTACGGATGGCTTCCTTGAGACGGGAAGTCAGATACGCATCTATCTCATTGTAAGACTTCTGGTATTTCGCCACCACTTTGGTCAAGTAATCCTGCGACTGGGCGACGAGCACGTCGGCACGCTGCTTGTCGTTGACCATCAGGCTCTGATATGCGGCTTTCTGACCCACCACGTTTTGCAACGAAGGATACAGTTCCGTCACCACGCGGTTCACCCACTTGCCCTGGTTGCCCTTCTTGTCCCACAAATTGTTGAACGAAAGGCTGTCTTTCTCGGCCAGAAGCTTTTTCACCGTCGGCATGATGGCGCCGAGGGATTTCTCCGCAACATCGTGGCGGCTCTTCAAATCCGAACGATATTGGTCGAAAAGGGTGTAGAAATCTTTCACGCCGGCCACGCGCGGGGAAGTGAAACCGTAGTAACGGTCCACATTCTCCAAATAGTTGGCGAACGGGCCGTAGTTGATTTCAACTTTCTTCAGCATCCGGTTGGCCACGTCTGCGCACTCCTCCACGGCACTGCCCTTCACCTTGCCGCCGGAAACGGACTGTGACAATATATTATATAATGTATCCATATTGTCAAAAGCGTTCAGCACATAGCCGTCCACATCGTCGTTGGTCTGGCGGTAAAGATTGATTTTCTGAGCGAAATCAGTCCAATAGACCTTGTCTTTGTCGGCCTGCAGCGCCGCGTTGATGCTGTCCAGTGCCTCCTTCTTGTGCAGCGCGAGATAAGCCATTTCCTTCACGTTGCTCATGGATTCGGAACCGGAAACAGAGACGATCTGCTGCAGATTCTCGGCGTCGAGGGTCATGTTCACCTTCTCGCCGGGCACCACGACGAACAGCATCGAGGAGCCGTTGCCGAAATCGAACCGGTAGATGTCGTTCGGCAAACTGACCGTCATGTCGAACTGGTCGTTCTGGATGTCCGCAGAGGCGTGCTGGGTCATCGTGCTGCCGTATGCAGAAGTGAGCGTCACGCGCTGGAAATGATTGTTCAGCAGCGACACATGGATGGACGTGGGAGCCTGCGCGAACAAGGAACCCAACGTCAGACAGATAACTGAAATCAACAATGTTATTCTCTTCATATCGTTCAAAAAAAAGCGGCGCAAAGATACATTTTTTATTGTAACGATGACCTTAGACTTAGACTTAGAACTTAGACTTAGAACTTAGACTTAGACTTAAGACTTAGACTATGACGTTGCCCACTTAATTCTTAATTCTTAATTCTACATTCTACATTCCACATTCTTCATTAAAAAAAGACTATCTTTGCCGCTTAAAATGAAAGTAGTATGAAAAACAGTATTGAACACCTTGACGAACTGTTCCCGGAGTCCTTTGACGAGGCGCAGAAAGCGAAAGCCAAAACATTGTTTTACAAACAGTTATCATTGTTTGCACACGAATATTACCGTGGCAAGATGGGGGCGCTTCCGAAAGTGCCGATCGAGAGCCTGAACTGGTTCAACGCATGGTACACGCCGGGCGTTTCGGCCATTTCCACCACCATCCGCGACGACAACGACCGTTCGTTCCAGCTCAGCAACCGCTCGAACATGGTGGCGGTGGTCAGCGACAGCACCCGTGTGCTCGGCGACGGCGACTGCACGCCTCCCGGCGGACTCGGCGTGATGGAGGGCAAGGCGCTCATCATGAAATACTTGGGCGGCATCGACGCCACCGCGCTCTGCATCGACAGCCGCGACGAGAACGGCGAACACCAGCCCGACAAGATCATCGACTTCGTGAAGATGGTGCAGCCCAGCTTCGGGGCCATCAACCTCGAGGACATCTCGCAGCCCAACTGTTTTCGCGTGCTGGACGTGCTGCGCGAGGAATGCGACATCCCCGTCTGGCACGACGACGCGCAAGGCACCGCCTGCGTGACGCTCGCCGGCGTGCTCAACGCCCTCAAACTCGTAGGCAAACGCCTCGACGAGGTGAAAATCGTCCTCTACGGCTCGGGCGCGGCCAACTGCAGCATCGCCCGCCTCATGATGGAGGACGGTGCGAAACCCGAGAACATCATCCTGTTCGACAGCAAGAGCGCGCTGCACAAAAACCGCGAACGCTACAAAAACGACCCGCGCTATTACCCGCAGTGGAAGCTCTGCCAAACCACCAACCCGCAGTGCATCGAAACCGAAGAAGAGGCTTTCAAGGACGCCGACGTCCTGGTGGCGCTCTCCAAACCCGGTCCTGACACCATCAAGCCGGAGTGGGTCTCGCTGATGGCGGAGAAGGCCATCGTGTTCGTCTGCGCCAACCCCGTGCCGGAGATCTACCCGCACGCCGCCAAAGCCGCCGGCGCCTACATCGTGGCCACCGGTCGCGGCGACTTCCCCAACCAGGTCAACAATTCCGTCTGCTTCCCCTCCATCCTGAAGGGAACGCTGCTCGTCGCCGCACGCAAGATCACCGACGAGATGGCCGTCTGCGCCGCGCACGCCATCGCCGACTTCGCCGAACGGCAGGGCATCTCCGTGGACCACATCATGCCCACCATGATGGACAGCGACCTCTTCCCCGAGGTGGCCGCCGCCGTGGGCGAATGCGCCGTCAAGGCCGGTCTCGCCCGCAACCCGCTCACCCGCGAGGAAATCTACCGACTGGCCAAGCGCGACATCGACGAAACCCACCGCGTGATGGAACTCCTTGTCGAACAAGGCATCATCGAACAATTCCCCGAAGCCGAAGTGAAACGGATTCTGGACGAGGTGGTGAAGACAATTCAGAATTAAGAATTAAGAATTAAGAATTAAGAATGTAGTTCGTAAATGCCCCAATATTATTGAACTTTTTCCTTGAAAGCCCTGTAAGGGTGTCGTATGTCAACCCGGGGTGAAACGAAACTGAGCTCTGGGATATTACAAACAACCTATATGTTCACCGACAATATACAAACCTTCAAGCAATTAGGTCAACAGCTTGCCGACCCGCAATGGCTCGACCAAACTTTCGGGGCGGCCATCGAACGGCAGTATCGTGAGAACAGCTGGTTCACACCGGAATTCTGCCGCCATGCGCTCGCCGCCATCGGACAGATGCTCGCGCCCGAGGCTCTGGATACTTATTATACTCGTTATCAAGACATTATACCGACGGAAGCCCCGCACCGCACCGTCGCTGTGATCTCCGCCGGCAACATTCCCGCCGCCGCCTTCCACGACTTCTTCTGCATCCTCGTCAGCGGCAACGACTACCAGGGCAAACTCTCTTCGCAAGACAAGCACCTGCTTCCCGCGCTCGCGCAGGAGCTCGTCAAGATTGAGCCGCGTTTCGCAGAACGGATCGCGTTCGTGGAAAAGGTCTCCGATTTCGACGGGGTCATCGCCACCGGGAGCAACAACAGCGCGCGTTACTTCGACTACTACTTCAGCAAATACCCGCACATCCTGCGCAAGAACCGCAACAGCGTGGCCGTCCTCAACGGCACCGAAACCGAGGAGCAACTCCGCCTTCTGGCCGATGACATCTACCTCTACTTCGGACTCGGCTGCCGCTCCGTCTCCAAACTCTTCGTCCCGAAAGACTACGATTTCGTCCCCTTCCTGCGAATTTTGACCCGGGAGAGCCAGCCCATCGCCCAGCACCACCAGTTCAACAACAACCTCGAATACCAGAAAGCCGTGCATCTGATGAACAAGCTTTACTATATGGATGCCGGAACCTTCCTGCTGACTGAAAACCAGAACTATGCATCGCCCATCGGGATGGTTTACTACGAATACTACGACGACATTGAGGCCGTCAACCGCCGCTTGGAGACCGACGCCGACCAACTCCAGTGCATCGTCAGCCGCGACCCGCACATCACGAACGCTGAACCTTTCGGCCACGCCCAATCCCCCACCCTCACCGACTACCCCGACCGCATTGACACCCTCCGCTGGCTGTTGGCTTTTAGCTGTTAGCTTTTGGCTGTTGGCTGTTCTACTGGCGAGAAACTGATGACTGATGACTATAACAATGACTATGACTAATGACTAATAACTATGACTATGACTAATGACTATGACTAATAACCATATCCTACTTTCTACTCCCTGATCACTGATCACTGATCACTAATCACTAATCACTACTCCCTATTCCCTAAACAATGAAAAAACGCATCATCGTCACGCTGTTCATTTTGGTCGGGTTGTCCGCCATACCGCTGATTTTCGGCATTTTCTATCTGTACACGGAGGCCGAGAAGGTGCAGCGGAGCATCTTCGTCAACGAGGTGTTGTCGGCAGGCAACGAAGTGGTGAACCGGATCGACGCCACCATCAAGAACGACACGACCGCGCTTTTCGACCTGGAGATGGACAATGTTGACCGGCGGGAGATCGACACCGCCAGCATCATCTCCATGCAACAGACTCGCAAGTTCTTGATCGACAGTGTGAACAACCAACCCATCGGCGTTATCAAGACAACCATCTATTTCCAGGAAAACGACACCCGCGTCATTGCCAACGACACGGAGTATTTCACGGCCGCTTTCCGCCGGCTCTTCCCGCTCTACAACGAATCTTGGGACCCCAAGAAGCCCCAGAACGGCATTTCCAACACCTTCAACATCAAAGACAAAAAACTGATCGAGCTGGACAGCACCACGTTGGCGTTGCTCAATCCGGAAGCCTTGCAGCTGATGATTTCCGATGCCTTGAAAAACGAGAACATCGATTCGCGGTTCGACTTCGCGCTGTTCAACGCGTTCACTTCGCAGTTTGTCGTGAAACCGCAAAGCACCCCACCCGACCAGATGCTGAACAGCGAATTCGTCTTTCTGCTCAAATACAACGAAAAAATCAGCTCGCCGCACTACCTGATCATCCAATTCCCCACCGTCCGGGGCATCGTGTTCAAACGGATGAGCAACATCATCATCTTGATTGTCGTCTTCTTCGCCATCACCTTCACCGTCGCGTTTGTCGCTCTTTACTCGCTCTACCGGCAGAAAAAAACAACGGAGGTCACCAATGACTTCATCAACAACGTGACCCACGAGTTCAAGACCCCCATCGCCACCATCTCGCTGGCATGCGAGGTGCTTGCCGACCCCACTATGCTGGAAGACAAAGACATACGCGCCTCCTACGTGGAAATCATCAATGACGAAAACAACCGATTGAAGGATATGGTGACCACCGTGCTGGAAACGGCGCAGCTCCGCAAAGGACAAATCAAGATGAACGTGGAACTGATTGACATGCACGAACTTATCCAAAAAGTCACCGACAGTTTCGCCCTGCTCGTCAACTCCTCGAACGGCACCCTGACCGTGGCGCTGAACGCCGACAAGTCGCAACTTTTCGGCGACCGCACGCACCTGACCAACACCCTCACGAATCTGATCGAAAACGGCATCAAATACTCGAACGAAAGTCCTGAAATCCTGGTTTACACCCTTTCCGACGAGAAAAACTTCATCGTTTCCGTGACCGACAAGGGCATCGGCATCCCGCAGACCGCCATCGGCAAAATCTTCGACAACTTCTACCGCGTCCCTCACGGCAACATCCACAATGTCAAAGGCTATGGCTTAGGATTGGGCTACGTGAAGAAAATCGTGCAACTCCATCACGGCCGCATCGAAGTCAAAAGCGAAGAGGGAAAAGGCAGCACCTTCACCATATATCTACCCCTTAAGATTGGTTAAAGTTAAGGGTTAAAAGGTTAAAAGGTTAAAGGTTAACAGGTTAAAGGGTTAGGAGAAAAACAGGCAGAAGAGGTAAACGGGGAGGGTGGCGAAGAGGATGGAATCGACGCGGTCGAGGACGCCGCCGTGGCCGGGGATGATTTTGCCGCTGTCTTTCACGCCGGCCTTGCGCTTGAACATCGACTCCAGGAGGTCGCCCATCAGGCCGAAAACCTCTGTCAGCAAGGCCACGACAATCCAATGCCACACTTTGAGTCCCGCCGACTGGAAGAACGGGATGTAGGAAAGCCCGACCGCCAGTCCGACGGTTACAACACAGCTGCACAAAAAGCCTTCCCACGTTTTGCCGGGTGAAATGCTCGGAGCCAACTTGTGCTTGCCGAACAGCGAACCGAAGACGTATGCGGCCGTGTCCGACATCCAGATCAGGATGAAGAAGCCCAGCACCTGAGAAGGATTATTGCTACACCACAGCATAAAGAGCACACTCAACGGAAGCACAATCCACACCAGCGAAAGCAGTCCCATGCCCAACACCTTCACCGGATGTTCCTGTTTACAGAAAAAAACGGGGATGAAGACAGCGATCAGCGCTATCAATATCATCATAAAATAACCAGGAAGCACAGAATCGCATAATACAGCGAAAGGTTCCCCTGTGTGCGGCATGGCGTTTGCAAAAGAGGCAATGAAAAAATGCAATGAGAAATTGAGGAACGCGAGCATCAGCAGACCAGAGGCGATATTCGTAAAAGCGTACGCCATTCTGAGTTCCGGCGTCTCATACATCTTGTACAATTCCCGGATTCCCACCAACGCGAAAAAAAAGGCTAACGGCACGGCCACCCAAGGGGTGAAGACCGCCGCCACCATCAGGGCGATATAGACGATGCCCGAGGCTGTTCTGGTCAGTACGTTACGCATTTTGAGGGCGGTTTTCGTCCAACAAAAGCAGAATATAGCGCGGGTGCTGCGGGGTGCGCACCTCTCGGCCGTTCTCCTTTGGCAGCGGCGAAGGAGTGATGAACTCCATTCCGGCGTCATCGCCGAATTTTTTGTTTCTCAGCAACGCAGACTCCAAATCCGGCACGATATCACTCATGCGGGAAATCACAATCACATCGCGGGCTATGTTGCGCATGGAGACGAAGCGGGACACGGGCTGGGTGAAACCGAGACTGCCGTTGCAAGCCACCAAGGAAGTGCAGAGCACCACCACCGCGTCAACGGTCATGTTCGTGGAGATGGAATTGACAAACGTCATGCCCGCCTGCGTCAAATCACGACTCAGATTGTCATGAGTGTTGAGCACCACATTATACTGCTGGTCATCAGCCAGTTTCTGAAGGAATTTCAGTCTGTCCTGCCGTGTGTGGCAGCGTAGAATCTTGCCGCCGTTGGCCTGGAAATTCCGCCAAAACTCCACCGGGACGTCCTCAATGGGTTTCTTAAAACTGGACGAAGGCTGGCCATCCGTGATTTGGTCGTGGGAGACAACGCTCTTGCGAATCACTCCCCGGATATATTCCTTATCGGTTATCAAACTTTCATTTTCCATCTGACTCATCGCTTTTCGAGTTTAGTTTTATTTGGATTCGTCGGCAGTGTCTGCCGTTTCGAGAGGCTCTTCAGAGGCAGGAGTCTCGTTTTGAGCCGGTTCTTCCGGTTTCTCCGTCTCAAAAGGACGTTCACCGAGAATATTCCGAACATCCTCCGTGAAAATCACCTCACGTTCAAGCAAGATTTTGGCCAGCGCCTCGACCTTCTCGTAGTTGTCGGTCAAGATCTGCTTGGCGCGCTTATAGGACTCTTCAATGAGAAGATGCACGCGCTCGTCGATTTCCTGCGCGGTTTTCTCGCTATAAGGCTTTGTCATGCTGTATTCCTGCTGGCCCGTCGAGTCGTAATAGCTCACGTTCCCGATTTTCTCATCGAGACCGTAATAGACGATCATGGCGTAAGCCTGCTTGCTGACGCGCTCCAGGTCGTTGAGGGCGCCGGTGGAGATTTTCCCAAAGAAGACCTCCTCGGCAGCACGCCCGCCGAGGGTGGCGGTCATTTCATCGACCAACTGGTCGTAGGTGGTGAGCTGACGTTCCTCAGGCAAATACCAGGCCGCACCGAGGGCCTTGCCTCTGGGCACGATGGTCACCTTCACCAGCGGGGAGGCGTAACGCAGCATCCAACTCACGCAGGCGTGGCCGGACTCGTGATACGCGATGGTTTTCTTCTCCTCGGGGGAAATCACACTGCCGCGACGCTCCAAACCGCCGATAATACGGTCAACGGCGGCGAGGAAATCCTCCTTCTCGATACATTGCTTGCTCTGGCGGGCAGCGATCAACGCGGCCTCGTTGCAGACGTTGGCAATGTCGGCGCCGGAGAAACCGGGGGTCTGCTTCGCGAAGAAGTCGAGATCCACATCGGGACCGAGTTTGAGGTTGCGTACATGGACGCCGAAGATGCCCTTGCGTTCGTTGAGGTTGGGCAGCTCGACCTGAATCTGACGGTCGAAACGGCCGGCACGGAGCAGCGCCCGGTCGAGGATGTCAGCGCGGTTGGTGGCGGCCATGATGATGACGCCGGCGTTGGTCCCGAAACCGTCCATCTCCGTAAGCAACTGGTTCAGAGTACTTTCGCGCTCGTCGTTGGCATTGGAGAACGCCCCTTTGCCGCGGGCCCGCCCGATAGCGTCAATCTCGTCGATGAAAATGATGCAGGGGGCTTTCTCCTTGGCGTTGCGGAAGAGGTCGCGCACACGGGACGCACCCACACCCACGAACATTTCCACAAAGTCGGAACCCGACATTGAGAAGAACGGCACCTTCGCCTCGCCGGCCACGGCTTTGGCCAACAGGGTCTTGCCCGTTCCCGGAGGGCCTACGAGCAACACCCCTTTCGGGATTTTACCGCCCAAAACGGTGTATTTCTGAGGGTTCTTGAGGAAATCCACCACCTCCTCGATCTCGAACTTCGCGCCCTCCAGCCCGGCCACATCCTTGAACGTGACCAACTGGCCGGATTTCTCGTCGAACTCCTGCGCGCGGGATTTCCCGATGTTGAAAATATTGCTGCCTCCGCCGAGACCTCCGCCACCGCCCATGCGACGGATGGAGAAAAAGTAGAGCATGAAAATCAGCAGTAGCGGGAAAAGCCAAATCAACAGTTCAAAGCCCCAACTCTGGGTGTTGTCCTGCTTCATCGGGAAATCGTATTCCTTGGCTATCTCACTGGCAACCAGCGTGCTGTCTTGCGCCAAACGCTCCTGCACATACTGGTTTTTCGCCTCTTTCAAATTATCGTTGTAAACCTGAAGGTCGGTGACCACGAGGAAATACTGCGGTCCCTCCGTGTTCTTGCTCACCTCCTCGTAAGTGGAGTTGCTCTCTAAGGCGATTTTCTTCAAGAAAACATTGACATGAGAATTCTTCTTCACATATTCCACATGCTCAATATCCTGATTCTTAACCATTTGGAAGAATTCCATATCGTTCACTTCCCGAGCGGAATCACCGGACGAGAAGAAGTACAGCCCAATCAGCGCCAACGTGACGGCGATGTAGAAAATGGACCAGTTGAACTTCCGCTTGCCGCCGTTGCCCGAGGTTCCCTTACCGCCGAAAAAATCCGGCATATCGCCCGGCTTTCTCCAGTCTTTCTTATTCGAATTATTGCTATTTTCCGGCATTTCTACTAAACTCTAAACTCAAAACTTTTGAATGTCCGCATCGGCCCAAAGCGATTCGATCTGGTAGTATTCCCGCGCTTCCGGCGAGAAAATGTGCACCAGAATGTTGAAGTAGTCGAGCAGGATCCACTCCTTGTTCTCCAGTCCTTCGACATGAAGCGGTTTCACGCCCGCGACACGCTGCGTCTGCTCCTGCACGAAGTCGCACAAGGTCTCCACATGCGGTTTGGAATTGCCTGTGCACACGACGAAATAGTCGAAATAAACGTGGTTTAGCTTTTTCAGATTGATGCAGCGGATGTCGGTCCCCTGCTTCTCGATGAGCGTTTGTATGATGAGCTCCTCAAGGTTTCCTTCGTAAGGAACGCCCTCAAATTTCACTTTTCTTTTTACTGTCATATATTCATTTTAAAACGGTTGCAAAAATACGATTTTTTTTATACTTTTGCCGCTTAGAATTTTATACCCAAAAGAATGAGAAGAATTTTCACCCTTTCAGTTGTGTTATTGGTAGTTAGCAGCATGTTGTACGGTCAAGCGGAAGTCCGTCAGCTGCCCTACTCTTTCGGAAAAAAAGGCATTTCCAAATCCATTGACGTGCAGATGATGCCGCGTACGGACACGGAGAAGTTGTTGCTCGAAGATGCGCAGCGGACCGACAAGTCGCTGCCCGCACGCGTCGGCACGGGCTACTCCCTCGACAAAACCTTCACCAATTCAGGACGCACGGACATCACGGAGGACGGCGGCACCCTCTGGCGCGCCAAATTCGTCTCCGAAGGCGCCGTCATGACCTATCTCGTCTTCGACCGATTCAACATTCCCGAAGAGGGCAAGTTGTTCGTTTACAGTCCCGACCAAGAACAGGTGTTCGGTCCCTACACGAACAAAGATGTGCAGGAGGTGGGCAAGTTGGTGACCGACGACATCCTCGGCGACGAGCTGATCGTCGAATACTATGAACCCGCCAACGCCGCTTTCAAGGGCGACATCCATATTGCCGCGTTCATGCATGTCTACAAGGATTTCCTTCACACCCGCGACGAGGGCAAGGGTCCTCACGGCGACGCTGACGGCAACTGCCACATCGACGTCGTGTGCCCCGAAGGCGCACCTTGGCGCCTGCAGGCCAACGCCGTCGTCTGCATCGCCATCACGGCAAACGTCCCTGAAGAGGGCGGTTGGGGCATGTACCTCTGCTCCGGCGCCACGGTCAACAACACCCGCATGGACAAGACGCCGTACGTCCTCTCCGCCGACCACTGCGTGGCCGCCGCCGACCAGACCCACAAGTTCTATTTCCTGTATCAGACCAGCACATGTGGCGGCACCTCGGGATCGTACTCAAGAGTGGCCAACGGCGGCTCCATCGTCGCACGTTCCAACACTTCCAGCACCTATTCTTCCTCCGACTTCCTGCTGCTGAAAATCACCGGCAACCTCGGTGCAGCCTACCGCGACAGCATCTTCTTCGCAGGCTGGGACCGCACAGGCGCAGCTTCTGTGGGCGCAGGCATCCACCATCCCGGCGGCGACTGGAAAAAAATCAGCCTCCCGCAAAGCGTGACCACCGTCACCAACGGCAGCATGGCCAACAAGTTCTTCACCGTTGCATGGCGCACCAACCCCAACAAGGGCGTCACCGAGCAAGGATCCTCCGGTTCCCCGCTCTACAACGCCAACGGCTTGATTATCGGCACACTGACCAGCGGCTCCAGCGCTTGTAACTATATCTACGGCAAAGACAACTACGGCCGGATGTACTACCACTGGACCAACAACAATAACAGCAACAATGCCAGAAAACTGCAGCCGTGGCTGGATCCGGACAACACCGGAGCCACCAAGCTGAACGGCATGACCTACGGTGGCACCGTAATCACCGGCATCGAGGATCACGCACAGGCAGCCTCCACCTTCGAGGTCTATCCCAACCCCTCCACCGACGGCCACGTCACCATCCAAGGCGAATTCATGACCGAAACGGCCGTGTGCAACATCTACAACGTCATGGGGCAGCTCATCATGAGCAAGGAAGTGACCACCGAAGCCACCTTCCCGCTGAACGTCAGTTCCTTGGACAATGGCGTCTATTTCATCGAAGTGCTCGGCTCAGAGCGCAATTACAAGTCAAAACTGATTATATCCAAATAACGGTGTACACCCCCCTGCTTGCCACCGCCTATCTCCCGCCGGTCGAGTATTTCGCATTCCTTTTGGACGAAAACGCTGCCATCGAGCGAGAGGAGCGATACCAGAAACAGTCCTACCGCAACAGGACAACCATCATGAACGGTAACGGAGTGCTGAATCTCATCATTCCTACCGTTCATGACGGTAGAATGGGTATCGTGAAGGAGGTGCGTATCGACTACGCCACGCCCTGGCAGCGCGTCCATTGGCGCTCCATCGAATCGGCCTACAACAACACCCCCTACTACCTGTACTACAAAGACGCCCTGAAGCCTTTCTTCGAGGAGAAATTCGAACTGCTTTTCGACTTCAACCTCCAACTGACGCAGACCCTGCTGAAACTGATGCGCGTGGATCGGGACCTGACCGTCACCTCAGACTTCAAGCCCTACGGCAGCCACGATCTCAGGCAGCTCATCCATCCGAAGCAATCCAAGAAACAGGATTACCCCTTGAGGCTTAAAACACCTTATTATCAAGTATTTGAGGATAAATTCGGGTTTATCCCCAATCTCTCCGTCATCGACCTCTTGTTCAACGAAGGCCCGCAAGCCACCCCTTATCTCCAAAGCCTGCTGACTCAACTCAATGCCCTTTAGACAATGGAAAAAAAGACGACTAACATCCGGGAACGCATAGAAACTCGCCTTAAAAGCCTGGTGGACAGACTTTTGTACTATGACAATTTGTTCGATGACAACATTTGGAAAGTCCGTTTCTCCAAGGTCAATAAAAAGAAAATCAAATACCAGATTGAAAAGAGCCAGTTCTCGCTGGCCTTGAAAAGCAGCGACGACGTGTTCAAGTACCTGTGGGCAATCCTGTTGGTGGTCGCACTCGTATGGATGCTGGTGTTGAGCCAGCGCATCGGCATTTCCGACCGCGAGGTGGCTCAAAACGAATACTCCGAACTGCTGTACAACCATTTCCACCATATCGGCGACCCCGACGCGTACAAGGCGCATCCATACGCGCACACGCAGGCGCAAACCATCGACCTGTTGACCTATTCGTTTTGCAAAACGCTGAACATTGACGACTCCTACGCTTTCCGCCACATCATCAGCACCATCTTCGGATGGCTGTTGGTCGCCTATCTGTCGTTGATCCTGCTGAGGGCGTTCAGCTGGCGGGCGGCCTTTTTCACGGCCTTCTTCCTGCTCATCTCGCCCCGTTTCTTCGGCTACTCGCTGAGCAACATCGTCGATGTGACCTTCGCATTCTTCTTCATCTACAGCATCATGCAGATGTACTATTTCAGCCGCGAGCTGCCGGTCATCCGGGTCACGCGGCTCATCCGCATCACCATCGGCATCCTGCTCACGCTTTCCGTCCACAACGCCGGGTCATCCTTGCTGCAACTCCTCCTGGTCTTCACGCTGCTCAACTTCTTCCTCTACAATCCCATAAAAAAAATAGGCACGAAGGAATACTGGAAAGCATTCGGGCTGGTCTTCCTTGCCGTCGCGGCCATGTGGATCACAGTTTGCACGATACACACTCTCTGCACCTTCTATTTGGAGACATCCATCATAATGCCCAGCAAGGCTTTTGCTTCCCTGGCCACCAACATCCCGTTCGACCAGAACCAGATTTTCGAAGGGCATCTCATCGGGCCGGACAATTTCCCGCAGCGTTACATCGTCAAATACCTGTATGTCACCACCCCGACGGTCGTGCTCATCAGCTTCCTGCTCTTCTTCATCTTTTTCAAAAACGCCATCAAATCGCTGAAGCCCTTCTCCATCTTCATATTTATATATACGTTTCTGATCTGCATCAACAGGGTGAAGTCCATTTACATGAACCCCGACACGCTGTGGGCCATCCATTACTGCATCTATCCGCTGTTCATGCTGATAGCGGCCAGCGGACTGGAATGCGCGCTGCGACAGATCAACGACCGATACACCAACATCGTGATTTTAGGGCTGTTAGGATTGCTTTCCTTCATGCCCATCCGGCATATTCTGCGTAACAGTCCCTACACTTCGCTTTACTTCAACGAGGTTTCAGGCGGCATCCACAATGCCTACGCCAAATACGCTTTGGACAGCAATTTCGAGGCCAACAAGGAGGCCAACGAATGGATGAAGGGATACATCCGCGAACACGACACCGGGCATTACACACAACGACCGATTACAGTGGCCACCAACGGCAACTCCGCATGCGAGCTTTTCTACCACAGAAATCCGGGCATCAACCTCGTGTTCAAGGAATATGACCGTCTGGACACCACGTGGGACTATTACGTCGCTTACTGCAACCAGATCCCGATCACGCAGCTGCGCAACGGCACCTGGCCGCCCGACAGCACCCTGCACCTGATGAGTTTCGAACAAAAGCCGATGGTCGCCTTCTACCGCAACGAAGCCAGCTTCCGCCGTTGGGCCACCAACGACACCCTCGCCATGCTCGCCGACTCCCTCCTTCACCTCATCACCGAAACCCAATAACCCATTACCCCCCTAACCTTCTAACCCTCTAACCTTCTAACCCTCTAACCATCTAACCAATAACCCATTAACCCAACAACCGACTAACCGAAAAAAAATAACCTCAAATCACGAAAAAAATTATATCTTTGCGGCCTAATTTTGAAGATATGGAAAACGCCACGTTAGAACAAAAGGTCATCTCGATCATCGACCAAATCCGCCCCTACTTAGTGCAGGACGGCGGCGACATCGAATTTGTGGAACTCACCCCCGAGAATGTCGTCAAGGTGCGTCTCCAAGGCGCGTGCGGCACCTGCCCCCACGCCAAGATGACCCTCAAAAACGGCGTGGAACAGACGATCAAACACTATTTGCCCGAAATTGACCACGTAGAGGACATTGTTCTCGGCTTTTAGCTTTTAGCTATTGGCTGTTAGCTTTCGGGAAAAGAGACTATAACCCTTTACTCTAAACTCTAAACTTCAATAACCAATAACCAATAACCAATAACCATTAAAAAATGGGATTGAAATGCGGCATAGTAGGATTGACGAACTCAGGTAAGACCACGATGTTCAACTGCATCTCCAACACGAAGGCGGAGGTGACGGACTTCGCGTACAGCACCAACAAGTCGAACATCGGCGTGTGTGCGGTGCCCGACGAGCGTCTGACCCACATCAATTCGTTCATCCATGCCGACAAGTTGGTCTATGCCAACCTGGACATCGTCGATATCCCCGGATTGGCGAAGGGTGCCAGCACCGGCGCCGGCATCGGCAACAGCTTCCTCGCGGACGTGCGTTTGTGCGACGCACTCATCCACGTGCTGCGCTGCTTCGACAACCCTGCCCTCCCCCACGAGGAAGGTTCCGTGGATCCGGTGAGAGACATCGAGATTGTCGATTTCGAGCTGCAATGCAAGGATTTGGAACAGATTGAACGCAAGATCACCAAAGTGGAGAAAGCCGCGAAAGTCGGCGAGAAGACCGCCAAGCACGACCTTGCTGTTCTGTTGAAATACAAGGAACATCTGGAAGGTTTCCAGAACGTGCGCACCTTGGAGGTCACGCCCGACGAGAAGGCGGTGGTGGCCGACATGATGCTGCTCACCGAGAAGCCCGTGATGTTCGTGTGCAATGTGAATGACGACGACGCGGCCACCGGGAACGCCTATTCCGAGGCTGTGAAGAAATATGTGGAAGAACACGGCGGAGAGATGTTGGTCATCGCGGCCAAGATCGAATCCGAAATCGCCGAGTTGGAGAGCGAAGAGGACCGCAAGGCCTTCTTGGCCGACGTGGGCTTGACCGAGCCGGGCGTCAACAAGGTGATCCGTGCGGCCTACAAGATGCTGGATCTCATCTCCTTCTTCACCGTCGGTGGCAAGGAGAATAGAGCTTGGACCATCACGCGGGGCA
>JAEEGG010001695.1_pt1 | contig 58478 bp, 51 predicted proteins | sample 9134161 | NCBI WGS metagenome assembly JAEEGG01 (sample SAMN16246543, study PRJNA631951) | gut metagenome | biome: gut microbiome; feature: rumen; material: CR-attached | host: Bos | place: Iran: Karaj | collected 2018-10
TATGTTTGGCGACTGCAAAGTAAATCAAAAGGGCTGAATCCACAAAGGAATCAGCCCTGATTTTTACAATCTCTCACGCATGCATATACGCACACGCGAGAGCAGAAATTTTAGCGGACACCAATAAATGGTTTTATACTATATGCCAAAGTTTGCGTAGGAAATGGCAAAACTTAGGTTTTCTGAATCCTAAGGCATCTACCACAATCATATTCTTATACACATTAAAGGTGTGAAATCCCAAATCATAGTCAGGGTTGGGTGAATAGATGCGTTTTACCTCACTGAAATCCCATTTTCCATTTTCATGAAACACTTCCTGAATCGAGACCGCATCACCATATGACTGGATACATACTTGAGCTGGGCGGTAAATCTTTCCTTTATATTTGAAAAAGTCACCTGCTGTTCGGGAAATATTCTCTGCAAAATGGTGGTACTCCTTAACTATGTATTCTTGCTTTGTTTCATCCCACAAATAAATACCCAAATCTTTTCCATTGGCATCAGGTAGACATGTAGAGAACATGAACGGGTTATCGAAATAGTTGCAAATCACACTGTCTGTCAAGGGCAAATTGGCCATTGTACGTTGGGGTACTAATGTTTCATTTTCTGGATTATATTTATACTCAATCCATCTGCCTATAGCACTATTCTCAGGATAGACAAAGATGCCATTGTCTTTGCGAACTATCATGGGAAAACTCAGATGCGTCTCTGACTCCAATAAAACGTTAATTTCTTTTAGTTCGAAGCTGCTCTTGTCGATGGTCAGCTTGGAGATGCGTCCCCGTTGTATAGGGTCATACCATTCTTCCACAAGTACTATGATTTCACACTACATCCAATATAAAAGGGTCAGCAAACCAACGATCATTGTAGTGATGTTTCATCCAGTTTACTTTTATGGCATCACCCTCTATTACCGATTGTAAATCACCATCGATAAACCCTATGTTATACTTTTGTAAGAGAACATAGTCTTTGATTTTACTTGTCAGTCTCATCATAATCAAACTAAAACGACACAAAAATAGATAATAATTAGCTTACATGCAAATTTTAGACGGAAAAACTACAATTATTGAATTTTTTTTGTTACTTTTGCATAAAAAAAGAAACAATAAGCTATGAAAGTATTCTATATATATACTGCATTGCTCACCAAGGGAGGTGCTGACCGTGTGTTAACAGAAAAGGCAAACTGGTTAGCAGAGCATGGATATGAGGTGGGCATTATTACTGACACACAGATGGGGCGTCCACCTGTTTTTCCGTTGTCCCCCAAGGTTAACATGATTAATTTGGATATTGATTTCTCTAAAGAATATGGGCATAACCTGCTCATGCGAACCTATCTGTATTATCAACTGATGAGCGAATACAAACGGAAGATGAAAGCTGTGATGGATGTAGAGAAACCCGATATCGTCATCACCACCATGGGGCGGGACCTGGACTTCCTGCCCGACCTTTACAAAGACGGTACCATCATTGGAGAAGCCCATACCACCAAACATTTTCTACGCAATTTCCACCTTCTTGAGCAACGGGGATTCCCTTACAAGCAGATTGCCAGGTATTGGCGTAAGAAGATGGACAGAAACGTTAGGAAGCTGAAAGGTGTAGTGCTGCTGACAAAAGAAGATGCGGAGAGTTGGCAGGGAATAACCCGTACATACGTGATACCCAATTCCCTACCCTTCGAACCGGACGTAGCCAGTAGTCTGCAAAACAAGCAGGCCATTGCTGTAGGCAGGTACAATAATGCCAAGGGATACGAATACTTAGTAGAAGCTTGGCAGATAGTCCATCAGAAGCATCCAGACTGGATAATCCATATCTATGGTTCAGGAGAATTGAAGGAACAGGTGAAATCACTGATTGAGAATAACAATCTGCAGGACACAATGCTGATGAATGAGCCTACAGACAATATTAGGGAAAAATACATAGAAAGCAGCATTTGTGTGGTTAGCTCCAGATACGAAGGTTTCTCTATGGTTATCTTAGAGTCTATGGTTTGTGGAGTACCCGTTGTTTCGTTCGACTGTCCTCATGGTCCCAGAAACATTATACACAATGGCGAGGACAGCATCCTCGTGGAGTATCTCAACACGCAGGCTATGGCTGACAGCATATGTCAGTTGATAGAACATCCTGAGCTACGAATGGAATTGGGGAGGAAAGCCCAAGAGAATATCCTGCGTTTTTCCAAAGATCATGTGATGAAATTGTGGACTGGGTTGTTTGACGAGCTGAGAAATCCAAATATTCATATAACTGAGAAATCAGAGAAATGAATTCAATTAATTATGGGATCAGAATCTAGATTGTTCGTTTTTCGGCGGCACCCCCTTACTGCCGTATGCCGCAACTATTCCTTCTCTTTTTTTTGTAGGCAACAACGGGCCATATACAAAGTACCACGGCTATAAGCATAGCTGTAAAGGATACAGTGTAATTGTTGTCAAAAACAGACGACAACCCTTTCATCACATATTCATGGAACAATGCGAAATATAACATTTGAAACAGGAATATCTCATACGAATAGAGTCCGATAGTTTTAGTAAGCTTACTAATTATGGGGGCTACATGTGAGGAAGACCTATACGTATACCATAAGAAATAAATGTAAACAAAGGCGATATAGATATAGCAAAACCAATGATGGCTGCGATATTGGAAGGAAAAGACAAAGGGCTCGAGGTTGATGTCTTGTGCTACGATGATTGTTGCAATAATGCTTAATACTGACAGTGCTACAGTGAGCTTGTTGAGTACGATGCCCTTGAATGTGATGATGTAGCCCAACAAGAAGATAAATACGAAACGCAGGGCCAGCAAGCGGTATATGCGCTGAGTCATTCCTGCCACCGAACTTGCGATTTCAATTGACTCGGCTATAACAACAAAGAGAATGATTAGCCAAATGCCTTTGACATGTCTGAAAATAAAAGCAATGGCTGGCAACAGAATGGCAAACTGCACGTAAATCCAGGGGTAATAGGAGCCGGGACCAATGCCTCCCCACAATATGGCATCGATTAGGAAATCTTTCACGCTGTTTTGATGAATCAGACATTTGTCAACCATGCTGAAGCTCAATATCACTGCCTCTGTCATCAGAAAAGGTTTGATAATCCGCTTCCATAGTTTTCCGTAGCTTACTGTAGCATGACCCACTCCTCTTTTATATGCGTGGAATACTTGTATCATCAAAAATACCGGTACAGCAGGATTACCCCACACTGCAAATAAGGTATAATGGCCTAACCATGAAGGAATGCAGTGTGTCAGGATGACAAGAACGATGCATACACCTTTTAGGTAATCAATGAAAGGGTCATAGCCATCACGTTTCAGCATTAATACGGAATTATTAGACAAAAGGCTCATTGGATTAGGGTTATGTTATTTTAGCCAAAAGACTGCGACTGATTTCCAGCCGATATACTTCAGATAGCCAGAACGCAATGCCCGCCAAAAGACTGAAGGCTTGTCTTTGAAGGCTATCTGATGGCCAGTATAGAACACCTTACTCAGTGTGTAGCGCAGATATTTGTGGATGATGGGTGTCTGCCGATATTTCAATAACTCATCGGCCACAGTGAGATAGCAGTTTAAGTTACGCTTGGAGTAGTGTATGCCCATCGTAGAAGCCGAGCGGATACGATGCTTCACAAAACAGCGCTTCAGACTGCAAATGTCATGACTGCTGAGAGTGAGAATAGTAGTGAACAGTTCGTCTTCATGGATGATGCCCTCATGGAAACGCAGCCCAATTCGATCAAGATAGCTTTTGCGTATGAACAGAAGCCATACTACGCAGTTGTATTTTTCCTTGTCAAGTAGCATATTCAACAAATCTTCACCATCATAATGTGTGTGCACTTCCAGCAGATGTGTACGTTTATAGTTCCAAGGCAGGGGATTGGCACCGGCTTCTAACTGTGTGTCGCCGTCGAATAATATGAAGTCTGCTTTTGTCTGTTCTGCATATTCATAGCACTCCTTCAGCGCATTCGTGTCTATCATGTCGTCGGAGTCCATGAAATAGATATATTCTCCATGCGCGTGCTCCAAGGCTTTGTTACGGGCTGCTGATTGGCCTGCGTTGGACTGGTTGAAGTAGCGCACGCAAGGGAATGCTTCCTGGTATTTGCGCAGAATGTCCTCGCTGTTGTCTGTCGAACCATCGTTGACAGCAATTATCTCAACATCCTCCAGTGTCTGATGTGTCAAGGCCGAAAGCGTTTCGTCTAAATACGGCTCCACATTGTAGACTGGGAGTATTACACTAACTTTGGGCATTTTTTATCTATAAGGTTTCCTAAATGAGCAATAGGCTTGTCAAATATAATTCTTCGTATAGTTTCAATGCCAATTGCGGTGATGATTGCAATTGTAAGGAACAGGATTAGATTGGGTAAGAATAACGTATCATTCACATAAGCCGAATAAGTGTATTCGAATTTCATGATGAAGCTGTTAAGCAGATAGATGGGGAATGCGTATGTAGCTGCATATAGAATAATATTATTAGTTTTTTCTCCTGTTGGTTGGGGCATGCTTTTGAACCATACAAACGTACTCAATGCTCCGAGTATGATGAAAAGGTTGTGGTCTTTACAAAAGTACAATGGTTCGAAGATGAAAAAATTAACGCAGAATATTATAGTCGAGCACATAAGAAATATAAGGGCAGGATGATGTAGCAATAATGGCGGGAGTGGGTACTTCGAAATATACCGACCAATGAAATAGGCTAAAATCATATTTTCCGTGCATTTGCCACCAGGTGTGTTGGACAGGCTATGCATTAGGAATGTGGGACTAATAGAATAGAAGAATAAAAGCACCCCAAGCAAATATAAGAACTGTTTCTTCGTCATCGAGTCTACAGCCTTGTTCAGAAGGGGGGAGAGCATGAACAGTATAGTGTAGCAAGTAAAGAACCACCATGTGTTTGAAGTGATGGGCGTAAGGGCCTTATAGAGCGACTTTATGAAGGCTTTACTTGTGATGTCGGATAAAGAAAACCCTGTCTGAAAACAGTCGTATGCGAATAGGAACAAGGAGTAGAACAGAATTATGCACCACAACTTGAATATTTTTGACAAACGGAATTGAATGCCAAAATAGCCTGATATTATAATAAATATTGTGACGCCCATGTTGCCAATAGCATTTACCATGACGTGGACAGTGTGATTCAGCATGTTGGTACTTCCATATGCACATCCTATACCATGCATCAGTGTTATTAGTAGAATGGCAACGATTCGCAGTAGCTCAATATTGACATTTCTTTTGTTTTTCATCTATAATGTGTTTTGGGGGTTAGTGAGTTTATATATAGAACTATTTGATGATCTTAAAATGTATTCTATCTGTTTGAAATAGTCCCTACAAAAAATGTCTTTGTCAAATTCCCAACTCCTTTTGGCGGCTTTTTCTCCAAGTGAGTGTGCTGTTTCAGGATGATTGTACATGAATCTTATCGAGTCGGCGATGTGTCGGACAATGTTTCCCCGTTCAATAAGAATAGCTGTCCCCTCGCATATTTCGGGTATCCCACCACCTCTCGTCGTGATAAGTGGAAGACCTGCGGCCATTGCTTCCAAGACTGTAAGGCCAAACGGTTCATCCCATGTGGAAGGCACCACGGCAAGATTTGCTGTCTTTAGATAATTTGGCATGTCTTTATAATCGACATATCCTGTGAAAATTACCTTGTCTTTTATGGACTCTGCTTCTGACTTTAATTGTTGGATGTATGGAGAGGGAACACTGTCTTTCCCGTAAAAACTGGCACCCACAATAAGTAGTTTAATTGACTCAATATCAGTTATAGTCTTTATCGCTTGTATCAATTCTAACACACCTTTTTCTGGTATGACTCGTCCGCAATAGATAACGACATAGTCTTGAGGTGTCAAACCTAATGAGTCACGTATAATACCCGTCGCGTTTGCAAATCGGGATACGTCTATGCCATTATGAATTGTCACCACGGGTACATTCTTTCTGCAGGTCACCTTTGATGCCATTCTGTTAATGAAGTGGGAACAGGTGATAACACCCGTACTTAATGCCTTTATTTCTTGTGCATCAGGAGAGCCTGGATTCAGATAGTCGTTGTCGAGCTGTAAAATGATGGGAGTAGCAGTTACGTCTGCTATTTTCTTTGTATATCCGGGACGGTTGGTCGTTATAATAACGTCATAGTGACGTTTCTTGATGTGCCGGAGACACAAATAGAGGAAATACTCAATATAACTGTCATAGTATGGGTTCTTGTTAAAATGCTTGTATAGCCGTTGACCTATTCTAAAGAGTATAGAATGGTTATCTATGTGTACATACTTACAATCTTCCGAACTAACAACATCGTATGGTAAATCTGGACTGATGCTATATAGTGTGATGTTATGTATGTGATGCTTGATGTTATAGTTTATGAGATAATCAAGCTTAGTCTCAACCGCTCCTCCCTTAGTAGCAGGAACAGGAAGTCGTCCTGATGTAATAATAGCAATGTTCATATTTTATGAGTTTAAAGAATGTGCAAAAGTGCAAAAATAATAAATTAATAGATTGTTATACAGGGCAATCTAAGATAAGAAAAAGTAATAGATCTTAACTGATACTCCTTGCCCGTTAGGAATCCCTTTTCTTTCGCCAGGTTTCTATTTTCCATTGTAGGCGTGCGCGCCACTGGTAATACTTAGTGGTAAGGTTACGACTTCGGCAGTAATACTTCAGCCAAAACATTTCATGGTGCTTGGGATAGTCTTTGATAACATCGGGTGTAACAAGGAAATGGCTATAGTCTTTCACCTTGTCGCACATGTTCTGTCGGTGTTGGAAATGGGCGTACATTGATTCTTTGCGCTCAATTATACTGTCCTTTCCTATTCTGATGATGTAGAGTTTGCCACCCACATGTTCAAACACCACCTGCTCCCAGTTACGAGGTGCCAAGCTATTGAAGTGATAGGCTTGCTTGGGCTTCTGCATATTGTCGTATGGCCTTAGATTCCAATGGTCATTTGGCCGACAATCGCGCCACTTGTCGCCACACCCCTTATAGCCGTATTCGTCGAAAAATGTGATTTTGGTTGTGGTGAAAGCATCGTGATAATCTTGGTAGCCTGGCTCCGGCTTCATAAAATAGGTAGTGGCATCCTCGTCGTTGCGAAGCAGCGAGAGATGTCCTTCGCCTAGAAAAAACTTGTATGAAGCTAGGATGTCATCGGTGAGGTAGTGGCGCAAATCGCCATACACTAAATCCAAGTCGCCGTATCCCCAGAAGTCATAGTCGTGGATGTAGTCTTTCAAAATGTACCCGTAGGCCTGCTTATACTCACACAACTTGTATGGACGGTCAAGTATGATGGGGAAATCGAAAGCAGCCTGCACTATCTGTCTGAAATCGTCAAATTGCATCTTGTGCACTATGATGTTCTGTGCTGGCTCCACGTCGGCATCAGTGAAGAACATGAAATCAACAGACGGATTCTCCAACGCTGAAGCACGCCACATACCATACTGCACAGGCAGCTTACCAAAATATGGAAAAATAAGTACAATCTTCTGCATATCAGTGTTTTAGGGTAATATGAGTTTAAGCAGCATGGCACAGTGCTTTTCTGCAAGAAAGAATAATAGGCGTTGCTTGCGTGTGAAAGCGAAATTCTTGTAATAGCTGTTCGACTCGGGATAAGTATTGATGTATTTGTCAATGTTTCGGAAGTTCTTGTTTGTAAGATAGCCTTGTTTGCAGAGAAACATGCGTTGCAAAGCCTCTTGTTTGTACTTGTCAAAGATACCCTTCTCTTTAAGGAACTTGATAGTCTCGTCCATAGCCCTGTACATGGCATCGTGAAATGATGTTTTATTAGTACTAGTCAGACTCTGATTATTGTCTTTCCTATAGTAGTAGACAGGTGTGCGTATTTCAACCATATTGTTGGCATAGTAAAAGAGCTTCATGCTCATCAAATAATCCTCAGGACCATTGATGCCTTTCACAAAGCTGAGCTGGTTGTCTACAATAATGCTTCTGCGTATGAGAAGTTGCCACAATGCCTCTATGCTGTCCCATGCTGAAATGTGCTGCCTCAACAGATCTTCCTTGTTAGTAAATGGCTTATGGTGGATAACAGAGGTCTCGTTGTCCTTCAGTTCAAAATAGCTGCATCTAACGATGTCGGCTCCCGAATCACTTACAGCGTTTACTAGTGTCTCCACGGCGTTGTCGGCTATATAATCGTCGCTGTCAACAAAAAAAACATAGTCGCCTGTAGCGTTGGCCAATAGGGCGTTCCGGGTGGCTGCAATTCCTTTGTTGCTTTCGTGGTGAACAATCTTTATGCATAATCCATAATCTAATGCTTGTTTTATCAAGGGCTTGGCAATGGTCATGCTGTTGTCGGGTGTCGCATCATCGACAATAACTGTCTCAATGTTCTTATATGTTTGCCCGAAAACGCTCCGCAGACATTGCTCTATATATTTCTCAGACTTATATACAGGTATTAATAACGATATTTTTGGACTCATAGATTCAGTTATTTATAAATGTTTTTTTTGAAGGAAAGACAGTTGATTATGGCATAAATGCGTGGTTTGCGTGCCACGAAATATTTGGTGCCCTTAGTGAATATGAATAAGGTAAGGAAATAGAGCAGCAACAGCGGTGCTCCTGTAAGTAGGCCGATAAGTATCAAAGATGGGAAAGAGTGTGCCATAGGCGATACGATAAGCGACTTAATGAAAATGCAGGCCAGCGTGAAAATGAAAAAAATGAGATAATATGGTGTCATGCCTTTCCAAAACTCCCATACACTTCTCCTAAAGCAGTTCTTAAAAAGATAATAGGGCTTCCACAGTGCACTGAAAAAGAACACGCTGATGACTTTACCCAGAAGAATGCCAGCGATACCATAGTGTGGGGCAAGGGCAAGCGTAAGTGCAAGATATAGGGCTAGTTCAGTCCATGCGGCCCACACATCACCAAACAACCCAGCGGCGCCAACGAAAATCTGTACTGTGCCATTTTGGTAATACAGGAAGAGATGCATAATGAGGAGGTAAACGATGGTGTTGCTTAGCATATATTTGTCTCCAAGCCAGCAGCCTATGAAAGGCTGGATGTACATGATGAGAGGGAAGAGGATGATACCTAAAATGAGAAAACGTGTGGCAGTCATTTCCCAGTACACTTTCATGGTGTTCCGCTCGTTGCCTTCGGCCAGTAGGTTTCCCACACCGGCGCTGAAGCCGTCGCTGAGAATGTTCACCAGGAAATTGAACTTGCCGGTGATGATGGTGTAGTTGCCGTAAAGAGCCACGGTCGGTATTGAAACAAATACACCTACTAATAGTTCGTCGCTGTTATGCTGCACCAGATTTTTGATCTTTTGCCAGAATATCTGTTTTGTTTTATGCAGCACTTCTGGATACTTCTTCAGGTTCTGCCTACCTTCTTTTAGGTCTATGTGCAGCCATGGATATATTTGCCTAATTCTATAATTGAACACCATACAGCCAATGATGGTGAACACCAGCCCTACCGCCACCCAAAGGTAAAGGTTCTTATAATAGTAGGCTAATAGTATCTGGGTGATGCTTTGAACGATGCCGATGGTTTGAAAATAGGCATTTACTAGGTATTGTTTTTGGTTGGCTGACACCAATAGCTGGCGGTAGTTGAACAGATAGCCAATAATTGATGAACCCAAGAAAGAATAGAATGCGAAATAGACAAGGCCGAGGTTGATAGTGAGATGGTTGAACCACCATGGAAAGAACAGGCTAACCAATACCCCCAAACCGCCAATGATAAAACCGATGCAACGATAAAGGAATGCCAGCATAGACATCACTTCGTTTATCTTTTCACGGTTATCTTCCTGTAGAGGTTTGTAAAGGAATACCACGATACTGGTTCCTATACCCAGTTCCACAACACTGAGATAACTCATAATGTTGTATAGTATACCAGTAAGACCAATAAACTCTTCGCCCAGACAAGATAGGAACACACGTCGAGACCAAAAGGCTAATACTATCGTGAGAACGTAAAATAACATTCCCACTTTAATATTTAACATGCTATTATGGACTCTGTTTGCCATTTTCCAGATTGTCTATTTCGTTTATTTGCCTAATATCACACTAAGCTTTGTGTGACATATTATTTCATTGGCTATAGTAATGAGTATGATGATGAAAAATATAGAAAAAACTTTAAGCAGGATGTAGTTCCAGTCGTCTTTTCCAAGGTATATGCCCATTCGGCTATAGACTCGTACCAACAAGTGTATGAAGATGGACTGATGCCACGCAAAAAAGATGAGAGAGTTGCGACCGAGATAGATGATTGGTCTCCACTTGTGACTTGAAGAAAGCAATATGATACATAGCGACCCCAAAAATGCAGTAGGATAAGATAACCATTCTTCTCTGAAAGTGGAGCTAGATATGATGGTCAGGTTTTTGGACATTTCATAATTTAGGAAAGAAAGAATGATAGTAATAAAACCACAGAGAATAATAAAAAAACAGATGAACCGACCATATTTAGCGTATGATTTCTGGATAAAAGTCACTATTTGACTCTTCATTGTGTATCCTGTGTAAAAGAATGGTGCAACGACCATAGAAGCATCAATGTTCCACACAAGGGGGTCTATATGATACCGCCACAACAGAAGTCCTGATAATGCTAATAGAATGGTGATAATCCATCCTGTCAATTTGTTGCAATAGCGTATGATGGCATAGTACATGAAGTGGAGCACAATCAAGCTGGTAAGGAACCAAAGGGGGGTATATCTTTGTTGAAGAACAAACAGAGTTGTTTCATCAAATATTGCTTGCAATGAAAAAACATTATATAGAAGAACATTGGTGATAATGATGGGAATACACAAACAAAAATACGGGATAATCATTTTTTTTAGCTTGGCCAGAAAAAACTCTTTGGCTGATGACTTCAAGCTGAATGTCAGACCGGCCAAGAAGAAAAACAGCGGCATGTGAAATGAATAGATAGGTACGTTGAGCGTTCCAATATTGAAATGGCCTAACATCACGAGCAATATGCCGTATCCTTTGGCCATGTCAATCCATTCAATTCTGTTCTTAGTGTTAATTACCATATTATTATATAGCTGTCAATACTGCAAGTCTTTTCTTTATCTTATAGTAATGTTATTTATGACTTTACTCTTTGTTCCCTCCATCATGGGTAGTGTGTAGGAACTCCTTGCTACTGACCTTCATGAGGAATAGGTTCTTACACATCAGCCATGCCATATGGGGCACATGTAGCGTATGTCTGAGTGCACGTAGGCGCAACCGTCCTGGAATGGCAATGAAAATGGCCATACACAGTGCACCAAAGAGACACCACCAGCGGATCATTGAACATTGAATATTGAACATTGAACAATCTCCAAACAAAATAAATGCTATTGTGAGGAGAATGGTGACAGGAAAGGTGAAGAGCAGTAGCAGCGAGCGGGGGATAAGTGCTTGCTGTATGGTCTTGTCAACATAGTTCACGTTGCCGTGAAGTAGTGCACTGGGGAGGTGGGGCACCATCGTGAAGAGCGTCTGCACCTGGCCTGTCATCCAGCGCATGCGCTGACGCTGGAAGTTTTCAGCGCTGCTTACCTTCTCGTCATATACCATAATGTGTTCGGCATAGTGTACGTGCACACGCTGATGGGCCAGCAGAGCTTCTAACTCACGGTCTTCAACGGCTGAGCTGAGCTGCTTCACATCTTCGGCAAACAACTTGTAGTCGAAGCACATGCCTGAACCGATGAGGCCAGCCGACAGTCCCAAACGACTGTGCCCACGACGGAAAATACTATTATTGATTTCTTCGCTCACTCCATCAAGGGCAGCTATGCTGCCGATGTCGTTTTTAGCGGTGCGGTGGCATTGGATGGCAAGGTGTCCTGAACGGCATTCTTCATCAAGAAGGGTAAGGAAGTCGGGGGCTACAACGTTGTCGGCATCGAGAATAACGATGTATGATGAGTTATGAGGTGAGAGTTGAGAAGTGAGAGAATTGTTTGCCATTGCGAACTGCAGAGCCTTGGCCTTACTGCTCTCTTCGAATTTTGGTTGTAAAAGGGTGATGGGTAGCGATGCCAACTGCTGGTTGGTGGCGGGTTGCATGTGGTCAGAGATGACACATACGTGAAAATGGTCTTTAGGATAAGCCTGTGTCAGCACTGACCGTACAGAATCGATGATAACGTTATCTTCCTTATAGGCAGGAAACAAAACCAAGAATGTAGTTGGCTGTTTGGCTGTTTGGTTGTTTGGTTGTTTGGTTGTTCGGCTAGATTTCTTTTCAGGCAACAGTGAGGCGAGAGCAAAAAACAGAATATAGAGTGTAGAGGCTGCTAAGACAGTCCAAAGCAGCCAGTCGAAGATGAGAAGAAGGGCGTATCCCATTTATTGTCTCTTTTTCTTTTGAATTTTCTCTTTCTTGCTTTTAAACCAACGGCGTACACTGCCCACACGGTCGGCTGCTTCGTTCTTACTTGCAGTGAAAATATTCGATAGTCCACCAATGCCTATCATTGATGCGCTGGCAAAGTCACGGTTCCAGTTCTTATCCACTAAGTAATCGGGGGTGGCAAGGGCGAAAGCAAACAGGACAACGGCTCCTGTTAACCACCACTTGATAACCAGGGACATATAGATGAAAGGCAATACAACACTCATGATTGCGATGATGCCTATCAATATGGTGCGGGGAATGAGCATCCACTGCACAATCTTGTCGATATGATCATAGTGCCGATTAACAATAGCACCAGGAAGGAAACGGATATTGTTGAGCAGGGCGTGAAGCTGACTGTGAATCCAAAGGCTGCGCTGCTTATTAAAGTCTTTGATGTTGCGTGTCTTCACGTCGTAGACGAAGATGTCCTCGAAATAGTCAACATAGATGTTTTCACGCATCAGTAGTGCCTCCAATTCCTTCTCAACCCCTGTGGTGGAGCGTATTCTCATAATGTTAGCCTTGAACCACTGAAACTCAAAAACAAAACCTGAACCGTTGAGGGAAGCTGACAGTCCCACTACTTGATGACCATGGCGGAAGATGGAGTTGTTGATTTCCTCGAAAATGCTGTCCAAGCGTGAAATGTGGGTGTCACGATTGGCTGAAATCCGGTGCGTCTGCATGGCCTTGGTACCAGACGATGCAAATGCGTCATTGACCTCTTCCAAGAACTCAGGCTTTACAATGTTACCAGCATCGAGTACAATTACAGCATCGTATATCTTGAACTTTGGTAGGTTGAAGATGGCATATTGAAGCGACTTCACCTTGCTGCTTTGGTCGAAGTTTGGAGTCAGCAGGGTTACTGGCAGTTGGGCCAACTGCATATTGGTCAGCTCATCTTCATGATCGGAAATGACTACCACATCAAACAGGCGCTGAGGATAGGTCTGGCCTAAAATGGCACTCACAGTATGGCGTATGGCTACGTCTTGCTGATAGGATGGAATGAGAACGATGAAACGGTTCTGTACTTTCGCCCGCTTCACTTCATTGCGATGCTTGAACAAGGAAGCCACAGAGAATATAAGAAAATAGACTGCTGTGAAAGCCACAAGTACAAACAGTAGCATGTCAATTGTATATAGAATCCACCAAAAGTCCATAGTCGCTTTGCTGATATTTGGTGCAAAAGTAGTGATATTTTTCCAAACGGCAAAGAGAATACCTCTATATTTTCTGCTATTGTCCTATCATTTCATCGAATTGCAAGGCCCAATTGTGTAACGGCCATAGTTCACCGCCAATGTTTGCCTGCATGTCATTGCCCTGTGAGTCGCGTAAATTTCCTCTTGGCCCATGCAGGCGTCCGCTTTTCATGTGATCGCCGTTAACTGCGTACCGCACGCGGCAACCTGAAGGAGAAGCGGAACATTTAATATGCACGCAACAGCTGTCGATAGCGACGCAGGTGGCTATGTCGGTGTTTTGTGGGGTGATGACACTGAAACCATAGTTACTGGCCTTGCTCACTTGCAGCGTATCAAAGACAAGAGGAGGACAAGGAACGCTGAAGGAAATGGTGACGGTGCTGTCGGTACGACTGGAGATGGTGGTGGGCATGAGGCCTATGCGTCGAGGATTGTTATGTAGGATGTCTAAAGCCGAAAGAGCAGCAAGACGGCCTATGCACTGCTGTCCAACTGCATTGATATGCACATACTCGCGCTTAACGGTGTAAGGATAGGTAGGACCGCTGGCCCAGAAAAGATTGTCAGAACGCAACAGGTTGACAAAAGTCTGAGGAACGGATGTCTCAGGGCAATCGTAGTTGTAGGCATTGTATTTCTTGCCCATGGAGAGGGCATTTGTTTGATAGCAGATGATGCGCACATCCTCCAGTTGATGGGTAATGGCCTTCACATCGCGGTTGATATCCTTACTGAACTGTAGCAGCAACTGGTGGAAGTCAGTAGGGGGATAGTCGGCAATGTCGCTCTCGCCCTGCATGAAACAAATGGCAGGCACATAGAAACGCATGCATTTGCCTTCTTCTGCGCGTCTGCAGGCTTGCCTGATGTCATCCACAAAGCGCTCGTATGGAGTTTCTCCTTTACTAAGGCTAGACAAAGGGGTGGCTCCTTGTCCGCCAGGAAAAGTGCAGATAACAGTGTCTGAGCCAGTCTGCTGAATTAGCGATTCGGCCATGCCATAGATAGATAGTTCGAAGGAACGCTTGCGATAGTGAAGCAGTCTCTTTAAGAACTGCTTAAAAGAGCTGCCATCAAAAAAACCGAACTGGGTATCAATGCGTTCAGTGACAATGCGACCATTACTGTTGGCAGTAAGTGAATCGAAGTCGGTTACACGCTCGGCCTCCTCGCCAAGAGCCAGACTCTGCCCATAGACGGGGATGCATACGACAACCTTCCCACTCACATCTGTACGTCGTTCGTTGAGAAGAATATAGACGACAATTGCAACCAGCATCAGGATGGTAATAGTCCAGAAGGTCTTCGTCTTTTTATGGTCGTGCCACATGGGGGGAGTTTGGGATTAGGTGTTAAAGGCTTGAGTTAAGGCGGGCGGTACGGCCACGAATAAAGTCGAATAGTCCGCGCAAGGCGGCCTTAGCGAGTGTAGGCTTGCGCTGGAAGGTGTATTTAAGCATATCGCGTGGTGCAACGATGAGTAGCAGATAGGCGTAGGTGAGATAGCGCTTGGGAGCAGATACATTACGCTTGGCAAACAAAAGGCGATTGCGGGTGATGTAGTATGTGCGTAGCGGACTGTTCTGCCGTGTTGTCTGGCTCTCCTTATGGAAGATTGTAGAGGCAGGGTCGTACCAGATGCTGTAGCCTGCACGACGGATAAGAACCGACCAGTCTAACTCTTCATAATACAGGAAATAGCATTCGGGCATGAGTCCTGTTTTTTCTATAGTTTCACGCTTTATCATCATAGCTGCACCATGAGCGTATGGAGTAGGGTGGGGGGTGTCATACTGTCCGTGATCCTCTTCGCCGAAGCCTATGGGATGGTTGCGCAGCGTGATGGAAGAGAGCGGGGTGTAGCCAGCATATTGGATGGGATGAGTTCCCCATGTGAACCTTATCTTAGGGCAGACCACGCCAATAGTGTCATCAGAACGCAAACGGTCGATAAGTGGCTGAAAGGAACAATTACTACTTACCTCCTTCTCTCCCAGCACCGTGTCGTTGTTGACAAAGTAGAGATACCTACCGTGGGCGGCTCTAATGCCTAGGTTGTTGCCACCGGCGAAGCCTAGATTTTTCTCGCTGCGGATGATGGTGATATGAGGGTAGCGTTGCTTAAGGATGGCGGCCTCGTCAATAGTAGAGCCGTTGTCCACAACAATGATTTCCATTCCATCGGAAAAAAGAATGGTATCAATCAATGCGCAGGTATCGTCCAACCCATTGAAATTGACTGTTATAACAGATAACAGAATGTCCAAGGTTCAAATCCAATACTATATTTTCAACGTTCTATACCCTGCTATTCATTTTCTTTTCCGCTTTCAGCCGTTTCTTTTCTTCTTGCACGGCTAATAGTTTTTTCTCATGCATAATCCACTCTGGCTCAATATAAGGCAACAAATAGACGAGAGCTAAACCTCCGTAGAATACAAAGCAATTGGGGAACTGCATCAGTACTTGATTGCCATATCCGCCTAATTGCATGGCAGCAAATCCACTTATTAATCCAGCCCCAATTCCTCGCAAGGAAGAACTAGTAAGTTTGAATAGCACCACCCTGCTAGCCCCTAAAAACATGAGGCCAGTTGTAAACAAGAAGATAATGAGGCCCACTATTCCTGTTCGAACCCAGATAGATACATACTCGGAATCTGCGGGAATGTAACTCAATGTGTAATACTTATTGCCAGGAGGAACGTCGCCAGTCCTAACTCCTACTCCCAAGCCGAAAGGAAGGTCGTGCATATATTTCTTTATGGCTTGCTTATTGACTTCGCGCGTACCGGTAGAGGCTTCGTTCTTGTCGAAGGTGGATCTCATTCGACGTATCATCTGGTTGCCACTGCCAATGTTTGTGAAGGCAATGATATAGAAAAAGATGAATCCTGCAGCACCAACGGAAATGGTTAGCTTTACCGATTTAGCCAATAGGGTATAGACTACAAATCCAAAGAGAAAGCAGGCCATTGCAGTTCGAGTACCAGTGGGGAAAAAGCCCCATGTGCAAGCAAGACCTACCGCAAGGAAAAATAACTTATATTTCATTATTTTGGCGGTAATACCAAAAACCAAGAATGCTACAGCTGTTGAAGCTATGCCCACGCCTGCTGCTGCTGCATCTGTATAAATGGAGAAATAACGGACAAGCGTACCGTTATTGACCAAATGTGTCCTGCTGCTATGTATAAATGCTGTTTCGTTGGCGGTTAACCCCATGTTTTTTTGCTTCCATATCCAGAATACAGAGAATAAAGCTAAGCCTCCCCAAATGAGCAAATACTTATAGAGCTTAGGGCAATTATCTATGTAAAGTGAGAATACTATTAGCGCATAAAAGATTTGGAAACCCAACTGGCGTGCACCTGTTAGCCAAAGGGGGAAATCGAATCCTAGACCACATGAATCGTTGAATATCTGCAAAAAGAGAAACGAACACCAAATGAGCAAAGCAAACGACATGGTGTTGAAAAGACGATTGAATTGTGTGTCCTTTACATCAATGATAACCAAGGCAATCAAAAGAATCTCAAGAGATTCATTATATAATGACGTCGGAATACCCTCTGGCCGTGGAAAGGATTTCATGGACACTAGGTAATTAACAAATATCAGTGTCCAGAAAAGGAACATCCTAAATTTGAACGACAGGATGATGACTATCGCCACCACTGGAAGAAGGCATACCATGGCAAAAGCCCCGAAACCAGCATGATAGAACTGATAGAGAGCCAATGCAAAGAGAAGGAGGAGGATGGCTATTCTTCCTCCTCCCAATTCTCCTGTTGACGTCCTGAATGATGAGCTACTCATCTAAGTGATGTGTTATTTTGCCCTATTATTTTCTACGGCTGTGATACCCATCTGCGAAATGCGATAAACAAAGTTGTTGAACTTAGTGTAAGGCGGCAGCTGGCCCACAAACTCCTCAACGGCATAGCGCTGTGCCTCTGTAAGGTACATAAACAGCGTATCCTTCTTCTCTAAGCGTGACTCCAACTCCTTAAGCGCCTTCTGGTCAACATCTTTCCATGTGCGGTTAGCGCGTGTCACCATCAGGTTGACCGTGCCCAAATTGAGCAGGGCAGACGAAATGGAATTGTCATCGAGGTTGGGATATTCAATGATAGCTATCTCATCGGGAAGTATATCGGGACAGATGTCCTTGATATCCTTGGCCATGACATAGCGGCTGTCATCGGCCAGAAAGTCTTCATCATAAGTAAGACGACGTACTTGAAGGCCAATACTCAACCAGTAGTTCTCCAATTCCTCAGCCAAATGACTCTTACCATTGCCGGAATCGGTGGAGAGGAGATTGAGCACATTTTGCTGCCCCTGCTGGAAATGAGGTAGCAACGCCTTGCTGAGCTGACGCAACGCCATGTCGCTGATAGTCTTGTTGAAGCGGCGATAGCGCATGGTGCTTTCGCGTGGATAACATCCCATGACAGGAATCTTCGTGATGCGTTCTGAGCGCATGCGGTCACGCAGCGTACGGTCAAGCAACTCAATAATGAAAAAGTAGAGAGCAGTTAAGAAGAACGTCAGCATGAAGGCTCCCAGAAGGATCATCATGCGATTAGTGGGCTGGGCGTTCAGGGGGAACACCGGCGGGTTCAGCTGCTTGAGGGTAGCGGTAGACATTTGCAGGTTGCGCTGGCGCAGACGAGCAGCATTTAACGCACGGAGCATTTCCATATAATTGGCCTCGATGAAACCGATATGGCGAGCTTTACGATCGATGGTAGCTCCAAGTGGAGAGTAGAACTTGTATTGGTCATCGATTCTCCCACGCATATACTCCCAAACGCCAATTTCTGCTTTCGTCTTTTCTAACAGAATAACCTGTTCTAGCCAACGCTCAATAAGATCTCTTGCCTTTATGCCTGTATCTGTGCTGTAGGTCTCAGCCTCAATGGTAGAGGTGTACTGCTTCACCTCGGCAGTGGCTGCAGCTAATTCCCGTTCAGCCTTAGCAAGCTCTAATTGGGCCTCTGCATTGTTACCACTGTTCTCACTGCTCATCAGTTTCAGGTTAGCAATACGTGACTGAAGCCGAGATATGTCGCGTACGAGTTCTGTGAAATGCTGGTTGGACTCAATCACCTTCTGGCGGTCACCTAGCTGACGCTTGAAATAGTTGATGAGTGCCTCAGTAGTAGCCTGATTTTTTCTCAACTCATTCTCTGTTGCCTGCTGGTTCATTTCCAAGATGGTGAGTTGTTTTGTCTGCTCACCATAGTTGATGATACGGTGGCGTACGTTATAGTTAATGAGGTCGTTCTCTGCTGTATTAAGTACCTTGCTCAATTTGGCCACTTCACGTTCAAAGAACTTGATAACGTTGAGTGTCTCGCCATAGCGCAGTTGCTGGTACTGATGGGCAAAGACGCGGTTAAGGATGTCGAGCGTATTATAGCAGATACCAGGATCATTTGCAGAATAAGAAATGTCGATAATGTCGCTACCTTCTAAACGCAGTACTTTGAGACGGCTGACAATGCTCTTGATACTAAAATAAGGATGATTGTTCAGCAAGTTGTATAGGTAATTGTCCTGCGAAGGTTTCTCAAAGGCAGCAAGGCGCGCATAAGAGTCATCTTCGTTGTTTTGAATCAATGCCCTTACATCGGCGGGAACTGAAGCATATAACTCACGGAAATGCTGAGCCTGCATATAGTTGTTGTCCTTGTTCTGGTTGCCATAGAGCATACAGCGGGCAAACAGACGCAAGGCTACCTCATGAATGGTATTGTCCGTCTGGATAATCAGCATTAGATTGGTGATGTTAGCTTGAGAATTACCACCGCCGGCACCTAAACCGCCCTCAATGTTGTAAGCTGTTATCATACCAGTATAAATAGTAGTGTTGGCATCGTAGGTGCGTTCCATGTTGCGTGTGAGGAACCATGCAACAATAACAGCAATAAGGGGAAGGATGACCAGATACCAGCGTATCTTGTACAAAAACCTGACGATATATCTGAATATGTCCATAATATTATACTTTATACTTTAATGGTCCTGATTTACTTGTTCTTAGCTGCTTTTTCTGCTAACTTGGCTTCTTTTTCTGCCCGACGGGCTGCTTCCTGCTCTCTCTTGATTTGTTCTTGAGTGGCACGACGTATGCGGCGTTCCACTTCTTTGTTTTCGCGGGCTATCTGACGTTCAGTCTTCACCACATCTTCATCAAGTGTAATCTCAGTAGTTGTATTAGTGATGATGGGCGTATGTGTCAAAATCTCCAAAGTAATAATGTCCGTCGTGATAGATGTGAGCAAACCTTGATAGGTTTGTACGGCGGATTGTCCTCGTTGACCTGTCCAAGCATAGTCCTCTATGTCGAAGTTTCCGTCATGAAACTGCCTCTCGTTCAGTTCTGTGGCACCTTGATAGATAGCGGCATTTTCGCCTGCTGTTTTCAGTGCGGTGAGGTTGTTGGTGATTCTTACGTAGAGTGTGGCAATCTGTAGCTTCAGATTATCATAGGCAATATCTTTTTGCAGGCGTGCCTGTTCTACTTGCATCTGCTTACGTCTGACTGCAGCCCCTAAGTCAAGGATGTCTTCCACAGGAATACTGAGGTTCACACCCACGTTCCAATAGCTCTGCTCGTTTCCCTGGAATTGTTGAAATAGCGGAGTGTAGACATCCGATCCGTTGCTCCACATATCGGTCTTACCATAACTGTAGCTGGCGTGGCCATGCACATAGGAAAAGATGTGCTTTCGTTGCTTAGCTACCTCTGCCTGAGCTATTTCCTGCGCTTTTGCTAAAGTAAGAATAGCAGGTGTGGATTTGGCGTTTTCAAAGAGTACTGACAATGGCGGTAGTTTAAAGTTTGAGAAATATATATCCTTTTCAACGCTGGAGTCGAAAAAGCCAGCGCTGATACCGCTATCATCTGCTCTCGACTGAGCTGAAACTCCCATGGTAACCGATGCCAGAAGGAGAGAAATAAAGAACTTTCTGAGACTTGATTTCATAACGGATTTTAAACATTTTCTTTCTGCACGAAGGAGAACAGCGTGCGGAAGATGATTTTCATATCTAATTTGAAGTTATAAGTCTGTCCATAGGTGATGTCCAGCTGCTTACGTTCTTCTGCCGACATGTTGCCGCCCTTGCCACGTTCTTCCACTTGCCAGAGGCCGGTAAGACCGGCAGGAGCCATGAAGCGGTCAATGCTGCTATCGGAAGTGAGTTTCTCTGCTTCATAGAGTGGTAGCGGACGGTTGCCCACTACAGACATGTCGCCCTTGAGAATATTGAACAGCTGCGGAAGCTCGTCAATGCTGTATTTGCGAATGAATTTGCCCACCTTAGTAATTCGTGGGTCGTTCTCTATCTTGACAAAAGCATTGTTGTTTTCTTCCTCCTTCTGCTTGTTGAAGTCGCTCTCTGCCATGACGAAGTCATCGCCAACAAGCATAATCTCGTCATCACTAATCATCATGTCCGACTCCATGCCCATACTCATCATCATCAACTCAGCTTCATCGCCAAGTGGAGCTGTTGGAGTAGCCTTCTGTTCTTCCTGATCGTGATGCTCTGCATATTGATTGTTCTGCTTGCTGAGTTCTTTCAGTTTCTCTTCTGCGTCAATATACATGGAACGGAATTTCAGGAAATCGAACACCTTATAGTTCGTTCCCACACGTTTTGACTTGAAAAGCACTGGTCCCTTGCTCTCTATCTTGATGGCTATTGCTGTAATGATGAGCACAGGCGATAAGAGAATGATGCCCAGCGATGAGCACACAATATCAAATATGCGTTTCCAAAGGGGAATTTTGAAACGCAGAATACGTTTCTTCGACACTTGGTTGTCGAAGAGAATGTTTTCCCGGTCACTTATGAACTGTAGTTTCTTGTTCAGTTCTGTCACCGATGCCTTCGGATCCAGCGTGTCATTAATGCCACACTTTTGATATACTCCACGTTCTTCTTCTGAAAGCTGTTCTGTAAGCAGGATAATGTATACACCTTCGCATTCTTTACGCAAATAGGTGATAGCTGTTACATCCTCAGTACGAACATTTTTTTCGTAAAACACTATAAAATGCTCGTTGCGTGCATGTGCTTTACATGCATCGGCAGCCTCCATGTAGTTCTTAGTGAACTTGACTAGATGCCCTGGTAAATATTTCAGGCGTTCTTCTGTCTGCTGATTATTGCCTAAATAAACAACACCTATCATAGAAAGGACTTTATGGGCACTTATACTTTAGTTCGGCAGAATTTTCTTTACTCTTATCTTCAACTCCATGGGGTTGAAGGGCTTGACGATATAGTCTTCAGCACCAATTTCGAGCAGGCGGATGCGCTCACTGGTAGAGTCCTCGCTTGAAAGCATGATTACAGGAATGTGGCGGAACAATTCGTTCTGTTTAATCCACTCCAAGAAGTCGTCACCACGCATCCCTGGCATTCGGATGTCAGAGATAATCAGGTCGGGCGTATTGCCTGCCTGTAACCACTTCACACCCTGAAGACCGTCAGGCAGCCACTGTACTTCATAATCGCTCATCAAATAGATGGAGAGCACCTTTGCGATGGTCTCTTTGTCATCAAGTATTAGTATTTTTTTCTTCATTATGAAAGATGTTTTGCAACTTGTTAATCGATTCCAAAGTGCAAAGGTATGAAAAATTTTTTAATTGTGCACAAAATAAAGTGAAAAAAAACATTTTTTTTCTATTTTCTTTGGATAATCGAAAAAAAATAGGGAAATTTGCAGGTGAAAAGTATTATATATAAAAACAATCATCAAACAACTTATTATGACAGCAAGATATCTGTTAGGATTCGATGTGGGCAGTTCGTCTGTCAAGGCATCGTTGGTTAACGCCGATAATGGCAAGTGTGTGTCATCTGCTTTCTTCCCTGAGAAGGAGGCGCCTATTAAGGCTGTTAAAGCCGGATGGGCAGAGCAGGAGCCTGACTCATGGTGGCAGTATGCCAAGCAGTCACTGCAGAAGATTATGGCCGAGGCCAATGTGAAGGGTGAAGAGATAGCTGCCATCGGCATCTCTTATCAGATGCATGGTCTGGTGTGTGTGGATAAGGATTTGAAGCCCCTGCGGCCAGCCATCATCTGGTGCGACTCTCGCGCTGTTCCTTACGGAGAACGTGCTTTCAGCGACTTGGGAGCTGAGCAGTGCCTCAGCCATTTGCTGAACTCACCAGGCAACTTCACTGCTGCCAAGCTGGCATGGGTGAAGGAGAACGAGCCAGAAATATACAGTAATATATATAAGGTAATGCTTCCTGGCGATTATATCGCTATGCGTCTCAGTGGTGTTGCCAACACTACAGTGAGCGGTCTGTCAGAGGGCATGTTCTGGGATTTCAAGGAGAATCAGGTGGCCAAGTTCCTTCTCGACTATTACGGCGTTCCCACGACGTTCATTCCCGAGATAGTGCCAACCTTCTGTGAGCAGAGCGTGGTAAGCGAGGCTGCTGCTGTGGAGCTGGGCTTGAAGGCCGGCACCCCCATCACTTATCGCGGCGGCGACCAGCCTAACAATGCTCTTTCATTGAATGTGTTCGAGCCGGGCGAGATTGCAGCTACTGCTGGTACTAGTGGCGTGGTCTATGGTGTGCTAGGCGAGGTGAATTACGACCCGAAGAGCCGTGTGAATACTTTCGCACATGTTAATCACGCCGCCGACAATACTCGTCTCGGCGTACTGCTCTGTATCAACGGCACCGGCATCCTCAACGCCTGGATGCATCGCAATGTCACTTTCGACATGGGATACGCTGAGATGAACGACTTGGCCGCACAGGCTCCTATCGGTAGCGACGGTGTCGTCATCATGCCTTTTGGAAATGGTGCCGAGCGCGTGTTGCAGAACAAGGAGTTGGGCTGCTCTATTCATGGAGTAAACTTCAACAAGCACAGCCGTGCCAACTTGGTGCGAGCCGCCCAAGAGGGTATTGTCTTCAGTTTCTGCTATGGTATGGAAATCATGCAGCAGATGGGCATGGATATCAAGAAGATTCATGCCGGCCGTGCCAATATGTTCCTCTCGCCCCTCTTCCGCAATACGCTGGCTGGTGTGAGCGGAGCCACTATCGAACTCTACGAGACCGATGGATCGGTGGGCGCAGCCAAGGGTGCAGGCATGGGCGCAGGCATCTACAAGGATCACAACGAGGCTTTTGCCACACTGGAGAAACTGCAAGTCATCGAGCCTTCCGAGAAAGACAGAAACGACTATCTGGCTGCCTATGCCTGTTGGAAGGAAACGCTGAACAGCCTTATTCCCTAAAATGAGGGGCGTGGCATTTTAAACAGACAACCATCTATTTTCAATTATTATTCACCCAGGGGGCGATGAACGGTGCGTTCTGACCCCCGCCCCCTATCTATAACAAAGGGGGATGTAAATTCACAAACAAAAAAATGGCAAAAGAGTATTTCGCCTTTACAGGCAAGATTCCTTTCGAGGGAAAGGACAGTAAGAACGTGATGGCTTTCCACTACTACGAGCCCGAGAAGGTGGTGATGGGAAAGAAAATGAAGGACTGGCTGAAGTTCGCCATGGCTTGGTGGCACACGCTGGGCGGAGCTAGCGCCGACCAGTTTGGCGGACAGACCCGCAGCTATGAGTGGGATAAAGCTGAGGATGCCGTGCAGCGCGCTAAGGACAAGATGGATGCCGGCTTCGAGATCATGGACAAGCTGGGCATTGAGTACTTCTGCTTCCACGATGTTGACCTCGTAGAAGAGGGCGCTACCATTGCTGAATACGAGGAGCGCATGAAGGCTATCACTGACTATGCACAGGAGAAGCTGAAGCAGTTCCCCAACATCAAGCTGCTCTGGGGCACAGCCAACGTGTTCGGCAACAAGCGCTATGCCAACGGTGCCAGCACTAACCCCGACTTCGATGTTGTGGCACGTGCCATCGTACAGATTAAGAACGCCATCGACGCCACTATCAAGCTCGGTGGCACTAACTATGTGTTCTGGGGTGGACGCGAGGGCTACATGAGCCTGCTCAACACCGACCAGAAGCGCGAGAAGGAGCACATGGCCACCATGCTGACCATGGCTCGCGACTATGCACGCGCCAAGGGATTCAAGGGCACGTTCCTCATCGAGCCGAAGCCTATGGAGCCTTCCAAGCACCAGTATGATGTTGACACCGAGACTGTTATCGGTTTCCTGAAGGCTCACGGCCTGGATAAAGACTTCAAGGTGAACATCGAGGTGAACCACGCCACGCTTGCTGGGCATACCTTCGAGCATGAGTTGGCTTGTGCTGTTGACGCTGGCATGCTGGGCAGCATCGATGCCAACCGCGGCGACGCACAGAACGGATGGGACACTGACCAGTTCCCCATCGACAACTTCGAGCTGACCCAGGCCATGATGGAGATTATCCGCAACGGTGGCCTTGGCAATGGCGGCACCAACTTCGACGCTAAGATTCGTCGTAACTCTACTGACCTCGAAGACCTCTTCATTGCCCATATCAGCGGCATGGACGCTATGGCTCGCGCACTGCTCAATGCAGCCGACATCCTTGAGAACAGCGAGTTGCCCGCCATGAAGAAGGAGCGCTACGCCAGCTTCGATGCCGGTATCGGCAAGGAGTTCGAGGAAGGCAAGCTCACCCTTGAGCAAGTCTATGAGTATGGTAAGAAGGTGGAGGAACCCAAACAGACTTCAGGCAAGCAGGAGAAATACGAGACCATCGTCGCTCTTTATGCCAAGTAAACCATCGATGTTTTATATTATTCAGCCCGTACGCCATCTGGTGTGCGGGCTTTTTTGCACTCATGTTTTCATGTGGCGCTCTACTCCCTATACATAGAGAGGACAGTTATCCCTCACCTCCCGCACCCGACAGTTAACTCGTTGATACACAGTAGAGTTTTTGGGTGTGCCATCGTCTTTTTACTCTCACCCGATGCCACACCCAGAAGATGTTATATAAAAAAGCAATAATTGTATGTTTATGCAGGAAAGTGTATAAATATGCAAAACAAACGGGCGAAACAGACCGAAGAGCCGCCTATAGAAAAATGGTGGCTTCCCGTGAAAATTTGGAGGCCACTTTTATTCACAGGAGACCACCATTTTTTTACGTGAGGCCTCCGCGTAAACTGCATAATTATTCACTTCTACCTTTCGCTTGCGGATAATAGAAGAAAAGCACGCGACACATTCATGCCCAATTCTCCTCATCTGCATTTCTCCGCAGATACAAATAAATGGGTGTGGCATCGGGTGAGGGATAAAAAGCTATCCCTCACCCAAAAACGCCACAGACTGTCAGGTACTTAACCGTTAGGTGCGGGAGGTGAGGGTATAATCAACCTATAGGTGTATTACTCAATGTCGGAAGACCATTGCATCTTCGCGTCTTTGTGTTCCTTTAAAGTATCACACATTTTCATTGTAGAGCATGAATGGCCGTTAACTCGCAATTTTTGTGAAAAAATTTGGCTTGTTCAATTTTCTTTCGTACTTTTGCATTTTAAATGTATTAGCTTATGCTGAAAGGTAAAAAGATAGTGTTGGGCATAACGGGGTCGATAGCAGCCTATAAGTCGTGCCTTATCATACGTGAACTGGTGAAGCGGGGCGCCGAGGTGCAGGTGGTCATTACGCCTGCGGGCAAGGAGTTCATCACCCCCATCACGCTGTCGGCACTGACGCAGAAGCCCGTCATTAGCGAATTCTTTGCGCAGCGCGACGGCACATGGCACAGCCACGTGAAGCTGGGTCTATGGGCCGATGCCATGCTCATAGCTCCGTGCACAGCGTCGACACTGGGTAAGATGGCCAACGGCGTGGCAGACAATATGCTGGTGACGACCTATCTATCGATGAAGGCGCCCGTGTTCATAGCCCCAGCCATGGACCTTGACATGTATGCACACCCCACCACCCAGCAGAACATGGAGCGGCTGCGCTCATTCGGCAACCATATCATTGAGCCGGCGAGCGGATATCTGGCCAGCGGACTGGAGGGGAAGGGACGCATGGACGAGCCGGTGATAATCGTAGAAAAGCTTGCAGCGTTTTTCCAAACGCAGGGCAGTTCTGATGACGCCATGAATTCTACACTAAAGGGGAAGCGCATCCTCATTACTGCCGGTCCAACGTATGAGAAGATTGACCCCGTTAGGTTTATTGGCAACTACAGCAGCGGGAAGATGGGCTTTGCACTGGCTGCAGAGTGCGCCCGCAGAGGAGCCGAGGTGACGTTAGTGGCCGGCCCCGTGGCGCTGCCAACACCCCAAGTTGACGACAGTCCAACCCATTCAACGGCCAGTCCCATTGACCGCATAGACGTGGAGAGTTGCCAGCAAATGCGCGACGCCGCCGTGGAGGCCTTCAGCCGTTGCAATGCCGCCATCCTGTGTGCCGCCGTGGCCGACTTCCGCCCTGCCGCCGTGGCTGAACAGAAGATAAAGCGGGTGGGGGAGTGCATGGACCTGCATCTGGTGCCCAACCCCGACATTGCCGCCGAGCTGGGCCGCATGAAGAACGGCGGGCAGGTGCTGGTGGGCTTTGCCTTGGAGACCAACGACGAGCTGACGAACGCAGAAAAGAAGCTGAAGAAGAAGAACTTCGACTTTATAGTGCTGAACTCGCTGCGCAACGAGGGTACCTGTTTTCGCAGCGACGAGAACCAGATTAGCATACTTACGGCTCATGGCCGCAAGGACTATGAGAAGAAGCCCAAGACGCGGGTGGCCAGTGACATCATTGATGAACTTTCTTCACTGATGAGATAATATGGATGCCCTACGTTAACGTTTTCAGACAGACAAGGAGGATAACAACGAATGAGACGAACAGTAACCATGGCACTGCTGCTGCTACTTACGGTGGCTATGCCGATGAAGGCCCAGGAACTGGCGGCCAAGTTCAACATCAACAGCTCGCAGGTGCAGGGTACTGACAAGAGCGTGTTTGAAAACCTGCAGCAAACGGTGGAGCAGTTCTTCAACGAGCGGCAGTGGACAGCACTACAGTTCCAGGAGAACGAGCGCATACAGTGTGTGTTTAACATCACCGTGTCGAAATACGATGCGGCGGCCAACAAGTTTACATGCACAGCACTTATACAGGCTAACCGCCCGGTGTACAACTCGGCCTACACCACTACATTATATAATAACAGAGACAAGAACTTCGACTTCGAGTTTGTGCAGTTCGACCAGCTGAACTTCAACGAGGAAGTCATAGACAATCAGCTTGTGGCTCTGCTGGCATATTATGCGTATCTCATCATCGGGCTCGACCTTGACAGCTTCGCGCCCATGGGAGGCACCGATGTGCTGCAGCGCTGCATGAATCTGGTGAACAATGCTCAGGATCTGGGATTTGCGGGCTGGAAATCGTTTGACGACTCACGCAACCGCTTTGCCATCATCAACGACTATCTGGACGAGGCCATGCGCCCCTTTCGACAGCTGCAGTACGATTACTACCGCGTAGGGCTCGACGAGATGGCGAGCAACGTGGAGCGCGGGCGCACCAACGTGACAACTGCCCTGCAGAACGACCTGAAGAAAGCACACGAGGAGAAACCGCTGAGCCAGTTGCCACAGATATGGACCGACTATAAGAAAGACGAGCTGGTGGGCATATACAAAGGAAAGGGAACACAGAAGGAGAAGGAACTGGTGTACGACATACTGTTTGGCATCAATGCCTCGCAAAACAGTTCATGGGAAAAGATAAAACAGTAGAAAGGAACAACGGAAATGAAAATAGGTGATAAAGTGAGATTTCTCAGCGAGACAGGCGGGGGACGCGTCTCGGGTTTTCAGGGTAAGAACATTGTACTTGTGGAAGACGAAGACGGCTTCGAGGTGCCTATGCCTCTGAACGAAGTGGTGGTAGTGGGCAACGAGAGCTACGACACCAGCCGCATAGTAGAGGTGAAGCAGCAGCAGAAGAAAGCACAGCAGCTGGCAGAAAGGGAAACGGAACCAGCCGACAGACCCATTACCTTCAGGCCGCAGCCCGAAGAGCGCCGTGGGGGAGAACAGCTGTCGGCCTATTTGGCTTTTGTGCCCATGGAAGTGAAGGAGTTGTCCCACACACGCTTTGAAACCTATTTCGTCAACGATTCCAACTACTACCTGCGCTTCACTTACCTCTCGGCTGAGGGCAATGCCTGGCGCCTGCGCTTTACTGACGAGGTGGAACCCAATACCAAGCTCTTCGTCGAGGAGTTCGGACGGGAGGATTTGCAGTCTATGGAGCATGTAGCCGTGCAACTGCTGGCCTACAAGCGCGAGAAACCCTTCATGGTGAAACCATCCGTCGACGTGCAGTTGCGCATAGACGGCGTGAAGTTCTACAAGCTTCACACCTTCCAGGATAGCGACTTCTTCGAACAGCCGGCACTGGTATACACCATCGTGGAGAAAGACAAGGCTACACGCCCCCTGGTGATTGACGCCCAGCAGCTGAAGGCGGGCCTTTATGGCAAGAGTGAACGTGAGACTGAGCATGCTCAGTCGAGCAAGCCCGTAGGCACAGGAAAGGATGGCGACCCAATAGTGATTGACCTGCATGCCTCTGAGCTGTTGGAAAACACCGAGGGCCTCTCGCCGTCTGACATACTTAACCACCAGCTCGACGTGTTCCGCCGCACGCTGAAGACCTATGAGAAGAAAAAAGGTACGAAGATAGTGTTCATTCACGGAAAGGGTGAGGGAGTGCTGCGTAAGGCTCTTGTCAACGAGCTGCAATATCGCTACAAGTCATACACCTATCAGGATGCCTCCTTCCGTGAGTATGGCTATGGAGCCACGCAGGTAACTATACGCTGAACTCACATCTGTGAGGTGCCGTCTGTGAGGTGCGAACCGAGAGTTTGATAACTGAGAAGTGTTGTTTGAATATGAAATGCAAATGCTGTCGTGTTCTGGTGCTTGCACTCGTGCTGCTGCTTATGGCTGCAGTACATGTGCAGGGGCAGACTAATGCCAGGTACACTCGCTACATTGAGCAGTATCGCGACATAGCTATTGAGCAGATGCTGAAGTGGAAGGTGCCGGCATCCATCACCCTGGCACAGGGACTGCTGGAGTCGGCGGCGGGGCAGAGCTCGCTGGCCACTAAGGGCAACAACCACTTCGGCATTAAGTGTCATGGCTGGACGGGGCGCACCATCTATCGCGACGACGACCTGCCGAATGAGTGCTTCAGGGCATATAAATCGGCCTATGAGTCGTACGAAGACCACTCGAAGTTCCTGGCCACAGGCAAGCGCTATCGCAGCCTCTTTGCACTGAAGATAACCGACTATGAAGGATGGGCACGCGGGCTGAAGGCTGCCGGATATGCCACCAGCCCACGCTATGCTCAGAGCCTGATAGACATAATTAAGACCTACAACCTGAGCCAGTATGACAAGGCACGCTCATACGACCACTTCATGGTGGCACATGCGCATGACACATCGCCAAGCGGCCAGCCTCTGCATCCGCTCTACATATATAATAAGAACTATTACCTCTATGTGCGTGAGGGCGATACCTTCCGCTCTATTGCCGATGAAATAGGCATCTCTTGGCGCAAACTCGCCCGATACAACGAGCGCAACAAGAACGACCGTCTGGAGCCTGGTGAGATTATTTGGTTGAAGAAAAAGCAGAACAAAGCCCCGAAAGAATTCAAGCGGATACCGCATACGGTGCAGGTGGGTGAGTCGATGTACACCATTGCGCAGAAATATGGCATCAGGCTGAAGTCGCTCTATAAGCTCAACCGCCTCAATCCTGATTACTCCATACAAGTGGGCGACCAACTGAGACTACGGTGACGTATGATTGATAATAGCATAAATAGCATACTAATTAAAGATAAAAACAGAAAGAAGAAATGAAGAAGACTTTAAAATTACTCTTGCTGCTGTTGTGCTGCCCGTTTGTGGTAGGGGCAGCACCACGCACCAAGGAAGAGATGAAGAGCTTGGCACAGCAGGCCATAGCCCAGCAGTGCTCGGCAAGACGCATGGCACCGCGATTCACTCCACTGAAGGTGCTCTTCTCTATGGAAGAGATGGATATCATTGGCTACGACGAGGGAGGTTTTGCCGTCGTAGCTGCCGACGATTTGCTGCCTGCAGTATTAGGTGTTTCTACCAACCGTTATTCTCAAGGCGCAAATCCGAACTTCGAGTGGTGGCTGCAGGGCACAGCTGCTGCTGCGCGTCAGGCTGTTAGAAGCCATACTCCTTTGCATGTTACCAGGCCCGACACCAGTATGTTTCCCGAATCAGTGGAATCCATGGTCACTGCTAAATGGTATCAGGACCAACCCTACAACAGAATGTGCCCCACTTTTAGCGGCACGGTGAAATGTCTTACGGGCTGTGTGGCAACGTCGATGGCGCAGATTCTGCATTATCACAAACTGCCACAGCACGGCTTTGGGCAGCGCACTATCTACTATCCAAAGGGGCGCACTAGTGGCGAGGCTGTGACTGCCGACTTTGAGAACGACTACTACGACTGGGCTAACATGCTCGACATTTATACACCTGGTCGTTACTCTGACACGGAGGCCGATGCCGTGGCATTGCTGATGCGCGATTGTGGCGTGGCCGCCAATATGGAGTACGGTGGACCAAATGAGGGCAGCGGTGCCTATAGCGACCAGGCTGCCATGGGCCTGCGCGAATACTTCGGATTTGAAGAGGCTCAGTGTCTGGAACGCGATTACTATAGCGAAAAGGAATGGATGAACATCATCTACCGCGAAATCTCGCAAAATGGCCCTGTGTACTATGGTGGGGCCGACATGATGATGGGTGGACACGCTTTCCTCTTCGACGGCTACGATGAAAGTGGCAGAGTGTCGGTAAACTGGGGATGGGCAGGCGAAGACGACGGCTACTTCTACATCAGCCAGCTGAATCCAAGCTTCTATCACTTCTCCTACGCCCAAGACATGATTATCGGCATCAAGGGCATGGGTAGCGCACAGCGGCAGCGCACTGTGAGTGTCACGCTGAGCGAGGCAGGACAGTTGGCCAGCCTGCCAGAGATACAGGATGACGAGTCGCCAATAGTATCACTCACCATTGAAGGACCGCTTAATGAGGCCGACTTTGCCTGCTTGCGACAGCTGGCAGGAGATACTACCAGTGAACTGGCGGTTGCGGGGGCCCTGCGCATCCTTGACTTGAGCAAGGCAAAGCTGGAACAGAAGACACTGCCCGACAGCGCACTGAAGAACTGCATCAGCCTGCGACGCCTGCGACTGCCCGAAACGGTGGCCTATATAGGAAAAGGCGCATTCAGTGGCTGCACAGCCTTGAACGAACTGCGTGTCACAGCGAAGAGTGTGCCACAGTTGCTGGGCGAAGATACCTTCAGCGATATGCCTATGCGAACGGCTACACTCTACGTGTGCAGAGGCTTGAAGAAACAGTATACTCAGACCGACCAGTGGAAACTCTTTGGCGAAAAGAGAATCTTCGAGGTGGGCATCAGCGTGAAGGTGCGCAACGTTGCACGCAACTATGGTGAGAGCAACCCCAACTTCACCTTCACTGTAGAGGGAGGCACCATAACAGGAACACCGCAGATAGACTGCGAGGCATCGAAACATTCGCCTGCAGGCGTCTATCCTCTGCATATCAGCCCAGGTACGGTGACGAACTCTGAGGCAGTGAACTTCATCGACGGATACATCATTGTGCAGAAAGTTAATGCCAAGGCTACCGTGAAGGATGCCGAACGCTATGTAGGCGAGCCTAATCCTGAGTTCACGTTAAGCTATACGGGAATGATTACCGGTGAACGTATGCCGTCGTGGACGGAGGAACCTGTGTTCTCTACCTCAGCCACCGCATCCTCTAAGCCCGGCGTCTATTCCATTTATGTTAGGAGCGGCAGTGCCGAGAGCTACAACCTGACGTTCCTGCCTGGAAAGCTCACTGTGAAAGCTGCCCCCACTGGCATTGAAGATGCCCCGTCACTAAGCGACAGTGACCACGGCGTGGTCTACGACCTGCAGGGACGCCGGGTGAATGACAGCAACTCGCAGCGTGGCCTTTACATCAGAAACGGAAAGAAGATACTGAAATAGAATGGCGGAATAAGCATTCATTTTTAGGAACTAAAAAAGGCGAGGGGCAGTGGATGACCACTGCCCCTCGCCCTTTCTGGCTTGCCAATACTATTGCGCTGCGTCCTTTTGGCGTATTTCCACACGGCGAATCTTGCCGCTTATGGTCTTTGGCAATTCGTCCACAAACTCCACAATGCGGGGATATTTGTAGGGGGCAGTTTCCTTCTTAACGTGCTGCTGCAGTTCCTTTACGAGGGCATCGCCCGCCTTGTCCTTCCATTCTTTGCCGAGCACGACGGTAGCCTTGACCACCATGCCGCGTATGTCGTCAGGAACACCGGTAATAGCACACTCCACTACAGCAGGATGGGTCATGAGGGCACTCTCCACCTCAAACGGGCCTATGCGGTAGCCGCTCGACTTGATGACATCGTCAATTCGACCCTCAAACCAGTAGTAGCCGTCCTCATCGCGCCATGCCATGTCGCCCGTATGATAAATGCCGTCGTGCCACGCCTCACGTGTCTTCTCCTTATCGCGGTAGTAGCCTTTGAACAGTCCAATGGGTTTGCGGTCGCCCACGCGCACCACTATTTCGCCCTTCTCGCCATCCTCGCACGAGGTGCCGTCGGCACGCAGCAGGTCAATGTTGTACTGCGCGTTGGGAATGCCCATCGAGCCGGGCTTTGGCGTCATCCAGGGGAATGTGCCCAGTGTCATTGTTGTCTCCGTCTGGCCGAAGCCCTCCATGATACGGAGCCCAATCTTCTCCTGCAGCTTGTCGAAGACGGCTGGATTAAGGGCTTCGCCGGCAGTGCAGCAATACTCCAGACTGCTTAGGTCGTATTTGCTCAAATCCTCGCGTATCATGAAACGGTAAATAGTAGGCGGGGCGCAGAAGCTGGTCACATGGTATTTCTCCATCTGCCGCAGCAGCGTGTCGGCGTTGAACTTCTCGTGGTCGAACACGAATACGGTGGCTCCGGCAAACCACTGCCCGTAGAACTTGCCCCATACAGCCTTGCCCCATCCTGTGTCGGCCACGGTGAGATGGAGCGACCCCTCATGCAGGTTGTGCCAGAACACGCCCGTTGACAGGTGTCCCATGGCGTAGAGATAGTCGTGTGCCACCATCTTGGGCTCGCCACTTGTTCCGCTGGTGAAATACATCAGCATGGTGTCGTCGTTGGTGTTTACGAAGGCTGGTCTTGTAAAAGGCGGCACCTTCTTCCACTCTGACTGGTAGTCGTGGAATCCTTCAGGAATGGGCTTGCCGTGGTCGGCAATGGCAATATACTGTTTCACCGTGGGACTCTCAGGCATGGCGGCTTGAATCTGACTCACCACATAGGGATCGTCTACGCAGATGATGGCTTTCACCGATGCTCGCGTGTTGCGATACACTATGTCGTGCTTCGTCAACATGTGAGTGGCAGGAATAACGATGGCACCAATCTTGCACAGTGCAAGCATGACCACCCACCACTCGTAGCGACGCTTCAGTATAAGCATCACGGGGTCGTTCTTGCCTATGCCGAGCGACATGAGGTAGGAGGCCGCCTGGTCGGTTTGTGCTTTCAGCTCGCGGAATGTTGTCCTGATTTCCTCACCTTGGTCGTTTGTCCAGAGTATGGCCAGCCCCTCAGGCTTCTCCTCTGCCCATGCGTCCATCACATCGTAGGCAAAGTTGAAGTTTTCTGGGATGATGAACTCTAAGTTCTTGTTGTAATCTTCTACAGACGTGAACTTCGTTTGCTTTAAAAATCTTGCCAGAAGACCTGCCCCCTGCCCTTCGCTGTGAGGGAGGGGGGCAGCTGCTCCTTGTGTTTCTGTGTTTTTTTCCATCATATTATTGTTGTGTCTATTCAGTCATTACTTCCCGCCCTGTCGCAGGCTTCCCCTCGCTTTTTGGAGAAAGAGGGTAGGGGGCTTCTACTCTACGGTGAAAGCCAGGAACTTCACGGCCTTGTTGCCGATGGCCAGCATGCCGTGGGGCTTTGTTGAGTCAAAGTATATGCTGTCGCCCTCGTCGAGCACAATAGTCTTGCCGCCGATGTACAGTTCCATCTGTCCCTCGAGCACAAGGTTGAACTCCTGCCCCGGATGCGAGTTCTTGTATATGGTGTGTGCCTCAGGCTTCGGCTCCACGGTGACAATGAATACGTCGGCCTTATGGCCTACGAAGCCACCCACCAAACTTTGATACTTGTATGCCTTCGTACGCTCGATGCTCATGCCCTGACCCTTGCGCGTCACATAGTATGACTTCATGTGGGGCGACTCGGCGAAAATCAGTTCTTCGGTCGATACACCATATTTATGCGCAATCTTCATGAGGTTCGAGATGGTGATGTCAGCCTCACCTTGTTCTATCTTCTCATACTTCTCCGAGGAGATTCCGATGGTTTCTGCCATCTCGCTCACAGGAATGTCAAGCACATCGCGCAGTCCACGCAGTCGCTCGCCTATTTGTTTCAATTGGTCTTCCATAATTCACGTTTAGTTTACAATTTGCGTGCAAAATTACGAAGAATAATTTTATTTTTATTATTTTTGCCGCAAAATATGTCACAAAGCACAAGTTTTTGCGTATATAGAGCAGGATGACGCAAGAAGAATTCAGGGAAGAGGCCCTTCGGGTGCGGCCGCAGCTGCTGCAAGTGGCGCGGCGATACTTGGGCGACGACGACGATGCCCAGGATGTGGTGCAAGACGCACTGCTCCGACTATGGCAGATGGTTGGCGACATACGCCTGCCAATGGCTCCACTCGCATCTCGTCTCACTCGCAACCTATGTATCGACCGTCTCCGCCGCCAGCGTTCCTTCCTGGCTATTCCCGCAGCAGAAACCCTCGCATACTCCCACTCCGGTGGGGCCGCGGACGGTTCGCCCGCTAGCAGTGACCCCCGCCTCGACCGCATGCTCGCCATCATCGAGACCCTCCCCTCGCTCCAGCAGACCATTCTACGCCTGCGCCACATCGAGGGCATGGAGATGAAAGACATAGCCGAACTCATCGGCACCAACGAGGTGGCCATTCGCAAGGCACTGAGCCGCGCACGCCAAGCAGTAAGAACACAATATATGAAACGATATGAACGATAACATACTGAAAATACGCACACTGATAGACCGCTTCTTCAACGGTGAGACTACCCTCGATGAGGAGCAGCAGCTCTACGACTTCTTTCGCAATGCCAGCCAGCTGCCCGAAGACCTGATGCCTTTACGCGAAATGTTCCTCGACCTCGCTGCCGTTGAGCTCCACTCTGCCCCTTCAGTAGCAGATAAGCAAGGACACCGCCGCTGGCTACACTTGTCTGCCGCCGCTGCTGTCGTACTGCTGATAGTGGTAGCAGCTGCTACCATCTTCACACATCGTGCAGAGACAGAAGAGGAATACGTGGCCTACATCTATGGAGAGCGTACTACCGACCGAATGGTCGTCCTTGATGAGATGCAGAAAACGATGAGTGCCCTTGCTGCCACCGACGGTAGCGACATCGTGGAAGAGCAACTCAAAGCTATGTTTAGCCACTAATAATATATAATGTATATGAAACGACTGCTATTTTGTTTATCATTTGTTGTTTGTCATTTGTTCTTTGGCAGCATAGCTGCGCATGCGCAGACTGGGCTGAAGGTGAACGAGCTGTTTCAGGGCCGTGTCATTCCGCAGGAACGTATGATAGAGACCCGTGTGCGCGGAAAAACATTAGAGAAGTACCGCCTGACATACTACCGCAGCCTGCGCTTCAACGCCACGGAGGAAGAGAGTAAGCGCCTGCGCCAGTTGATGGACGGCGACAGCCAGGGATGCTTCGCCTATATCTCCGACCGCAAGAACACTTTCACGTATAAGTGGCAGGCCCCCGCACTGGGCGGCAAGAACCGCTTCGTATGCTACCAGGAGCAATGGGCCAACAAGGCTGACAGCTGCGAAGTGACCGTCATCTACATGGAGGGCACCGTCGGCAGTTTGGGGCAATTAGAAGAATTGCTCAAATGAATTTAGTAATTAAGAGTTTTATCGGCTTTGCCGCATAATAGTTTAGAATTAAGTATTAAGAGTTATGAAACGCATCTTTTATTTATCGTTTATTGTTTTTCAGTGCTCATTCAGCAGCGTAGCTGCGCAGAATGACACACTTGTCATCAACCATCCCCGCAAGGTGACCGTCATCACCGGCGACTCGCTGCAGCGGGTCATCGTCAATGGCAGTCAGGGCGACGATGACTTTGTCTATCAGAATACCATCCGTCTGGTCGATGCCAACTATGAGAGTCATACCAGCATCAGCCGCGACCACTGGGAGCTTATTCCCTCGGTGAAACTCGGCAAGCGGTCAGACGATTCTTACGGTAATTCCTCCCACCATAGCAATGTGCTTTCAGCCCATCTCGGTGTGGGATTCACCTGCCCCACTGAGGTAGACAGTCGCATAGATTTCTCTACTTTCAAGTCATGGGAGATATTTGCCACTCTCATACAGTGGGACCACTATCTGGATCGTCACAGCCGCAACTGTTTTTCCCTTGGCTTCGGCATCGACTGGAAGAACTACCGTATGACTGATGACCAGCTCTTCACAAAAGCCCCAGACGGCAACGTCACTGTTGAGAGATTCCCCCTGGAGTTTGAGCCGAAATCCTCGCGCATCAAGGTCTTCTCGCTCACGGGCACACTGCGCTTCACACACGATTTTGGCAAAGGTTTCTCTATCGGCCTCGGCCCCGTGGTGAATTTCAACACCTATGCCTCCATCAAGACACGTTACAAGTTTCTTGGCGACAAGGCCACACGCATAGAGAAAAACATTCGGCAGCGCCCCATCACCATCGACTGGATGCTGAATATGTCGATTGCCGATTTTCCGCTCTATGTGAAATACTCTAACGATGACGTGCTGAAGGATGGCGGCATCAAGTTCCGCTCACTCTCCTTCGGACTGTATATGTAGGCGTGCATCACAGTTCTGTGCAAGCAGTGCCAAGAAATAGCACATCATTTCTTCTTGTCCTCCAAGTATCGGCGCTTCTTGGCGCTTAAAGGGCGAATCTCTAAAAGCCTAATAGCGAAGCCGCCTCTCCTACTTAGATTGAATTCCTTTGGCTTGTCGCTGTCTCACTGCCTCAAAGAGCAGTATGGCGGCCGATACGGATACGTTGAGTGAGTCGAGCCTTCCCAACATGGGAATGCGAATGTGGGCAGAAGCGGCCTCGCGCCAAGGCTGTGTAAGACCGGTGGACTCAGTGCCCATGACAATGGCGGTGGGACCGCACATGTTGGTGTCGTAGTAGAGCAGTGAGTCCTGCAGTTGCGCCGTGAGGATGCTGATGCCCTGCTCTTGCAGGAAGCTGATGCACTCCTCGCTGCTGCACGCTATGGTGGGCACAGTGAACACCGCACCTATGGAGGCACGTATGAGGTTGGGGTTGTAGAGGTCGGTCAACGGGTCGCACACTATAACAGCATCGGCCCCGGCAGCATCGGCCGAGCGCAGCACTGCCCCCAGGTTGCCAGGCTTCTCCACACCCTCCATAACGATGATGAGGGGTGGGTGGTGAGCGGTGAGTGGTGACAGGCGAGCGGCAAGGTCGGCGAGTGTTGTGGTGCGTTCCTCGATAATAGCAATGACACCCTCTGTGCTGCCTCGGTAAGCCACACGCTCGTAGAGCGAACAGGGGATGGAGAACTGGGCATGGCGAGGCGAAAGGCCTGGCGCAGGCGCGCTTTGCTCGGTTCTGAGATAGGAGGTGAGAGGGGCATCGCCTGCAAGCTCGGGGCAGACGAAGAGGGTGTGCAGCTTGTAGCCGGCAGCTAGGCAGTGGTCCAGTTCGCGACGCCCCTCCACCACGAAGAGTCCTTCTTGGCGTCGCTGCTGCGACTTCTGCTGCAACAGCAGCAGATGTTTGATTTTAGGATTCTGAGCACTTGTTATCTCCATCACTTCTCGCCTCGTTTCCGAGCAAAGCTCGCCTGCATGTAGACTTCCGGTTCTTACTTTTCAGTTTCCCCCTTCTCCATAAAACTCCCTGTACCACTGTGCAAAGCGGCGCAGTCCTTCGCGTAAAGGTGTAGACGGCCTGAAACCGTAGTCGCGCTCCAAAGCACTGGTGTCGGCAAAGGTCACGGGTACGTCGCCAGGCTGCATGGGCACCAGCTGTTTGTGGGCCTCGAAGTCGTAGTCGGCTGGCAAGACACCTGCACTGATAAGTTCCTGCTGCAGGATGTCAACAAAGGTGAGCAGGTTCTCTGGGCTGCTGTTGCCAATGTTGTACACGGCGTAGGGTGGCAGGGGCAGCCCGTCGTCGCCCGCTTGCTTCTCTGGTGCTCCCTGCATAATGCGTACCACTCCCTCCACAATGTCGTCGACATAGGTGAAGTCGCGCTTGCAGTTGCCGTAGTTGAATATCTGTATGGTCTCGCCCCTACGCAGTTTGTTGGTGAAGCCGAAGTAAGCCATGTCGGGGCGCCCGGCAGGACCGTATACGGTGAAGAAGCGCAGGCCTGTGGAGGGAATGTTGTAGAGCTTAGCGTATGCGTGTGCCAGCAGCTCATTGCTCTTCTTTGTGGCAGCATAGAGACTCACGGGATTGTCTACCTTGTCGTCGGTGCTGTAGGGCACCTTCTTGTTGCTGCCGTAAACGCTCGACGACGAGGCATACACCAGGTGCTCTACGCCAGTCTGCCCGTTGTCATACGAGTGGCGGCAGGCCTCCAGTATGTTGTAGAAGCCTATGAGGTTCGACTGTATGTAAGCATCGGGGTTGGTAATGCTGTAGCGCACGCCGGCCTGTGCGGCGAGGTTCACCACCACGGCGGGCTTGTAGTCGTGGAATATACGGTCTATTGTGTCACGGTGGGCTATGTCGCCGCGAATGAATGTAAAGCGCCCGCCGCCGTCGCCCAGTTCCTTAAGCCGATATTCCTTTAGCGCTGGGTCGTAGTAGTCGTTCATGTTGTCGATGCCCACTATGCGTGCATGTGTCGTATCGTGCAGCAGGCGCTTCACCAAGTTGGAGCCTATGAAGCCGGCAGCACCAGTAACAAAGAGTGTTTTTCCCTCTAAATCAATCTTTTGCATGTTTCCTTTGTTTTTTGTCTGTGCAAAGGTAAGCAAAAAATAGTCAACACACAAATAAATGCAAGAAAAAAAAGCATTGTCTGCTAGATGAGAATCATCTCCGCTTGCCGTGTCTCGCCAGCATTGCGCTATAATTGCTGGCAGACGGCGGGACAGCATGACGGCAAACATCAGCAGGTGGCGCACGAACAGAAGCTGGCGCATACAGTGCTTGGCAGCACGCAGGGGGTAGATGAGGTTCGTGTTCATGGGCTTGTTCGTTTTTCAATCGGGCGCAAAGTTACGTCAGTCTGCATCAATCTATATGGCGTTAACATGCAATTAACCCAAATTCAACCATTTTAACTAGCGCCGTGGTGCCTGATGGCTTTCCTACGTGCGCGCGCAGGAGTAAATGCATCGTGCTACCAGTGCTACCAGTGCTACCAGCCGATGTGTCGGCGCCACCCTCTCTGCGTTCCCTCTTCTGACAAGGGAGGGGATGCTTACGGGCATCCTCATTTCCGCGCAGAAACGCAGAAAGACGCAGAGGTGAAGAGCAGACGTGAGCGCTTTCCGGTGAACCAACCGCCCGTTTGAAAATGGTGGCCTCCTATGAAAATTTGGCGGTCACTTTTTCGAAAAAGTGGCCGCCAAAAATTTGTCCCAGGCCCTGGGATTTTTCTCCCGCCCACCCTCTGGCGTCATTGGTAGCACTGGTAGCACGAAAAAAACATTCGCGCGCGCATAAAAACACGCGCGCGCGAAAGATGCTACCACGGTCTGGGCGATGGGGGCATGGCCATCAGCTACATCTCCTGCAAGGTTGGGGAGAATCGCAATGGCTTTTTACGAGGGTGTCAGCTCTCTTGCATCCCCTTATGGGGGCGAGGTAAGCGCGGCGGGGTGTTACTCACTTCTGAGCCAACTGCAATGTCATTGCTTCAGCTCAAAGTGGTTGAGTTGCTCTGTCTGCTGCCGGGTGACATTCGAGTAGTATATGATGTGGCGCGTGTCTATGATGTCGCCCTTGTGGTAGTGTCGTGTGCGGTCATCGTAGCTGGCGTAGAGCAGGGCAGTGAGCACTGAGTTGTTGTTGCGGGGAGCATCGAGCTTCATCTGCTTGCCTGAACGGTTGACTATGCCGAAGCGGTTGTCGATGTTCACCCATCCGGGGCCGAAGTAGTAGTGCCGGTGCTGTGAGGTGGACTCGTCTTCGCTGATGGCCGTCAGACCGCCTTTCTCGCAGCGTATGGTGAGGTCTTCGCGTGCACGCACAGTATCTGTATAAACTAGGGCGTTGCCGTCGGTGGAGTGGAGGGTGAAGCGCAGGTCGATGGTGGCATCGTTGCAGAGCAGGTGGCCTTGCAGTGTCCACTCATTGCCGTTGAGCAGTATGACAGGCGGTTCGGCGGGCTCGGCGTTGGTGCGGCGTCCTTCCACCTCATACCATCCCAACAGACTGCCAGTGTTGTTGGCTTTATATGGAACGATGAGGTTGGAGAGGTATGGCGACTGCCATTCGCCTGTAGCATCAGGGCTGGCGACGGGGTGGGGAGCTATGTAGCCAGTGTAGCTCTTCAGTCCTTCGCTCCAGCCGAAGCAAGTGAAGTGGTCGTTGGTGCTTGCCCGCACAATGTTCTGGCAGGGCAGCATGCGGGCTTGTGCAAAGCGCTGGCGGAACGACTTCCAGGTGGAGGGATGGAGGTTGGCTGTGGGCCACACATGGTGCATGAGCCAGGTCATCATGACGCGGTGGGCCTGTACGCCCATGCGGCGGGCGCCAATGTCGCTGCGCAGCAGCCATGAACCGTCGGGGGTGGTGAACTGTCGGTGGCGTATCATTTCGCAGGCGCGCCGCTCCAGCATCAGTGCGTCGGCATCGCGCAGCAGGCACGCCATGGTGGCGTAGCTGGTTATCTGGTCGTAGAGCAGCAGGCTCCAGTCGTTGCCGTTGGGCATGGCCAGCTCGCCGTCGTTCAGTGCCAGCCACCACAGCACGCTGTCGCACACCTCGCGGCAGTGATGCCACAGTGTGGCGCTGCCACCCCACGGATTGGCGGTGAGGCTCAATATCAGCGCTGCCTCGCCCAGCTCTTGTATGACCACGTTCTGGTAGGAGGTGTGGAAGTAGTTGTGGTTTTGCAGCGTGTAGTCGGGGTAGAGGTTGGCTCCCTGATAGAGGTCGCACACGCGCTTTTGTCCGTGTCTGGAATCAACGACGGTGGTGTCGTTGGCATCGCTGGGATGTGAATAGCTGTTGAGGGCGAAGAGCTGCAAGCGCTCGTACCACGCCGAAGCCAGCGAGTCGGTGGGAAAGAGGGCCAGAGTGGCAGCGAGCACGTCGGCCTCCCATCCGTTTTCCTCGGCCTTGGTGTCGCCCAGGTATCCGGTGGGCACTGCCCGCTCCAACTCATAGTTGCACTCGGCTTTGAGCATACGGTATATGTAGTGGCGTTGCTGTGGCGTGAGTTTCTCCCATTGGAAGTGGGCGCTATAGGCCACACTCATGGCCCAGAGCGAGCTCTCCCACACGTGGTCGCGCTCTGACACAGAGCCCCAGTAGCGGCCGTCGGCACATATCTTCAGACGGTTGGCCTTGTGGGTGGAGTAGGCAAACACGAGCGACTGGCGTGCCATGCGCTCCAAGTCGTCCCAGCTCACGCCTTCGGGCAGCGTCAGCTTGTCGCGCCCATACTTGCACAGGAATGCACACACCATGCCCAGGTCGGCATTGGTGCGCACACCGTCTTCGTTCGACTTCATGGTGCTGCCTGAACGAAAGCAGCCGCACGGCTCGCCCACGCTGTTAGGCTCTTGGCAGGGCTGGTAATCGGCTTTCATGTAGGTGGTGAAGCGGGCCAGCATCTGCATCAGGCAGTCTTGCACCTGCTCCTCGCTGCTGAGTGGTGGGGTGTCGCTGTGTTCCACATCTACCTGCACATACTCCGGACGCTTGTCGGGCTTGTCAGTCGTTATCACCACCTGGTGGAAGTTGACGTTGCGGGCGTGCCGCACGAAAAAGCCTTTGGCGGGCAGTACGCCCCACATCGTGGCTTCAGGATAGTCCTTTTCTTTCTCGTCTGCAGGTATGGCCACCCGCTGGCAGCCGCCCTGCTGGCGAATGGTGATGTTGCTGAGCCAGATGTCCTCTACGGGATGCCCTGGCAGTCCAGTGATGCTGCAACCCGTGCGGCCGGCGCCAGTGACAGTGATGTTTGAGAGGCGCACGCCGCGAATGGTGCCCACCTTGTTTACAGGCACGCCCTCGGCGTAGCCACGTGCACGGTTGCCCAGGCGTATGAAGATGGGCGACTCAGTGCCCTCGGCCATAATGTTGCTAATGTTGACGTTTTCCAGCGTGCCGCCATCGACTATCTCCAGCGAGATGGCCGATGTGCCGCGTTTGGACGGATCGCCGAAGAACTGGCTGCTCTGGTCGGCCGACGGCTTTACTACGCAATTAGAGATGTTGATGTTGCGGAATCCGCCGTTGGTCTCTGTTCCCAGCTTGATGGCGTTGCAGTGGCTGCTCACTATGCAGTCGTGTATGACAATGTTCTCGCACATCCGTGGCGAGGTTGACTTCAGCGTGATGGCGTCGTCGTCGCTGTCGGCCATGATGTCGGTTACCACCACGTCGTGGCATCCGTCCAGGTCGAGGGCATCGTTGTTGTAGTTGTTGCGGTTGTACACCTTTATGCCGTGTATCGTCACAGAGTCGCAGGCCAGATAGTGCTGCATCCAGCAGCCGCTGTTGCGCAGCGTCACGTCCTCAATGCGAATGTTCTGGCTCTGAATGAAGCGCAGCAGATGAGGCCGGGTGATGCCCTCATCGTTCCATGACAACTTCTTGAAAGCCGCCCCTCTGCCGTCGATGGTGCCCTTTCCGCTGATGCTCACGTGCTGGGCCCTGTCGGCAAAGATGAGCTGTACTGTCTCACCCCATGTGCGCAGCGACACGTAGTCGGTCTTCATGGGGCGGTAGTCTTCTATGCGGGTGCTGCCGTAGAGGGTGGCTTCTGCCTCCAGGTGCAGGTTCACGTTGCTGCGCAGCACCAGCGTCCCCGTCTTATACATGCCCGCAGGAACCACCACACGGCCACCGCCTGTGCTGGAGCAGCGGTCAATGGCCCGCTGTATGGCCTCGGTGCTGAGCACCGTTGTGTCGTTCACGGCACCAAAGTCCATGATGTTATAGTCCTGGCCTACTGCCGCCATAGGGAGGGCAACTCCCGTAAGTAGCAATAAGCCGCTGATACAAAGCCTCAAATAACGAATGAGATAGTAGTCTACAGCCTTTTTCATCACATGTATAATCTTATGGCGATAATTGGTGCAAAGATACGTATTATAATTCAAATGGCAGCAGATTGTGATGGAGTTTTTTCGTTTTATCCGCCAAAAAATGTCATTTCCTCAAAATGTTTCGTACTTGGTCGAGAAGAATAAAGTGCCACCCCTATTTCGGAATGGTATTACTGCCAACGCCCCTGCCCCTGGCATGGGCTCCCTAGGGAGAGGAGTACGAATAAGCTATTCGTACCTTTGGCTGACGCCGAAGGTACTTCCGCTCGAAAGAACAAAAGAAAAAGCCATTTTTATTTTGTTCTTTGCTCGCTTATTCGTACCTTTGCAGACAAAAGTGCAGATTATTATTGACGAATAGTATGGAAGTAATACAAAGTTTTACGATTGACCACACGCATTTGAAGCCCGGCATCTATGTGTCGAGAGAGGATAGAGGCTTAACGACTTTCGATTTGCGCATCACTGAACCCAACCAAGAGCCCGCTGTAGCCCCGGCAGCCATGCACAGCATGGAGCATCTGATGGCTACATGGTTTAGAAACAGCAAAGCGAAGGACGATGTAGTCTATGTAGGGCCTATGGGCTGTCTCACGGGTATGTATATCATCATGGCTGGCTCCTATTCAGTAGAGGACATGCGCCAGCTCACCATTGAGTGCCTGGAGTGGATACTTACACAGACGGAGGTTCCTGCTACTACTCCAGAGACCTGTGGAAACTACTTGCTCCATGACCTGCCCATGTGCAAGTGGGAGAGTCGTCGCTACCTCCATCGGCTGAAAAACGATTTCCACAGCGAGTACACCAAACTGCAAGTCACCCTGCACGACGGTAGAATCTTTGCTGACGCATAGCCTCAGTCTTCAATGATGCCAGCTTCCAGCCACTGCTCAGTCAAAGCTTCAACGTCTTGCAGAGCGGTGGCGCTGTCAACGTCGTATTCTTCTGTCAGCATGTCTTTTAAGGTTTCAGTATTAAAGTCTTTTCCTTGAATGTTCTTCCATAGGAAGGCGGCACTCTCATTCAGGCTGATGATGCGACTGAAGTCGATGTTGCTGAGGCCTTCTGCCACGATGATGTTCTCACCGCATACTGTTCTAAGGTTAAATCCTTTTTTCGTTCTCATATTCTTTATTGGGATTTGATGAGCTAGACTTTTTCGGCATAGCTGCCGAAGCTTATTGTTTTATTGATTGTTTTCTCTTGAGAAAATGGGGAATGTGGGGATGCAGTGCGAAGAGCAGCCAGCGTCGTATGGGCAGCAGTCGGGTCCACAGCCATGAATAGGCTCGCCACTTGCGGCCGCTGGTCATGTCGGGCTTCTGGCGGCCCTTGCGCAGAAATCCCACTGCCACAGCCCTGATGTCGTTCATCATGCAGTGCTCTTCTGAGAGGTTGCCATCGCCACGCAGTGTGACTCTCTCCCCGTCGATGTCAACGATGCGGTGCAGCACATAATGCCCCGGGCTAATCTCTGCCAGCACGGGATCGTTCTTTCTGCATGGCTCTTTGGGCAGCGCCAGTATGGCTTTGTCGCGCTCATGCTCCAGGAATGGGCGCATGCTGTATCCCCTCAGGTTGATAGTGCCTGTCTTGCCGGGATGCGCACTTAGCTCTGCCAAGACAAATGGTAGAAAGGCATCGTTGGCCAGGTACAGGGTTTCCTCCTTGGCTATCTGTTGCATGCTGCTATGAGTGCTTGATGTGCCACGTGAGCTGCCTCTTCGTCGGGAAGGCAATGCAGGGTGAACACGGGTGTGGTTTCTATGACAGTGGTAATGGTGTCGCAGAGCTGCTGGTAGAGGGTTTCGTCCCACTTCATGCTTGAGCAGGCAGGCAGCAGGGCAGCAAAGGCTGCCACGGGGCCTAAGCGCTCCATGCTGTTGGCGGTGGCACGCTCTACATGCGTCACACCCCCCAAGCGCGCCCGCCGATTGCGGTAGCAGGGCGTTTTGCCGCTCCAGGGCGATCCGTAGATATAGGGTGTGCCGTCAACAATGCGCAGCACGGGGTTGTCGTCGTTCAGCAGTTGTGCCCCTTCTATGTAGCGCAGCCAAAGCGAGGTGTGAGTGCTCTTGCCCGTTCCGCTGGCAGCGGTGAAGGGAAAACCTGTCCACCCTAGGGTGGTGTGGGGAACCATGGCCACTGATGCGTGTATGAGCAGTGTCTGCTTGTAGGCACCCGCAAAGGCATACGACAGCATCAAGGCGTTGTTCAGTCCGAAAGAACGCATGGTCCAGTCGCCGTTCAGGGCGCACTGGCAGTGCTTGAATTCACTGTCGGCAATAAGCAGGCAGCAGTCATTGTCAGCCACGTCGCGCACTATGTATTGGTAGCCGCCGTTGGGCAGTTGGTAAACAAGTGTGTCGCCGTTGCCGGTGTTGAATTTGCGCACCAGTTTTCTCCCTGCGGCAGGGCGCAGGCTGTCGTCCACGGCGATGGTGAACAGCAGCGCGTCGTCGCTGGAGGGTGGGGCAGACTGGAATGGCCCAAACGAGGGCAACAGCTGCATGTTGTTTTCGCCGTCAGCAGCGAAGTCAATGCAGATGTCGTGTCCGCCAATGCAGAAATAGTGGCTGTTATTGTTGTTGCTGTCCTCCATCTTCGGCTTGTGGCTCAGGGTCGTTGGCATAGGCTGAGAGGTCGATAGTATGGAAGCGGAACTGGCTTTCGCTCAGATGGCGCACGTCAAAGTGCAGTTGTCCGTCTTTTCCTGGCTTGGCGTAGAGTCGCATTATCTTCTCATATTTCTTTTCCAGGGTTTTCTTCTTCTGACTGTAAAACACCACGCAGGTGCGGTGAGCCATCTGTTGTTCATTCAGATAGTTCCGCATCTGGTAGGAATACTCCTGCCGCTCCTGCAAGAATTTGTTTTTCGTGTCTATCCACACACTGTCCAGCTCTTGTATGGGTGTAATGTGCACGATGGTGTCGGTAAACGATGCTGCCAGCCCGAACATGTACATGCGTGGCACGGGCTGTTTCTTTGCGCTCACCGTGGCCATTCCCGAGCATAGCAGCAGTACTGCGGCTGCAAATAAAAATCTTTTCATCTTGTTGCTTCTCCTTTTGCGGTGCAAAGATACAAAAGAGTTGGCAGTTAGCGCTCAAAAGCGGTGATTTATCTATCCGTCTTAGTAATTTTTGTCACTTTTTTTAGTTTTTTTTTCTTGATTCTGTCTCTTTATGTTTTTTTTATTACAAATCAGCATTTTTTTGCATAAATAATGAAGCAGTAATGATTCTTTTTCGTAACTTTACAGCCGATTTGAGAACAACAAACTAAAATGGACGATAAAACCTAACAAAACCTATAATAATATGTACGACGACAATTACACAAACTTTGAGTTTGACTCAAACGGCGACGGGATGCCCGACACCTACGTAGAATACTCCGACACCAACGGTGACGGAAACTACGACCAGATGATGATGGTGGCCGATACCAACGGCGACGGCAACATTGACACATTGACAGTGGCCCACGACACAAACAACAGCGGACAGTACGACACCTTCATAGGTGTACAGGATGCCGATGGCGACGGGACTTCCGAGGTGTTCTTCAAAGCACACGACTATGACCAGGATGGCAGGGTTGACAGCGTGAATACTTACAGAGACACCAACGGCGACGGCATCTATGATGTGGTGGAGAAGATGTACGACTCTACACACGATGGCGAAATGGACAGGGTGGATTTGTATACAGACACCAACGGAAGCGGCGAGCCCGACTATCACGAGGCATATAACTTCGACCCCACCACGGGCGAGCTGGTGCCCGCCATGGCAGCAGGGCTTGAGGTAGGCGCCACACACTACACCGAGCTGCCACAGTTCGAGCCAGACGAGAGCTACCCCGAAGGCATCAGTGGCGACCCTGCAGAAGCCATGGAGCACTGGGAGTATCAAGGGGATACCAACCGCTGCGCACTCTTCTCGCAGAAGTTCGTCATCGAGGAGCTGAAGCCCGGCACTGAGATCGACATCGAAGAGTTTGCCGCTGTGGCCAAGGAGAACGGCTGGTTCACGGAAGATGGAGGCACCAGCCTGCTCAACATGAACAACATGCTCGACTACTACGGCATAGAGAACGAGATGACGTTCCACAACACGGTTGACGACATCGAGCAGTGCCTGAACGACGGTGGAAAGGTGATCGTCTCTATCGACGCCGACCAAATCTGGTACGGAAAAGAGCAGGATCTCTTCACCCCGTATAGTGGCTCTAACCACGCCGTCGAGGTGATTGGCATCGACCGCACCGACCCCGAGCACCCCATGGTGATACTCAACGACTCTGGCACACCCAACGGCAAGGGCGAGATGATTCCCCTCGAAGACTTTGAAAAGGCATGGGAAGACGGCGACAGCCAGATGATAAAGTGTTATCCCCAACCCTAACGATAACCCTAACCTTAACGTTAACCTTAACCCTAACCTTAACGTTGATGTTAGCGTAAAAACAGATAATCAGTAAAACGCAAATCAGAAAATCGAAATAATAGTCAACAGTTATGAATAAGACATTCTCGACAGAAGCTTTGATAAAGAAGCTCAAGACCCATGCTTTCGTTCTGAACAGCAATATGCTCATGGGGTATGTGCCTGGTCTGCCCATTCTGTGTATTCTCAATGGAAACCTGTGCATGAAGGTGCCGTTCCTGAAATACAAGGTTACCGGCGAAGTTGACAAAACGTTTGTCTATCCTGTCAGATACGTGGTGACGGTGGCTGTGCCCGAAGAGCAGATGGTAGGCTTTGAGGACCTCTCGCTGAAAGAGGCGTTTGCCCAAGTGAAGTTCTCCGACCCCGTGGGAACATTCCGCCACGATGCCATCAAGCACTTGGACAAGTCGGCATACGAAAACCTGCGCTCCTCCTTGTTTGCAGAATACGACAAGATAGTGGAGAGTCTCTGCAAGGGGCAGGCATATACGGCTGGCGACGAGGCAAAGTTCAAGAGCCTGCTCAACACCATTCTGGAGCCGTCGCTGCGCCCCTTCTACAAAGCTATAGATACTACTTTCGCTAACAAATATATCTCTGAGTAATTATGATACTGACTGCTAATACAGATTTCTTTCAAAAGAAAGTACTCCCGTCCGTTTACGATAACGAAAACGATAACGAAAAACTCTCACCTCTTACCTCTCACCCCATTCCCGAGCAAAGCTCGCCTCCCCGTAGCCTTTCACCCCTCACCCCTTACGAGGATCCACAGCCCACTCCCCCAAGCGCTTCGAAGCGTATGCAGTCGAGTGCCGAGATGTCGGTACTGATACAGCAGATAACGCAGTTGCTCGACAGCTGCGGATATAAAAAGATGTCGGCAAGGATGGATCAGATTCAGCGCGACCTCTCCAGGGAACGTTTCGTCGTGTCGGTGGTGGGAGAATTCAATAATGGCAAGAGCACATTCCTTAACAACTTGCTTCATGATGCAGCGGCACTGCCCATTGGCAATCTGCCCACAACAGCCATCCTCACCCGTGTGCGCTATGCCAAACAGCCGAAGATGGCCGTCTTCGACGAGAACGGCGCCCGCAGAGCCATGCTCGACATCAAGGCCGAGTCGTGGGAGGGGCTTGTGGCCAACAACTTCGGTAAGGAAGAACCCAAGGGAAGTGTCATTGTAGGCATTCCCGATGCATGGTTAGGAAAGCACAGCATTGAAATCATCGACTGTCCGGGAGCTGGCGACCTGTCGGAGGAACGGGCAAAGGTGATAGGCGATGTGCTGGGAAGAGCCGATGGTGCCGTCATAGCACTTAACGCTACGCACGCCATGAGCAACAGCGAGAAACTGTTCATCAAGAACCGTATCCTCGCACGCAAGACTCCCTTCACCCTCATCATTGTCAACAAGCTGGACTTGGTGAACAAAGAGGAGCGCAGCAAGGTCATTAAGTATATAAAGGATGTACTTGTGCTGGAAAAGATGGACATCCCCGTCTATGTGCCGGCTGACATTGAAATGCCCGACGACACCTACAACGACATCATTGGCATGGACAAGGTGGTGAAGGCCATTGTGGGGTGGACCGTCAATCCTGGCCGCCAGCACTTGATAGAGCAGTGGCTCAAGGCTCGTGTGTCAGAAGTCATCAGCCAGGCCATTGCCACTTTGTCTGAGCAGGAAAAGCTTCTCAGAATGGATGACAACAAGCGCTTGGAGGTGATTGACGAGAAAAGGCAGGCCCTGAGCAAGCTGGAGCTGGAGTGGAACGATCTGGCGTTAAAGCTGCAGAAGAAGTCAAACGACTGCTATGCCCGCTTCTTGGAGAAAACCGAGGAATACTCGCTCGACATGGCGGAGCGTCTGCAGTATGAGGTGGCTCATGCCAACAGCCCGGAGAAGTGGTGGAAGGAAGACTACCCCTACCGCCTGAAGGTGGAGTTGGCCAATATGTCCGTCGGCCTTGAAAACGTCATTGCAAAGATTGTGGCCAACGATGCCAAGTGGTTTAACGACCTGCTGAACCAGAAGTTCCGTTCCGTCATACAGATTGGCGGCATCAATATTGCCGACAAAGATGAATACAAGAGCAACAAGTCTAACCGGGTGCTTGAGTTTGAGGACCTCAGCAAGAAGCAGAACTATGCCCGCGTAGGAACCGTGGTGTTGAGTCTCGCCCTCGCACCGGCCTTTGGCCTTCTGGCCACTATGGGCGTGGGCACGGCAGGAACGCTCATCACCTCAAGCATCTTCAAGAAGAAGATTGAGGAGCAGCGCACACAGGTGAAGGATGCCATTGCCAAGGATGTTCCCGCCATTGTGATGCAAGCCACCGCCAACAGCGAGAAGCGTATTCAGGAAATCTATGACGAGATGCTCCACGACTCCGACGAGAAAAAGCAGGCGTGGCTTGAGTCACAGTCGTTGGCCATTGAGAACGGTAACCCTTCCAAAGTACAGGACGAACTAAACAGCCTCTCCAGTAAGATATCAAACTTCAAAGAACTATTAAACAAATTATCATAATTACTAAACACTTAAAGCTATGGCACTTGATCAAGAAAAACTGAACAGATTCCGTGTTCAAAAAGAACGTCTTGGCGGCATGCTGTCCGACGCGTCGGAAGTCATCAACGAGCTAAACATGTCTACCGCCAGCGAGAACTTAGGCAAGCTGAGCAAGAAAGTGAACAACGACACTTTCAAGATTCAGGTAATAGGCACGTTTAAGAACGGCAAGTCCACATTCATCAACTCCTTGTTGGGCGAAGATGTCTTGCCGGCATACGCATTGCCGTGCACCGCAGTTATCAATGAAGTGAAGTATGGCGAGAAGAAGGAGGCCATCCTCCACTTCCGCAACCCGCTGCCCCAGAATCTCCCTGCAAGCATCTCGCAGAAAGCACTGGCTCACATGCAAAGATACCAGATGAAGGATGTTCCTCCTCTGGTCATCGACTACAGTGAACTCAAGGACTATGTGGTCATACCTATGGGCATGGATCCCAAGGAGATGCTTTTAGAGAGTCCCTACGAGAAAGTGGAACTCTTCTGGCCCTTGGATTTGCTGAAAGAAGGTGTGGAGATAATCGACTCTCCGGGACTGAACGAAGCGGAGACCCGTACCCATGTCACTATGGACTACCTGACTAAGGCCGATGCTATTCTCTTCGTTCTTGCAGCCGACCGCCTGTGCAGTATGGACGAGATGGACTTCATAGAGAACAATCTCTATGAGTATGGCTTCACCGACCCCTTCTTCATTGTAAACCGCTTCGACCTGATTCCCAACGATCAGAAAGATGGTATAGTGAAGTTTGCTAAGATGAAGTTGGGCGACTTCTCTACCAATGATATATTCTGCATCTCAGCCCAGCAGGCACTTGATGGCGAGAAACAAAACAATGCCGCCTTGTATCAACAGTCAGGCATGCCTCAGCTGTCTCAGCGCCTATCGGAATTCCTTACCAAGGACAAGGGCAAGATCAAGCTGTCGCAGCCGGCCCGTGAGCTGAAGCGCATCCTCAACAATGAGGCGCTATATAAGATTATTCCTTCCCAGCGTACTATGCTCGACAGCTCGTTGGACGATGTGAAAGCCCGCTACGAGGCTGCCAAGCCGAAGCTGGAGACATTAAGAAGCAAGAAAGAGCAGATTATTGCGAAACTGAGACTAAAAATTGAGCAGAGCAAGCATGAGTTCAAGCGTGCGTCCAACAGAAACTATTTGACTTTAGCCGAAATGATTCCTGGATGGATAAACGAATTCCAACCGGTAAACAGGTTCAGTGTCATACCTACAAAGAAGAAAGCTGAGGCTGTGGTTTCGGAAATAACTGATTTCGTTACCAAGCAGATTGAGGAGCAGCAGAAAGATTGGAAGAAAAATGTGCTGCAGCCTTTGGTGGAAGAAAGGTCTAAAACCATCTTTGAGTCTGCAGAGCAGGATCTTACGAACTTGTATTCTGAAATCGACAACGTGAATGTAAGCATTTCCGGACAACACGAAGTCGACCCTGACACAGTGCCCCTGTGGCAGAGAATCGCTGCTGGTGCCGGAGGCATACTCCTGGGTGATTTGGGCTTGGCTTTCTCTGGCGGTGTCAATGGCTTCAGCAAGGGTTTAGCCAAGACGGCTGCATTTGAAATAGGTGCTGGCGCTCTCTTGTACCTCATAGGCGCTCTGAATCCGTTCACAATTGTTGCAGTCCTGATTACTGCGATGATCAGCACATGGAAGTCGAGTCAGTCGGGAGCCATGAAGAATACTAAAGAAATGGTGGCAAAAGAGGTTGTCAAGCAAATAACGGAATCAGCTGAAGACAGTTCGACGAAGATGGCCGACACTATATGTGAGAAGTTGAATGAAATTGCCAACAGTATCTCGTCTGCCATTGACAACGAAATCAAGCAGACTGAGGAGCAGGTGCAGGGCATCATTGCTGAAATGCAAAATGGTCAGGCCAATGTTGATGCCAGAAAGCAAGTGCTCACATCATGCGAGAACAAGATTAAAGCTCTCAGCACCGACCTCGACACCTTCACCTTCGAGCTGCTGGAGCAGAAGTTTTAGGTAATCATCATATATTGTAGGGACTTACTTTATGTATGTCTGCCCCGCACACAATGGACATGGATGGAGTAAGCCCCTACTATTCACAGAAAGACATGGCTGCCAACTGGGAAAAAATCAACACATTCCGCACGCAGAAGGAGCGGCTCGCGGGCATGATGGCAGAAACCTCCGCCATCTGCCGGGGCCTTCGGCGGGGGAGCCGCCGCCGGGGCCGCCATCGGCACCGCATTCGCCCCAGGAGTAGGCACCCTGTTGGGAGCAGCCTTAGGTTTTTTTGCCGGAGCATTCGCCGCACCCGACACCAACGAAGTGAAACAGAAGGTGAAGGACAAGCTCGCCATACCCCTTCGCGCCTATTACAGGGGTGTGGCAGCCGACTGCATGACCAACTACGGCCACTACATGAGCGATGTGAGTGCATATCTCGAAACAGAAATACGGCGCTACTACTCCACTTACGACGCCATCGTGAGCCAGCGCATAAAGGACTGGAACTCACAGCACCGCAGCGTAAGGGAGAACATTGCCCGGATAGAGAACGAAATACAAGGCATAAAGAACCGACAACAGTCCATTAACAATATTATTAAAAAATTGAAAAATTAAAAGATTGAATTATTAAAATATAGAAGATTATGGATACTACTGAAAAAGAGAAATTCGAGTCCCTATGGACTAACTTCCTCGTCCTTGTCAAGGGTAAGTTAATCAACGCCGCCAACAAGCAGACGCTCTCTCCCTCGCTGGCCAGCCTCATTCTGGCTGACGCAGCAGGCTCGTGGGCATCAGAGTATGAGCTGAACGGCCGGTGGCTGAAAAAACTGAACGAGACCGACCCGCAGAAAGGCACGCTGGTGAGCGAGGTGCTGCTCAATGACATGAAGTTCACTGCCGTAGAGACTAAGGGCGAACTGCCTCTCTACTATAACTATGCCATACCCGTGGCAGGCGGTTTAGCTGGATGGGGTGTCAGCATGCTCTGCGGGGCAGGCAAGCTGGTGCAGGCTGCCTCGGCTGTCCTCCCCGCCTTGTTGCTCTATCCTGCCGTGAACACTCTGCGCAAAAACCTGAATAGCGCCAACCACGAGAAAGCCATCGCCGACTACGTCGGACAGTTGGAGAAATACAAGAACAGCGTCCTGTCTATCCTCAGCTAAAGCAGCGGACTACAGCGGACATTCCTAACTCCTAATTCGCTCTAGGTTTGCCCTCAACTGTGAGAGCTGGCTGTTCAGCATGGCCTCCTTCTCGTCGCTCTGCCTTATCCGCTCGGCTATTATCTTCTCGTATTTGCGAATGAAGATCTTCTTCACTTCGTCCATCTGTTGCTCTATGTCCCTGTATGCCTTCTGGGCGCAGGACACGTAGTAGGTTTGCATCTTCAGGAATTCCTTGTCAATCTTCGGCCCCACATCGTCCTTCATCTGCTGCTTCACAGATGCCAACGACTTGAACATCCTGAATGGCAGGAACGTGGTGAGGCCCCATTTGTTGTAGCTGAACTTGTAGCGGCGCTGCCAGTCGGGCTTGTTGAGTATGGAGTAGGTGAAGTCGATGGCGTCGATAGAGAACATCTTGGTGAACGATGCCTTGAACTCGTTGAAGTTGTCGGTATACGACGTGAGGGTTTCGTCCAGGATGTTCTTGAAGGCGCTGTAACATTCGTCGAACCTCTGGCCGCCATTGTTCACCACCGCTTCGCTCTCCATTGTTGACTGCGTGCCGTCTTTGGTCTGGCAAGCGTCAATCTCTTCATAGACAAAGGTCTTGAACTGGCTCTGGCTGGCAGATATGGCATTGCAGATGTAGTTCTCTACGTAGGAATATTGGTATACCTCGTGACTGGAATAAAACTCTTCCATGAATTCGCCCAGCGGCTTCACCCTCATGATGCGGGTTTCTTCCAGTTCCCGGTTCAGCTCTTCGTCTTTGGCATTGATGTCGGCCTGCAACTCATCGCGCAGCGAGTCGCTGAGCCGCCGTATCTTGTCGTTGATGGTGTTGTCGCGCTCGCTGTGTATCTTCTCTATGATGTGCCTGATGTCGGTCTCGAAGTTGGTGCAGAGTTCGCTCCGCTCTTCAGCGGTAAGATGGCTGGTGGCGTCGGTCTTCTGCACAAGGCCCTTCTCCTCTAACGTCACCAGCGAAGGCGCCGGCACCACCTGCGGGCTGTCTATGCCCAGGTAGCTGCTTATTCTCTGGCTGACGCCTTTCAGCAGGTGCAGGCGCTCAATGGGCCTGCGCACCAGCTCTATCTTGGTGATGAAATAGAGGCATTTGTCGGCCACGTCGCCCAGGTTGTCTTCCAGATAGTTAGTAAGCGTCTGTGTGAGAGGGTGAGTAGACGGCACTATGACAAGTGCTATGTCGCAGATATCGTTGATGGCGCGGCGTGTGGTCTCGGCGTGTGCAGGTGTGAGCGAGTCGGTACCCGGCGTGTCTACTATGACTATGCCGTGGCTCAGTATGGGCGAGGGGTGATAGACGGTGACCTCGCTGAGGGTCTGTGAAATCTCGTCGGAGGTGGTTATCTGGTCGAAGATTTGCAGCATGTATTCGTCGGCGCGGCCCTTGTGCAGCATGTCGAGTAGGCGCATCTTCATCTTCGCAAAAACCGACAGCCCGTTGTACACCTCGGGCCTGTAGCGCTTCAGTATGCTTCTTTTGTCGCGGCTGTAGAGCAGTGTCTCTCCCGTGGTGTATTCTATTTTCAGGTTGGCCCTGCTACCGTATTCCAGTTTTGTGATGGTGGTGGTGGTGCCTTGCAGGGCATTGGTTACGAAGAGGTTTTCGCCTATGAGGGAATTGATGAGGGTTGACTTGCCCGTGGAGAACTCTCCCACCAGTCCGAGATAGATTTTGTCATCGTCAATACGCTTTCTTATCCTGTCTAGCTGTTTCAGCAGTACGGCCTGCTTCTCTTCTGGAAGAAAAGAAGTAGTGATGGCTGCATTCAGCGTGTTTAGTGTGTTGGTGTGGTCCATACTCAATTCTCAAATCTCAATTCTCAAATCTCAACTCACCAATACTCCAGCACCAGACTCTGGCGTGGCTTCAGCTGCAGGTCGTGGCTCAGGTCGTAGTAGCGGCCGGTGAGAACGTCCTTCACACGGGTGGCAGAGCCTATCACCTCTGCATAGCGCGCCACTTGCATGGTGGCAGGCTTGGTGGTGCCGTTGAGTATGGTGAGCACTGTTTTCTTCACCAGGTGGTTGGGCATGTCGAGCGCACGGTCTTCTAGTTCGCGGGCAATGACGTATATGCCGTTGTAGGGTGTAAACTGCTTCATCGTTCCCTCACTGATAGTCCTGTTGCCCTGCCGCCAGTGCAGCAATCGGCTGAGCCAGCCAAACATTTGCTGCTGTGCCTGAGTGCGGCCTTCGCGAGTAAAGGCATTGCGGCTGTCGCCGGGGAATCCTCCGGGGAAGTCCTTTCGCACGTTGCCGTCGGTCACCTCCTTCGTGCCGTTCATCATTATCTCCGTGCCGTAGTATAGTTGCGGTATGCGGTTCACGGTGAGCAGCAATGCCAGTGCCTGCTTCAGCATGAGCGAGTCGTGGCCTGCACCAAGGAATCGGTCGGTGTCGTGGTTGTCGATGAATGCCATCACACTCGACGGGTTGGGATAGAGGTAGTCGTAGCAGAACGAGTTGTACAGGCGGTTCAGTCCCTGCCACCATCCGTCGGTCTCTTCGTTCTTGGCCTGCGAGAGTTTGTCGAAGAACGAGAAATCCATCACGCAGGGTAGATAGGAGTTGAGCGTTGAGAGCTTGGAGTTGGCTTGCCATGCAGCGGTGTATGCCGGTTCTGTTACCCATGTCTCGCCCACGGTGTTGAAGTGGGGATATTCTTCCTTCAGCTCGCGCATCCATTCTGCCATTGGCTCGCGGAAGGCATAGGGATAGGTGTCCATGCGTATGCCGTCGATGCCGGCAGTCTCTATCCACCACTTCGAGTTCTGTATGAGGTAGCGCATCAGGTGCGGGTTATGCTGGTTCAGGTCGGGCATCGTGGGCACAAACCATCCCTCGGTGGTTTCCTTCAGGTCTACGTCAGCTGCATAGGGGTCGAGCACGGGGGTGAGCTTATAGCTTGTCTGCAGGTAGACCTTGTCTTCGGTTCCCGCAGTGGCTTCAGTATTTGTGCCTCCCTCAGGCTTCGACAGGGGTGCTCCGTTCAGCCAGTCCTTGCTGGGCATATCCTTCATCCAGGGATGCTCAAAGCCGCAGTGATTGAATATCATGTCCATCACCACCTTCAGCCCGTGCTGGTGGCAGTCGTCTATGAGCTGTCGGTACTGCTCATTGGTGCCAAATCGCGGGTCCACCTTGTAGTAGTCGGTGCAGGCATAGCCGTGGTAGGTTGAAAAGCCGTTGTCGCTGTCGGGCGAGTTGTTCTCCAACACAGGTGTGAACCACAGGGCGGTGACTCCCAGCTCGTTGAAGTAGTCCAAGTGTTGGCGTATGCCCTCCATGTCGCCGCCGTGGCGCAGCGAGGGCTGTGTGCGGTCTTCCTTGTATGCGTTCATGCCGGCTATGGGCTTTGAGTGGTCCAGCCCCTGGGCAAAGCGGTCGGGCATGAGCAGGTAGAGCACGTCGCTGATGTCGAATCCGCGCCGCTCCTCACCAGCCATCTCCCGCTTCTTCAGCTCATAGGCTTGTGGCTTGAGGCTTGAGGTGGGCGATTTGAAATACAGCTTCATCTCGCCGGGCTGTGCCTCGCGTACATTTAAATAAATAAAAAGGTAGTTGGGCGAGTCGAGCCTCACCACGCTGTCGACGTGCACGCCGGGATAGTCGGTGCTGACGTCGCTCACGGTGGCTATGTCCCTGCCGTAGACCATCAGCTGCAGGCTGGGGTTCTTCATTCCTGCATACCAGCAGGCCGGTTCTATGTGGTCTATGACGGGTTTCTTGGCTTTGGCTGCGTTCATCGTTGTGGCACTCAGTAGTAGTGATAGTAATAGGGTTGTTGTTCTCATGTTTTTATTCTATTGTTTGGTTATCGCTGCAAAGGTACGAATAAGCGAGTGAAAAACAAAAGAAAAAACCATTTTTCTTTTGTTCTTCCGAGCGAAAGTACCTTCGGCGACAGGCAAGGGTACGAATAAGCGAGTGAAAAACAAACAACCTGTACGGTTGAAAGGAATTAAGGGACGGGTAAGGAAGAAAGATGTTTTTGAAGGAAACGAATTGCCGTAATTTGACATAATTTTACTCACAAATTA
>JAEEGG010001696.1_pt1 | contig 58467 bp, 44 predicted proteins | sample 9134161 | NCBI WGS metagenome assembly JAEEGG01 (sample SAMN16246543, study PRJNA631951) | gut metagenome | biome: gut microbiome; feature: rumen; material: CR-attached | host: Bos | place: Iran: Karaj | collected 2018-10
CTGGTGCAGTCGTCGTCGCCGCTGAAATACTGTTCCATAAGGTGCGAGAAGATGTCGAAGATGCCGCTCACCATCTGGTGTTTGGGCACGGTGTAGGTGAATTCGGGGTTGAGGATGGAGAATTTGGGCGACATCAGCTCCAGCGGGAATACGCGTCCCAGCTTCAGTTTCTCGGCTTCGTTGGTGATAACCGAGCCGCCGTTCATCTCGCTGGCGGTGCCGGTCATGGTAAGCACCGAGGCCACGGGCACCACTTTGTTGGTGACGGGTTCCTGATTCACCCAGTAGCGTTGCCACGGGTCTCCTTCACAATAAGCAGCGGCAGAGATGCCTTTGGAGCAGTCCACCACACTGCCGCCGCCGACGGCAAGTATCAGGTCCACAGCGTTTTCACGTACCAGACGTGCCCCTTCGAGCACCTGTGTGTAACGCGGGTTGGAGTTGATGCCCGGCAGCTCCACCACGTTTTTGCCGCCTTCGTGCAGCATACGCATCACAGTGTCGTAGATGCCGTTTTTCTTGATGGAGTTCTTGCCATACACCAAAAGAATGTTCTTGCCGTAGTTGGCCAGCTCTTCGGGCAGTTTGTCCATGGCCTTGCGGCCGAAATGAATCCTCGTGGGATTGCAGTAGGTGAAATCGTAAATCATATCTTTAAATGTTTATTTTTCAGTAAGAAAGTCCTTCATCTGCCTCTCGTTCAGTTCGATGTATTTGTGGCATTCGGCCACCGTGCCGTCGTTTACGAAAGCTATCAGGGGCATCACGCCGTTGGTGATGTTGAGGAAAGTCTCGGCGTCTATCGTAATGTGTTCGAGTTCAGGGACTTCTGCTTTTTCGAAGAAAAGCGAGATAGGTTTCGATTTGTCGGTGTGCCAGAAAACGATGCGCACTTTGTCCGAAGGGATGTCGGCCTGACGCATGGCTATATGCACTTTCTTGGCCGACTTGCGGCAATATCCGCAGGCGGTGGAGTAGAAACATACAATCTGTCTGCCATGCAGGAAAGTCTCGCCGCCCTCGGTCTCGCCCACCGTGGTGCGGAAAAGCTCGTCGTCGATGGTGATGGTCTTGCCGTAAAGGGCTGTGTCGATATAGGATGGCGTTATCAGTGCGAACACCGCCACCAGCGACGCCACCGCCGCTGTTGCGAATGCTATCTTCGGCCAACGGAACCGCCAGCCCAACGTGGGGTTGTATGGTAGGAGCAACGCTATGAGTATCAGGTTTTTGACGATGGACTGCCAGCGGTTGAACGATATCACCTCGCCGAAGCAGTGGCAGTTCTCGCTTTCGATGCCGAAAACGGCGGGCAAAAGCAGCAGATACACCGTGAAAACCGTCAAAAACAGGAGCATGGTGTATTTGGTGAAACGCGGGAACACGCCCATTATCAGGAAAATGCCTAGACACAGCTCCGCCGCTACCAGACAGCGGGTGAGACTCTCGGTAACCTCATATCCGAAAAGTCCGTGCTCGTACACATACATGTCGAAACTGTCTATCGACAGGTATTTAAGCGCCGCCGTCAGCACGAAAACCAGTCCCGCCGCGATGCGCAGAATCCAGTTGAGGTATGTGTTTTTTACAAGCATCCGTCGTACATATATATAATGTGTAACCGAATTGCAAAATTACACAAAAAAAATGACTTCTACGCAGACGTGTCGATTTTTTTTTTTGAACACGGGCAAGGAACGTTTGAAAGTTGGTTGTGATATAAAAAATATAATGGATAGAGGGCGGTGTTTCTAATCAAGTTTAACACTTGTGTATCTTTGTGTTTTTTAGTTGATTAAAAAATACTTTCTTTTTTTTCGATTTTGACGCTTGGTTTAATGAAGAAAAAAGTGTAACTTTGCAACTCAAAATTGAAAATTATTGACTTAATGTAAGTTATTAAGATTCAATTTGATATAAATATAAATGAACGATAGCTGATTTCACAAAAAGTTGTTGGAATCGAAAAAAAACAAAAACAATAAAATACAAATGAAACAAAGAACTATCTTGGTAGCCGCTTTGGTTTTGGCTGCCGGTTTGAGCTTCACTTCGTGCTCAAAAGATGAATTGGACACCAACAATCAGGTGTCGGTGCAGTACGGTACGCCAAAGCACGTTACAATGCAGGCCGAACTGAAAATGCCCGTCCTTGACAAGACCATCATGGACGCTACAACAACATCCGCAGATTTCGGCAAGGTTATTTGGGAGTCTGGCGACAATATTTCCGTTAACAACGCCACAATGGATTTGACCGAAATCAAGGCCGACGACAACACCCACGCCTTGTTCGAAGGTACAGTGGCCCCTGCCACCAACATCGAAAGCGGCAAGGATGTTTACCGTTCGGTTTATCCCGCAAGTATTGTTACAAACTGGAGCTACACCAATAAGATCCAGATTTCGATACCTGCCACTCAGACCCGTACCGTAGGCGACCTTACATACAACAACGCCTATATGGCAGCTTACACCGCTACAACTTCGGGTGCCAGCAACTTTGTGTTGGAATACAAGAACCTCTGTACAATGCTTAAGTTACAGCTTAAGGCTGCAGGCACAGCCACTGGCGAGGACTTGAAAGTGAGTAAGATTCGTTTTGCCAGCACACGTGGTCTTTCGGGAGAGTTCGACGTTACTTTCAGCGGCGGCGTTCCCTCGCTGACCCCCGTTAGCCCCTCGCCCGCCAACATCATAGAGCTCGACTACAGCAGCACACCCATAACTCTGAGCACAGCCGACTACACCGAAGTTTTGGTTATGCTTCCTGCTACTGTGGTAAACGAAGGCTTTGTGATGCAGATTTGGAACGGCGACGGCAGCAAACGTATCGAGAAAACAAAAGCCAACACCAATCTCCCTGCAAGCCAGATACTCACCGCATCCATCGAAGAGGAATTTGTGGACTGGGGCAGAACCTACAGCGTATCCTCCAGCCAGAAAGTATATTTCGCCCACGGCAACCTGAAATACAAATTAGCAGGAACTGATGCTGGTGCATGGCGTTTCTTCGACCAGCAGTACGGAATGTGCACCGAACAGGAAGTTGAGAATACGCTTAGTCAGAACAACCCATCCTATAGCACACGTCCTGACTTCGTCAACGTTTCTCAGAGCGGTACTGACATCACTCCCATTTTGGCAAGAGCCAACGATATACACGCTCTGAACCAGTGGACAGACCACTTCAACTTCGGTAACACAGGATATGCCGCAGGTAGCATGTTCTACCAACCATGGCACACATTCTATGGCTTAGTTACTAATGCCGGTGAAAACAAAATAAACGTGGACAACGGATATGGCTACGGTCCTATGAGCAGCGGCGCCGCACAAAATCTCACTGGCACAAATTCCGACTGGGGTGTTGCACACCGCACAGAACTTAACGGTTCCCTTACTCCTGTGCCTGGTGACTGGCGCACACAAACTGGCGAATGGCGTACACCCACCCAATCCGAATGGCTCTATGTTATCGAAGGTGCAAAACGTCTCGACGGAATAGACGACAAATATAAATGTGGTTTGGCCCGTATCGAAGTTAGCGCTGGCAACTATGTAAACGGCTTGATGATGATACCTGACAAATGGCATTGGTTCCTGATGCCCGAAGGTCTTCCCTTTACTCCTTTCATCCCTGGCGACCACACCACCAGCGATTTTGCCGACAACACTTACACCCTGGCCCAGTGGAACACCCTCGATGAATACGGCGCAGTATTTTTGCCTGCCGGCGGCACACGTATCGACTTCTTGATGGACTATGGCAAAGGCGGTTTTTACCAGAGTTCTTCCATTGCCACTCCTGTGTATGCAACAGATATCAATGAATGGCATCATGTGAATCAGCGTGGTTTCTCAATGCATTTCTATTCAGCAACAAGTAACTCACAAACGGCTGCTGGTTATGCTCACGGTGTAGCTGGCGTTTGGGGACCATACGCACAGGGCAAATCCTATATAGGTGCCTTCAACAAAATCGACGGACACAACGTGCGTCTGGTACGTAACACAACCGACGATTAATTGAATTATCATAATTAGCAATATAAAAATCCCGCTCCAAGAGCGGGATTTTTATTTGTGATATGCAGTTACTGCATTTTTTTATTGTTATCAGACACAGACGAGCCTCAGAAACTGCTTGTAGAGTATCAATAATAATTTAAATTTATCTAATTTTAACTATTTGTATTACTGAGTGTTATGCTTTAATAGGAATTCAACTCCATTTTTTTAAGAAAATAAATTTGTTAAATCAGATAAATAGTTGTAACTTTGCACGTTCGTTTTGGAAAATAAAATTTTGAGTAATATCCTGAACGGCAAATAGATAACAAATGTGGCGCTATTTGTTAGCGCATTATGAAACAATAAAATTTAAATGAAACAAAGAACTATCTGGGCAGCCGCTCTGATTTTGGCTGCTGGAATGATGAGCTTAACATCGTGCTCAAAAGAAGAACGGGACACCAATAAAATTGTCTCTGTGCAGTATGGTCCTGCAAAACATGTTACAATGTCGGCGGAACTTAAGGTCCCTGTCCTCGACAAGACCTATATGGATGCCGACGGAGCCGACTACGGTAAGGTTATCTGGGAAACCGGCGATGCCATCAAGGTAAACAACGCCTCAATGACAATGACCGAAATCAAGGCCGACGACAACACCCACGCCTTGTTCGAAGGTACAGTGTCGCCTATAACCAACATCGAAAGCGGTAAGGACGTTTACCGTTCGGTATATCCCGCTAGTATCGTTTCCGACTGGACTCCCACTACCGGCATTAGGATTACAATCCCCGCCACCCAGACACGTACTCCTGGCGACCTCCGTATCACTGACGGTTATATGGCAGCCTACACGGCCACCGCTTCGGGAACCAGTAATTTCGTGTTGAAATACAAGAACCTCTGCACAATGCTTAGAATACAGCTTACGGCTGCAAGTGGCGCAACTGGCGAGGACTTGAAGGTTAGTAAGATTCGTTTCGCTAGCAAACGCGGTCTTTCGGGAGAGTTCGAAGTGAGTTTTGTGGGAGATTCTCCGGTTCTGACACCGATTGCACCCTCGGCAGGCAACATCCTTGAGCTCGACTATACAAGCAGTCCCATTACCCTTTCAAGCACACCCACCGAAGTGATGGTTATGATTCCCGCAGCTGTGGTGAACGAAGGTTTTGTGATGCAGATCTGGAACGGCGACGGCAGCAAACGTATCGAGAAAACGAAAGCCACCACCACTCTCCCTGCAAGCCAGATACTCACAGCTCCTATCACCGAAGCTTTCCAAGACTGGGGCGGCGCTATCTCTGTCTCCCCCACTCAGAAAGTGTATTTCGCCGGTGGTAACCTGCAACATAACTATGCACAAAACAAATGGCGTTTCGCCCACGAGCAGTACAGCCTTATTCCCGATGCTGTAAGAGAACAGACAAGCTATTCTTTATATGGTACGACTTGGAATTATCCTGAATTTGAATATGTGTATAATACGGTGAAAAATCTTGATATTTGGATTGACTTGTTCTGTTGGGGAACATCTGGCGACAACCGTTCGGGTGCTTTGAATTATTCACCTGCAAATGTTCTTTGGAGTTCTAATGCTAACTCTGAGGATGTGTGGGGTGCGCCAAGGTTTGGTTATGGCTATGGTCCTGTTGGAACGGATGAAGTTCCAAGAAGTTTCTCTGGAGTGGGAGAGTCGTTCTTTGGCCAAATATGGGATTGGGATAATTGCAACGCTGCACATATTCCAACATCTACTGGTCCCGGACAAACTCTTCACACGTTATATGCAGATTGGGGTTATGTTAACAATGCAGAATTGAATGCTACAATAACAGACCCTACCAAACGTGCTGGTACAACTGAAGGTCAGACTTGGCGTACATTGTCTGCTTCGGAATGGGAATATGCATATAACGGTGAAAAACGAAGAGAGATTGACGGTAACTACAAATGTGCTTTAGGTCGTATCGACACAACGGGTACTGGTCAATATGCTAACGGAGTGTTCTTTATTCCCGACAAAATGCATTGGTTCCTTTTGCCCGGCGGTTTGCAACTTCATCCCGGCACACAAGCAACGCTTTTCACCTCCAATACTTACACCTATGCTCAGTTCAAGTTGCTCGAAAGTTATGGCGTAGTGTTCCTCCCTGCTTGCGGTGCAAGAACTGGTTTTATTCATCATACCAATGAGATTGGTTTCTATTGGTCTTCCACAACATTTGCAGGAACGACGAGTTATGATGGTTTGCACAGAGATCCGCCCACTTATAATAATATTCAATCGCACCAGCATGCAAATTCGTTCAAAATCTATGGTTTGAATGATAGCCAAGAGCATATTACTGCAGCTTATACCGAAAACAAATACGACGGCAATGCTGTGCGTCTGGTTCGCAACACCACAGATCAATAAAACGAGTAATTTTCTTCATAATCAAAGAGCCGTCGCCAAAAGCGACGGCTCTTTTGTTGAAAAAGAGATGTTTTTTGACGTATTATTACCAATTGCAATTAACTATAAATCAGCGAATTACCCCCCCCTATTATGATTATTTAACAACTAAATAACTATAAATTAAAAAGATAGCCTTGTATTTCCGAATAATAAAGCGTAACTTTGAGCTTGCAAAATTGAAAGCATGAATTATCGTATTTCATTGATGCATAAATAAATACAAAAAAATTAAGTGAATAAAACATTATCAAAAACAAAAAAAATACACTGATGAAGACCCAAAAAACAAAACTGAAATTCATCTTAGCTGTGGGAACGGCAGTTATGCTGTTCTCATCCTGTGCAAAATCAGAACTGGAAACTACAACAACCGACAGACCTTACGGCCCTGCCAGAGAAATAAATATTAGCGCGGAATTTCCTTCGCTCTCCAAAGACAAAGCCCACATGGATGTAACCGACCACGAAGTAAAGTGGGACAACGGCGACCAAATACGCATCAACAACACCGTTCTTACGGCATCCACTATCGACGGCACAAAAGCCAGCTTTTCGGGAAGCGTAAGTCCCAACACCTCGTACGAAAGCGGCAAGGATGTGTATCGTTCTGTTTTCCCGAAGTCGCTCGCCAGCAGCATAGGCAACGGCAACAGCGCCATAAACATCACTTTGCCCGAATCGCAGAAACTGCTTGCCAACCAGACCGACAACAATAACTATATGGCAGCCATTTCCAGTGTGGAGAGCGGCGGTAATTTGGTGAATTTGGAGTTTAAAAACCTCTGTGCCATAATGAAAGTTGGTTTGAAAGCCGACCCCACTGCCAGCAGCGATGCCAACAAAGTGCGTCAGATAGTGTTTTCCGCCGAAGGAGCCAACCTCAGCGGCAGCGCACAACTCACTTTCGACAACAACGGCCTGCCCGTGGTTACCATGCCTGCTGTAAGCGGCGAACGTAGCGACGTGTACCTCGACCTCACCAACAACGGACAAGGCGGCATACAGCTGCTCACCAGCCAATACACCTATTTCTATGTTATGATTCCCGCTGCAAGCTACTCCAAAATCACCATGAAAGTGATAAATGTAGAAGGCAAAGCCATGAAAAAGACAGCATCGTCGCAAACACTGCTTCGCAGCAACTATTACACCACAACATCAACTCTCGTTATCGACCCCAACGAAAACCCATACGAATTTGAATTGTGCGACGGCTCACGCTTTGTATTTGCCCCGGGCAACCTGCAGTACAATGCCGCTCAAAACAAATGGCGTTTCGCCGAACATTCGTGGGATATCATTGGTGGCGGACAACAATATGATGATGAGACATGGTTTCCTAACAGTGTTGTAACAGCAAACAACACCAAAGCCGCAGATGGACGTGCAACACAAAATGGTTGGATAGACCTGTTTGGCTGGGGAACAAGTGGCTGGGACGCTGGCAACACCCTTGATGGAGCCTGCTACCTGCCCACCGATTGGCAAGGTGTGTACGACAATCGCCCTCTTAGGCCCACTTGGAATGGCGGCAATGGCCAGTATGGTGCACAATATGGACCTCAGGGCATACATAATTTGACAGGTACTTATGCCAACTCCGACTGGGGAATGTACAACCAGATTTCTACCTACGACAACTCTGTAACCTATCCCGCAGGAACATGGAGAACACCCACCAAAGAAGAATGGGAGTGCATTATAAGCCTTGCAAGAGGAAACAACTGGGCTTATGCTTGCGTTACTGGCAGCGGATACTCATATACCGATATAAACGGAAACTCAAAAGCTCTCTCCGGCCTGCTCCTCGTTCCCAAGGGATGGATAGACCCCAAACCCAACGGAAAAACTTTCAAGTCCGTTATTTCGCAGGGAAGAGCATGGTTTTCGGACAATTCTTATACAGCCGCCGAAATGCAGGTTTTGATGAACTCGGGTGCTATATTCCTGCCCGCTTCAGGAACAAGAAGCAAATATAGTGTTGGCGACTGTTCCACTGTAGGACATGGCGGCATATCCGGCAACTACTGGTCGTCGACAGCCTACTCGAACACCGAGGCATATTCGCTCCGTTTCGAAAACCAGCGTATGGATAGCGGTTATGATTACAGCAATATATATGAATGCTGTTTTGTACGCGATGAAAACCGCCGCACCTTCGGCGAATGTGTTCGCCTGATAAAAAGCGCTGAATAAAAAGAGAAAATAATATTCTTGATTCCATACAAAAAAAGTGCCGGTATATCCGGCACTTTTTTTGTATTTATTTAGGCCACAGCAAACGGGAGCATATCCTACCGGTGGCTATGTGTTTATTTGTGTTAAAACAAGTGCTGAATGCGAAGTTCACGATTACTTTGTAATTCTGCCACGCAGTAACACGCAAATAGTTTACAATTTCGAAATATTATGCCATTACACGGCGTAAATCGGCTTCTTTTCCATTACCGTGGCATTGTCGTGGTTAATTTTTTGGCCCTTCGACAGATATTCCAAACTATCACCGCACAACCCATTCTGAAACTCTGTCACCCTTTCAGGGCTGAGATTCCGAGTTCCGAATTCAGAATTCCTAATTAAAAAGCTATTTCAGCAGCAGCACCGTGCCTTTTTTCTTTACCATGTCGGTGCCTTCGAACTGACGGTAGGTTATCACCCACACATAGTTGCCCACTTCGCAAGGCTTGCCTTTGTAGGTGCCGTCCCAATGTTCGTTTTGGTCGTTGGTTTCGAACACTTTCAGTCCCCAGCGGTTGAAAATAGTCATTGTAAAATCAATGGCCTTGATGTTGTTGAACAGCCCGAATTTGCGGTTTATGTCGCGATTGGGTGTGAAAACATTGGGCAGCCATTCGGTGAACACATCAACAGGCACGTAGAAAGCGTCTCTACAAAAATCCGTGTTTTTCCGTGTCATCCGTGGTCGTTTACAAAATTATTGTGCTTTTCCCTCTTATTTTTCCAAAAAAAAATCGTATATTTGCACTTTGCATTTTGTTTAAACAAAAATATAAGCTACTGATAATGAGAATAGATTTTTCAAAAGTCGATTTCAAGTCGAACGAAAAAGGCCACGAGTCCTTTTCCGATTGGCAGAAAAACGAGAAAATAGAGAAGAACTGGACGACTCCGGAGCAGATTGACGTGAAACCCGTTTACGGCGACTGCGACCTGCTCGGCATGGAGCACCTGAACTACGCCGCAGGCATAGCGCCTTTCCTGCGCGGACCTTATTCCACGATGTATGTGATGCGTCCGTGGACCATCCGTCAATACGCCGGATTTAGCACCGCCGAAGAGAGTAACGCCTTCTACCGCCGCAACATCGCTGCCGGACAGAAGGGTCTGAGCTGCGCCTTCGACCTTGCCACACACCGCGGCTACGACAGTGACCACGAACGTGTGGTGGGCGACGTGGGTAAAGCAGGCGTGGCCATCGACAGCATCTTGGATATGAAGATACTCTTCGACCAGATAGACCTCGGCAAGATGTCCGTTTCCATGACGATGAACGGCGCCGTGCTGCCTATCCTCGCGTTCTACATCATCGCCGCCGAAGAGCAGGGCGTTCCGCAGGACCAGCTGCAAGGCACCATCCAGAACGACATCCTCAAGGAGTTCATGGTACGTAACACCTACATCTATCCCCCGCTGCCTTCGATGAAAATCATCGCCGACATTTTTGAATACACTTCGAAAAACATGCCCAAGTTCAACTCGATATCCATCTCCGGCTACCACATGCAGGAGGCCGGCGCCACTTGCGACATCGAGCTGGCTTACACCCTCTGCGACGGTCTGGAGTACCTCCGCGCTGGTGTTAACGCAGGCATGAGCGTGGACGACTTCGCACCGCGTCTGTCGTTCTTCTGGGCCATCGGCATGAACCATTTTATGGAGATAGCCAAGATGCGCGCCGCACGTATGCTGTGGGCCAAGATTGTGAAACAGTTCAACCCCAAGAACCCCAAATCGTTGGCACTGCGTACCCACTGCCAGACTTCGGGCTGGAGCCTCACCGAGCAGGACCCCTTCAACAACGTGGCACGTACCTGTATCGAGGCTATGGGAGCTGCTTTGGGACACACCCAGAGTTTGCACACCAACGCCCTCGACGAGGCCATAGCACTGCCCACCGACTTTTCGGCACGTATCGCACGTAATACACAGATTTACATACAGGAAGAGACCAATATCTGCCGCGTGGTCGACCCGTGGGCAGGTTCATACTATGTTGAGACCCTCACCAACGAGATAGCCCATCGCGCTTGGGCTCACATCCAAGAGATTGAGAAACTGGGCGGTATGGCAAAGGCCATCGAAAGCGGCATACCCAAGATGCGTATCGAAGAGGCTTCGGCACGTAAGCAGAGCCGTATCGACAGCAATGTTGACACCATCGTTGGTATCAACAAATACCGTCTGGAACACGAAGACCCCATCGAGACCCTCGAGGTGGACAACACCGCAGTGCGCGAGGCACAGATCAAACGTCTGGCCAAGCTGCGCGCCGAACGCGACAACGACGCCGTGCAGAAATGTCTCGACGCCCTCACACGCTGTGCCGAGACTGGCGAAGGCAACCTGCTTGCCCTCTCCATCGACGCTGCACGCAAACGCGCCTCGCTGGGCGAAATCTCCTACGCCTTGGAGAAAGTTTTCGGAAGATACAAAGCTAACATAAATCTTATTTCGGGAGTGTACAGTACAGCAACCAAAGACAACGAGAATTTCAAGAAAGCACAAGCACTGTGCGAAGAGTTTGCCAAGATGGAAGGCCGCCGTCCGCGTATTATGGTGGCCAAGATGGGACAGGACGGTCACGACCGTGGTGCCAAAGTGGTGGCCACAGGCTACGCCGACATCGGATTCGACGTGGATATGGGACCGCTGTTCCAGACTCCCGCCGAAGCAGCGAAACAGGCCGTGGAGAACGACGTCCACATCCTCGGCGCCAGCTCCCTCGCAGCAGGACACAAAACCCTTCTGCCACAGGTTATCGAAGAGCTGCGCAAGCTTGGCCGTGAGGACATCATGGTTGTTGCCGGCGGTGTGATACCTCCGCAGGACTACCAGTTCCTCTTCGACGCAGGCGTGGCAGCCGTGTTCGGTCCCGGAACGGTGATCAGCGACAGCGCCATCAAGATGCTGGAACTGCTTATCGAAGCAAGAAAATAGCATAAGCCGCATAGAACCAAGAAAGGGCTTCACACGAAGCCCTTTTTTTGAACTTTCAGCCATTGTGGCAAGCCGAAACCAATGTGTGAAACCATAAAACAAAACAAGAATATGGAAGAAAACAAGGACATTGAGGGAAACAAAACCACAGAAGAAAAGAAAGAAGTGAAAAAAGGCATTTGGGGCAGAATCAAACAATCGGGGTTCTACCGCTCGTTGAACACCTTTGCCAGCTCGGCCATCATCGGCTTGGGCATAACACTGATAATTTTTGTTTACAAGGTGTATTCGGGAAAGAAACAGTTCGAAGAAACCGCCGACAGGTTGGACAATATAAGCCGTTCGCTCTCCACACGCTGCTTGGGCAAATTTCCGGCATACATATCCGAAATCAACGAGATTTTTGCCACTCTGGAGACGGGCGACACTGTGGTGGTTTTCGAAGATGTGCTTTACTACGGCATCAAGAGCGACCCTTTGGGATTCTGCCGTCTGCAGCAGCTGTTGCTCAACCATGCTCGTCAGGGCGGAGTGGTGACGGTGGCCTATTACGACAACCACAGCAAAGCAAGTGCGGTGCCGTGGGCTTCGGTGTTCCACCGCATGGTGCTCGAAAGCCGCATAGCACAGCGTTATCTCTCCGAAATAAACGTCGAACGGCAGAAAAGAATCGACCAGATGGTTGAAAAAGCCCCTCAGGGCACTTTCGACAAAGAAGGAAGACAAAAGATGTTCGCCTATATCGACAGCTGTGTTACCGAGGAGTATTTTGCCAAAACTCGCGACAACGACCTCGAGGCCGCTCAGAAACTGGTGAAAGGCTATCTGTCGTTTAAGGACGCTTTGGTTGATGAGTCGGCAACCTCTCTGCTCTCCGACCTGCTTGTAAGCCGCATGTGCAACAACATTGACTCCATCATGCACCATTATCTGGAATATGGCCCCAATTCGGCCAAAAAGTCGGTAAAGGACATACATTTTTCCGACTACGAGAATATGTATATCGACATAACCGACTGCATTGTAGAGATTTATCGCTATCACGGCATAGAACTTATTCCTTTGAACGAGTATCTTACCATGAGTTGCTGGCTGATAAAACCGGTGAACAACAAACATTCGGTGAAATCCATTCTGGCCTTCCCCTCGAAGTATTCGAGCGACGAGATTGGCTTCTACTCGCAGGACGAGCTGTTTTCGGAGTACATCACCACCATACTGCAGGGTGTGCGCGGCGAGCTGAACGAAGAGAAAGAGCGTCCGTCGAATTTTTAGTATAAAGCAGTGATTTGTATAACAAAAAGCTGCGGCTCGGTTTCACCGAGCCGCAGCCTCTTATTTAATAATTATTTTCCTCTAAAAATCTCGCACAAGGCGGACAGATTTACCATTGTAGCGACTGCCATTGTACGAAGGATTGGTGCCTAAACGGAAGTACAAAATGTAAGTGTCGCTGTTATCGTAATACGTGGCCGACCAGTAGTAGCCGCTTTCACTTACTTCGTATACCAAAGTGTAAAAGCGTGAACCTGATGCAGGAAGGAATACGCAACCAGCATTCTCCAATGTAGTCCATGTGGCAAGGTTTATAACATTAGATGTATATGCGGCATTATAGATGTTGGTACTGTTCAAGGCATAAGTGGAATTGCTCCAGTTGTCGGGGACAATAATTAGTCCTGGCACTCCGTTTACCGTTGCCCTGGCATATCGTATGCCAGAGGCGGTCCTTCGGTTGTCGAAAAGATATACCCATTCATCTTTTGTAAGCGTTCGCCATGTGCCTGGGGCATCGGTTGTGGATGTCTTGGGATTGTAGATTGCGTTATATACGCCCCAGTCATAGTTGGTATTGGAGATATTGGTATCTCCGTCGCCATAATCGGAAGATGTTGTGCTTGTCATATACGGATATTTTTGATTATATCCACTTGTTCCCCAACCGAACAAGTCTATCCATCCAGAGTAGGAAGAGGATATGTTAGTGTTGCCAGAGCCAATGGTGTCCCACTGGTTGGGTGCAAAACGCCATGTGCCTGCTGCTGTGCCGCTGCCTGCAACAGTGTGGGTGGTGGCAGTGCTACCCCCGTTATTGGCACTCCACTGCAAATTTCCGGGAGAGAAAATAACGCTGTCGTTGGCACTTACAGAAAATGTATGAGAGCCTGCAGTGGTTATAGTGTCCTCATTGCCGTATGTTGTGCCGGCGTAGTTTGTGGCGTATGCACGGACATAATAGGTGGTTCTTGTAGTAAGTCCGGTTATACTACTTGTAAAGCTGCCGATATCCGAAGCATTTATGGTATGGCTGTTGTTTATGGTAGGATTGGGCAGGGTGTCCCAGCAAACGCCACGGGCATATACCACGGCACCGCCGTCGCTGGTAACATTGCCGCCGCTAACGGCCGAGGTGTCAGTAATATTGCTTGCCACGGTAGTGGTAACTGTGGGTGGCACGGCTACGGCGGTGTCGGCAACAAGGCGCACAGCACAACCTATATATCGAGTGTTAGTGTTGCCAGGGGTTACCACAGCGTTAGTGAATTTCGCATTGTATGCATTGTTGGTGTTGTTACGCATCGATGCCCAATAGGAGCCAGCAGAACCAACACCGTTTATTGTTGTGCCGGCACGTGTACCCGTTGCTGGTAGAAACACACAACCGACATTCTCCAACGTGGTCCATTGAGCTGCAGAGATAACATTACTTGTATATGCTGCATCAGTGGTGTTGGTGCTGTTAAGAGTATAAATGATGGTTCTCCAGTTGTCGGGTACAATTATGAGGCCACACACTCCATTAACTGTGGCTTTGGCGTAACGTATGCGCGAAGGGGTGTAGCGAGTGTTAAGGAGATATGTCCATTCGGCATAAGTAAGGGTACGCCATTTCCCGGGTGCATTGCCGCCGTTGGATATGGCATTGTACACTCCCCAGTCGGCATTGGCGTAGATGCCGGTAAGTGGGTTGTTGTATGCGCTTCCGTCGGTGGGGCCGTAGCCGTAACCTATGGAGCTTGTGTAGGGCGAAGCTGTGCTGTTGGAGCTGCTATACGGCTGGTAGAAATAGTTGCCGTTGTTCCAACCGCTTGTTCCCCAGCCGAATAAGTCTATCCAGCCACGATTGGAGCTGGAGATACTGTTATTGGCCGCGCCTATGGTGTCCCACTGGTTGGTGGCAAAGCGCCATGTTCCTGCCGCTGTGCCGTCGGCGGTGGCGTGTGTGGTGGCAGAGGAACCGCCGTTTTTGGCACTCCATTGCAGGTTGCCTTTCGAGAAAAACACCCCCTTGCCCGATGCAACAGTGAAAACACCCCTCAACGCACCCGAAGGCACGGCGGAAACAGTTATGGTATCCTCGTTGCTATAAGCTGTGCCGGCAGCGTTACTGGCGTAGGCGCGTACATAATATGTGGTTCCTCGGTTCAGTCCGGTGATATTGTTTACAAAACTGCCTGTGCCATAGCCGACAAGTGTATGGCTGTCGCTTATGGTAGGATTGTGGCTTGTGCTCCAGCAAACACCGTGGGCATATACAATTGCGCCGCCGTTGTTTGTTACTCTGCTGTCGCAATAGGCCGATGTGTCGGTAATATTTCTAAAGGTGTCGATGGTTACTGTTGGCAACGTTGCCGTGGCAGTATCTCTCACAAGACGGACCGATCGACCTTCGTAAACTACACCTCCACTATAAGGATTAACTCCGTTTGCGTTTAAATATAAATAGTGTGATTGGGATTGGAAGTAAAACGTTGTGGACCAATAGCCAGAACTAGCTTCAAAACCAGATCGAGTGCGTGTGCCAGCCGCCGGTAGAAAGGCAGCACCTGCATTTTCCAAGGTGTCCCACAGAACCGAGGATATGATATTGGCTGCATAAGACGCCCCGTCATCATTAGTGCTGTCGAAAGTGTGAATAGCGGAAATCCAATTGTCGGGCAAAATTATCAATCCAGGCACACCATTAACCGTTGCCTTTGCGAAAAGTTGTCCGGAAACGGTGTTGCGATTGAATAAAAGATATACCCATTCGTCTTTTGTAGGTGTGCGCCAAATACCTGGCACATCGGTAGTTAGGGTTTTGGGGTTGTATATGGAATTATACACGCCCCAGTCGTAATTGGCATTAGCACCAACGAGATTACTTGGCGGCATATTTGAGGATGGTCCGTAACCATAATAGTTATAGTTTTGATCAACGGGTGAAACAGTTCTGGAATATGGTTTGTAATTGGTATTGTAGATATCGCTTGGATAGTGCCAACCAGCTGTTGCCCAGCCAAACAAATCCGCCCAACCGGCGTATGACGAAGATAAATTCCTGTTGGCAGCTCCTATGGTGTCCCATTGGTTGGGAGCAAAACGCCATGTGCCTTCGCCCGTACCGCCAACCACGGTATGTGTTGTGGCTACAGAGCCACCTCCTGTGGCGCTCCACTGCAAATTGCCGGGCGAAAAATACACTCTGTTGCTGGCCGACACCGAGAACACGCCTTGTATGGTGCCATGCAGTATGTAGCGTGTTGTTATAGTATCCTCGTTGCCGTAGGCCGTGCCGACGGAGTTGGTGGCGTAAGCCCTTACATAATATGTGGTGCCGGGAGTCAAACCCGAAATATTGCTTGTAAAAGTGCCTGTGCCCGTGCCGTCGGAGGAGTGACTGCCATTTATTGTAGGATTGTGGCTGGTGTCCCAGCAAACGCCGCGGGCGGTAACAGCAGCACCGCCGTCGCTGGTAACATTGCCTCCGCTAACGGCCGATGTATCGGAGATATTGCTCGCCGCAGTGGTGGAAACTATGGGCAGATTGGCAAGTGCGGCAACAGTTATTTCGTTGCCGTAGGCCGTGCCGACAGAGTTTGTGGCGTAGGCCCTTACATAATATGTGGTGCCGGGAGTCAAACCCGAAATGTTGCTTGTAAAAGTGCCTGTGCCAGTGCCGTCGGAGGTGTGGGTGTCGCTAATTGTAGGATTATGGCTGGTGCTCCAGCAAACGCCGCGGGCGGTAACAGCGGCACCGCCGTCGCTGGTAACATTGCCTCCGCTAACGGCCGACGTGTCGGTGATACCGCTGGCCGTGGTGGTGGCAACCGTGGGTGGAGTACGTGATATTACAGGGAAAATAAGAGTGAAATTTTGGCTTCCCGTCAGGGATTGCTGTATTACATTGCTTGTGGCAACCGAGCCGCTGAGGGTCGCATAGCCGGTTATTTTCATCATGTCGCCACTATGGAAAGGATTTGCCGAATGACGTTTCTCTACAATATTCCCGTTCCCTTTGTACGATATGCTGTTGCCAGAGCCCGTGCCGCGATTGAGCAGTTTTATGGTGCTGCGCCCCTGCGGGGTGGTGACGGCCAGAAGATAGACTTGCGGGTTTTGCAAACTCACTTCGAAGAGGTTGTTGCCTGCTTCGAGAGGCATTGTTCGTTCGGCGACTTTCTGTCCGGCAAGATTGTAAACCTGCATAATGGCCTCGCAACTTTGGGGCAGAGCCACGGACACGTTGGTTGCGCCATTGAAAGGATTTGGGTACGAAGCAATGTCGGCTGCACGGTTTTGCGCATCGGCAATGCCTGTTTGTGCGAAAGATAGCACTGTGTCGGGATATAGTACCGTTTCGCTCCACGAGCGGGTAATGTTTTGTACTTGTACCGAGTCCAAACGAATGTAGCTGTTGTCGGACTTAGTGCCGGTAAATCTCAATGTAATGTCCTGCGAAATAGCTGTAGCCGCAAGGCTTATCACAGCCAAAAGAGCAAATAATTTCCTCATAACTTGATTATTTTTGTTCGTAAATTGTTTTGCAAAGATACGATTTTTTTGTAAAAAGTGATCAGTGAACTGTGAAAAAGAGCGATGTTTTTTTTGTGAAGGTGTGAAAATGTGAAGGTGTGAAGAAGTTGAGAAACACATAAGTGAACTGTGTTCTGTGAACAGTGATAAGAGCATTGATTTGTCGATTAAAAAAGTTCCCCCTTTTCAAAGGTGGCAGTGGAATTCAACTTTCAACTTTCACTTTTCAACTAATATGTTAATGTAGCCGTAATATAAATACGCTGCGGCTCGGTTTCACCGAGCCGCAGCGTATTATTTATATTCCCGAAAAGGATTAGAATCCGAAAATATCGTCGATTTTCAGTTTCTTAACCTTGCCGAATTTGCCGAGGGCGTTGAAGTCCATCTCGCTCTCTTTGCCGAGTATCAGATAGGTCTTTTTCTGACCTTTGATGTATTTCTTCTGGAAATCGACGAGGTCTTTCATAGTAAGGTTGGGGTAGATCTGGTACAGTTGTTTGCCGAGGGGTTCTTTCCATCCCATACGCTCGCAGTTGAGGTAGCTGCCTATGATGCCCATTTTGGTGGTGCGGTTGGTGCGTATGTTAGAAATGAGGGCGTCCTTGGCAAGCTGGAAGTTGGCTTCGGACTGCGGCATGTCGCTGAAAAGCTCTTCGTATGCTCTCAAAGCGTCGAGCAGTTTGTCGTTCTGGGTGATGACGTTGGCGCTGTTGTAGAACCAGCCGTCCTTGCGTCCGGTGTTGGCGTAGTGGCTGCTGGCGCTGTAGGCGAGGCTGCGTTTCTCGCGCATTTCCTGGAACACGATGGCGTTCATCGAGCCGCCGAAATACTCGTTGAAGAGCTGCACCTGCGGCACGAGTTTGGCGCCGAATTTCTCGCCACGGAAATATTCGGTTACGTAGGTGTTTTTGGCATCGTAGTCAACAAACAGCACTTGGTTTTGTGTGGTGGCTAGCGGGTGGTGTATCTTGTTGGCGGGCACTTTTTTGGTGGGTTTTACGTTGTGCACGCGGTCGAGAACGCTCTTGAGTTCGTTCATCGACAGCGGTCCATAGTACAGCACTCGGTGCTTGTAGCCGAACAGTGATTTGATTTCGTTGACGAGCTGCTGCGAGTTGTAGGCGCGCAGTTGGGCGTCGGTTTCGGTGATGTCCTTTATATACTGTTCGCCGTAAATGCCGTAGCGGTTGAGGGCGCTGAAGCAGGCGCGCTGGTTGCTCTTGCTGTCGGTGCGGCTCTTGATGATACGTTCAACGAGGGCTTTGAGGGCTGCGTCGTTGGGCTGCACGTCGCTCATTATCTCTTCCACCAGACGCATGGCGAGTTCCATGTTTTCGGCCAAGCCGCTGATGTTCACCGTGATGGATTCGCTGCCGACGCTGAGGTTGTAGTTGCATGCCAATTTAAAGAACTCTTCGCGCAGCTGCTCGGCGGTGTGTTTGCTTGTGCCGAGATAGCTGAGAAGGTCGCTGGCAAGGTCGATGGTTTTGTTCACCGAGCTGCCGAACTCGAAACGGTAAACGAGGTTAAAAGTGGCGTTTTCTTCGTTCTTCACGTAAAGAATCTCGCTGCCGTTAGCGGTCTTGCCTTTCTGCATATCTTTCTTAAAATCGACAAACACAGGCTCGATAGGCTGCACTTTGGCTGCACTTTCCTTGATGCTGGTGAGGAACGGGCTTTCGTCGTCGCGGTTCACCTCGATGGGAGTGATGGCGGGTTTCACCACCTTGGTAACGGGGTCGGGAGTGCCCTGACGTTTGTAGATAACCACATAGTTGTTGTCTTTGAAAATGCGGTTGGCGAAGTCCACGATGTCCTGTTTGGTGATTTTTGAGAGCTCGTCGATTTCGTTGCACACATCACCCCAAGTGCGGTGTTCGACAAAGGCGTAGGCCATCTGGCTGGCGCGGCTGTCGTTGCTTTCGGCACGTTTCATGATGGAGAGTTTCTGGTTGTTGATGGCGGCTTGGAGCATCCATTCGTCGAACTGGCCTTTCTTTACTAGTTCTATCTGTTCCAGCAGCAGGTCTTTGAGCTGGTCGAGGGTCTGTCCTTTCACAGGGCGACCGCCGAGCATAAAGGCGGCGTAGTCGTTGAGGGTGTAGGTGCCGGCGTAGGCTCCGAGGCATTTCTGTTTCTGGTTGAGGTTAAAGTCGATAAGACCGCACTTGCCGTTGTTGAGGATGTTCTCGGTGGCTTCGGCAAGCAGGGCGTCGCGGCTGCCGTTGCCCTCGTTGATGCGGAAGGCGATGGTGAGGTTCTCGGGGTCGAGACCGGTGATGGTACGTGTTATGGGGCTGGTGATAGGCTGTTCGGCAACTTTGGTGAATGTGGGAACGTTGCCGGGTTTCCAGCATCCGAAATATTTGTCGATGATTTTGATGGCTTCGTCGGGGTCGAAATCGCCGGCCATCGAAATGCACATATTGTTAGGCACGTAGTAGGCGGTGTGGTACTCACGTATGTTGCGCATCGAGGGGTTTTTCAGGTGCTCGATGGTGCCGATGGTGGTCTGCGAACCGTAGGGGTGGTTGGGGAACAGGGCTGCCATCATAGTCTCGTTGGAACGACGGCCGTCCTGTGCCATGCCTATGTTTTTCTCCTCGTAAACGGCTTCCAACTCGGTGTGGAAAAGACGCAGCACAAGATTCTGGAAACGGTCGCCCTGCACTTTGGCCCAGTTTTCGAGCTGGTTGGCGGGAATGTTCTCAACGTACATGGTGTAGTCGTTGGAGGTGAAGGCGTTGGTGCCGTTGGAGCCGATGGCGGTCATCGATTTGTCGTACTCGTTGGCGATGGCAATCTGCGAGGCGAGGTACGAAAGACTGTCGATCTTATGGTAGATAGTGGCTCGTGTGGCGGGGTCGTCGAACATACGGTAAGCCTCGTAGAGGTCCTCGATTTTCTGGATGTAGAACGACTCTTTCTCCCAGTCTTTGGTGCCGAGCTGGTGGCTGCCCTTGAAAAGCATGTGCTCCAGATAGTGGGCAAGGCCGGTGGTCTCCTTGGGGTCGTTTTTGGAACCGGCGCGCACTGCTATGTAGGTCTGGATACGCGGGGCGTTCTTATAAACGCTCATAAACACTTTAAGTCCGTTGTCCAAGGTGTATTCGCGCACCTGCAACGGGTCGTTGGGATAGGTCTTGTACTGGTACTTCTGTGCTATGGCCGAAGTGGAAAACAGCGTCACGGCAACGAGAAGCCCGAAAAAGAATTTTACTTTTCTCATTGTTTTACAGATGTTTATTTTATTACTTGTTGATTTCAATTATATGCAAAGATACGAAATTTTAGTGAATAGTGATGAGTGATTGGTGATTAGTGATGAAGAAAGGTTCAGTGAACCTTTCGATAGCACAAAGTGCGGAGAACAAATTAGTGATGTGAAGGCGTTAAGGTGTTAAGATGTGAAGGCGTTTAATTGTTTAAATGTTTAGTTGTTTAACTGAGAACTGAATACTGCCAACTGACCACTAATTTTCAACTTTCAATTTTCAATTCCCAAAGTTGAGTATTTCTCGCCGTAAAGCAGGTGCTGTTGCAGGAAATCGGTGGGGTATTCCACACGGTAGTCCACCACTTTGCCGCTCTGCTCCACTGGCACTATTTCGGGATTTAGGAATCCGCCGTAAGGCTTGAGGTTCAGCGCTTTGTAGCGTTCAAGCACCTCTTTGTGAAGGTCGAGATCTATCTTTACTCCGTAGGTCTCCACCATAGCCTTGCCGGCGGCGTAGTCGCCTTCCGACTTGATGCGCTGTATTTCGGCCAGCAGCCGTCCGAACAGGGTGCGCAGTTTCTGGTAGTCGTTGATAACGAAATAGGTCTTGCCGTCTTTGCTAACACGTCCTATCACGTTGTCGGTACGCCCTTGCTCGAAGCACCACTGCGCAATGAGTTTGCGGTCCTGCATGTGCGATTCGGTAACCTTGTCGCCCAACTCTATGCGTGTAAGCTGTGTCATAAGGCCGTTGCGGATAAAGCCGCTGTATTCGGCTTTGAAAGCTTGGTCGTCGGGCAGTATGCCGAGGTCGATAAGTTTCTGGTCGGCAAGGTAATAGAGTCCGAAGAGGTCGGCGCGGGCCTCCTCCAGCGTGGAGGCGTACTCCTTGAGGGCGTTGGGGTTGGTGGTGGGCAGCAGCTGTCCCGAGCCGTGGCCGAGACACTCGTGAAGGTCGGTGTGGAGCACGTCGGTGAGGTCGCCGTAGGTCTTGCAGAGGTCAACCTCGTCCTGCGTGTAGGCGAACTCCTTGAGCACGCTATTGGGCGACTCCTTGGCGGCTTTGTTGTAAGCGTCGATAAGGTTGGTGATAGTTACCGACTTGGAGCCGTGTTCCTTGCGAATCCAGTCGGCGTTGGGCAGGTTGATGCCGATAGGCGGAGTGGGGAAACAGTCGCCCGCAAGGGTGGTGACGATGATAGCCTTGGCGGAGACGCCCTTGCACTCTTTTTTCTTGAAACGCGGGTCCACAGGCGAATGGTCCTCGAACCACTGCGCGTTGGAACTGATGAGGTTGGTGCGACGTGTGGCCTCGCGGTCTTTGTAATCAACCACAGCCTCCCATGTGGCCTTGATGCCGAGGGGGTCGGTGTAAGTCTCTATAAATCCGTTCACAAAGTCGATAAATGAGGTGTTGTCCTCTACCCAAGCGATATTGTATTCGTCCCACACGTGCAAATCACCTGTGCTGTAGTATTTTATGAGTAGGTCGGTATAATGGCGCTGGGTGCTGTTCTCGGCGGCAGCGTTGGCCTTGCGGAGCCAGAAAACGATTTTCGACAAGGCGTTGCCGTACATGCCTCCGATGCGGTACACCTCCTCCGACAACTTGCCGTCGGCTTTGACGAGACGCGAGTTGAGGCCGTACGAGAGAGGCTTGTCGTCGTCGGGATTGTAGAACTGGGCGTAGTATGCCTCGGCTTCGGCTTGCGACACGCCTTGGTAAAAGTTCACCGACGAGCCGGTTACGTTGTCGCTGCCCTGCTCCGAGCTACGCCGCATGGGATAGAGGTCTTTGTCGAAAATGATGGGAAGCACGAACTCCTTAAACTCGGCAACAGATTTTCCGTCAAGGAGTTGCGAAACATCGCTATTGTCTATCAAGTTGGCGAAATACTCCTTAGGTACATCGGGTAGGAACTTGCCCTCGCCGTAGTGGTGATGGATGCCGTTGCTGAAAAAAACACGTTTGGCATAGACCACAAAGTCTTGAAAATCGGCACACTGCCTGTCGCCGGAATAGGTTTTGAGTATGGCCTCCAAGGTTTTGCGCACCAGCAGGTTGTATTTAAAATTCTGGTCGAAGATGATGTCGCGGCCGTACTTGGCGGCTTCGCCGAGACAGTAGAGGTATTCCTTCTGCCGCAGCGTGAGGGTGTCCCATCCGGGAATGCGGTAACGCATCACCTTGAGGTCGGCAAATTCATCTACAAGATATTTAAAATCAGGCTCCTGTGCAGGATTGGGGTTGGCGGTTTGTTCGGGTGTCATACTATTATTATATTGTGAAAATATAATAACGCAGAAAACGGCGCTGTTATTACAATCTGCACAACAAAAATAATTTTTCCGCACCACGTTTGTTTTTCCGAAAAAATATCCGTAACTTTGCAGTCGCAAAATGCAATTGTTTAATACATTATAAAACACCGAAAAACTATGACACCAAAGAAATTATTTCTGCCGTTGGCGGCTGCCCTTGCACTTCTCCTCACGTCGTGCAATAAGGAGTTCCACCAGTATCTCGTGATAGAGAACGGCACTTCGGACACGCTGAGGATTGCCGTTTCGGAACGCGGACAGCGCAATATCGGCGACGTTTCGCGTAGCCACAGCACCAGAAGCAAGGTGCTCGCGCCCGACGAGCTGTTCCTCATCTACGACGAACTCGACGACGGCCACATGCCAAGCGAGACTATCGACGACGTGGATCCGCGACTTTACGACATTTTGCTGAGAGAACAGGAGTTTTACAACGTTCGCGCCTACCGCCACGACACCTGCATAGCCATCTGGGAACACCCAGGAGAGTCTGTGTTGTCGAGCCATCCCGACGGACATCCCTACTATGCCGAGTTCAATAGCTTCTACAACCGCTGCTCTTGGCGAAAGACCACTTCGCCAACGGCATATACCTTCACCTTTACCGTGAAGGAAGAGAATTATTACCACAAAATTGATTATTTTAAGAAATAAAGCCATGAAACACAATATTTTAAAGACAATTGTCGGCACCATGATGCTGTCGTTTATGTTTATGTCGTTCCAATGCGGCGAGGAAGAAGAAATGCCACCCCTTGAACCGAGCACCACTTTCGTTCTGGACAACCACACCTACGACACTTTGAGAATAACTCTGACAGCCACCGAGAGCGGCCGTGCCGGAAAACGCTTCGACGTGCGTCCTTTCTCGAAATATATGTTCGAAACAGAGATTAAGAACGAACCTTATAACGATGAAATAGAGCTGCTTACCGACTACCTCGACGGCTGGGACACAGTGCGTGTGATCGTCAAAGGAACGGAAAAATTGAAGTTTTCAGGCCCCTCTTTCGACGGTGCCGATGACGAGCATACCTTTTTCAACCGAAACTCGTGGGAGTACTTCAAACACAGAAACGACTACGAACAAAGCCGCTATACCTACAAAATTTTGAAGGCGGATTTTGAATAAAATAGACGCACGTCAGTGCGTCCTAGCATTCACACGCAATTCCGTGGTCGTTTTTTTTACAAAAATTACCGAAAATTATCCATTAATTTTTTCGGACGCACGCGGTGCGTTTTTATGCCAGTCCTACGGACTTCTAAATGGAATGTGCTGCATTTTAAGCAGGGTTTTACAACCCTGCCTGTATTATGTCAGTCCTACGGACTTTGGACATGACCAATCAGCCCCGTAGGGGCGGCATACTATAGGCAGGTGGCGTAAGCCCCTGCAAACATAGGTTATGAAATACAATATGAACCCCCAGCGGGGGTGGCATAATTTATGAATAATTCGTGGCAATTCATGTTTAAAAAGAACACGGAAAATTTTTCCGTGTATTTCGTCTTTTTCGATGTTGAAAATAATTGCTTTAGAGATGTAATTGTTCTCCGCCTTCGGCTATCGAATCATTCACTGAATGATTCTTCACCCCTTCGGGGGTGGCATAATTTATGAATAATTCGTGGCAATTCATGTTCACAAAAAAAGGGGCGAAAAATTTTTCGCCCCTACATATATTTTAATTGTCAATTGTTCATTGTCAATTGTCAATTGTCAATTAAATCCGAATTATTTTCCTTCCGTTTTCGAAATCATCTTGAAAACTCCGTCCTTGAAAATCCATTTGGTCTCGGTGGAGGATTCGTTGTTGTCGGGGATTTCTATCTCGTCGATGTTCGACATGTCTTCGTTGAGCTGCTGTTCGTAGCTGCGGTCCTCGAAGGTCTCGCTCAAATCGAGCAGGTACGAGCTGTCGCTCTGTTTGGAGATGCTCAGCTGCGAATAGGCGTTGTAGCAGGCGGGTTTCATAAGCTCGTCATAGGCCGTCCATCCCCCGTCGCCGCCTTGGGGGTTGCGGTATGGATTCTCGTAGTCGCAGAAATGCCAGAAAAGCATGTCGTTTGACTGCATCAGACGGAAAATGCCCATAACGGTCTGGTATTCCATATCGCCGCTGGTCTCACTCTCTTCAAAAAGGTAGTCTAACATATTGAAATACAATGGGAACCATCCGAAACGCAGCTGGGGCATTTTTTGCATTGTGCCGTTTTCCGATTTCTTGGCCTTGCCCTCGCCGGTGGTCTTTATCTGCTTTCCAGTGAGGAAATTGTACGATATGTCGTAATGCTCCTTTTTGTGACGGTCTTTCTTGCCTCCGATAAGGTAGAAATCGCCGTCCTGGAAACGGAACAGGAACACGTCGGTGCCGTCGTCGTAGGCGGGACTTTCGATACGCACCACGCCTTTGTCGGTAACTGTTATCTTGCTGTTTTCCGACACTGAGGCGTCGTAGGCGCGAAACAGGGTGTAGCCGCCCTGCGCGTTGCCGAAATAGAAGGCGAAGTCGGTGCCGTCGCCCACATCGGTATAATCTTGATTTACAGCGATTACGAGGTCTTTTTTGCCGTCCTTGTCGAAATCGCCCTGAGCCGAAATCATCGAATTGCTTTTCTTGGTGTAAAGTTCGGCAGGGGTTTTGCCCGACTGCTTGAAATTCTGTGCGTTAACACCTTCGGTGATTGCCAATGCAAAAACGAGGGCAATGGTCGCGAAAACTATGCGTGGTGTATGTGTGTTCATAATAATGGATTTTTAATTGAATATGATGGTTGTGTTATATGTCAGATAATCAGCAGGGTAGGGGGGTGCAGTCGTCAGGCTTTCTCCATGTTTCTGCGGTAGGCAGTCATGGTGTTCATCAGCAGCGACACGCGTGTCATAATGCCCACGCCGCCTGGCACGGGGGTTATGAAGCTGCATTTGGGTGCCACGTGCTCGAAATCCACGTCGCCGGTGATGTAGTAGCCTTTGGGGTTGGTGGGGTCGTCAACACGGTGTATTCCCACGTCGACCACCACGGCGCCTTCCTTCACCATGTCTTCGGTAACGAAATGGCGTTTGCCTATTGCCACCACAAGGATATCGGCCTGCAGGGTGAGCTCCTTGAGGTTCTGTGTGCGGCTGTGGCAGAGAGTTACGGTGCAGTTGGCGTTGGAGGCGTTGCGCGAGAGCATGTTGGCCATGGGCGTTCCCACAATGTTGCTGCGGCCTATCACCACGCAGTGTTTGCCCGATGTTTCGATGCCGGTGCGTTCGAGCAGGGTCTGTATGCCGTAGGGCGTGGCGGGCAGGAAAGTGGGCATTCCGAGCACCATCTTGCCCACGTTAACGGGGTGGAAACCGTCCACATCCTTGTCGGGATTGATGGCGTTGATGACGTTGTTTTCGTTGATATGCTTGGGCAACGGCAGTTGCACTATAAAGCCGTCAACGTCGGGGTCGTTGTTGAGAAAATCCACCACTCCAAGCAGCTCTTTCTCCGACATCGTTTCGGGATAGCGGTAAACGGAGGAGGTGAATCCCACGCTGTGGCTGTCCTTTTCCTTGGAGGCCACGTAGGTCTTGCTGGCGGGGTCCTCGCCCACCAGTATCGCTGCCAGATGCGGAGGACGCATCCCTTTTTCGGTGTTCAGACGTACTTCGTTGGCAATCTCGTCTTTTATCTGTGCGGCTATTGTTTTGGCGTCAATTACAACTGTCTTCATATCAAAAAGTTATATTTTTTTTGGTTATCTCTTTCTCCGGGTGAAGTTTTGAAGGCTTTTGCTGCCTTTGTTGCTCACCATTTTCATCATTTTGCGGGTGTCCTCGAACTGTTTTATCAGCCGGTTCACCTCCTGAATGGTGTTGCCGCTGCCTGCTGCTATGCGCATTTTGCGGCTGCCGTTGAGCACCGAGGGGTGGCGGCGTTCGTAAGGTGTCATCGAGCCGATGATGGCCTCGATGTTCTTGAAGGCGTCGTCGCTGATTTCCACGTCCTTGGTGATTTTCGACATTCCGGGAATCATCCCGATAAGGTCTTTCATGTTGCCCATTTTCTTCACTTGGTTTATCTGGGCGATGAAATCCTCGAAGTTGTATTCGTTTTTGACGATTTTCTTGGAGAGTCGTCGTGCCTCCATCTCGTCGTACTGTTCCTGCGCGCGTTCCACAAGGGTTACGATGTCGCCCATGCCGAGTATGCGGTTGGCCATACGTTCGGGGTGGAACACGTCGAGGGCGTCCATTTTCTCGCCCACACCGACGAATTTGATGGGCTTGTCCACCACATAGCGGATGGTGAGGGCTGCACCGCCGCGGGTGTCGCCGTCGAGTTTGGTGAGCACCACGCCGTCGTAGTCCAGACGGTCGTTGAAGGCCTTGGCGGTGTTCACCGCGTCCTGACCGGTCATCGAATCGACCACGAAGAGCGTCTCCTGCGGGTTGAGGGCTTTCTTGAGGTTGGCAATCTCGTTCATCATCTCCTCGTCCACTGCCAAGCGTCCGGCGGTATCGACGATAAGCACGTTGATGTTCTTGAGTTTGGCCTCCTTGAGGGCGTTTTGTGCTATCTGGATGGGATTTTTGTTTTCCGGTTCGGAATAAACTGGTGCGCCCACCTGTTCGCCCAACACGTTGAGCTGTGTGATGGCGGCGGGACGGTAAACGTCGCAGGCTGTGAGCATTACGGTTTTTCCGCGTTTTGTCTTAAGGTGGTTGGCCAGCTTGGCGCAGAAGGTGGTCTTACCGGAGCCTTGCAGACCGGCCACCAGAACTATGGCGGGACTTCCCTTGATGTTGATGTCGATGGCCTCTTCGCCCATCAGCTTGGTGAGCTCGTCTTTCACGATTTTCACCATCAGCTGTCCGGGTTCGATGGAGCCTATCACATTGCGTCCCAGCGCTTCGGCTTTCACCTTGTCGGTAAACTCCTTGGCGATTGGGTAGCTAACGTCGGCGTCGATAAGGGCACGACGCACCTCTTTCACCGTCTCGGCGATGTTTATGTCGGTTATCGAGCCTTTTCCTTTCAGCACTTTGAAGGCTCTTTCCAGTTTCAGACTTAAATTTTCAAACATTTCTTACTGCCTATTTTTTTGCAAAAATACGCTTTTTTTGCGAGATGGAAAAGTTTTATTGTCCACAATACTTTATTTTAGTGTGTAACATTTTGTAAAACAAGGTTTTATATTGTATAAATAATAAATATGTACCCGTACTAATAAAATAATGCAATATTTTTGAGAAAAAAACGTAACCTTTTTTGAAAAAAAACGAAAAAAAGCGATTGAACCGAGAAAGTTTTTTTTCATTACGACTACTAATATCGGTTCAGTCAAAATTGAAGTAAAGATATGAAGCAACTAAAGATAAATGTCTCCTACACGGAACGCAGTCAGGACAAGGCTTTCGACAAATATTTGCAGGACATCTGCAGCGAGAAGCTGCTCACTCCCGACGAGGAGGTGCGTCTGGCACAGAAAATCCGCGAAGGCGACGAGGAGGCGTTGGACAGACTTATCAAGGCCAACCTCAGGTTTGTGGTGTCCGTGGCCAAGCAGTACCAGAACCAAGGCCTGGCGCTGCCCGACCTTATCAACGAAGGTAACATCGGGCTTATCAAGGCCGCAAAACGTTTCGACGAGACACGTGGATTCAAGTTCATATCTTACGCTGTTTGGTGGATCCGCCAGTCGATACTGCAGGCCATTGCCGAGAACTCGCGCATAGTGCGTCTGCCGTCGAACCAGCTGGGAATTCTCAACAAAATAAAGAAAGAAATTTCGCGTCTGGAGCAGAAACTGGAACGTCCGCCGTCGGAAGCGGAGATTTCGGAACATCTGGACATGCCTATCGAGAAAATCAAGAGCATACTCGAAAATTCGGGACGCCATATCTCCATCGACGCGCCGCTGGCCACCGACGAGGACACCAACTATATCGACGTGATGCCCAACGAGGACACCCCCGACACCGACGACAACCTGTTGCACGAATCGCTCTCGACAGAGATAGAACGCTCGCTCTCCACCCTCGGCGACACCGAGCGCGGGGTGCTGAAAATGGTTTACGGCATCGGCTATCCGCACCCGCTCAGCCTCGACGAGATTGCCATCAAGTTCAACCTCACCCGCGAGCGTGTGCGTCAGATAAAGGAAAAAGCCCTGAAACGCCTGCGCCAGAGCACCAAGAGCAACAACCTCAAACCCTATCTGTAAACCGAGAGTCGCCGCTCAATCATCAAGTAAAAAATAGAATTTCCAACACCGAGGAATTGACTATATATGAAACAGTTAAAGATAATACCGTCCATCACCAACCGCGAGGATAAGTCGCTGGACCATTATTTGCAGGACATCTGTAGCGAAAACCTGCTCACCCCCGACGAGGAGGTGCGTCTGGCACAGAAAATCCGCGAGGGCGACGAAGAGGCGCTCGACAAACTGGTGCGCTGCAACCTGCGTTTCGTCGTTTCGGTGGCCAAGCAGTACCAGAACCAAGGGCTGTCGCTGCCCGACCTTATCAACGAGGGCAACCTCGGTCTGATAAAGGCCGCCAAACGTTTCGACGAGACACGCGGTTTCAAATTTATCTCATACGCCGTGTGGTGGATTCGCCAGTCGATACTGCAGGCCATCGCCGACAACTCGCGCATGGTACGCCTGCCTTCCAACCAGTTGGGAGTGCTTAGCAGGATTAAAAAAGAGGTGGCACGTATGGAACAGGAACTGCAACGCACACCCTCCGACACCGAAATTTCGGAATACCTCGACATCCCTGTGGAGAAAATACGCAGTGCGCTGAAAATCTCCAGCCGTCCCATCTCCATCGACGCTCCCCTCGCCACCGACGAGGATACCAACTATATCGATGTGATGCCCAATGAGGACACCCCCGACACCGACGACGGACTGCTGCACGAATCGCTCGCACAAGAGATAGAAAGGACGCTCTCCACCCTCGGCGACACCGAACGCGGAGTGCTTAAGATGATTTACGGCATCGGATATCCTCATCCGCTGAGTCTCGACGAGATTGCCGCCAGCTTCGACCTTACCCGCGAACGTGTGCGACAGATTAAGGAAAAAGCCCTGAAACGTCTGCGTCAAGGCACCAAGAGCAAAAATTTGATACAATACTTGTAGTAGTTCGGAGATTTTTGTACGACGTAACTAATTTTGATATAAAAAATAAGAGACGATGTAAGCATCGTCTCTTTTTTTTGTTGGTTGGGGGAGGGGACTCTTAATCGAACACCCTTAAAATTTCGTTGCAATCACGCGTTGCGTCGTCGCTGTTGAGCAACACTCCCGACAGTGCAATGCCGTATATCCCCGTCTGTTTCAGCGCGTTGAGGTCGGCAGTGGTGATGCCGCCTATGGCATAGACGGGCACCGTCTTGCCCTGCTGTTGCAGGATGTCGGTAAGATTGGCGTAACCCTCCAAGCCCAGCACTGGAGCGAGGTTTTTCTTGGTCTCCGTGTAGCGGAACGGCCCCACGCCAAGGTAGTCGGCGCCGTCGGCAATGGCTTTCAGCGCGTCGGCAGGGGTGTTGCAAGTGGCACCGAGCAGGAAACGGCTGCCGGTTATCTTCTTGGCTTCGGCCACGGGGATGTCGTTTTTGCCCACATGCACGCCATCGAAAAGTCCCGTCTCCAGCAGGTGTATGCGGTCGTCGACGGTAAGCAGGGCGGCTTTCGCGTCACAGAGGGGACGCAGCCTCTCCGCCACGGCAAGGACTTCTTCATCGGAGTTTTCTTTCATACGTAACTGAATGAAACGTAGTCCGTTGTCGAGAGCCAGCCGAGCCGAGTCGAGGTAGCCGTAACGCTCGTTGTGGTGGGTGATGAACATCGCCTGCGGCAACGCCCACAGGTCGCCCACCGAGGCACAAGCCGAGAAGCCTATCTCCTGCAGAAGAGCTATCTTTCCGCGCGTTACGCCGCCAAGGGCCACGGCTTTGTCGTTCAGAATGCCGTCGGCGAAAGCCTTTTTCAGAACGTCCACCGAAAAGGCCGAGGCGTAGCCCTGCTTGCTCACCGAGTCGAAGACGGGAGAGAGAAAACAGTAGGCACACTGCCCTTGTTTTTCGGCAAACTCCTCGATGCTGTGGCACGAGGCCGACACACGTTTTCCTTCCAAGCCTTTGGCCAACACTGGGTTGCGACCGTTGAGGTGCACTCCGCCAACGCCCATCTCCACGGCAAGGTGGTGGCAGTCGTGCAGCGAGAGACGCTCACGCACGTCGGCGGGGAAAGCGGTGAGGTAGTCGCGCAGTTGGGCTTCCGTTAACTGCGGCTTGCGGATGTGGAAATACTGCACCGATCCGCTGCGGAGCCACGCCGTGATACGTTGCTGCTCGCGGAAAACCGTCTGCTCGGGGGTTATTCCTATCCTCCGCATGTGGCACGGATTATGGTTACTTTGTCGCCCTCCATCAGCTGACGTGAGGCGTAGTCGGCGGGAGTGAGCACGTCCATGCCCACGGCGATGGCCGCCCCGTCGCTTTCGCGGAGGTTCATAATGTCGCACAGAGCCTTCACCGTGCAGCCCTCCGGCACAATCATTGTCTTGTTGTTTACTGTGATTTTCATAGGATTGTTTTTTTATAACCTTTTGATATAATTATGAATTTGCATTTTTATTGGTTATCTCTTCCGCAATCAGTTCAGCCTGTTTCAAAACAGTTTCCGTTGCCAATTGCTGCATGTCGGGCGGATAGCCGTATTTTCGCAGGAGCCGCTTCACAGCGACTTTCATCTTTGCCCGCACATTTTCCTTGATGGTCCAGTCGATAGAGGAGTTTTTGCGGATGGTTTCGGTCAGAACAACCGCCAACTCCCGTAATTTGTCCTTACCCATTAACTCTCTGGCACTCGCATTGTCGGCAACGGCAGAATAGAACGCATATTCGTAGGTGGTCAAGCCCATGTCATCAGCCTCTTTGTCTTTCTCCACTATGGTCTTGCTGAGTTTAATCAGTTCATCAATGACCTCGGCGGCGGTGATGATTTTGTTGTGGTAACGAGTAATGGAATTGTCCAGCATCTCCATCAAAGTGCGGCCTTCCACCACATTGAACTTGGAACGCGCCTTGATTTCACCTTCCAACAACTTTCTCAGAACTTCCAAAGCGATGTTCTTGTGTTCCATCCCTTTAAGTTCCATCAAGAATTCCTCCGAAAGAATGGAAATGTCGGGCTTCTTGATACCTGCCGCGTCGAAAAGGTCAATCACTTTTTCAGAAACCAAAGCCTTGTCAATCACTTGTCGGATAGTGGTTTCAATTTCTTCGTCCGTTTTGCCGGAGTTGGTTTGGTCGAACTTGCATAGTCGGGCTTTCACGGCCTGGAAGAATGCCACCTCGTCTTTGACATCCATTGCGGCATCCTGCGGGATGGCCAAGGCAAAAGCTTTTCCCAACGCCGTCACTTCATTCACAAAACGTTTCTTGCCATCGTCCAAGCCCAAAATGAAGTCCTCGGCTTTCAAAATCCAAGAGAGTTTTCCGGAAGTGTCGGCAGTGAAATACTGCTTATAGTCGAAGCCAAAGAACATCTGCTCCACTACTTCCAACTTTTCCTGCATAAGCGCTACTGCTTGTTCCTGTTGCTGTGTTGGGTCTCCTTTGCCACCCGAATCGGAGTAGAACGACAAAGCTTTCTTCAAATCAGATGCTATACCAAGATAATCCACCACCAATCCGCCTGGCTTGTCTTTATAAACACGGTTCACGCGGGCGATAGCCTGCATCAGGTTATGTCCTTGCATTGGCTTGTCGATGTAAAGCGTGTGCAGGCATGGCACATCGAAACCGGTGAGCCACATGTCGCGCACAATGACGAGTTTCAGCTCATCATCTGGGTCTTTCATGCGCTCCGCCAAAGCCCTACGCTGCTCTTTGGTAGTATGGTGTTTGGCAATATTTGCGCCATCCGATGCAGACGATGTCATTACAACTTTTATCGCACCCTTCGCCAAATCAGCGGAATGCCATTCGGGTCGAAGTTTGATGATTTCATCGTACAGTTCGGCGGCAATGCGGCGGCTCATCGCCACAACCATTGCCTTGCCCTCAAACACTTTTTGACGTTCTTCAAAGTGGGTGACAATATCTTTGGCAATGTTTTTCAAGCGATTCGGACTACCTATCAATGCTTCGAGTTGTGTCCATTTCGCCTTTGCCTTCTGCACATCGTTCAGATTTTCTGTTTCCAACTCCTTGTCAAGGTCTTCCACCAGTTGACGGCCTTCATCGCTGAGTTCCACCTTGGCGAGACGACTTTCGTAGTAGATGCGCACGGTGGCGCCGTCTTCCACCGCTTGGGCGATGTCGTAAACATCAATGTAGTTGCCGAAAACGGCAGGCGTATTCTTGTCCTCTTTCTCGATGGGCGTTCCCGTAAAACCGAGATAGGTGGCATTGGGCAAGGCATCGCGCAGATACTTTGCAAAGCCGTACTTGATTTCTGAGCCGATGACCTCGTCGGCTTCGTTGCGCACATCCACTGTCTTGGCCTTGAAGCCATATTGCGTGCGGTGCGCCTCGTCGGCCATTACGATGACATTGCTGCGGTCCGTGAGTGTGTCGTAAACATTGCCCGATTCGGGTTGGAATTTCTGAATGGTGGTGAAAATCACACCGCCCGACTGCACCGACAAGAGCTTCCTCAAATGTTCGCGACTTTCGGCCTGGATTGGTGTCTGTCGTAGCAGTTGTTTCGCACCTGTGAAGGTGTCGAAAAGTTGGTCGTCCAAGTCGTTGCGGTCGGTGATGACCACAATGGTCGGATTGTTGAGCCGCTGCACGATTTTGCCCGTGTAGAACACCATGGTGAGCGATTTGCCGCTGCCCTGCGTGTGCCATACCACACCGGCGCGGTGGTCACCAGGATGCTGTTCCTGCACAGTCTTGAAGCCATAGTTGGCAGGCGATTCCGCCACAACGGATAGTTTATTAATGCCAGTAGCCCGCAAGGTCGATTCCACCGCCTTGTTCACCGCATAGTATTGATGGTAGGCGGCAATCTTCTTCACTGTCTTGATAGTGGTGAGACCAGTCTTCAGGTCCTCTTGCTTCTGCTTCTCGAACACCGTGAATGACTGCACCAAATCCAGTAATGTGTCCTTGTTCAGCATACCGTTGACCAAAACCTCCAACTCGCTCACCAAATGCGAAGCGATGTTTTCGCCGTCCTCGCTTTTCCATGCCGTATAGCGGCTGAATCCCGCCGAAAGCGAGCCTGCACGCGCCTCCAGACCATCGGAAATAACCACCAACGCATTGTAGGTGAACAGCGACGGAATCTGCTGCTTGTAAGTCTCAATCTGACGATAGGCACTCTGCAGAGTGGCGTTCTCGTCGGCTGCATTTTTAAGTTCGAAGATGACCAGCGGCAGACCGTTTACAAACAAAACCACATCCGGACGGCGGTTGTGACCGTTTTCTATTATGGTGAACTGGTTGACCACAGTGAACTCGTTGTTCCATTGGTCGTTGAAATCGACAAGCCACACCCTCTCTCCACGTTCCATGCCCTCTTTATGTACCGACACGGGTACGCCTTCGGTCAGCAGACGATGAAACGACTCGTTGTTGGCCAGCACATCGGGAGAAGTGATACGCAGCACCATTTTTACAGCCTCATCCTGTACCGAATAGGGCAACGATGGGTTGAGCCGTTTCACAGCCGCCTCCAATTTGTCGCGCAGCACCACTTCCTCGAAGCTGGCACGCATGGGCGTTTTACCATCGGGTGCAATGTCGGGACCGTAGAGGTAGCTGTAGCCTTTGCCCTTCAGCTGTTCGATAAGCATCTGCTCTATGTCGGATTCCGTTAGCTTGGTCATAAGTGCTATTTTTTAAGTTTCCAATATCCGTTTTTATCTTCTCCAACACGTTCCAAAACTCCTCTGTCTTTAAGTATGGCAATATTACGTGCAATCGTAGCTCTTCCAACACCAAGTTGTACTGCCAGTTCATCGTATGTGAACAAAGGATTCTTCCTCACCAAATCAATAATACCTTCTTGGGTCGGAGTTGTTTTTACAGTATCATTTGCAGTATCACTTACAGTATCATTTGCAGGTGCATTCAGAGGCTCGCCTTGATGTCGGCGCACCGTATCCAAAATCTCACCCAGCATAAACTCAATAAAAGGGCCGCTTTCTCCCTGTTTGGTACTTTGGGCGATGGCATCATAATAGGCCTGTTGGTTGGAATAGACCATATTCTCCACCGGCAGGTGCGCAAAGGCAGGGTGCCAGCGGCTGAGGATGAGCGACTGCCACAGGCGGTCCATTCGTCCGTTGCCATCGATAAAGGGATGGATAAACTCGAACTCATAATGGAACACGCAGCTGCGCACCAGCAGGTGGTCGTCAGCATTCTTAAGCCAACCGAACAGGTCGGACATCAGCCCATGCACCCTGTCGGCCGGAGGTGCCATGTGTACCAGGCCGCTCTCGGAATAGACACCCACGCCACCCCTGCGGAAATGCCTTGCGTCGTCGGTCAAGGCCGACATCATCAGTCCGTGAGCTCGCAGCAGGTCGTCCATCGAGAAGGGGTCGAGCCGTTCAAACTCGTCATACACCCTTATGGCGTTCTTCACTTCCTGAATCTCGCGGACAGGTGCAACGACAGTCTTGCCTTCAATGATGTCTGCCACCTCGCTTTCCCGCAGTGTGTTACCCTCAATGGCCAGTGAACTGTGGATGGTCTTGATGCGGTTGGCCTTGCGCAGCCGCAGCGCATCGTCTTGCTCCATCCGTATGGCAAAACGCTCCATCTGTGCGGCTATATCCGCCACCAGTCTAACTGCCTTCGCCGACAGAGTGAATGGGGGCTTATATCCATTATATTTCTCTTTTTTTCGTACCATTTGTCAATTCTCTAAATCACCCAATGGTTTTATGTTATTTCTTTGATAGCCTCTTGAGGTTTTACTATGTGGTCTGGTTCTGTTGTCGTTTTACTTTTATTATTATTAAAATTAGAATAATTCTTTGCAACAGTGATATTTGTCAGTGCATATTCATACCCAATCTTCTCAATAAACCTATCAAATGAAAAATAATCAGAAAACTCCTCACAAATAACGTCTATCCAATTCATTTTTTTCCAATTTCTAGAAAATAGGAAGAAAATAGGATTCAGTTTTATTTTTATCTCTGGTTTGAATAAATGCACAGAAATATCTTGAAAATCTTTCTTTAGATAGTATCGTTCAAAACTGACTGGAAGGTTTGTTGCAAATCCGTCAAATCCATGCTTAAAGTAAATTGTATAATTATTATTCTTAATTACTAAAACACCATTTTTATTTTTATGCAAAGATGTTCCTTTGGGTAGTTTTAATTCAAATCTATCATAAATGACACCCCCAGAAAACATTGCACAGATTGTACCTTCATTATTGTTATCTTGATGTTTGGCAAAAGCTTCCCGATCCGAATATGGTTTGCTGATCATTTCAAGAAACCTGTTTTGTAACAAATAATCCGATATCCTTTCCCTTGTCAACACTTCGACACCTTCTTCTTTACCATTAAAAAAGGAACTTTGTTCCAGTGATAACTTATGTAAAAAAATATATTCAACTAACTCTCCTACAAATTTTTTGATTTCTTTATTGTACACAATGCTTTCTTTTATGTCTTTGATGTGTTTTTCCTTGAATGCATTTAACCACTTTTCTTTATAGATGCTGTTTTCATTAAACACAGAAACCAAAACTTTTCCCATATCTCTTGAAATATTAAACCTTTCTATTGGCATAAACGCCCCGTCTTTGGTTGTAATAAACAAAGATTCTTCTGTAATAACATATTCTTTGTTTTTGTAAAATGATATAAGATATGCTATTACAACTATTCCAATTAGTGTTAATCCTATCCAGAGCAATAGATTGTTTGAGTTGAACTTATTTGACAGTGAATTTGCCAACAAGGAGACGCCTACTGATAACAAAGATACTAAAACCAGGTTTTTATATAATTGATCTTTCCTTTCCTTTACTGTGTTTAACGGTTTCATAGTTTTCTATTTTTAACGTGCTTATATCCATTTATTGTACTGATATTTTAAGCTCCCCTCCCATCAGCCTCGGCAACAATCCGTCGCGAGTCTGTGCAAGGGTTTGGATTTCATTATTGTTGTTGATTATCTTATCATCAATTACTTTAACCTGACTTTGGAACATTTTAATTGTTTCATCATCAGGTATCACTATATCCAAATTTTCAAAGTCCGATTTGCTGATTGAGCCAAACACAGTTCCATAATCGTTGAATTGTTTGATTTCTTCCAACAATGACTTTAGTTTGTAATAAGTATATGAATAATAAGAAGGATTGCCTTTGTATCTGAAAGCGGCAACACCACGGCCAATACAACATTTCTCTGTTGCCATATTTTGCGCGCCAACAGGTGCACGAACACTAATTAATGTGTCATTCGGTTCTGCGAATCTTGTCGGTTGGGTTGTAAAAACTCGCTTTGTAGGAAACCTAAAACCAAAATCAGCATTGCCTTGATACATAGGTATGCCGACACCTTCTTCATTAAAACTATCACCGCTCGGGGATTGTCCCATAGTGAAGTTAAATTCATCCCCCAACTTTCCTTCCTCCCACTCCTCCTTGGCCTCCACCACAAACCACTGCCTGAAGAGCGTCTCCACCATCAGCTCCAAGGTGGTGTTCTCGCGGTGCAGAAGGTCTATCTTGTTATCAAGGGAAGTGAGAATGGCGGCGATACGGCGCTGGGTGGAAACGTCAGGTATTGAAACGGGTAATTCGTGTATGTGATTCCTATTTAACGATGGAACTGCGCTTCCTGTGTTCAATTGCGTAAAATCAAAGGTTTTCAGCAAATAATACATAAACTTCGCATCATTCCCCTTGAAATCAACAATATACAACACTGTATTGTGCGCCCAATAAGCATTAGGATAATAATGAGGAATACCAATATTACCACTTCGACCAATTGTAACTCCTGGACCTTCCCTTGTAAATTGATTATGATACCCGATTATTCCATTGGAGCCAGCAACTGGGATACCGCCATCAATCATTTTATCTTTTGGCAAGTCGTGTCCTCTTTGAAAAGTGACAATTTCTCCCAACTTATATTCTTTCCACTCGGTCATAGGCTCTTTTATTATTATCTCATTCATCTTTTCTTATATTGAAAAAGAAAACAACTTGTTTAGAATCAATATCATAACTTCTTTCTTTTCTTTCTTTTTTCTTAAAACAAGCTATTTTCTGCCACCTTTTTCAAGAAAAGAATCTTCATTTAGTTTATACCTTCTAAATTTACGGCCACCAAGAGGTGTTATTTCACCATCTTTAGCCATAGTTCTAACCATCTTTTCCAATTCTGAGTAGTCAACATCCGGCAATCTTGTGGCCATTTCCGCCAACAAACTATTGGGATGATATTTCAAATCTTCAAATATCAACGCTTTAAGTCGATACGGCTCTATGGTTTTTAAAGTCGTCGGGAACTGCATTTTTGTGTTTGCCACAAACTCAGGATTTATCTCATACTTCATCCCTCGACCAGTTCCCTTAGACAAAATTATCTTATTGGATATCAGCGAATCCACATAAGAGCGAAGCCTATCACCATCCGTAAGTTGGAGTTCCTTTGAAAGTTCACTCGCGGAAATGGACTTTTTTTGCAGAATGATTCCTAAAGTGATATACGCCTTTTGGCTGATCTTGTAATTTGCGGATACAAAATCACATATTCTGGAAGATTCTTTGGAAACTATCTTCTTATAAACCGTCACTTCAACATAATCGTCCCCTTCGTAAACTATTGGTTTGCTTTTGCCAGAAGTCAACAAAGTTTCGTAAATCAAGTCGTAGCCTGAGCCTTCTGCCTCCATCAAATGCAAATCATAGAAAATATTTGCCAGATGAATGTTTCTTTTCTCTGTTTTTTGAAGGATGTTATTCACGGTCACCCCGATTGGCAGAACTCCCGGATTGGTAATGGTCATTCTGTCGGGATATAGCTTTATGAAAATATCTCCTCGTGTAGTGTAAGGTCTATGGACAATGGCATTACACAATAACTCCCTTACAACTTTTTCGTCATATACGGGCAATTCCTTGCGCCAAAGTCCCTCCGACACCTCATTGTACTCTCTCCATTCGGGAATGGATTCCCATAGAGATATTAATAGTTCCTGTGGATTCAGGCTATAATCGTTCCAAACCATCTTGTCAACCTTATGTTCTTCTGTATCATATCTGATATATTGCACAATGGGAGAATACAGCAATCTGGCCCTTTGCTCCGGCTTCCCAATCCATAACACGCCTAAATTTGTCAGATAGCCGTCGTCGTCAATCATTTGATAATAAGAAAGGAGCTCCTCATCGGTTTTTTCTTTTACAAAACGGGACACTCTGTCAGAAGCCTTAATATCCAACACGAATTTGCTCAGTTTTGTCAAATCGGCTTTTTGCCATTGGGTTTTAAGAGACACTTTGGTTTCCCAACTGTATGCGGGCTTGTCAGAAATCAACCTGCTTAACTCATCAGGTAAAAGGGGCCTGCTTGAATCGTGATCCCTGATATAATAAACTCCTTTTGTTGTGCTTGCGATAGACACTTGTGATGGAAGAACATGTAATTTCAAATATTGCCCACCATTATCTGCATCAATCACTTCTGGTCTTAGGGCTACATTTATGGTAAGTTCATTGATGCGTTTTATGATCTTTTCCGGCAAATCATCAGGGATTTTTTGGTCGGAAGCAGGTTTCTCCTCGCCATCTTCGATACCGATTGCCAAATATCCGCCGTGACTATTCGCAAAGGCAACGCAGTCTTTCGACAGTTCTTCAAAATCGGCAGTTCTGCCAGTCACTTTTTTCAGAGACTTATTATCGAACTTGTTGTTTTCTTCCATGATTGTTTTCTTTTTTTAATGTATTGTTATCCTCTCTAAATCACTTCGTCTCCCAATTTATATTCTTTCCATTCGCTCATATTACAACTTTTCTTTGATATCCTCTATCTCTTGTTTCAATTTATCACGCTCCTCAAAATGCCTGTCGTTCACAATACCGGCCAACGGAGAGAACGGACTTGTCTTACATAGATTATCCAAGGAGTTATACCGCCTTTCTTTCTCTCGCAGCTTTCTGCGCAAATAGCCTTTGCTGTTTTTGACCATAAAGGTCAATGTAACACAAGCAATAACAAGTGTTACTACCATAACCACCAGCGAAGCTACTGCCACTATCAAATTTGCTGTCTCTGTACTCATATTTTTTTTCCTATCTTAGTTCTCTTTCAATATCCTCGATGCTGGGCAGGGTGCTCTTGAAGTCGGCGGGATAGAGTTTGGACAACTCATATTCCGAGATGCCGAGCGGCTGAGCATAGCCTTCCAAAGCGTATTGCGCCATCACGTCATTCTTGCTTTTGCATATCAACAGGCCGACAGTGGGACTATCACCCTCGCGACGCAACACGTGGTTGGCACACGACACATAGCCACTCAATTGTCCGAGAAAAGCATTGTCGAATTTTTCGGTCTTCACCTCCACTACAACATAGCAGTGCAGGTGGGTATTGTAAAAGAGCATATCTGCAAACAGTTCGGAGTCGCCCACCTCTATGCGATACTCGCGTCCCATATAGGCGAAGCCATTGCCCATTTCCAGCAGAAATTTCTCAACATTATGCACCAATGCATCCTTCAGTTCCCTCTCGTTGTAACGCTCGGTAATCTGTACAAAATCAAAGCAATACGGGTCTTTCAACAACTGCTGCGCCAAATCGCCCTGCACATCGGGCAACGTGGACTTGAAATTGGTTACCGATTTTCCTTGCCGTTCATAAAGGTCGGTGTCGAGGAAATTAAGCAAAACCGCACGGCTCCAGTTGTTTTCTGCTGAGTGTTTTACAAAAAAAAGAGCCTTTTGTATATTGTTGTCGCATTTGTCTATAATTAATTTGTGATGCCCCCACGGAATCTGGAACAAATATCCTAAATCGTCCACATCTTGTGTGCGGTTTTCTGTTTTTCCCCCAAGTTGGGGGAATTTTGATATTTCTGCCCCAGCTTGTGGCAATTTTGTCGACAAATCCTTCCCTTGTAATTTTCCCCCAAGTTGGGGGAAATTTGTATGGGGTTGGGTATAAAGTAGATAGAATTTTTTAGCATAGTAAAGGCTTTGTATCGAAAAACCTTTTACTCCAGGCAATGCATCCTGCAAATCCATACTTAGGTTGCGGAAAAAACCGTCGCCCCATTTGCTCTCGGCTTGTTTGGTTACGATATCGGCACCCAGCGAGAAATAAAATCTCAGCATCTCGCTGTTCACCTTCACAGCCGCCTTTATCTGGCTTTGGCGGAAACGTAGGCTTAGGTCTTTTATCCAACCGGCGTAGTTATCGTCTATTTTTATCAGTTTGCTCATATTCAGTCCATTTTTATCTTCCCCAGATTACCTTCCACCCCCAAAATATATTCTTTCCACTCGGTCATAGGCTCTTATTTTAGGTTTTCCTCGATCAGTTTTTGTAGTTCCTCTTTGCTCGGCAAATATGTCTGGTATTTGCTGGCGAAGATTTGGTTGTTGTCTTTCGGTAGGGTAATCTCAACCATTGCATCGCTTTTGTCAGTACACAACAAGATTCCAATAGTCGGATTCTCCTCCTCGGTTTTCACGAAGCGGTCGTAGTAGTTGACATACATCTGCATCTGCCCAAGGTCTTGGTGCTTCAATGTTCCTCGTTTGAGGTCTATCAACACAAATGCACGAAGCAATCGGTTGTAGAAAACAAGGTCCACACGGAAATGCTGCTCGTCGAAGGTAAACCGCACCTGCCGTCCGACAAAAGTAAATCCCTTACCCAACTCCAGCAAGAAAGTCTGCAGATGGTCTATCAGACGCTGTTCCAACTCGCTCTCACTGTATTGTGGCAACTCCTTCAGCCCAAGGAACTCCAATACGTAGGGGTCTTTCACCACATCCTCAGGCTTCTCAATTATCTGTCCTTTTTGTGCTAGCGACTTCACTCCCTTCTTGTCTTTGCTAAGAGCCAACCGTTCATACAGCGAACTGTCGAACTGCCGTTGCAACTCCCGCAAGCTCCAGTTATTCTCCGTAGCCTCAATCTCATAGAAACGCCTCTCGTCGGGATTCTCAATGCGCATCAACTTCAGGTAGTGCGACCAACTGAGGGTGAAGTGCAATTGGTCAGACACTGCCTGACCTTTTTCGGAATTCCGCAAAAGTGTTTCGGAATTCTCGCTTTCGGATTTATCAGACAGTGTCTGAGGAATTTGTGGTTTCGTTAATGGTAGTGAAGATTTTCTAGACAGTGTCTGGAAAATTGGTTGACCGACAGAATATGTAAGAAAAAACTGTCTCATATTTGCAAGATTCTGGGCAGAAAAACCCTTGCCAAATTTCTTTGTCAGCTTTTCCGCCAACTCCTTAATGACAGCCTTTCCGTATTCCGCCCTCTGCTCTCCCTGCTGCTCGTCCTCCACAATCATCCGGCCTATTTCATAATAAGTGTAAACCATCGCCGTATTCACTGCGGCAACGGTACGTTTTCTGGCCTCGGTTATCAACTGTTCTATCCGTTCGGCCAAATCTGTTTTCATTATCTCGCTCATACTTCCTCCATTTCTATCTTTATCTTCCCCAAATTCTCCAGAATCACCTTGTTCAGCCGTTCCTCTTCCTTCAGTTGCTCCTCAAATTCGGCTTTCAGGGCGGTGAAACGCTCGGCGAAGTTGAAGTCGTCCTCCTCTTCGGGCAGGCCGACATAACGGCCGGGGGTGAGCACATAGTCCAGTTCGGCCACACGGCTGACGGGCACCGAGGCGCAGAAGCCGGGGATGTCCTGATAGACGGTGCCTTCGACAAGCTCAGGCATCTTGGCACTATCGGTGGTTGAGCCTGTCGAAACCACCGATGTTTCGTCGCGCCACAAATGGTAAGTTCTGGCAATCTCCAAAATGTCGTACTCCGACAGTTCGCGAGTGCGACGGTTGATGAGATGCCCCTTGTTGCGCGCATCGATAAACAGTATTTCGCCAGCACGCTTGTTGCGGTTGCGCGTCACAAACCACAGGCAAGCGGGAATCTGGGTGTTGAGGAAGAGCTTGGCCGGCAGGTTGACGATACAGGCGATAAGGCCTTTGTCGATAAGCGCACGGCGGATGTCGCCTTCGCCACCTGTCTTGGAGGTCAGCGAGCCTTTAGCCAGCACGAAGCCTGCCTGCCCGTTGGGGGCGAGGTGATAGATGAAGTGTTGTATCCAGGCGAAGTTGGCATTGCCAGTGGGCGGTACACCATACTGCCAGCGGGCGTCGCCACGTAGTTGGTCACCGCTCCAGTCGCTGTCGTTAAACGGCGGATTGGCCATCACAAAGTCGGCCTTAACATCGCGGTGCGCATCGTTGAGGAAAGAACCTTCGGTGTTCCATTTTACCTGCGAAGCGTCAATGCCGCGTATGGCAAGGTTCATCTTGCACAGCCGCCATGTGGTCTGGTTGCTCTCCTGTCCGTAAACGGAGATGTTTTCAATCCTTCCCTGATGCTCCTTCACAAACTTCTCGCTCTGCACGAACATACCTCCCGAACCGCAGCATGGGTCGAGCACACGGCCTTTGTATGGCTCCAGCATGTTTACCAACAGTTCCACAACACTGCGTGGCGTGTAGAATTGTCCGCCTTTCTTGCCTTCGGCCAAGGCAAACTCGCCGAGGAAATATTCGAACACATGGCCAAGCAGGTCGGCGCTTTTGGTGCTGGTGTTCTGCAAAGTGGAGTTGCCAATTAGGTCGATGAGTTCGCCCAAACTCGTGGGGTCGAGGTTGGGACGGGCAAACACCTTGGGCAGCACACCTTTCAGCGACTTGTTCTCGCGTTCTATGGCATCCATCGCATCGTCTATGTACTTGCCGATTTGCGGATTCTTCGCCATCGAGACAAGGTACGACCAACGTGCATTGGCCGGCACGTAGAAAACATTCTCGGCGGCGTATTCCTCGCGGTCCTCCGGATCGGCTCCGTCGGCTTGCTGTTTCACTAATTCATCGTATAACCGCTCAAACGAAACCGAAATATATCTCAAAAAAATGAGGCCCAACACCACATGCTTGTATTCAGCCGCATCAATGTTCTTGCGCAGTTTGTCCGCAGCCTTCCAAAGCTGTTTCTCCAAAGGCTCTTCAATAATCTCTTTTGTTTTGGCCATTATATTTAAAGTCTGTTTTGTTTTTGCAAAGATACGATTTTTTTTGCGATTTTATTACCTGTCGGGCGTAATTGTAACCTCTACTTTCTCACCGAAACTCTTTCCCACTTGTGCGCGTATGGCTTTTGGCATTCCGATGACATAACAGATGTTGCCTTCGGAGTCTTTCACGCCCATGTTCACTATGCTGCCGTCGTAAGGTAACCCGTCGAAAATGGCATGGACTTTCAGACGTCCCTTGCCGAATAGCTGGCGTATGTCGTATGGAAAAACGATGTAGGCCGCATCCATATCGGGATTCTTTTGTATTACGGCAGTAAAACGGAACGTGTTATCTGTTGAAGAAAGACTCATTTCACCGGCAGTTTGAATTTCATTGTTTCGTTGGTGAGCAGGTCTATCATAAACAGGGTGTCCTTGAGGGGAGTACCCACGCCGGTGATGATTTTCACCGCTTCGTTCACCTGCAGCGACGCGATGACGGCCGGCAGAACGCCCATCACGCCTTTGTTGAGGTTGCCCTGCGCCTCCAGCGCCGCTTGGTTGGGGTAGAGGGTACGGTAGTTGGCGGCAGGGGGTTGGTAGTTGAACACCGCCAGCTGACCTTTGGTATCGCCTATGGTGCCATACACAAAGGGCTTGCCGCATTTCACGCAAGTGTCGTTGATAAGGTAACGGGTGGCGTAGTTGTCGGTGCAGTCAAGCACCAGATCGTATTGTGAGACAATTAGTTCCGCATTTTCGGCGGTCAGACGGTGGTTGTATGTAACAAGGTTCACGTTGTGGTTCAGTCGGTGCAACGTTGCTTCCGCACGTTGGGCCTTCGACTCTCCCACCTCGTCCTCGCGGTAGAGGATTTGCCGTTGCAGGTTGTGGATTGCCACCGTGTCGTCGTCCATAATGCCTATTGTGCCGAAGCCCGCGGCGGTGAGGTACAGCGATGCCACGCTGCCCAGGCCGCCCAATCCCACCACCAGCACTTTGGCGGCTTTCAGTTTCGACTGTGCCTCCTCCCCAAAGTCGGGAAGGATAATCTGACGGTTGTAACGTTCTATTTCTTGTTCGGTAAGATGCATAGGAGAGGGGATTAAATTTTCATTTTCTTCGGTTCAAACAGATGGTTCAAACTCCCGTGTCCGTGGCCTGTGTTCAGCTCCTTGGCGGCGGCGATGGCGTTGTGCACATACTCTTTGGCCTTGCCCACAGCCGTTTCCATGTCGAAACCCAAGGCCAGATGACTGGCTATCGCCGACGACAGCGTGCAGCCCGTTCCGTGGGTGTTTCGGGTGTCGATTTTCGGGGCGGAGTACAGCCGATCTTTGCCGTCGGCGGAAATCAGCAGGTCGGTCATGGCGTTGCCGGTGCCGTGACCGCCTTTCACAAGCACATTGGGCACTCCCGTTTCGTGCATTATCTTAGTCGCGGCGGAGCGCATATCGTCCAACGATTTCACCTCCATGCCCGACAGCACTTCGGTTTCGGGAATGTTGGGGGTTATCAGCGTGGCAATGGGGAAAAGCTCCGTTTTCATTGCGCTAATTAGTGTCTCTCCAGAGAGTGAGTCGCCGCTGGTGGCCACCAGCACGGGGTCGAGCACCACAGGGCCGTGGTAGCCGCATTTTGCAAGACTGCCTTTGATGGCCATCACGTTCTCGCGGTTGTAAATCATACCAATCTTTACGGCGGCCACGGCGAAGTCCTCCATCACTGCTTCTATCTGTGCCGAGAGCATTGCGGGTGCAACTGCCTCTATACCACGCACTCCCATTGTGTTCTGCGCTGTTACGGCGGTGATGGCGCTGGCGGCGTAGAGTCCCAGCGAGCTTATGGTTTTGATGTCGGCCTGAAGACCCGCGCCTCCGCAACTGTCGCTGCCGGCAATAGTCAGTACCACTCTTATATCTTTCATACAATAGTTATTTTTGAGTCGGGCAACGCTTTTGAGGGCAGAAAAAACAAAATTGAGATTGCGTTCCGCGGTCCGCATTACCGTACCGGTCAGTGGGTATGATCTCAGCCTGCCTTTTTACAAGCACCCCAAAATGTGTGCAAACGACTTTGCAAAAGTACGTTTTTTTTGGCTATCTGCCAAATTTTTCACACAAAAAAAAGCGCACCGTTTGGTGGTGCGCCTCTAAAACCGTCAGTTTCTATATTTTACAGTTTTTCTTTGTATTTAGTCAGTTGCACTTTCATTGCGTCAACGGCTTCGAGCACGGCTTCTTCGAAAGAGTCGGCCTGCTTGCTGTTGAACAGTGTCTGTTTTGGTAGAGCCAGCTGCAATTCGGCTATCTTGTTGCCGTCGCTTTCGGGCTTGTCCACTTTCAGTATCACCTCGCACGAAGTGATGCCGTCGAAATGTTTTTCGAGTTTTCCGACTTTGTCGTTCACAAATTGTTCCAGTTTCTGGTCTGGTTTGAATTTTACTGCATTGATCTTGATATTCATAATTACCTCCTATTCTTTTGCTCGAGGATGAGCGGTTTTATATGTTTTTTTCAGTTTTTCTATCGTGTTGTGCGTGTATATCTGCGTTGCCGAAAGGTTGGCGTGCCCCAGCAGCTCTTTTATGGCGTTGATGTCGGCGCCGTGGTCGAGCAGATGGGTGGCGAAAGTGTGGCGCATCACGTGCGGACTGATCTTGTCGGCGTTCGAAAACAGCGACAGATGCCGTTTCACAACCCGCTCCACCAGCATCGGATATATTGCACTTCCTTTTTCGGTAACGAAGAACTTGTCTGTTTTATTGTGTAAAATTTTGTCTCTTTCCGAAATATATTTTTCGATATGCTCGTAAAGCTCGTCGCCAAACGGGATTATGCGTTCCTTGTTCCGTTTGCCCAACACTTTCACGGTCTTCTCCGAACGGTTCACCCAATTGTCTTTAAGTCCTATCAGCTCGGCGCGACGCATTCCGGTGGCGTAAAGCATCTCTATGATAAGCCTGTCGCGGATTCCCTCGAAGGTGTCGGGGAACACCTCGTCGTTGTCCAGCAGGTTGTCCATCTCGCTTTCGCGGAAAAACACGGGCAGCCTTTTCCCCACCTTGGGTGTGTTTATCTTCAGGAAAAGGTCTTTTTCAAGGATTTTCTGTTTGCGCAGAAAACGGTTCCACGCCCTGAGCGACGCTATCTTCCGTGCCACCGAGCGCGGCTGTATCCCGTCGTCCATCAGGCTCATCTCCCAGTCGCGCAGCAGCGACGACGACACTTCGTCGGTGTCGTGCACATCCTCCTCGGCGCAGTATTGGCAAAACGCAAGGGTGTCCTCGCGGTAGGCCTTCACGGTGTGCTCCGAAAGCCGCCGCTCCGACGACAGATAGTCGCTAAACAGTGCTATGCTTTGCTTTATTTCCACGCTGCAAATATACAAAAAAAAAGTTTGCAAAAGCAAACTTTTACAAACTTTTTTTCGATCCGTAAGTTTTCCGGCCGCTTACTTGTTCAGCATTTCTTGCTGAAGGTGCTGAACGTAAATGGCTTTCAGCCTACGTTCCCTAGCTTTAACGGAAGGTTTGGTGAATTTCTGACGGTCGCGGAGCTCGCGTACAACACCAGTTTTCTCAAATTTGCGTTTGAGTTTTTTCAAAGCTCTTTCGAGATTTTCGCCTTCTTTGATAGGAACAATGATCATGTTAAATAACCTCTTTTCTTTTAGTGAATGAATAAAATGAACTTCGTTTTTTACAATTCGATGTTACCGGCTTTGTAGGCATCCATGATGGCTTTGTAAGCGCCTTTTTTGTTGATGATGCGCATGCCTTTGGCCGAAACTTTCATGGTTATCCAAGCGTCCTCCTCGGGAATGTAGAATTTCTTGGTCTGGAGGTTGGGATAGAATTTCCTCTTGGTCTTGATATTGGAGTGGGATACGTTGTTTCCCGACATTACCTTTTTACCTGTGATTTCGCAAATTCTTGACATTTTATTTAGTGTTTTTTTGTTTCTTTTTTATTTTGAAAACGGACTGCAAAAGTACGATTTTTTTTTGAAATGGCAATTTTTATTTTTAATTTTATTCGTTTTTTGTCGTTGTTGTTCTTATATTTCTTTAATTACCAATGCGTTATAAACAACGTACTCGAAAAATATTTTTTTCAACAATCGTGCTTTTCCGTCATATTTTTATCTTTTTCAGGACTTTTGTTCGTCAATTTTGAATGAAAATTTCAGCTGTTTTTCCAGATTTCTCTCACATCGTCGATCTGTTGTGCATCCTCTACTCGGTAATTGCCAATCCGTGTGCGGCGCAGTGCTTTCAGATGTGCTCCGGAGTCGAGTGCTGCCCCGAAATCTCTTGCTATGGAACGTATGTAGGTGCCTTTGCCGCACACTATGCGGAAATCCACCTCGGGCATGGCTATGCGCGTTAGCTCTAACTCCGAAATGGTTATCCGCTTGGGCTTTATCTCTATCTCCTCGTTGTTGCGGGCGTAGTCGAAAGCGCGACGACCGTTTATCTTCACTGCCGAAAAAGTTGGCGGAATTTGTTCGGTCTCGCCCACAAAACTCTGTGCCACAGAGCGTAGCATCTCTTCGGTGATATGTTCGGTGGGATAGGTGGCATCGATGGCTTTCTCCAAGTCGAAACAGGGGGTGGTGGCGCCGAGCACGAAAGTGCCGGTGTACTCTTTCTCGCCGCTCTGCAGGGTTTCAATCTGCTTGGTGGCTTTGCCTATACATATAATAAGTAGTCCGGTGGCCAGTGGGTCGAGGGTGCCGGCATGGCCGATCTTCACCTTTTTCAGGCCGTAGTCGTTTTTCAGTATGTATTTCAGTTTGTTCACCACCTGAAACGAAGTCCAAGTGTAGGGCTTGTCGATAAGCTGTATGTGGCCTTGCGCGAACTGTTCGGGGGTCATTGTCAGGCGAATATGATGGCCACGGCTCCCACAATGGCGCAGTAGATGGCGAAATATATGAGTTTGCCTCTTTTAACGATGTTTATCATCCATTTGCAGGCTATGCAGCCGAAAACGAAGGCGGCCACAAAACCGATTATCGCCGCAAGGGGCGAAATGCCGACCATTGCTTGGCTGAAACCGACTTCGAGGATGTCTTTGGTGTCGAGCAGGGCTTCGCCCAAAATCGGCGGTATCACCATAAGGAACGAGAACTGCCCGAGTTTCTCTTTCTTGTCGCCGAGCAGCAGTCCGGTGGCGATGGTGCTTCCCGAACGCGAGAGTCCCGGCAGCACGGCGATGGCCTGGGCTATACCTATAATAAAGGCGTGGATGGGCGAGATATCCTCTCTCTGCCTCGGCTTGGCGAAATAGGCGAAAGCCAGCAGTGTGGCGGTAATCAGCAGGCAGATGCCTACCACAAGCAACCCTTCGCCGAAAAAGGCCTCCACTTGGTCCTTGAACAGCAGTCCCACAATGGCCACGGGTATCATCGAGATGATGATGTTGATGGCGTAGCGGGTGCCTTTGTTAAGTCCCGAATAGGAGCTCCATTTCTGGCGCGAGAAAATGTCCTTGAAAATCCACACTATCTCTCTCCACAGTATTACCATGGTGCTCAAAACGGTGGCTACGTGCAGCAGCACGGTGAAAGTGAGGTTCGACTCCCCGTCTTGGAGGCCGAACAGGGCCTGACCAATGGCAAGGTGTCCGCTGCTGCTGATAGGCAAATATTCCGTTAGACCTTGGATTATTCCAAGTATCAGTGCTTCAAACCATTCCATAAAATAAAGTGTTTTCGGATGATGCTATTCTGCTGTCTCTTCGGCGGGTTCAGCCTCTTTTTTGTCGTTAGGACGAATCATGATGGCGAAAATCTCAACAATGAGTCCGCCCACGATAAGTATCGGAGCCACCACCAGACGGCGGGCGTTGAACAGGCTGTCGTTGAACACCGCAGGGTCGTCGGAGCCGCCTCCGGCAAGACAGATGTACCCGATAAAGAGTATCACCACTCCTGCAATGAGCAGTATGTAATTTTTCAAGCCAAAGGCAAAAGAGGTTTCATGTTTTTTTGCGTCAAGGCCTTTCAATGCCACTTTGGTATCGGCCTTTTTGGCCACAGATGCAGTTTTTTTTGTATTACTCATTTTAAAAACAATTTTCTAATATAACTTACTGTCGCTCATGCGGATATATCGCAGAAGCGAAAAATATGTCGAAACGAATGAAATAACTATGCCGAGCACCAGTATCAAAGCGCCCAAGGCAATGTAATAGTCGCGGTTTTCGGCAAAGTCGATGCCGATGTTCAGCTGGTTGTTGACAATGTACACCAGCAAGACCACAAGGGCGATGGCGATAAGTCCGCCGAGGAAGCCGTAAAGCACGCTGCGACGCAGGTAGGGGGCTATGATGAAACCGCGTTTGGCACCTACCAGCTGCATGGTCTTTATGGTGAAACGTTTTTCGTAGATGGCTATGCGCATGGTGGCGTTTATCAGCATGATGGAGACGAACAGCAGCAGCGCCATGATGCCTATCATAAACCAAACAAGCTTGCGCAGGGTGTCGTCCAGCTCGTTGACCATTTTCTCCTGATAAACCACGTCTTCCACAAACTCGTTCTGTTTCAGTTGGTTGACAAACTGTTTTACGGTGTTGCCGTTGTTGGCGTCGAGGATGTTCGATTTCAGATTGACTTCCAAGGAGGGGAACAGCGGGTTGTGGCCGATAAACGACACAAAGTCGTCGCCAAGCTCTTTGGTGAAGTTCTCGGCGGCCTCGTCCTTGGAGATGAAATGCACGTCTTTCACGTAGGGGTACGCCGTTTTGTCCTCCAGTTTGGCTTTCAGCGCCATGGCCGACGCATCGTCGGTGTCGGGCGAGAGAACGACATTGTACAAAACTCCCTCCTCAATGCTGTTGGTGTATTGGTACGAATGCAGCCCGATAAGCATCAGCAGACCAAGCACGAACAACACAAGTGTTATGCTTAAAACAGTGGAAGTGTGTGTGCCCCAGAGTTTTATGGATTTGCGATTTCTCATTTCTTATATTCAGTTTCAAACTGCAAAGATACGAAAAAAAATCCAATTGTATATAAGGTTTGTTACTTTTGTTATTTTCCCATGCCTGACTGCTGCTTTTTTTCGATGCGGAAACGGTTGCGAAATTCGATAAAAATTGCTCGTAAAAGGCCAAAAAATCAGTCGTTTGTGTCGCCTTGAAGATGTTTTGAAAGTTAATAAATAAGAAAAGTGTTTTGCGATGGCAAAAATCTTTATTTATAAAATGTTGTAAATCTGTATTTTATAAAATAGTTTCAAAAATAACATAATAAAGTAGAAAAAAATACGCTAAAAAATTCGTTTTCTCGTTTTTTTTTGGTAACTTTGCACCAAATATCGTTTTAAGAATCGGTATTTTGGTAAAAAACAAAAACACAAAAAAATGAAAAGCAAACTCACAATATTGATAGCTTTAATGCTATTGTTCATGTTGCCCGCACCTCAGGTTATGGCTCAGACCAAAGGCAAGGCCAAGACTTCTGCCTCTACCAAAAAGTCGACCAAAACCACCAAAGACAAAAAGGGCAAAAAAGGTAAAAAGGGCAAAGGCGACGAAAAGCCCGCCCCGCAGCTTACCGAGCTGCCTTACAACAGCAACGACTGCCTTTATGCCATCACCCTCAACCCCGACGTGCCGTACGGTCCCACCAACGTGCCCAACGGCGGCGGACGTGTTATGGAGATAACACGCGACAAGAACAACCCAAACGTGTTCGAGATAGAGCACAATACCGCGTGGTTCAAATTCAAAGTGCCGTACAGCGGAAAACTTATCGTAACCCTTACTCCGCAGGATCCTAAGGACGATTACGACTTTCTCGTTTACCGCTACACCGACCAGTATTTCCAGAACCAGCTTATCAGCGGCAGGGCCAAGCCCGTTCTCTCCAACCTCTCTGAGCCCGACTCGGCAACGAAAGGTGCAATCGGCGTTTCGCTCACGGGACGCAACAAATTCATCCCGAAAACCGTTACCGACCCCAACTGCGCCACCATTGACGTGGCCAAGGACGAATACTACTACCTTGTGGTTGACAAACCCATCAACGGTGGCAAGGGCTTCACATTGAAAGTATCGGTGAGCGTCGACTGCTTCACTCCGACTTTGGTGTTCAATGACCCCAAACTGCGCAAGAACGTCGATGTGGACATTCTGCTTATCGAAAAGAACACCGACAACCGTGTGGTGATGAAAAATCCGTCGTTCAAAGGCGGCAAAGTGTCGTTCGTGCCTAAATTCGACTACGTGATGTACATCAAAAAGGACGGCTATTTCTCTATCTACAAAGAGTTCAACGCCGACATCTTCAAAGAGGACACCATGATGAAGATAACGATGAACAAGATTGAGCGCGGCTCGCGTTTCCAAATCAACGAGGTGTATTTCGAGGACGGCGAGACTAAACTTCTTGTCAAAGAATCGGAGAACGCTCTTATCACCTACCTGCAGATGTTCAAAAACCAGCCCGAGGTGTTCTTCACCATCAAAGGCTATGTGGCATCCTACGGTTTCGACGTGGATCGGGATGTGGCCACCTCGCTCGGAAGGGCCGAGTCGGTGCGACAGTATTTCATCGACAACGGCATCGAGGGCAACCGCATGTGCGCCCAGGGCATGACAAAATCGGAGGTGAAGAAAGCCGCCGCCGAAGTGCTCAACAACAAAGGATACCAGTTCAAGGACGTGCGTATCGAGATTATCATCACAGGTATCGAAAAGTATTGATTTAGTTATTATTAAAGGATTAATTGGAGAGTGTCGGATTTTGCCGACACTCTTTTTTTGAAAAACTCCCGCCAATGGCCAAGACAATAAAAATACCGCACACTTTTACCATCGTTTTCTTCCTGATATTATGCGCCGCCGTGCTTACGTGGGTTATCCCAGGAGGCGAGTTCGTGCGGCACACCGTCGACGTGAATGGCAGTCAGCGCGAGGTGGTGGTGAGCGACTCGTTCCACTACACCGACCGCGAACCGCAGACTTGGCAGGTGTTTTCGTCGTTTTTCAACGGGTTCGTGGACAAGGCCGACATCATCGTTTTCATACTGATGGTGGGCGGGGCGTTCTGGATTCTCAACAGCACCAAAGCCATCGACATCGGGGTTACGACCTTCCTGCGCAACGTCACCAAACTGCAACGATACAAGTTTTTCGAAAAGATTGGCGTGAATAATATCATCCTCACCTTCATAATGCTGATGTTCAGTGTTTTCGGGGCTGTGTTCGGCATGAGCGAGGAGACCATTGCCTTCGTGGTGATTTTCATACCTCTTGCCATATCAATGGGTTACGACTCCATCGTGGGTGTGTGCATTTGCTACGTGGCGGCGCACATAGGTTTTGCGGGAGCCATACTCAACCCCTTCACCATTGGCATCGCGCAGGGCATTGCCGAACTGCCGATGTTTTCGGGCATGGAATACCGCATTTTCTGCTGGATTGTGCTTACTATAATAGGTATTGCCTTTGTGCTGTGGTATGCCGCACGGGTGAAAAAACATCCCGAAAAGTCGCCGGTGTACAAGCTCGACGAGTACTGGCGCAACCGCGTGGAGGAACAGGAGAAAAGCCCCGTCACCTACCATACACCTAAATCGGCGTGGGTGGTGTGGCTGTTCCTGACAGCAGTGATGACCTATTTCGCTATCGTTCATCCCTTTACGACCATCACCATAGGACAGACACAGGTGTCGCTCTGCCTGCTGCCGGTACTGGCTGGACTATTCTTCGTCACAGGATTTGTCGCACTACGCAAGTCGGTGCACTTTTTCATACTCAACTTGCTGTTTTTCACCATCTTCTACCTTATTATAGGAGTGCTGGGCTACGACTGGTATATCATGGAGATTTCGGCATTGTTCCTTGCCATGGGCGTGTTTGCGGGCATCGCCAACGGAGCGGGTGCCGACAGCATCAGCAAACTGTTTCTTGAAGGTGCCAAGGATATAATGAGCGCCGCCCTTGTGGTGGGACTCGCCAGCGGCATCATCTTCATACTGAAGGACGGAAAAGTCATCGACACAATACTTTACGGCATGAGCAAGTCGCTGTCGTCGCTGGGCGAGACGGCCTCGGTGGGCGTGATGTACGTCTTCCAGACCGCCCTTAACCTGATTATGCCTTCGGGCTCGGCAAAAGCCGCCCTCACCATGCCCGTGATGTCGCAGTTCGCCGACCTCATAGGCGTTTCGCGGCAGACCACGGTGCTGGCGTTCCAGTTCGGCGACGGATTCACCAACATGATAACCCCCACTTCGGGCGTGCTGATAGGCTGTCTCGGCGTGGCGAAAATACCCTATGGCACTTGGCTCAAATGGTTCTGGAAATTCATACTAGTACTCGTCTTTATAGGCTTCCTGCTGCTACTGCCCACACTGTTTCTGTCCTTGCCGGGATTTTGAGTCAATTGAAAGTTGAAAGTTGAAAATTGAAATGCTCCTAGCCCTTCGGGCTGAATTACGAAGTAATCGTGAACACCTATGAAATAAATCAGTAATGTGAACAAATCTAGTAAATCTCAATAAATATTTCGCCATAGGCGAAATCGATTTGCAAGATTTGAAAGATTTGTTCACATTGTTGTATTAATTTTTAATGAGTTCACGATTGCTAAGCAATTCTTTCGCCGAAGGCGAAAAGGAGAATAAAGAAAATCTACAAGATTTACAAGATCTCGCGAGCCGTAGGCGAGCAGGAGAAACAAAAAAAAATTTACAGACAAATAGAGCGAACAGACCGAAAATAAAAATGATGAAACGAATTGGTGCTATATTATTTTTTGTCGTGTGTTCCTACGCTATTTCGGCGCAGAATGCCGATGTGCAGATTCTTGAATCACTGCAGGAGCACCGCACCACGGCTATGGACGGCGTTATGAAATGGACTGCCAACAGTCTGTACCTCTCTCCCGCCGTGCCGCTCGGACTGATGACGACGGGCTGGGCCACCGACAACAGCGAAACCCTGCACGCAGGCTATATCACCGGCATCTCGTTCCTTGCAACCTTTGCCATCACCGAAGGACTGAAATTCACCGTGCAGCGGCCGCGTCCTTACAACGCCTATCCCGACCGCCTGCACCCCGTGCGGACGACTTTGGGTTATTCCTTCCCTTCGGGACATACCTCGCTCTGCTTTGCCACAGCGGTGTCGTTAAGTCTGTGCTATCCGGAGTGGTATGTGGTGGTGCCTTCGATGCTGTGGGCCACGGGCGTAGGCTTTTCGCGAATCTATCTCGGGGTGCATTACCCCTCCGACGTCATTGCCGGAGCTGTGGTGGGGACACTCACCGCCCTGCTTGTGCACAGCCTCTGCCGCGACCGCTGGCAGGACTCCCCGCAGCCCGCACCCAAGTTTATGATTCCCATATCCATCACGTTTTGACGAAAAAAAAACGGGACAACCGCCGCGGCCGCCCCGATAATACAGTTATGAAGAATAGTACAATTTGCCTAACTTAAAATCATCATTTCCCGAAACGGATGTTCAACCCCAGTTTTAGTGAGATACTGCCTTTTTGGACAAAACCATCATTCCAACTGCTGACCAAGGTCTTGCCCCAGTCGCAGCCGACGGAAAGACCCACATGTTTAATCGGGTAATAAGCAGCAGAAAGGCCGAGATTGTATTCCGTTTGCGGCGATATGTTGGGACACCAGAATGCTCCCAGCGAGGTGTTCAGTGAGATATCCCATGCGTTCTGCTCCACGTTCATACATTGTAGAATATGCAGATGAGCTGCAACGCCCGCCCGGCCAGCAAACTCCCCACAGTAAAACGCATGACCGTTTTCGTCATAACTTTTATACATAGACTTCTGTCCGCCAAGATACAGACCTCCGCTCAGATACCTGTTAAAACGAAGAAAATCCGCACTGACGAACAAAGAACCGGCGGAGAATGCTTCAGCGTAAGTGTCTTCGTATATTTCAAACGCATTTCCCATATCTACGAAATTTCTGCCATAGCCGATTGTTATGCTCGGACGGAAATCGTTGTTTTGCGCAATTGCCGATACAGAGACAATTGCCAACATTGTTGCAATAATAATTGTTCTTTTCATATTGTAAAGTTTTAATTTGTTATTAATCAATTTATTTCGAGTTTTGTTTGTTTTTCAATTTATTTATATTAACTCTATGCCTATTTTGATAGGGTAAACCTTTTGGTCGCTGTTGACAAACACCGGCAGAAGTGAGGGTTGGATAAAGAAACTGATAAAATTCCATCCAAAAGATAACCGCAAGTCCAATTTGTAAGGATTGATGAAGTTTTTGGTATTGTTGCGGAAATCTTTTGCTTCTGTATCGTTGTCTATTTGATACTTGAATCCAGTGTGTGTGCTGAGGTAATTCAATCCCGGTATTACAGTCATATCTACAGACCATTCACTGTTTCCAAGTCTGCAACGAACAAATAAGGGCATTGTTATATATCGAGTTACAAGTCGGGTTTTGCAATCTCCGCTGTAGGGCGCGTCGCCGATTTCAAGGAATTTTACATTGTTTTTGGAATTTACGGTAACGTACGGATTGCTGAATTTATAGATGTCCGATTCGTATCCCAATGCGGCTCCAATAGTTATTCTGTGTGAAACCTTATATTTGAATCCTAATTCTAACTGGAAAGACGACGGTGTCGTTCTCAGCTCGTAGGCGTCATCCATTTTGGCAAGTCCGCTCATCGGGGTACTGCCCCAGTTGTTGAATCCCCAAAGGAAATTGAAATCTCCAACGAATCTGCTAGAAGATTTTGGAGGGTATTCCTTGTCGGGACAGCGGCTGCTCCAATGGCTTGGGCCTTCACATTCCCAGCCTTTCGAATAAACCGTCTCCAAACCGCCGCCCTGCCAGCCTCTTTTCTTGTCGCCCATCGAATAAACCTTGCGGAATTTTACACCGTTGTCGATGTCGTTTTCATCACAGTTGAGGTTTGCGCATTTAACAAGGTTAGTCTCAATGTTGGAGGCTTTGCGTGTGCTGAGGCTTATAGTGTCGGCCAGCAGTGGCGAGATGCAGTTTACAAAGGCACTGTCGGTGCTTTGGATGCTGATGTTGCCGCTGCGTATGGTGTCGCCCCAGCCTTTGGATACCACCACACGGCTGTGGCCCTTTGCGGAGATGCTTACATCGCCGTTCACAAGGCCGGTTACAAGTCCGTAGGAATGTCCCGAAAAGGCGATATTGGTGGCCTTGGCCGAGGAGTCGATATGGATGTAAAGTGTTGTCTTTACGGGGATGCCGTCGGTGTTGAGCCACAGGGTGTCGCCGTTGGTTACAGCGAAATCCTTGGCTTTGCCGAAATCGCGGATGTCGGACAGGTTGGAAAATTCCAGAAAACTGGCGTTGTCGCACACAACCACAGCTTTGGTGTTGCCCATAATCTTGAAAGCGGTTATGGATTTTGGGAAACTCTGGCGCAAGCTCGTCAGAGTGTCGTTGCCTTGGGCGTGGAGCAGTGCCATGCCCACAAGCATTGTTGCAAGTAATAATGATATTTTTTTCATGACTATTTAAATTAAAGGGTTATTCTTTGGGTTGTTTTGTGGAAAAAAGAGTTATCAGCATAGAGCCGTCGCTTTCGCCGATACGTTCTTTGAGGTAGGCGATGCCGTTGCGGATTTCCATATAAGCCTGCACCGGTCCGAGGTTTATGACGAAATTCTCTAAACGGCTGGACTCGGGCACGGATTCGTCCTCATCCATCACGGCCACGTATGGCGAATAGGTTATCAGCTGGTTGGTGTAAACCACTTTTGTGGGAGTAGGGGAGTGCTTCACAAATCCCTGAAGTTCATTGTTTTGTGTCGGGGTGTCGGTGCTTTCGGCAAGCTGTGCTGAGGGTTGCGAAGGCTCGTCGTTTTCGGTCTGCGTTTGGGCAAGGTGCTGTTGCTCAATGGGTTGTGTGGTTTTGAAAGTTCTTTGGGTTTTGACTGGAGTTTCTTTGGTAACGGCTTGAGCAATAGGTTGTTGTGTCAATTGTTGAAGTGCGGGTGTAGTTTCGTCGGCGGTTATGGTGTCGGTTGTTTTCGTTTGATTTTCTGCCACGACGGGGGTATTGGGTTTTGTGCTTTCGCCATTGCGGAGCAGGAAGAAAGCCACCACGGCGGCGAGCAGCAGTACGGCGGCGGCGTAGCGCAGCACGGGCCACAAGGCGAAGGTGTTGTGTTTCAAAGCCGCCTTGTCTTCGTATTTCATCTTGGGCAGTCCCGCCACGGTGAGCTTGGGGTCGTAGAGGGCGAACTCCTCGCGTATGTCGGGATGGC